>Ga0111538_10006174_pt1 | contig 16261 bp, 38 predicted proteins | sample SoiMethybrSBSTD1_FD_79669 | JGI IMG/M metagenome (GOLD analysis project Ga0111538, IMG submission 79669) | Bulk soil microbial communities from a Populus tree surrounding site in Tennessee, USA - Soil MetaG P. TD hybrid SBSTD1 (version 2)... | ecosystem: Environmental > Terrestrial > Soil >...
GTAATTGAGCCGCCGAAGAAGCCATGACGCTCTATGAGCTCGCGCAGCGGTTTATCGGCGAAGTGCGCGAAGAATCTGGGCCTGGCCGGAACAGCCCGTTTATCGTCTGGTGCCTTGAAAGCTGCGGCTTTGATTCGACCACACCTGACGAGGTCGCCTGGTGTTCTGCGTGGCTGAATCGACTGTGCTGGATCCTGCGGTTACCGCGGACTAAGTCGGCGCGGGCGCGGAGCTGGCTGGCGATTGGTGTCCCGACCACGCTGCAGAACGCGAGGCCCGGTGACATTGTCGTTCTGAAGCGTGGCGATGGCGTGCAGCCTGGGCCTGAGGTGCTCGATGCGCCTGGGCATGTCGGTCTGTTCTCCGGCCACGATGGCAACGCCGTCTATGTGCTCGGCGGCAATCAAGGGAACACGGTCTCGGTGGTGAATTTCCCGATCGTGCGACTACTGGGGATCCGTCGGGTCACATGACGCCGCGTGACGCGCTCGCCGATCTCGCGGCGCTCGAGCATCGCTATCAGAAGGTGTTCAAGCCGGAAGAAGCCGAAGCCTACCAAGCGGGCCGAATGAGCTTTGCTATGGCGGCCATGTTGCTGGAGATCCGCGCGCATCGGGCTGAACGGCGAACTGACATCAGCGGCAGGTTGATGGAGGAGTAGCGGTGCGCGGCTGCGGTGTCTGTTCAGGCTTGGCCTGCAGCTTCCGCAAGACTTCCAGGAGTTCAGCTTCCGTGGTGACGGTATACCTGACGCCGTCGATGGTAATGGTCATGGCCTACGCCAGCAGGCAATGATTATGCCGAATGACAGAGGCCGTGATGTCGCGCCACAGTTCCAGCCACAGCCTATGATGTCCTATTTTGGACAGCCGCGGTGGATCGTCTTTGCTACAACGTTCGGCGGGCCGCTCGCCTGCTGTCTCTGAGCCCTGGGAACCCGCATCCCCCGTGCGGTCTGGCTGTGGTGGCTGGAGGATCAGAGGGTGGCGCGCGGCGGCCCGATTAGTCTTCCGTTTCTGGGAAGAGTGATCGCTGCGCGGGATCTGCCAAGACGGCTCTGTGTAGCGCGCGACCGAGCGCTTCTAAGTCACCGACCATCTTCGCGACCTTCTCCTTCGCATTCGGGTTGATGATATACAGCGCATACTTCTCAGCGTCACAGCCTGGGAGCAGGTATCCGATCGACGTCTTCGTGCGGTTCTCTCTGAGTTTATAGCGTCCGCTCTGAGAGAGCGCCACCAAGATCCGCTTGCCGAAGATGAACACGCGATCGTAGTCACCGATCACGTAGAGCCACGAATTATCCCCGCGATTGATCCCAGCGTCGGCATAGTCGCCGGGCCGTGGGCGCGCTTTCTCGGCGACTTCGATCCAGAGGTTCCCGGTTGTTGCGTATTTCTCGTCATGCTTGATCTCAACACCAGTGCGTGACTCACCCACAGCGATCTGGTAGGCGCGACTCGTATACTGCACGATGACGAGCCCGATCGTTTGGAAGAGGACATCCACGACGAAGTCCTGATAGAGCAACCCGGATTCGATCTTCGTCGCTCGATATTCGTCGTAGCTCATGTCGCCTCTGCCTGGTTGCCGTAGGCGTCCCACCCGTCCACAAGCCGTCGCGCGAACAGTTCCAAGCGCTTCCCATGCGGGTAGAGCGTTTCGATGATCTGCCTGAACTCTTCCGGCTTCGTGCTGTGCGTGGTGCGCTCAATGCTTTGCACTGAGTCGTGGAGCTGCACGACATCGGGCGTGCAACTGCCGCGTGTGCAGACAAGAAGAAATTCGTGGCGCACCGAGTTGTAGTGCCCCATGTTGTGTTTTACCTTGTCCCACACAAACGAGGCTTTATAGGTGAACCCCCAGGCTTTGATCACAGGCGCACACTCAAAGAGCATCGGAGACGTCACCCACAAAAACAGCACGGCATGGTCCTCGACGATGGGGAGCACTGGGAGCGCGCACAACTCGGCGACCGACATCGTTGGATAGACTTCCGCAACTCCGTGCGCTTGTACGCCTCCATCACCGGCAGTATCGCCATATCGCCACGGAGGATCCGCATAGAGGACTCGGTATTTCGCGTCAGGGAGCGTGACGGCTTTCCTGATCTTTTCGGCTGTCTGTTCCCTGCGAACTTTTGAGAACGTCGTTTCTCTTTGCGCGATAGCCTCTCTGGTTTGTGCTGGTAGGCTGGCTAGTTGCTGGGCAACCATCGAAGTCTTGCGATCGATGCCTAGATCAGAAAGTCCCGGAGCATAATTGCGTTCCGATGGGGAACGTAATTCTCCTTTGGGTCCGGGCTTGGCATTGGGTAGCTTTTTGAGCAGTTCACCCAATCGAGCCAGCGCGCGAGTCTTGATCGTGTGGGCATAGCCGATCACGTCCTCGCCGAGTTTTTGTCGCTTCGCGAAAACTTCCTGGGCTGCTGCAGCGTCCAGCACGAGCCTAACCTGATCGATCTCGACGGCGTGCGCTAACGCCGTTTCGGCTTCGGTGAGCCGCTGGATTACACGATCTTTAAGGACGTGCGCGGAGGCATGCCGCGTTGGTGCCGTGAGTGCTTTAGACTTGCGCTTAGCCAATGGCCGCACTCTCCTGCGCGAGTGGGTTGCTGGTGAGGGGCATGTCGGCGTCTTCGCGCTGGCATGTCCCGACTACTGCCGCAGTCTACGCCAAACCGGCCCGCTTGACAACCGTTGATAAATTTTTTATGCTCACGTCATGAAGTGGGCAGCACACACCATTCACAACCGGCTGCGGCTGCTGCGAGCCGAACGGCGTCTGACGCAGCAGAAGCTCGCGAAGTTGGCCAAGCTGGGCCACGGCCGTTATTGGCAAGTCGAAAACGAAGTCGGCCGCGATCCTGGGCCGGAAGAACTGCGCGCCTTGGCGAAGGTGCTCGGCGTCTCGGTGCCGGCGCTCGGCTTTCCTCAGAGCACGGAGCGTGCCTCATGAAACCACAGAAGATCACCGTCATTGTCCAGGCCCGTTCCCAGGCTGAGGCGCTGGAACTGGTGCGCTCGCAACTGCCGCGGACGATGACGGTAGTGAAGCCGTGATCTGGTTTTGGGCGGGCTTCTGGGTGGCGTGTCTGGCGCTGGTGATCTGGATCTGCTGGCAGGGCACACGGGGGGCGGCATGACGACGGACGATTTAGCAGTAGCGACAACGTCCTTGGCGAAGGATGTGGACGCGCTCGCGGATTCGGTGCAGTTGGCGGTGGGGGAACTGCGGCGGCTACGGCAGCTCAATCGCGAGCTCGTGGCGTCACTGAAAGAAATGCGCGACGCGCTGGCGGCTGCCATGCGTGCGATGGTGCTCCACGATAGCGTCGTAGATGCGTGGGTAGCCGAGTGTCGGCAACTGGGGATCTTGGATGGCTTGGGTGTTCGTGCGGATGCGGCCATTGAGAAAGCCGAGTCGCGATGACGGACGGCCTCTTCACCGACACGTTGCGCTGGTGGCATTCCTGGACGTGGCGCACGCTGCTCGAATCGCTGTGTGTGCGCGGGCTGGAGATCGCGCGGCGGCCGTCGACGCCGAGCGGGGCGAAGTTGAGAGTCTGTATCGCTAGGGAATGGGAGCGGCGCGATGTGTCGCTGGCGCGGGACGGCGATCAGGTGAGGGCGCAATTCGGCGGCCGGGTTGTGCGGTTCCGGGTGCATTGATGGCGAAGCCGGTTCCCGTCTTTAGTGGCGCCGTCGACGCCGACGGCAAGTTGCATATGACGGCGCGCGATCTTTTCGCGACTTACCTGCGCTCGCTGAAGAACAAGCCGGTGCAGATCGTCGTGAAGGTGCTGCAGCGGCGGAAGTCCCATTCACAGCTCGGATATCTCTGGGGCGTCGTCTACCCGGTGATCGCGGGGGATCTCGGGTATTGCGACTACGAGATCGACGCCTTGCACGATGCGCTGATGCGGAAGCTGCGGGGCCTGAAACCAGATCCGAATCCGCTCGAGTTGCGCGTGTCGCTGTCTGAGATGTCGCACGAGGACGCGGGTGCCTACATTGACGACGTCCGGCATTTCGCCTTGACGGAGCTCGGGATCGTGACGCCCGACCCGCATCAGGCCGAAGCCAAACCACGAGGAAGGAAATCAGCCGCATGACCACATCAGAGCAGGTAGCAGAGATCGCGGCGGCCTTGGCGAAGGCCCAGTCAGGCATGAAGAACGCGACGCTCAACAAAGTCAACCCGCACTTCAAGTCCAAGTTCGCCGATCTCGCGAGTGTCCGCGATGCGGTGGTGCCGGCGCTGGCTGGCCAGGGGATCTCCGTCTCTCAGACGATGGTGCCGTTCGATGGGCGCGTGTGTCTGGCGACGCGGCTGCTGCACAGTTCGGGGCAGTGGATCGAAAGCCTGATGCCGCTGCCTGACGCCGCCGACATGCAAAAGCTTGGGAGTGCGCTGACCTACGCGCGGCGCTACAGCCTGTCGGCGATCTGCGGCATTGCGGCCGATGAGGACGACGACGGCAATGAGGCCGCGTCGGCCACGCTGACATCAGTCGCGGCGACTTCCAAGCCAGCCGCGGCCGACATGCCTGGGTGGGGCGACTTCGTGACGGACATGACGGCGAAGGCTGACGAGGGCATGGCGGCACTCACGCGCGCGTTCAACGAGGCGCGGGCGGAGTATCGCAAGGAGTTAGCCGCGTCGGTGAAATGGCGGCTCTTGCAGGCCCACGCCAAAAAGGTTGACGAAGCTCGCACCGCGAAGCGTGAGACGGTGACGCGATGAGCTATCCGTCAACCGACCTGGACGTGACGCCGATCATCGTGGACATCGAAACGTGTGGCCTGCCGAACGCGGCCGACTTTCTCGAGCCGGTGCAGGCGGCGAAGAACTTGAGAGACCCGGAGAAGATCAAGGCTGATATCGAGGCGCGCACGCAGGAGCGGAACGAGAAGCTCGCGCTCGACTGGAACGTCGGGCGCATTGCCGCCATCGGCTGGTGGACGGAAGAGAAGGGCACGGACTGGGCACTGTGTGAAGATGCTGGTGTCGAAGCTACAGCCCTGGAAACATTCTGGCGGCACTCCCGGAACCGTCTGATCGTCGGCTACAACGTGAAGGGGTTTGATCTCAAATTCCTAGTGCAACGCTCGCGCTATCTGCGTGTCTCCTATCCGCAATTGGACTTCAGCAAATACAGCAAGCGTGGGATCTGCGATCTGTTTCTGGAGCTCACGTTCAACGAGGGCACCTACGACTCCGGGGCCATGCGGCGGACGTTGCAGGCGTTCTGCCGGCGGTTTGGCATTCCGGTCGACGACACGATCCAGGGGAAAGACGTGCCGGCGCTGGTTGAGGCGGGGCAGTGGGATCAGGTTGAAGCACACGTGCGCGCGGACATTGCGCTGACGGTGGCGTTGGCGCAGAAGCTCGGGGTGATTCGTGTGCCTGCGAATGTGGCGCTATGAGTTCCGAACGCCGCTGCGAAGGCTGTCAGTGCCGCATGGAGCCGAGCGAATACCTGCGCTCGACGCTGTGTCTGGATGGTGCGTTGCGTCGGCTCTGCGAAGAATGTGCGTTTGAGATGTATGCGGCCGTCAATAAACAGCGGCGGCACCAGCGTGAGACGGATCACCCGGAAGGAGCCTGACGATGTTGACTCTGACGTTACTGCTGGCGCTCGCGGCGTTCATCATCACGATTGCGGCGGCGATGGGGCGTGCGCCGTTGTGGGTGGCGGTGTTGCTGCTCTGTCTGATTGAACTGCTCCGCTGGGTTCCTGTTCGGTGAAAGGACTGGATCATGAAAACGCTACTGACTGGTGTGTTCGTCGCGCTCCTGGGCGCGCTGGTGCTTGCGGGCAACGCGCATTTTGTGGGGGCGCCCACGCTGACGATTGCCGGTGATACGGTGACGGCGTCAGGCAAGGTGGCAGGACTCGGCAACGTGCCGCAGATCCATGTGGTGTTGTCAGGTGACGCGGCGTGCGTGAACGGCGGCGGGAACCATCCCAAGGCAGGCAACAAAGAAGCGTTTGCGGCCGAAGGGGATTTCCCGGTGCAGAACGGCAAGTCACTATTTGCGCTGTCGCTTGAGGCCGTTTTCTCTCCGGCGTGTAATCCCCCGATGACGGTGCGGTGGAGCGACCTGGTGGTAACCGTGACGGCCGGCGACGGCACGGCGCTCACCTATCCGTGACGTGTCATGGCTAAGCCTAACGGCGGTTCGGCATTTCCTGAGATCGAGACGGATGTTGTTGGCAGCCAAGGCGACTATCGCACCAGGACCTATAGCTGCGGCGGCATGTCTCTCCGCGATTGGTTCGCCGGCCAGGTGATCGGCGCGTTGGTGGGTGTCTCGCCGAAGGAGAGCCTCGCTGCGAAGGAGTATGCCGAGGCGCATAGCTTGACGCTGCATGAACTGACGGCGAAGACAGCCTACACCGTCGCAGATGCCCTGCTGGCGGAGCGGGAGAAGCCGTGAGTGAGAAGACTGTCGGGCCAGTCGATCGTGCGGTGTTTGGCGGGCCAGAGCCGTGCCCAGAGTGTGGCGGCCGGCTGTATCCGGCTTTTGGCCAAATTGTGGAGGACGATGGCACACGTCGGCCGGTGATCGATCCCACGAGGGCCATGTGTGAACGCTGCGGCGAGATGTTCAAGGTGGTGGGTGAGTGAATGCGAGACGAGATCGAACTCTCGAATGCGGTGATTGATTCTGCGACGATCACAAATGACGATCACGGCCTGCTCTCGGCGTGGGTGTATCTGGACTTCGGCGGCAGTGGCCAAGGGTTTGGCGGCTATGCGCTTTATCTGCCGAAGTCGTGGGCCCACCATGGCGGCCCTAATTACGCTGGCCATTTTATCTGGCGCGTGATGGAAGTTGCTGGTGTGGCACGGTGGGACCAGCTCAAAGGGAAGACGGTTCGCGTCAAGCGCGAGCACTCGAAGGTTCACGAGATCGGGCACATCATCAAAGACGACTGGTTCAATCCGGATCGTGACTTCAAGGCCATGCGCGAGTCAGCAGGAGAGCTGCAGGCGCCGCGATGACCTTCCCCTTCCGCTGGCTGACCTCGCACTTCAAGGCCGACGCGCCGTCGAAGCACGACACGACGAAGGCGAAGGCCAAAGCCATTGCGGACGAGTGGGCGGCCTGTAAACGCGCCGTCTACCAGCGGGACGGCTACCGCTGCCGGTGCTGTGGTGCTGCCGTTGACACGCGCTCAACGTCACTGCTGACGGCGCCGCACCCGCACCACATTGTCTACCGGAGCAAAGGGCGGAACGACTCCACGAGCAATGTAGTTTTGTTGTGTGCGGGGTGCCACGATCTGGTGCATGTGAAGAAGTCGCTGAGCGTCGAAGGGGACGCGGACAAACAGCTTTTGTTCTGGGCGAGAGAAGACAGCGGGCGGTGGTATTTGCTCAAACCCGAAGCGAACAGGAAGAGACGGTAATGCCAAAGCAGACACAGATCGAACGCGCGATTGCCTCGCTGCAGGTGAGACGCAACACGATCCTCGATAAAGCTCGCGTCGAAGCTGACGCGCTCGACACGGCGATTGAGGCCTTGAAGGCGCAGCAGCGCACGAAGAAGCCGCGCGTAGCGAAACGGGGACGTGCGCCGTCCGTCGAGGAAACCGTCGGTGTTCAATGAGCCGCAGGCGTAGACATTTCTGTTGACACGTGTTTACGGAGGCGTATCATCCTCATGTCAATGGCTGGCTACACGAAGCTGTTCAATTCCATTCTGGCTTCGACCATTTGGCGCGCGGATGACAAGACCCGCATTGTCTGGATCACGCTGTTGGCCATGGCCGACAAGAATGGGATCGCTGAAGGCTCCGTCCCAGGGTTAGCAGACTTCGCCAGAGTGTCTATCCCAGACACTAGGAAGGCGCTACAGGCGCTTTCGTCGCCAGATGAAGACTCGCGCTCTCAAGAATATGACGGACGCCGTATCGAGGCGGTAGACGGCGGGTGGCGGTTGCTCAATCACACCAAATACCGCGAACGCCTGAACACGGACGAACGACGCGAATACCTGAAGACGAAACAGCGCGAATACCGAGCGCGGCGTAAACAGGCGTCAACAACCGTCAACAATGTATCTGACAAGTCTACACCGTACACACAAGCAGAAGCAGAAGCAGAAGCAGAAGCAACTACAAAGAAGAAGAGACAGACGGCGCGTGCCGCGCCGATCGCTCGTCGGAGGAACCTTCACGCCGCATTTGAGGGAGCGCGAGGACTGTATGTCCTTCAAAGCCAGCATCAGAAGTTTCTGGATTTGCTGAACGGCGCGGTGTCTGAGTCAGAACTGTTCGCGTGGTATGAGGTGACGGCTGAAGAGTGGGCGACTGGTGATCGATCGGAAGAACAACCGGACGCCAACATGCCAGCCTTTTGGGACAAGCGGTTTGAGGAGCGGTGGCCACCGGCAAAGAAGAAGCGCGGGCCAGCATGGCTGTCGGAGCCCACATGACACCGCTGTTCAAACGGCAAATGCATCGCCTCGGCGGATTGAAATTCGCGCCGCAGACACTCGACACACATTGGGAGGCGCTGCGCGATCTCGGTGACGATGAATTCGTAGCCGCTGTCGATCGTGCTCAGCGTGAGTGTGACGAGTTCCCCTCGCCGCGGCAATTACGCGCCCTCGCGGCTCCACGGTGGCGTCATTGGCACTGTCCGCATGTGGTGCGGTGCGACAACCGGGCCAAATGCAGGGACGCCACGGTGTTGGGCCGTCCGGAGAAGGCCGAGCCTCGCGATGACCTGGGGTCAGAACGGTGACGGTGGCCACGTGGCAGGGGCTGTCGATTGACGTCCATGCGGACGGCTCTGCGACGGTGACGGTCAGAGGCCTCGGCATGATCGAGCTCGCGGCGCATGTCTGGCAAGACGTGATCTGCGAGGTGCAGCGGGCGGCTGAGGTGTCGGCGTCGAGTTATACGCGGGTGGCGGAACGGAGGGCGGGCCATGGAGATCGGCGCTCTCGTCGTTCGTCCGGCGGTCGTGTTGGCGTGGAAGCAGGGCAACCGTGAGGCCGGTTCGGCTCACCAAGGCGCGGGGGCACAAGTATCGCGCCAAGCCAACCGTCATCGACGGGATCAGGTTCGCGAGCCAGAAAGAGGCGCGGCGGTATCAGGAGTTGAAGTTGCTGGAGAAGTCCGGAGAGATACGCGGGCTCACGTTACAGCCGAGATACCCGTTGTGGGCGCATACGGGCGTCGTGGCTGACGAGCCAGTGCCGGTCGGTGAGTATCGTGCTGACTTCGCTTACGAGCTTCGTTTTGTGCGTGGGATCAATCCAGTGACGCGACAGCCGTCTATCGAATGGGAGGATGTCGTGGAGGACGTCAAAGGCTTCAAGACGCCGCTCTACCGGTGGAAGAAAAAGCACGTCGAACTCCAATACGGCATCACGGTGAAAGAGACATGAGCTACGACGAACGGCAAGCCGGCGCGGAGCTCCTGACATGTGCGCGGTGTCAGTGCCAGCGGTATGTGACGCACCCGAGGCCAGAGTGGCTCTGTCAGGCGTGTGTGCAGCGGGTGTCGGATCTGGCGCAGATCGATCGCGAGGCGCGCGAGCAGTTCGAGACACCGTCACTGGGGGACTTCTGATGACTGTCGAAATGAACCGTGAAGAGGCCGAGTTGTTGATTGCGATCCTGACTGGTGCGGAAGGTGCCTTCGCAGTTGTGCAACCGGAACTCGTGCGCGCGATGGAGGATCTACGGTTGTTCCGCTCGGCGCTCTTGCAGGCGTATTTGCGAGACCAGGTGACGCCTGATCCTCAGGAGATCGAGGCACTGCTCACGGAGAGAGGACGATGAAGAACTTTACGCGCGTGGACGGACAGCCCGTAAGTCAACGTCGCCCTACCGCAAGGGACGGACTGAGCCGATGCTGACGCCGTATTACGAGCAGGACGGGATCACCATCTATCACGGAGACTGTCGTGGCGTGTTGAGCGCATTGGCTGGCGAGTGCGACGTGACGTTCGACGTGCTGATTACGGATCCTCCGTATGGGATAGAAGGTGGTTCTGGTGGCGATGCGCGCGATTTCAAAAAGGGCAACTACGCCAGCGGTAGCGCGTGGGTCGATGACGAGGAATACATACGCACCGTATGCGCTCCAGCGATAGAGGAGTTGTTGCAGGTTGTCGAGCGTGCGGCCGTGACCTCAGGACTGCGGCACATGTGGTTATACCCGAGGCCCGATGACATTGGTTGCTTTTGGACGCCAGCAGCGGCCACCCATGGACCGTGGGGGTTCACCACGTTTCAGCCGGTGCTTTATTACGGAAGAGATTTCCGCGCCGGAAAGGGCGCTTGGCCGACTGGCAGGCTGTTAACGGAAGCGGCAGAGAAAAACGGCCATCCATGTCCTAAGCCTATCGGCGGGTGGACATGGCTGTTGCTTAAAGTGGCCCGACAGTCAGACGTGATTATCGATCCGTTCGCGGGTAGCGGGACCACTCTAGTTGCTGCAAAACGGAACGGTAGGAAAGCGATAGGCATCGAGATCGAAGAGCGGTATTGCGAGATCGCGGCGAAGCGATTAGAGCAAGGTGCGCTTCCGTTGGAGATGGGCGCAACGGTGGGCGCGGTAGATCCCCAACTTGGATTGATCACGGAATGACCACGCGCGACAGACTCTTCAACGCATTCTGGCATCGGGCGAGTTCCCCCCTGGAGGCGGGACAGGCGTGAGTAAAGGAAAGAGGCAAGACTGATGCGCGCTGGCGAAGACCTGCCCGACTCGACCGACCGTGCTACCGCGTCCACGGACGGTGACGGATCGTCAGGCGGTTTACTCGGTACTGGGAAGGTCGAGCCACGGATCTACTACCAGGACGAAGCGGTGACGCTCTACTTGGGCAACTGCTGCGATCTGATGCCCATGCTCGATCTGTCGGTGGATCACACGATTACCGATCCGCCGTATGCCCGTGACGTCTACATGCGCGTGCGAGGCCGGGACAGCAAGGATGGCAAGTCACCTGGGCCGCGTGGACTCAAGAGGCAGCGAGCGCTAGGCGCGTTCGGATCTGCGGCTGTTGGGAACGTGCCGCGCTTGCAAAAGCTCGCTGCTGGCGACATCGGCTACATCAACGAGATGCTGCCCTTCGTGGCGGCGGTGCTCCCTGGCATCACGAAGCGATGGGCGGTTATCTTCTCCGACGTTGAGTCTACGCACATGTGGAGGCAGGAGCTCGTGCGGTTCGGGATGCGCTACATCCGCACTGGGGCCTGGGTGAAGCCGGACGCGATGCCGCAGATGACTGGCGACCGGCCAGCGGTCGGTTTCGAGCCCTGCACCATCGCTCACGGGACAGCTCGCCCGATGCGTTGGAACGGTGGCGGCCATCAGGCGGTCTGGATTCACAACATCGCGAAGGGTGACGACAGACCGGATCATCCGTGTCCGAAACCTGAGCCACTGATGTGCGAGCTCGTTGTGCAGTTCACGGATCCGGGCGACTTGATCCTAGACCCATTCGCCGGTAGTGGGACGACGTTGTTGGCAGCGAAGCGACTTGGGCGCAGAGCGATCGGCATCGAGATCAACGAGGAATACGCGGAACTCGCGGCGAAGCGGCTCCAGCAGTCGGCGTTGGGTCTCTTCGTGGCGCCAGAAGCGGACATGAAAACGGTCGCGTTGGATCTGGACGGTGATCCCCCCGTCGCCTGACAGCTAGGAGAAGCGTGAAGAGGGAAGACGTTCACGCGCGTTGGGAGATTCACAGTACGCGGCACACCTGAGTACCGCAATGGACGAACGAGATGATTCGTGGCGCCACTCGCGATTGATTTGTTTTGCGGCCTTGGGGGTTGGACGGAAGGACTGATGAGCGTGGGCTATCGCGTCGTCGGCTTCGACATCGAGCGCCACGTCTACGGCGAGGCGCAGTATCCCGCGCAGTTGGTGCTGCAGGACGTGCCGACGCTGCATGGCCGACAGTTCAAGGATGCGGCGTTGATCGTCGCGAGTCCTCCGTGCCAGGCGTACAGCCACCGGGCAATGCCGTGGAAGCGGGCGAAGGCGCTACCCCCGCCTGACAACTCGCTGTTCGAGGCGTGCTTCCGGATTCAGCGGGAAGCGTGCGAGGCGGCTGGGCATCACATTCCGCTCGTGGTGGAGAACGTGCGCGGAGCGCAGCCGTATGTCGGGCGAGCCCGCTGGCATTTCGGGAGCTTCTATCTGTGGGGCGATGTGCCGGCGCTGATGCCGATTGCAATCGGGCGGAAGAATGGCGGCGGCTCCTGGTTCGCGGTGGCGCATAACACGACGAGCGGCCACGGGCAGAATCCAGACGGGCGGAAAGTGCTCGGACATTCAAACCAACGTGACGGCCACTCTCATACACGACATCTGACTAACCCAGCGGAGCATGATGGGATCAAGGTGCCAGGCAATAAGTTGTCAGACAACGGCTTCGCAATTCCTGTGGCCAGGCAGGTGGACAAATCCCTCAAGCAGAAGGATTGGAAGTTGGGCCCAGATGACAGGCGGCTGCACTTGTCGTTCAGCAGGAAATACGCTTCAGCGCAGATCGCGAAGATTCCGTTACCGCTCTCCACGCATATCGGGCGCGCCTGGTGGCCGGTCGAAGCAACAGTCAACGAGGTTGGAGCGTAGCAATGTCCAGCGAACGCGGTGGCGTAAGTCCTCCGAGCGCACCACTCCCGGAGTCTCGCGACTCTAACTCTTCTCTTTCTCACTCTTTGCGGACGCTGCAGGCGCAGTGGAGAGCAGACAAGGCTGGTTCCTGATGTCAGACGACAGCCGATCGGGTCAGGAGAAGGAGCGATGAGACTGTGCCAGCGTTGCAAGCATCCAGATCACTGGCATCGGCACGATGACGAGGCGTGCTTGTCGGCGCATCCGCAACCGTGCGCGCCAGACGGTTGTGGCCCTGGGCCTATTCATCCGTCCCCGTTCCGTTGTCTCGGTTACGACTGCGAGCGCCCAGGATCCCCAGGTGGCACGCCCGAGACTCGCTGCGGTTGTCCTGACTTCGTCGAGGCCGGAGGCTAGTCCGATGAGCGAGCAGGAGAGAAAACCCGCCGAGATCGTGAAGTGCCCAGGATGCGATCAGAAGGTTGTCTGGACCGGGATCTATGGGCCGTGGTGTCGTGTGTGCTACCCGAGGAATATTGATGTTGCGCCACGACGACGGGGAGGCCGGAGGCTAGTCCCATGAGCGAGCAGGGGTCAGGCCGACAACCGTCTCAGTGCCTCACGAGCGGCGCGATCGTAGGGTGGGGACAGTTCCAGCCATCGGTCACCGGATCGCTTCTCCAGGGCGCCTGTGCGGGTCAGGCGGTATTTGCGGGGCTGGCCGCCAAGGCGACCGATGCGCGAGAGTTCGGCGGCAGGCAGCAGGGAGCGAGCCTTGCCGCCTTTGCGGCCGAGGGCTACAGCGTGAGGGTTTTTACGCATGGCTTGGGCCTAAGGCGCGGAGTTCTTTTTGGATCTCTTCCCAGCGGTAGATCGCGATCTCGAATGACCAGACACCGGGCCGAGCCGACACGAGGCGGCCACCAGTTGCATAGGTTTCGATCAGGCGCCGAGCGCGTTCCGGCAGCTTCCAGTAGTCGGCCTCTGATATTTCGACGGTGTCGACGCGGAAGTCAGTTACCGGCGTGGCGCGGTTCATCCAGGCTTCCTCGGCGGCGGTGTAGCGCACCGGCCAATCGTCAGGCGTGCGGCTCACTTGGCATCTCCCTTCGCGAGCAGGCGAGTGACCAGCGCAGCGTAATGGTCGCGTTCGCGTTGGGCGAACCGCATGTCCGTCAGCGATCCGTGGGCGCGGCAGATTTCGATGGCGCGCTCTTCGTCGGCAAGCCTGACGCGGGCGGTGGCGAGTGCGTCGAGGCGGGCTTGATTCAGTGTCATGTCCGTCTCCCTGTCTGATGAGACGAGAATACCAGACGCTAGGTTCCGTGTCAAGCAGGAAAGACGCATCTGATACCGATTTCTGAAGGGAAAGCGAAGGGGGCGATGAGCGAGCAGGGGAAGAGAGCAGAGGGAGAGTATTACCGCGTCGAGGTCAGCGACCACGAAGGCCAGATCGTGTCCATTGAGCCCAGGATGCTCGCTGGCCGCGACATCGGGCCGCGTGAGGAACGTGCCATCCGTGAGTCGATTCGGAGCCTCTGCGGCTTCCTGGGGCTGTCGCCGTTGATCGGTGAGGCTCCGGAGGATGGAGACGGTTCGGTATCTGTGAGCGAGGAATCCCAACGGTCGACGAGCGGAGAACATGAAGAATGACTGACGCGATCCTCTCCCTGGCGGCGCTGAAAGAGCGGTTCCTGTCGGATGCGCAAAGTGATTGGAGTCCGCGGTGGACGGTTGCTGATGCGTATCGTGATTGTGCCGACGCGCTCACCCCACTCCTTCACCGAGAAGCCGAGCAGCAGAAGGAGATCGCGGCGCTCCATGTGACCGCCGAAATGTTCAAGCGGGACAGTTTTGTTTCACAGTGCAAAGTTGAATCCTTGGAACAGCAACTCGCCGAGCAGCAGGCCGAAGTAGAACGGCTCAACGAAGCGTATGACACTGCTGCATTACTGGGGCAGTCAATGTGTGAGCTCGAATCAGAACAGCGGGCTAGAGCGGAGGCGGCTGAATCCGCCTTGTCCGCGCTGAGGCAGGAGCACGAGGCCTTGAAGCAGCAACTACAGAAGAAGGAATTTTGTTTCAGTTGCGACCAGTGGGTGGTTCCTTCGGAGCCCACGCCGAGCTGTGACTGCGATCAGCGTGGCAATCCTGACGTAATGATGCACGCAAGTGACTGCGCGTGGTTCGTCAAAATTACTAGCCTTCATCCTTCTTCGGAGCCACCGCAGTGAAGGCAGGCACGCGCGTTCGTCAGTCGGAAGCGTTCCGAGCGTTCGTGGTAAGTCAAGTGCCGGAGCCTTGGCAAGCCGTGTTCGATGAGGAGTGCCGCCGTGATGGGGTCATCGTGGGAGGCTGGAGAGAACGCCTCGCCGAGTTCGACGGCTGCGTCGGCGTTGTCCTAGGCCCGGTGTTTCCTGGCGATGATCCAGAGGCGCCCGGTACGTGGGTTGACGTTCGGTGGGAGCCGTCAGGACTGCGCTACGCCTATTTGCCAGCGTGGTTGATTGTGGAGCCACCGCAGTGATCGAGTCCTCCATGAAGAACCAAAAGGATCAGAATGAGTCGCGCGTGGACAGCACGTCGCGCGCTGCTGGACCGCAGGGATCTACCGCGTCCGGCATCTGGGCAGTTCGCGCGCTCCTTCAGAGAGTGCCTGATGATATTCCGTGCCCTGAAGTGCTGGTTGAATCCGATGGGATGATCGGCTTTGACTGGCACGCCACGGTTCACTGCACGATCAGCATGCACGTCGATGATCATGGGAAGGCTGGATGGGCGGCACTGATTGGCGACTATAAAGCCCATGGGACGCTCGATCTAACTCTGGGGCTTCCCTCGCAGCAGTTAGATGAAGCGTTCAGGCTATACGCCGCATTCTCTGCCGGATTGCCCGTCCCCGACGCGGAAACCAAAGACTTACAGGAGAAGATCACGGCGCTAGAGAAGGCCATCGAGGCTTATCGGCTGGCCGATGCGATGGGCAATCGCCAATTGGAGGCCGCCGAGCAGCAGATCGACGCCTTAAAGAAGCTATTGCTGGAGATACGCAGGAGTCCAGAGGCACGTTATTGGAGAGGGGCCATCGATAAAGTGCTCGCGGGATCTCCCGCACCCCACAAGGAGAAGCCGTGAGTCTCGACGTCTACCTTTATGGTGCGGCGGATCAGACTCGGTGCGTGTGTCCGAAGTGCGGCGATGATCACGCGGCGGTCAATGAGCCGCAGTTGTTCTCTGCGAACATCACGCACAACTTGAACACGATGGCTGGTGAGGCCGGTATCTACGAACATCTCTGGAGGCCGGACAAGATTGGTGTCACGACGGCCGGTCAATTGATCGAACCGTTACGCGCAGGGTTGCAACGGCTTAGAGAACGACCGGAATACTTCAAGCGATTCAACCCAGCGAACGGCTGTGGGACGTATGAAGGCCTAGTCAGGTTCGTGACCGATTATGCCGATGCGTGTGAGGATAATCCAGAGGCTACGGTGACGGTGAGCCGATGACTCCCGCACCCCACAAGGAGAACAAGGCCGCCTTATGAGTTATTGCCGATTCGCCTGGGAGGGCAGCGACGTCTACGTGTACGGCTCGAATCGCGGGCTGGAATGTTGCGGCTGCCGATTCGACGAAGGGTTCATCGCGAAAGAACCTGAGGA
>Ga0111538_10006175_pt1 | contig 16261 bp, 19 predicted proteins | sample SoiMethybrSBSTD1_FD_79669 | JGI IMG/M metagenome (GOLD analysis project Ga0111538, IMG submission 79669) | Bulk soil microbial communities from a Populus tree surrounding site in Tennessee, USA - Soil MetaG P. TD hybrid SBSTD1 (version 2)... | ecosystem: Environmental > Terrestrial > Soil >...
CCGAAGGCTAATCCCGCTCGCTCGCGAGCGCCTCCAGGCAGGCGCGGAGCCCTTCGCGCCAGTGCGGCAGCTCGGGCGCGCCCTTCTCGCTACGCAGGATCGACACGGCGGGTCGCGGCGCCTTCGCCCCGAACTGCGCCGAGGTGATCCGCCGCACGGCGCAGGAAAGCCCGGTCTCCTCGAAGATCGCCTCCGCGAAGTCCGCCCAGCTGCAGTCGCCGGCCGCGGCGACGTGCCAGGTTCCGAATGCCCTCCCCGCGTCCACGAGCTCGCGCGTCGCGACGGCGAGGTGCCCGACGTACGTCGGGCACCCGCGTTGATCGTCGACGACCGCGACCTCCTCCCGCTCGGCCCCAAGGCGGAGCATCGTGCGCACGAAGTTGTGGCCCGTGGGGCCGAAGAGCCAGGACGAGCGCACGACCCACGCGCGGTCGCCTGCCGCGGCCTCCCCGTGAAGCTTCGAGCGCCCGTAGGCCGAGACCGGCGACGGTGTGTCCGACTCGACGTACGGCGCGCCTTTCGCTCCGTCGAAGACGTAGTCGCTCGAGTAGGCGACGAGCGGCGCGCCGAGTGCCGCGGCGTTCGCCGTGCCGCCCACGTTCGCGGCGGCTGCGCCCTGGGGGTCGTCCTCGGCGCCGTCGACGTCCGTCCAGGCGGCTGCGTGGAGCACGAGATCCGGCCGCCACGGAAGGGCCGGCGCCTCGTGGCGGACGTCCCATCCGTCTCGACCGACCGGAAGCACCTCGTCGCCTGCGAACGCCACCGCGAGCGCGCGGCCGAGCTGGCCGCCTGCGCCGGTGATCAGGGTGCGGCGTCGCGCGCGGACAGGATCGGCGTCGTCGTGCTCCACAGGTGCGCGACCCGGTCGTCGTCCCACGGGATACCGTGCTCGTCCGGGTCGTCGGGGTCGTATTCCTCGGTCACGTGGTAGCAGAAGAGAAGATCGGTGAGCGCCTCGAAGCCGTGCGCGTTCCGCCCCGGGACGTAGATCGCGACCGGGTTGTCGTCGCCGATGTCCTCGGTGAAGGTGGCGCCGGTCGCCCGGTCGAGGACGACGACCCGGGCCGTGCCCTGGAGGCAGACGAAGAGGTCGTCCTGGCCGCGCTCGTGGTAGTGGAGGCCGCGGATCACGCCCTTGCGAGAGAATGAGAGGTTCGTCTGCACCGTGGGCCGCGGAAGGGCGCTGTCTCGGCGGAGCTCGCAGAACCAGCCGCGCTCGTCCTCGAAGCGGCGCAACGGGAGCCGGACGACGCCCTCGACCGTCACCCGTTCGCCCCGGTCTCCTCGACGAGGCGGCCGATCTCGGCGAGGTGCTGCCAGTGCTTGCCCGCGTCCTCCCACCAGCCCTCGACGCGCACGACGTCGAGGCGGCCCTGCTCCGCGTAGTGGCGGTTGACGTCCGTGATCTCGAGTTCGCCCCGGGACGACGGCTCGAGGCTGTCGATCACGTCGAAGACGTCCGGGGGGAAGCAGTAGAGCCCGACCACGGCGTCGCTCGTCGGCGGCCGTTCGTAGCGCGTGTCGACGACGCCGGCCTTCTCGACGATGTCGACCACGCGGCCGTCCTCGTAGACGACGACGCCGAAGTTCTCGGGGTCGGGGACGTCCTTGACGAAGATCAGCGCCCGCTCGCTGTCCTGCGCCCAGGCGGCGATCGCCGAGGCCTGCGACCGCTCGAAGATGTTGTCGCCGAGGACGACGACCAGGTGGTCGCCGCGCGCGAAGTCTCGCGCCATGCCGACGACCTGCGCGATGCCCCCTGCCTCCGTCTGCACCTTGTACGTCAGGTCGAGCGAGAGCAGCGGCGTGTCCGAGCCGCGCGCAGCCAACCGCCCGTCCCCGAGCAGGTCGATCATCTGACCGGCATGGCCCTTGCCCGTGACCACGAGGACGCTCTCCAACCCTGCCCGCTCGAGGAGCTGAAGCGGGTAGTAGATCATCGGCCAGCGGCCCACCGGCAGCAGGTGCTTGTTCGCGACGCGTGTGAGCTCCCCGAGGCGGGTCGCCTCACCGCCCGCGCAGACGAGGCCCTTCATGACGCGCGATCGTACTCACGCGGGATGCGGGCAGGCGCCGCCGCCGTCACGCACGGCGCCGGGCACGTGCCTCGGCCTTGCGCCGGCGGACACCCGGCACCGCGCGCACCGCGGCGAACCACACGTAGGTCACGGCGACGACGAATGCGGAAAGTGCGAGCGCGAGCCGCTTCAGCATCCTCACGACGTGCATCGTAGAACGCCGCCGCGGGTAATACTTGAGCTTGGATCACGAGAGAAAGGAAGGCCGCGATGGCGAAGAAAGCGGCAAAGATGGGCGATACGATCGATCTCGTCCGGCCGTACCTCGAGCGGGCACTGCGCGACGAGGAGTTCCGCGAGGACCTGAAAGATGCGCTCAAGGCGGCGCGCGAGCTGTACGGGCCGCTCACGAAGCAGAACGGCGTCGGTGCGTCGGCGAAGGCGCTGGCCACCGACAAGAAGACCCAGGAGCAGATGCGGCGCGCGGTGGACGACCTGCTGAGCGCCAAAGACACGCTCCAGGGCAAGAAGAAGAAGAGCCACAAGGGCCGCAACATGGTCCTGCTCGCCGGGATCGTCGCGGGGGCGCTCTACAACCCCTGGACGGGCCCGCAGACGCGCGAGAAGCTCCTCGACCTGGTCGCCGGGAACGACGACCTGCAGCCGCTCGACACGTTCGAGACCACGGCCGCCGACGCGAAGGCCGGCGCCGCCGACTCGGTCGCGGACGCCGCGGAGACGACGGAAGAGGCCGCGTCGGACGTCAAGGCGAAGGCCTCGAAGGCCGCGAGCTCGAGCTAGGGACCGGTGCCGGAGCGGGCCTCGCCGCCGGCGAGCGCCCGCTTCAGCGCACCGGCCACGAGCCCGCTGGCGGACGAGATGTCGTCCGCCTCGAGCAGCACGGCGCCCGCCTGTGCCGAGGCGACGGGAGCCCCGGGCGGCCCCGCGAGACCGTCACGGCCGAGCAGGTAGGTCCGCCCGGAAGAAAAAGACACGTCTTCCGCGCGACGCCAGGCCACGAGGAAGGGGTACGGCGCCACGGCGCCGTCGTAGCCATACCCGAGGAACTCCACGGGGTGGATCTCGAAGTGGAGGTGCGGAACGCCGCCGTCCGCGTCTCCGGAGTCGCCGACGAACCCGAGGACGTCGCCCGCCTTCACCCGCTTCCCGGTGATCGCGAGGGGCGAGTACGCGCTCAGGTGCGCGTAGTAGAACTCGTTCCCACCCGCGTCGCGGAGCCACAGCCGCCAGCCGCCGATGTCGTTCCAGCCGACCGAGAACAGCGTCCCGTCGGCGACCGCGAGCAACGGCGTTCCGTACGGGGCGACGAGGTCCTCGCCGTGGTGCCACTTGCCCGCGACGTCCGCGCGGAACGCCCCGAACGTGTTCCCGAACGCGGCGGAGCCGAACACCGGAAACACGTAGCCGCCCCGCGTCAGCCGCGCCGTCACCTCGGGAGCGGCCTGCACGACCTCCGGCGGCGCTCCGGGAATCGAGCGGCCGGGCTCTCGCGGAGCGCTCGGCGACGGCCGCGGCGGCGGCGTCGACCGGAGCCCGGGCGTCGCCGTCGGCTTCCCCGGCGTCCGCGGCGCGCCGTCGACGTTCCGGGGGGGTGTCGTCGACGGGGTGGGAGCCGCCGCAGCGACGGCGCGCGCCGTCGCGACGCCGACGACGAGCTCGGTGCCTGCCGGCAACCCGGCGTGCTCCGTGATCAGACGGATGCGCAGGCCGGTGACGGCGCTCTCGGCCGAGCGCGGCGAATCCGACGTGGTGCGCGTCGACCCGAGGACGTCGAGCGTGCCCCAGTCGGCCAGCGGCAGCTGCACGTTGCCGCTCGGCGTGACCGGTTGGCCGAGGACGACGAGCCCCGTGATCGCCGAGGTACCGGCGTCGCCGGTGGCGCCGGCTGCCCCTGCGGCCGCGCCCGCCCGGACCGTCACGGACTCGGCGACGACCTCGCCCGCTAAGGCGGAGACGGCGAGCGCCCTGATCGAGCCCTCGGCGGACGACGACGTCCCGGGCTGCGCCGTCGTTGTCGCGGTCGAGGCGCCGACCCGCAGCGCGGAGCCGTCGGCCGGGTATGCGAACGCGCCGCCTCCGCTCGCCGTCGGCGGCGCGCTGAGCTGCGCGGTCGCCGCGCCCGCCTGTCCAGGCACCGTGACCTGGGCGACGAGCGCCGTCGCGCGGGTCTCGGATGCCGTGGGCGCCACGGGGGCCGCAGCGGCGATCCCCGCGACGGTCGCGGCGAGCACGAGGACGACGGCTGCCCGGACGCCCCTCACGACGGGTCAGGGTAGCGGCGCGCGCGACGGACGGCTCGCAGCGCGAGCTGCGCGGCCACCCCCAGGAGCAGGATCCCGAAGAGCCTCCGAAGGACGCTCTCGTCGATTCTCGTCGCGATCTGGACTCCGAGCTCCGCGCCGACGACGGAGACGGCCCCGATCAGGAGCGCCGCTCGAACCCTCAGGTTGCCGAACGACCGTTGCCGCGCGGCGCCCACAGCGGCTGTCGGAACGATCGCGAGGAGCGACGTCGCCCCCGCCTCGACCTGCCCGAGCCCGAGGAGGACGAGCGTCGGGACGAACAGGATCCCTCCGCCGACCCCGAAGACCCCCGAGAGGACACCCGCGCCGAGGCCGAGGCACAGCGCGGCCGCGATCGTCCAACCGCTCATCCGACGATCAGCCAGACCCCGACGACGACCAGCAACCCCGCGAAGGCGAGCGTCAGGACCTCTCCGGAGAGACGCTGCTGCAGCTGTGTCCCCGCGAGCGCCCCCGCGACCGCGGGGAGCCCGACGAGCGCGGCGTACGCGGGCCGTACCTCGCCGCGCGCGGCGTAGAGCACGACGCCGGCCGTGGCGGTCACGAGGATCGCCCCGAGCGACGTCGCCGCGGCCGCGTGGGTCGGAAACGCGGCGAGCGCCACGAGGAGTGGGACGAGGACGATTCCGCCACCGACGCCGAAGAGCGTCGAGAAGACGCCTGCGACGAGACCGATCAGTGCGAGGCGCGCCGTCATGGAAAGCCGTTCGGAGCGCACCGCTCGTATCCTAGGCCGCCGATGCCGGACGACCCCCTCCACGTGCTCGCCTCCGAGCCCGGGCGTGCGGCGATCCTGCTCGACGTCGACGGCACCCTCGCCCCGATCGTGGCGGGGCCCGAGAACGCGCTGATCCCGGACGAGACCCGCGCGGAGCTCGCCCGGCTCACCGCGCGCTACGCGCTCGTCGCGTGCGTCAGCGGCCGACCGGGTGCAGAGGTCGAGCGGATGCTCGGTGTCCCCGGCGTGGCGATCGTGGGCGAGCACGGGCTCGAGCTCGAGCCGGACGCAGCCGCCTGGGCCGAGCGCATCCGCCGGTTCGCGCGCGGGGTCGACTGGCCCTCGGAGGCGAAGCCGCTCAGCGCCTCGTTCCACTTCCGTCGCGCCGACGACGAGGCGGCCGCGCGCGCCTACCTCACGCGCGTGGCCGAGGACGCGGCGGCGGCGGGGCTCGTGCCCCGGTGGGGGAGGATGGTGCTCGAGGTCCGTCCTCCCGTCGACGCGCACAAGGGGACTGCCGTGCGGACGCTCGTGGCCCGGGCGGGCGTCCGGCGCGCGCTTTACGCGGGGGACGATCGCACGGACGTCGACGCGTTCGACGGGCTCGACGGGCTCGAGCTCGGCGTCCGGGTCGCCGTCGCCTCGGCGGAGGCGCCGCCCGAGCTGCTCGAGGCCGCAGACGTGGTGGTCGACGGCACGGAGGGCGTGCTCGAGCTGCTGCGCGCGCTCTAGCCCGACGCCGCCTCGCGGCGCAGCAGCTCCCAGGCGTGCCGCACGTCGTCCTCGGTCGTGCGCGCGTTCCCGATCGCGAGGCGCAGGACGAGGCGGCCGTCGAGCCTCGTGTGGGAGAGGAACGCCTCGCCGCTCGCGTTGACGCGCTCCAGAAGCGCCTCGTTCTCCTCGTCCGTGCCCTCGCGGCGGAAGCAGACGAGCGAGAAGGGGCGCGGCGCGACGACCTCCCAGCCGGGCTCGTCCCGCACCCACTGCTGGAAGAGCGCCGCAAGGCCGAGGTGCTCGCGGATCACGGCCTGGAGGCCCTCCCTCCCGTAGCAGCGGAGCACCGCCCAGAGCTTCAGCGCCCGGAAGCGACGCCCGAGCGGCACCCCGTACTCGCTCAGGCTGACGACGTCGTCGCTGACGCGGAGGTACTCGGGCACGAGGCTGAAGGCCGCGCGGAGATCGTCCGGTCGTCTGCTCCAGAAGGCCGAGCAGTCCATCGGCGTGAAGAGCCATTTGTGCGGGTTGACCCCGATCGAGTCGGCCCGCTCCCAGCCCGCGAAGAGGGGGCGCAGCTCCGGGCACACGGCGGCGCTGCCCGCGTACGCGGCGTCGACGTGGAGCCAGACGCCGGCCTCGGCGCACAGCTCGGCGAGCTGTGGCACGGGGTCGATCGCGGTGGACGAGGTCGTCCCGATCGTGGCCACGAGGGCGCAGGCGTCCCTCAGATCGACCTCGTCGGCCCGCATCGCGTGGTGCCGGTCGCCCGGCACCGGCCGCAGCTCGAGCTCGAGCAGGCGGGCCGCCTTCGCGGTCGAGGAGTGCGTGTGCTCGGAACAGACGACCACCCGCTTCCCCGGCGACGCGGCGCGCGCGGCGGCGAGCGCGGTGACGAGCCCGGTCGACGCCGTGTCCTCGATGTGGCCGTGCATCCCCGCAGGCAGGCCGAGCAGGTCGGCGAGCCACTCGAGCGTCACCTCCTCGAGCTCCTGGAGCGCCGGAGAGGCACGCCAGAGGATCCCCACCTGGTTGAGAGCCGCGACGAGGAGCTCGGCCAGAATCCCCGGCTCGGACGCCGTCGTCGCGAAGTACGCGAAATAGCGTGGGCTCTGCCAGTGTGTGAGGCCGGGCAGGAGCACGTCGTCGAGATCGCGGAGGACGGCTGAGAACGGCTCGGCGGTCTCCGGTGCCCGCTCCGGGAGCGCCGCGCGAATGGCGCCGGGCTCGACCCGGGAGAGGACGGGCAGCTCGCGCACGCGCTCGAGGTAGGACGCGGCCCATTCGAGCGCCGCGGCGCCGTCGTCCCGGAAGCTGCTCACGAGCGGAGCTTCGCGATCTCGCGCCACGGCCGGGTGTTGAGGACGTTCGCCTTCGTGAGCCAGGCGCGGCGCGCCTGGGCGATGCCGAGGTCGCGATACCCGAGCGCCTTCGTCGAGTGCGCGTCCGTGTTGACGGGGACCAGCACGCCGGCCTCGCCCGCAAGCCGCGCATGCACGTCGCGGAGGTCGAGCCGGTCGGGCTGGCTGTTGATCTCGAGCGCCGTCCCGGTCTCGACGGCGCGGGCAACGACCTTCTCGACGTCGACGTCCGCTCCGGCGCGCTTGTTCAGCTTCCGTCCAGTGAGATGGCCGATGCAGTCGACGTGCGGGTGATCGAGCGCAGCGAGGATCCGCTCGGTCGGGCTCCGGTCGAAGCCCTGGTGCAGCGAGGCGACGACCCAGTCGAGCTCGACGAGGACGTCCTCTGCGACGTCGATCGCGCCGTCGGAGCGGATGTTCGCCTCGACGCCCTTCAGCACCCGGAAGGGCTTCATTCGCGCGTTGACCTCGTCGATCTCGCGCCACTGCGCCTCCATCCGCCCGTCGCGGAGGTAGTGCGAGTGGTCGGTCAGTGCGAGGAACGCGTACCCGAGGCCCGTCGCCGTTCGTGCCATCTCCTCGATCGAGCCCTTCCCGTCCGCCGACCACGTCGAGTGGCAGTGGAGCTCGCCCCGGAGGTCGGAGGCCTCGACGAGCGCCGGCAGGCTGCCGTTGCGGGCCGCCGCGAGCTCCCCGGCGTTCTCGCGGAGCTCCGGCGGGATCGGCTCGTAGCCGAGGAAGCGGTAGAGCTCGTCCTCCTCGCGGAACCGGTGCACCTCGCCGGTCTCGACGACCGTGACCCCGTACTCGGAGATGGAGAGGCCACGCCGCTGCGCCTCCTCGCGCAGGGCGACGTTGTGGTCCTTCGAGCCGGTGAAGTGCTGGAGGAGGCTGCCGTAGTCCTCGGGCGGGACGACGCGCAGATCGAGCCGCAGTCCCTGCTTGGTGACGACGGTCGCCTTCGTGTCTCCCTGCGCCGCGACCTCGAGCACCCACGGCTGGGTGACGAAGTGGGCGATGAGGGCGCCCGGGTCGGTCGCGGTTGCGATCACGTCCAGGTCGCGGAAGGTCTCGCGTCCGCGGCGGACGCTTCCCGCGCCGGAGACCTCCACGGCTGCGGGGTGCGCCCGCAACGCCTCGACGACCTCGTGTACGACCGGAAGCCCGACGCCGAGGAGCCCGCGCCGCTCGGGCTCGGGGCCGAAGCCCTTCGCGAGGGCCTCCAGGATCTTCTCCTCGCTCTTCGCGCCGAGACCCTGAAGCGTGCGCACCCGCTGCTGCTCGGCCGCCTGCCGGAGGCCCTCGAGCGTCGTGACGTCGAGCTCACGCCAGATTCGCGCCGCGGTCTTCGGGCCGAGCCCGGGCAGCCGCAGGAACTGGCGCACCTCGGGCGGCACCTCCGCGCGGCGCTTCTCGAGCGCGGCCATCTCGCCCGTCTCCGTCAGCTCGACGACCTTCGCCTCGATCGTGGCGCCGATCCCCGGCAGCTCCTTCGCCGTGCCCTCGAGCGCGAGCTCGGCGATCGATGCGCCGGTCTCGCGGATCCGCGTCGCGGCGCGCCGGTACGCGAGCACCCGGAAGCCCTGTTCGCCGAGGATCTCCGAGATGTCTGCGAGCTCGTCGAGCGCGTCTGCGACATCTGTGTTGCGGGGGAGCGGCGGCATCCGACGATCATAGGGACGGGTCCGAGCGAGGCGGAGCGGGCAGACTCCGCCGATGAGCTCGCCCCTTCGCGCCGTGGTCTGCGTCCCGACGTACAACGAGCGCGAGAACCTCGAGCCGCTCGTCCGGGCGCTCGGCGAGATGCTCGACACGACCCGTGACCGGGTGCTCGTGATCGACGACTCCTCGCCCGACGGCACCGGCGAGCTCGCCGACCGGCTCGCCGACGAGCTGCCCTGGGTGGAGGTGCTGCACCGGTCGGCCAAGGAGGGGATCGGGCGCGCGTACCTCGCGGGGTTCGCCCACGCACTTGCTTCGGGCACCGAGCTCGTGCTCGAGATGGACTGCGACTTCTCCCACGATCCGCGCGACGTGCCGCGCCTGATCGCCACGTGCGAGGAGGAAGCCGACCTCGTGCTCGGCTCCCGCTGGGTCGAGGGGGGCGGCACCGAGAACTGGGGGGTCGTCCGGCGCTTCGTCTCGCGCGGAGGCTCGCTCTACGCGCGGCTCGTGCTCGGCGTCGGGATCCGCGACCTGACGGGCGGCTTCAAGTGCTTCCGCCGGCACGTGCTCGAGACGATCGATCTCGACGCGATCGCTGCGCGCGGCTACGGCTTCCAGATCGAGGGGACGTACCGGGCGCTTCGGGCAGGCTTCCGGGTGGTGGAGATCCCGATCACGTTCGTCGACCGTCGCGTCGGCGAGTCGAAGATGAGCGGCGCGATCGTGCTCGAGGCGATGCGCCAGGTGCCCCTGCTCCGGTGGAAGGCGCTGCGGGGGCGTCTTTGATGGTCGACGCGACGGATGCCACGTTCCAGGCGGAGGTGCTCGACTCGGAGCTTCCGGTGCTGGTCGAGTTCACGGCGCCGTGGTGCCGCCCGTGCAAGGCGATCGAGCCGTTCCTCGTCGACCTCGGTCGTGAGCACGAAGGGCGCCTGCGACTCGTACGGCTCGACATCGACGCGAACCTTCGCGTGCCGTCTCGCTACGGAGTGCTCTCGCTCCCGACCGTGATCGTGTTCGCCGCCGGAGAGCCGGTCGAGACCGTCCACGGCGCCCAGCCGAGACGCCGTTACGCCGAGGCGGTCGAGCGGGCGCTCGCCGCGTAGCCCCGCCCTGCCGTCGTCTACCCTCGGCGCCGTGGACGACACAGCCGTCGTGCGGGAGCTGCTCGAGGCGATCCGCGCCCGCGACGTCGACCGCATCGCCGCCTGCTTCGCCCCGGATGCACGGCTCCGCGCGCTGACACCGCACGAGCTCCGCGAGCTGGACGGGCCGGACGCGATCGCCGATCGGTACCGCCGCTGGCTGGAGCCGCTCGAGTCGTTCGACGTCGTCTCGGGCGACGTCGAGCCGATCGCCGACCGGATCAGGCTCCGCTACCGCTTCCGCGGCCACGACCGGGTCAAGGGGTGGCAGGAGAACGAGCACACCGCGTACGCCACCGTCACGAAGGGGCGCGTCGAGGCCCTCAACCTCTCGTGCGCGGGATTCCGGCCGTCGGAGCCGCCGGGCTGAGCGCCACCGCGGCCTGGGAGAGCGTCCTCGAGGGAGCCGCCGAGGTCGCCCATCGGAGCGTCGAGCCACCGCGTGCCGGGCGGCTCGAGTCGCTTCCCGCAGGCCTGCACCGGGACGTCAGGGCGGTGCTCGAGGCTCGCGGGATCACCGGCGTCTACGCGCACCAGGCCGAGACGTGGGAGGCGGCCGCACGCGGCGAGAGCGTCGTCGTGACGACGGGAACGGCGTCCGGTAAGTCGCTCGCGTTCTCACTCCCCGTACTCGATGCGGTCGCACGCGAGCGGACGGCGCGCGCGCTCTTCCTCTACCCGACGAAGGCGCTGGCGCAGGACCAGGCGCGCTGGCTCGCCGGGCTCGGCCTGCGAGGCCTCCGGCCGGCGATCTACGACGGCGACACGCCCGTGGAACAACGCGCCCACGTGCGGCGGACGGCGAACGCGATCCTCACGAACCCCGACATGCTCCACGTCGGCGTCCTGCCACACCACGACCGTTGGGGCGACGTGCTCCACAACCTCCGCGTCGTCGTCGTCGACGAGGCCCACGTCTACCGCGGCGTCTTCGGGTCGCACGTCGCGAACGTCCTCCGGCGGCTGCGTCGGCTGGCCCACGCCTACGGCGCGGAGCCGCAGTTCCTCCTCGCGTCGGCGACGATCGCGAACCCCGGCGAGCTCGCGTCGCGCCTCACCGGCCTCGACGTCCGCGTCGTCGACACGGACACGTCCCCGCGGGCGGAGCGCGAGGTCGTGCTCTGGAACCCGGAGCTCGTGGACGAGGAGCTCGGCATCCGTGCGAGCCCGCTCGGGGACGCCTCGCGGCTGCTCGCGGGACTCGTCGCGGCCGGGCTGCGCGTGATCTGCTTCACCAAGAGCCGCAAGGCGGCGGAGCTCGTCCACCGCTTCGCCGCCGATCGCCTCGACGCTGCGACGGCGCGACGGCTGGCGCCGTACAGGGCCGGCTACACGCCCGAGCAGCGGCGGGAGATCGAGCGGCGGCTCGTCGAGGGCGAGCTGCTCGGCGTCACGGCGACGAACGCGCTCGAGCTCGGGATCGACATCGGGACGCTCGACTGCGCAATCTGTGTGGGGTTCCCCGGCACGGTCGCATCCCTACGTCAGCAATGGGGCCGCGCAGGCCGCCGAGCCGGGGGACTCGCAGTGCTCGTCGCGAGCGAGGACGCCCTCGACCAGTTCTTCGTCGACGATCCGCCGGCCCTGCTCGGCCGGACGACCGAAGCGGCGCTGATCGATCACTCGGCACCACGGATCCTCGACGGGCACGTCCTCGCCGCGGCCTACGAAGGGCCGTTGACAGCGGCGGACGCGGACGTGCTCGGCCCCGAGGCTCTCGCCCGGGCGGCCGTGCTGCCGGAGCTCGAGGCGACGCCGGCCGGCTTCGTCTGGCGCGGCCGGGACACCCCCGCGGCGCGGATCTCGCTCCGCTCGGGGGACACCGAGGCGTTCGTCATCGTCGAGGAGGAGACCGGCTCCGTGCTCGGGACGGCGGAACGGGAGCGCGCGTTCTCGACGGTGCACGACGGCGCCGTCTACCTCCACCTCGGCGACCAGTACGGCGTCACGCGGCTCGACCTCGGGACGCGGACGGCGCTCGTGCGGCCGGTCGCCGTCGACTGGTACACGCAGGCGAGGAAGGAGACCGAGACGACGATCGTGACGCCGCTCTCGACGCGGCAGGTCGCGGGCGTCGAGCTCCACCACGGCCGCATCGAGGTGTGGGAACAGGTCGTCGCCTTCCAGCGAAAGGCCGTCGCGGACGGGAGCGTGATCGACACGACGCCGCTCGAACTCCCGCCGACGTCGTTCGAGACCGAGGGCGTGTGGTTTTCACCGGATGGCGGGCTGCTCGAAGGAATCGGCACGATGCCGACGCTTGTCTCTGCTCTCCACGCGGCCGAGCACGCGCTCATCTCGTTGCTGCCCCTGTTCGCGATGTGCGACCGCTGGGACATCGGCGGCCTCTCGACGAACGTCCACGAGCAGACGGGCCGGCCGACGGTGTTCGTCTACGAGGGGCACGCGGGCGGCGTCGGCATCACCGAGCGCGGGTTCGCCTGCTTCGCGGAATGGGTCGCCGACACGGCCGTCCTTCTCGCGCGCTGCCCGTGCAAGGCCGGGTGCCCGTCCTGCGTCCAGAGCCCGAAGTGCGGCAACCTGAACGAGCTCCTCGACAAGGCCGCGGCGAGGACGCTGCTCGAGCGGATGACGGCGGCATAGGTCATCGGCGCCGCGGGATCGGCGGTGCCGGAGCGCGGGCTCGCGGGCGCAAGATCGGCACAGAGACGGCACGGACACGTCACAGCTTTCCTGCGAACGTTCCGGTAGGGGATCTCGCTCCCCCGTGGGGGGTGCTGGACCGGTGCCAAGGGATTCGACCGAGCCCGTCGGGACGTGTCGATTCCCGGGGCGCACGATCGTCGTAGGAGTGCGGCACGTGCCGCGCGGCGTCAACCAGACGACGAGAGCGAGGAGGGACGATGGAGTACCTGGCGCTGATCTACGCCGACGAGGCCGTGTGGGAGCGCATGCCCGACGCAGAGCGGGAGAGCGCGTACGAGCAGTACGCCGAGTTCTCGCGCGCCGCCCGCGACGCAGGAGTCCTCGTAGGCGGCAACGAGCTCGGGTCGACGTCGAGCGCGACGACTGTCCGCGTCCGCGACGACGAGCGGCTCGTGAGCGACGGGCCGTACGCGGAGGTGAAGGAGGCGCTCGGCGGCTACTTCATCCTCGACTGCCCGACCGTCGACGCGGCACTCGACTGGGCGGCGCGGATCCCCGCCGCCGAGCACGGTGCCGTCGAGATCCGCCCCGTCCACGTCGACGAGGAGGCCTGAGATGCAGTACGCACTGCTCGTCTACTCCGACCAGTCCTCGTGGGAGGGCATCGACGAAGAGGAAGCGGCCCGGCGCAGAGCCGAGTCGATGCCCCGCTGGATCGCGCTCTTCGAGGAGCTCGGGAAGGTCGACCCCGGCGCTCTCGGCCGAGAGCTCGAGGCGGCGACGGAGGCAAAGGTCGTCCGCGTCGTCGACGGCGAGCGCGTCGTCACGGACGGCCCGTTCGCCGAGACGAAGGAACAGCTCGGGGGGCTCTTCGTCACGACGCTCCCCGACCTCGACGAGGCGATCCGCCTCGCGGCCCTCGTCCCTGCCGCGCAGTACGGGTCGTTGGAGATCCGGCCTATCGTGGAGCGGTGAGGCCGTCGCTCGAGACGACGTTCAGGGAGGAGTGGCCTCGTGCGGTCGCAATCCTCACGCGCGTCCTCGGTGACCTCGCGCTCGCCGAGGACGCCGTGCAGGAGGCCTTCGTCACGGCTGCGGAACGCTGGCCGCGCGACGGCATGCCACGCTCGCCCGGCGCCTGGATCGTCACGACGGCGAGGAACCGCGCGATCGACCGGATCCGGCGCGAGCGGACATTCGTCCGCAAGGCCGAGCTCCTCGCACGCCTCGAGGACGTCCCGGCGGACGAGGACGCGGACGTGAGCTCGATCCCGGACGAGCGTCTCGCGCTCCTCTTCACGTGCTGCCACCCCGCGCTTGCCGTCGAGTCCCGCGTCGCACTCACGCTCCGCGAGGTCGGCGGGCTCACTACCGGGGAGATCGCGCGCGCGTTCCTCGTCGCGGAGCCAACGCTCGCGCAACGGCTCGTTCGCGCGAAGCGCCGTGTCCGCGACGCCGGGATCCCCTTCCGCGTGCCGCCTGACCATCTGCTCCCGGACCGCGTCCCGGACGTGCTCCGCGTCCTCTATCTCGTGTTCAACGAGGGCTATGCGGCGACGTCGGGCCAGGAGCTCGTGCGAGCCGAGCTCTGCGTCGAGGCGATCCGCCTCGCAAAGCTCCTCTGCGTACTCATGCCGGACGAGCCGGAGGCGCTGGGTCTGCTTTCGCTCCTGCTGCTGCAGGACTCCCGTCGAGCGGCGCGCATCGGCGCCGACGGCGAGCTCGTGCTCCTCGCCGATCAGGATCGATCGCGGTGGGACCGCTCGCGGATCGACGAGGGCCTCCGGGTCCTGCGGCGCGCCGAGGCGCAGCGGCGACCGGGCCCGTACCAGCTCCAGGCGGCGATCGCCGCGGGGCACGCGGAAGGCGCGGACGCCGCCACGATCGCGGCCGTCTACGAGCTGCTCGAGCGGATCGACCCGTCACCGGTCGTGCGGCTCAACCGGGCGGTGGCGCTCGCCCTCGCGGGAGAGGTCGAAGCGGGCCTGGCCCTGATCGACGGGATCGAGGGTCTCGACGACTACGCCTACCTCCATTCGGCGCGCGCCGACCTGCTCCGTCGCCTCGACCGGCACGATGAGGCCGCGGCGGCGTACACGCGGGCGCTCGACCTGACGGACAACGCCCGAGAGCGAGCGTTCCTCGAACGGCGCCTGGTGGAGGTCTCCGCCTAGAGGCCTCAACCGAGCTCGGCGAGCGCGGCCTCGACCGCTTCTTCCGGTGTCGAGGCGTGTAGCACGCCGGCGACCGAGAGACCGCCCGCGAGCGCCACGACCGGACGGCCGAGCCGCATGGCGAACCCGATCTCGGCCAGCGTGCCGTAGCTGCCGCCGATCGCGATCACGGCGTGGCCCGAGGCCGCGACGGCGAGGTTCCGGGCATGGCCGATACCCGTGACGACGACGTGATCCGCCCAGGGATTGGCGTCGGCATGCGTCTCGCCGGGCAGGATCGCGATCGTCGTGCCGCCTGCTTCCTTTGCGCCTCGGTGCGCGGCTGCCATCACCTCGCCGAGCCCGCCGGTGACGACGGTGCAACCGCGCTCGGCGAGCAGCCGGCCGACCTCGGCGGCAGCGGCCTCGTGCTGCGCGCCGCTTCCGACGACCGACACCTGACGAGCCACCGTACGATCGTACGAGGTGGCGAGGGCACGGCGTGAAGCAGCTGGAGGAACTCTCGTGGTCGGCGGCGGCTTCGCCGGAGCGTACGTCGCCCGGCTGCTCGGCCAGCGGGGAGCCACGATCGTCAATCCGGACAACTTCATGGTGTACACGCCGTTGCTACCCGAGGCCGCTGCCGGGACGCTCGAGCCGCGGCACGTCGTCGTCCCGCTGCGTCAGATGTGCCCGCACGCCGAGCTCCTGCTCGGAAGGGCGATCGCACGCGATCCGGAGGCCCGCACGGTCGTCGCCGAGACGCTCGGGGGGACGTTCGAGATCGGCTACGAGCGACTCGTGGTCGCGCTCGGCGCAGTGCCCCGTACCTTCCCGATCCCCGGCCTCGCGGATCACGGCCACGGCTTCAAGGACGTCGCCGACGCGATCGCCCTCCGCAACCACCTGCTCCGCTCGCTGGAGTCGGCGGCGGCCCGGCTCGACCCGGCGGAAGCGGAGCGCGACCTCGGCTTCGTCTTCGTCGGCGCCGGTTACGCCGGCGTCGAGGCGCTCGCGGAGCTGGAGGATCTCGCGCGCGACGCGGTTCGGCGGTCGTACCCGACGCTCCGTGGCGTGCGCCAGCGCTGGGTGCTCGTCGACGCGGCGCCACGGATCCTCGCCGAGATCCCGCAGAAGCTCGGCGAGTACACGCACCACTACCTCGAGAAGCGAGGGATCGAGATCCACGTCGGCGCAACCCTCGAGTCGTTCGACGAGCGCGAGGCCGTTCTCTCGGACGGAGCGCGAATCCCCGCGCGGACGCTCGTCTGGGCCGCCGGCGTCCGCGCAAGCCCCGACCTCGAGCGGCTCGGGTTGCCGCTCGACGAGCGTGGCCGCGTGATCGTCGGGCCGACGTTGCAGGTCGAGGGCTCGGACGACACCTGGGCGCTCGGCGACGGAGCCGCTGTCCCGAACACGCGCACGCCGGGTCGCGTCGACCCACCGACCTGCCAGCACGCGCTGCGCCAGGCACGGCGACTGGCGAAGAACCTGACGCGGCCGCCGAAGCCGTACGGCTACCGCATGCTCGGTCAGGTGGCGACGCTCGGGCGCTA
>Ga0111538_10006176_pt1 | contig 16261 bp, 13 predicted proteins | sample SoiMethybrSBSTD1_FD_79669 | JGI IMG/M metagenome (GOLD analysis project Ga0111538, IMG submission 79669) | Bulk soil microbial communities from a Populus tree surrounding site in Tennessee, USA - Soil MetaG P. TD hybrid SBSTD1 (version 2)... | ecosystem: Environmental > Terrestrial > Soil >...
CCTGACGGAATAGCAACCGCGCTGCCTCGCGGTTCACTTCCCACGATTCAGGATCAAGTCGGACCGCCGTGTCGATTTCACCAACGGCTTCGTCGGTGCGTCCTTGTTCCTCCAGGAGGTGCGCCTTGACGCAATGTGCTTCCGCAAGGTTCGGATTGATCGATAGCGCCTTTTCCGCGGCCGGCGCAGGATCGACATCGGTCCCGTGCCAAAAACGCAACTGGGATTGGGCGAGGGCCATCAGCGCCCAGGCGGCCGCATATTCCGGATCAAAGGTCAGCGCGTGCTTGCACATCCGGACGATCGCTTCCTGACGGCGGACGTCACCGAGGCTGCCTTCAGTCCATTGCTGGCGCGCCATCAGGTATAGGTTATAAGCATCGACGCTCTGCGTGCCCCGGGTTTCGATTGCCTTCTTCTCTTCAGGCAGCAGCTTGAGCTTGAGCGCGCCGACGATCGCCTTCGAAATCTCGTCCTGGATGGCGAAAATGTCGGTCAGCTCGCGATCGAAGCGGTCGGCCCAGACGTGATCTCCCGCAGCGCCATCGATCAGCTGGGCGGTGATCCGGACGCGCGACCCAGCCTTGCGCACGCTGCCTTCGAGCACGTGACTGACGCCGAGGCTCTGCGCGACCTCCTTCACGTCGAGCGAGCGGCCCTTGAAGGTGAAGGCGGTGTTGCGCGCGATCACCGACAGCGCCGAGACTTTCGACAGGTCGGTGATGATGTCCTCGGCGATGCCGTCGCTGAAATATTCCTGCGCCGGATCGTCGCTCATGTTGATGAACGGCAGCACGCAGATCGACGCCTTATGCTCGCGCGCCTTGGCGGCCGGGGCCGTTTTCGGAGCGGCGGCCGACGTCGACGCGGTCTTGCCGATCGCCGTCATGACTTCGCCAAGGTTTTGAGGATCGCTGCGGCCGTCCCACTGGCCGAGCTCGATCGTATGGAACTGCCGGAAGCCCAGCGGGGGCCGGCAGCTACCGAGCGCAACGGGGATTAACCGGCCCGTATCTCTGCCCTCCGCAGCTTCGTCCTGCACCCAGGCCGATCCGACCGAGGCGTCCGACCACATGACGACGACCGCTTCGGCATCCTTCAGCGCCCGGTCGATCTCGTCAGTGAACCGCGAGCCGCCCTGGATATGCCGATCCCACCAGACCTCGTGGCCGGCGCTTGCGATGCACCCGGCGAGCTGTTTCGCCGCATCCACGTCCTCGCGCGCGTAGCTCAGGAATATTTTCGCCATTGTCAGGCTTCGACGATTCCGAGCCGCTGCTTCGCGGCCGAGAGCATCTGCTTCATTCGCGGATCATCGCGGATCGGATCCAGGTCGGGATCGGCATCAACGTGCTTGATCTGCGTCGTGCTGACGACCCCTTCGAAATAAGGCGCGATGACTTCGATGGCGCGATCGCGGTTCTTGGGATCGGGGATCAGGGCGCACGCCAAATTGTAGCGCATCATGATATCGTCGGGAGCGAGCAGCAGCGCACGATCGATCCAGTCCCGGGCCCGGTCGTCTTCGCCGAGGACGGCCAGCGCCGCAGCCCCCGCCGCCAACGCCGGGGCGTTGGAAGGATCCCTCGAAACCGCCTTTTCCACGCGCTCGATGGTGATTCGCGAAACTCGCTGCAATTGCTCCGCATCACGCGTGCCCTGATAGCAGCTGATGAGCATCGAGGGGTTGTGCCAGTCCGATTCCATCACGGCGGTGGCTTTTTCGAAGAACGGGATCGCGTCGCGCGTCCGGCCCTGCCGAAACATCAATCGCCCCGCTTCGCGGTTGGCCTCCCACGAATCGGGGTCGAGGCGGAGCGCCGTCTCGACCTCGGCAATTGCTTCCTCTTCCTTGCCCTGCTCTTCCAGCGCGTGCGCCTTGACGCAGCGCGCTTCGGCAAGGTCGGGGTTGATCGACAACGCGCGCTCGGCGGCCGGAAGCGCATCGACGTCCCTGGCGTGCCACAAGCGCAGCTGCGACTGGGCGAGCGCCATCAGCGCCCAGGCTTCGGCATATTCGGGATCGATCGACACCGCCTGCTTGCAGATCCGGACGATCGTTTCGTCGCGACGGATGTCGCCGAAACTCCCGGTCACCCAATGCTGGCGGGCCATCAAATAGAGGTTGTAGGCCTCGACGCTGGCCGTGCCGCGGGTCTCGATCGCCTTTTTCTCCGCGGGAAGGAGCTTGACCCGGAGCGCCGCGACGATCGCTTTCGAAATCTCGTCCTGGATGGCGAAAATGTCCGTGAGGTCGCGGTCGTAGCGGTCGGCCCACAAATGGCCGCCGGTCGCGCAGTCGATCAGCTGCGCGGTGATCCGCACGCGGGCACCCGCCTTGCGCACGCTGCCCTCGAGCACATGGCTGACGTCGAGCGCCTGGGCGACTTCCTTCACGTCCATCACCCGGCCCTTGAAGGTGAAGGCCGTATTGCGGGCGATCACCAGCAAGGCGGACACCTTGGACAAATCGGTGATGATGTCCTCGGTGATGCCGTCGCTGAAATATTCCTGCTCGGGGTCGCCGCTCATGTTGACGAAGGGCAGCACGCAGACGGACGGGCCCGGGGCGGCTTTCGGGGCGTCGGCGCGAGCAGACGTGGCCGCGGCAGTGCGATTGCCCGCGGTCTTGGCGATGGCCTCGATCAAATCGTCGAGCTCGAGCGGGGCGCCGTCGCCGTTCCAATTGGCGAAGTCGACGGTGTGGAATTGGCGAAAGCCCAACGGCGGCCGACTGCCGGCAAGGCTGACCGGGACCAGGCGACCGGTGTCGCGGCCCTCCGCGGCCTCGTCCTGCACCCAGGCGGATTCAACCGAGGTAGGGGACCACAATACGACGACCGCTTCGGCGCTTTTGAGCTCGCGGTCGATCTCGGCCGAGAAGCGCGATCCGCCCTGGATGTGCCGGTCCCACCAGACCTCGTGGCCGGCCTGGCCGATGCCTTCGGCCAACTGCTTGGCCGCAGCCTCATCCTCGCGCGCATAGCTTAGAAAGACCTTGGCCACTGTCCCTCCCAGGGAGAATCGTGCGCTAAGAGACAAAGAGCCTCAAGTCGCGCTGACCGCAAGCTTTTTCAGGCACCGATCACGTCGAGATCGCGAAGGCGCGCCAGATCGGAAGCGCCAAGACCCAGCTGCTTCAGAATTTCGTCGGTGTGCTCGCCGAGCGCCGGCGGCGGCAGGTCGGAATCTGACCGTTCACCGTCGATGCGCACGGGCGAGCCAACCATTGGAACACTGGCGATGGTCCGGACCATGTGGCGGTGCTGCGCCTGGATGTCCGCGATCGCCTCGCTGATCCGGTTGATCGGCCCGGCCGGAATCCCGGCGGCTTCGAGCCGGTCGAACCAGTAAGCGGCGGGCTGCGCGCGGATCGCTTCGGCGACCAGGCCTACGATCTCGTCCCGATTGGCGACGCGCGCGGAATTGGTCGCGAAACGGGGGTCGCTCGCCCATTCGGGATGGGCGGCGAGCTCGGCCAGGCGAGCGAACTGGCGGTCGTTGCCGACCGCGATCACCAGCGGGCGGTCGGCGGCCTCGAACGGCTGGTAGGGCACGATGTTCGGGTGCGTGTTGCCCTGTCGCGGCGGATCCTCGCCCGAGACGAGGAAGTTAGAAGCCTGATTGGCCAAGACAGCCAGCTGCGTATCCAGCAGCGCCATGTCGATGTGTGCGCCCTCGCCGGTCTTCTCGCGCCGGAACAGCGCGGCGAGCACCGCGACCGCGGTGTACATGCCAGTGAACAAATCGGCGACCGCGACTCCGACACGCATCGGGCCGCCGACCGGCTCGCCATCGGGCCGGCCGGTGATGCTCATCAGGCCGCCCATCGCCTGGATCATGAAGTCGTAGCCCGCGCGGTCGGCATAAGGCCCGTCCTGGCCGAAGCCGGTGATCGAGGCGTAGACCAACCGCGGGTTGGCCGCGCGCAGTGAGGCGGCGTCGAGCCCGAACTTGGCCAGGCCCCCAACTCTGAAGTTCTCGACCAGCACGTCGGCTTCGGCCGCGAGCTTGCGGACGAGCGCCGTGCCATCGGGTTGCGCGAAGTCGATCGCGGCCGATTTCTTGCCGCGGTTGCAGCTCAGGAAGTATGCTGCAACACGCTCGTCGCCCTCGCCGTGCCACGGTGGGCCCCAGTGGCGCGTATCGTCGCCGGAGCGGGGCCGCTCGACCTTGACCACCTCGGCGCCGAGATCGGCGAGCAATTGGGTGCACCACGGCCCCGCGAGCACACGGGAAAGGTCGAGGACCTTGACCCCCGCGAGCGGCTTCACCGGCGGCGCTTCCAGAAGCGGCGATCGTTAAGCACCGCGCGCGCGGCATTGTGGCCGGGAGCGCCGGTCACCCCGCCGCCCGGATGCGCTCCTGATCCGCACAGGTAGAGGCCCTTCAACGGCATCCGATAATCGGCCGCGCCGATCATCGGCCGCGCGCTGAACAATTGGTCGAGCCCCATTTTGCCGTGGAAGATATCGCCGCCGACCAGCCCGAAGCGGCGCTCGAGGTCGAGGGGGGAATGGATCTGCCGGCCGATTACCGATTTTGCGAAGCCGGGCGCGTGCGCGTCCACCGTCGCGATGATCGCATCAGCGGCCTGGTCCTTTTCGTCATCCCAGCTGCGGCCCGGGCCAAGGTCGTAGCGGAAATGCTGGCAGAACAGCGATGCGACATGCTTGCCCTTCGGCGCGAGGCTCGGGTCGAGTGTCGAGGGAATCAGCATTTCGATGATCGGCTGTTTAGCCCAACCGCTGACGGATGCGTCGAGCCAGGCGCGGTGCATGTAATCGAGGCTCGGCGCCATGATGATGCCCGCGGTCAGGTGGTTGCCGCGCTTCGGCAGCACCGTGAATTTGGGTAGCTGGGCCAGCGCGACATTCATCCGGAAGGTCGCGCTTTCGCACTTCCAGCCATGCATGCGCCGGGCAACTTCGGCGTCCACCGCGCCCGCCGGAACCATCCGATCGAACAGCAGCCGCGGATTGACGCCAGCAACAACATTTGCGGCGCGCCAAGCCTTGCCGCCAGCAACAACGCCTGCGGCGCGGCGCCCATTGCGGTCACGCTCGACGATGATCTCCTCGACCGGCGTGTTGAGCAGGATATCGACCCCGGCCTCACGGGCGGCGCGAGCCATGGCCTGGGTGATCGAACCCATCCCGCCGATCGCGTGGCCCCAGGCGCCCGGGACGCCCGCTGCTTCGCCGAACAAATGGTGCAGCAGCACGTAGGCGGTGCCGGCCGATTGCGGCGAGGCGAAGTTGCCGACCACGCCATCGAAGCCGAACAACGCCTTGGTCAGCTCGCCCTCGAAGTGCCGATCGAGGATTTCGGACGCACTGCGCATCGCAAAGTCGTGAACCACCCTGGTCTCGGCGAGCGACAGGCCGGCCATGTCCTTGCCGAGGCTCAAAAGCTTGGGGATGGCGCTGACTCTCGAGCCGACGTTGGGCGGCGCGCGAAGCAGCCACTTCTTGAGCAGCCGCACCACCGTCTCAAGTTCGGCGAGGTAGCGGTCGTAAGCCTCCCCGTCGGCCTTGACGTGCCGCGCGATCTCCTTGCGCGTCAAGCCGCCACGGCCAGCGAGCAAGTAATCGCCGTCGCCCGGCAGGAAGTTGTCGGTCTTGCGCAGGACAACCTTCAGCCCGTGCCGCTCGAGCTCCATGTCGCGGATGACCTTGGGTTGGAGCAAGCTGACGGTGTAGCTGGCCGCCGAATTCCTGAAGCCCGGCAGGAATTCGTCGGTGACGGCCGCGCCGCCGGCCACGCCCGCAGCTTCAAGCACCGCGACCTTCATTCCCTTGCGCGCAAGATAATATGCACAGGTGAGGCCGTTATGGCCGGCGCCGATGATGATCGCGTCATGCATTTCGGAGACTCGGCATCAGCGCATCAATACCAGTTCTTCAGACATGGTCGGGTGCAGCGCGAAGGTCGCATCGAAATCGGCCTTCTTCAGTTTCGCTTTCACCGCGACGGCCGCGGCCTGCAGGATTTCAGGCGCGTCGGGTCCGATCATGTGCAGGCCCACGATCTCGTCGGTCGATCCGTCGACCACCAATTTGTAGAGCGAGCGCTCGTCGCGCCCCGCGAGCACGTTCTTCATTGGCCGGAAATCCGACGTATAGGTCTTGACTGAGCCCAGGCGATTGCGCGCCGCGCCTTCGGTCATGCCGACGCCGGCGAGTGGCGGATGGCTGAACACCGCGCTCGGGATGCAGCCGTAATCGACCCGCGTGGGGGTCTTGCCGAAGACGCTGTCGGCGAACGCCTGCCCTTCGCGGATCGCGACCGGGGTCAGCTGGACCCGGTCGGTCACGTCGCCGACGGCGAAGATCGAGGGCACGCTCGAGCGGTTGTCGGCGTCGACCCTGACCTCGCCCTTCTCGCCTAATGCCACTCCGGCCGCGTCCAGTCCCATATTCTCAGTGTTCGGCCGGCGACCGACCGCGATCAGCAGCTCGTCGCACTCGAGGTCGTCGCAGCCAGTCATGCTCAGCCTAAGCGGCCCGCCGTCATCCTTCTCGATGCGGTTGATGGTCGCGTGGAACTTGAAGTCGATGCCCTTGCGCAGCGAGATCTGAATCAGCCGGTCGACGATCTGCTGGTCGTAGCCCCGCAGGATCACATCGGTACGGTTGATGAGACTCACGCGACTGCCGAACTGGTGGAAGATGCCGGCGAATTCGTTGGCGATATAGCCGCCGCCCGCGATCACGATCCGCTTCGGCAGGCGATCGAGGTGAAACACCTCGTTCGAGCTGATCGCGTGCTCGATACCCTCGATCGCCGGCATCAGCGGCCGGGCGCCCGTTGCGATCAGGACTTTGTCGGCGGTCACGGTCTTGCCGCCGGACAGCTGGATCGTGTTCGGATCGGTCAGCGCCGCGCGCCCATGGAAGATGGTCACGCCGTGGTGGGTCAGGGCATCGGTGTAGGCCTGCTCGAGCCGGCCCACCTCGGCGAGCACATTGTCACGCAACGTCGGCCAGTCAAACCGCTTTTCCGGCACATCCCAGCCGAACATCGCCGCGTCGTCGAGGTCCTCGGCGAAATGCGCGCCATAGACCAGCAGCTTCTTGGGTACGCAGCCCCGGATCACGCACGTGCCGCCGACCTTATGCTCTTCGGCGATCGCGACCCGGGCGCCGCACGCGGCCGATACCCGCGCCGCGCGCACTCCGCCGGAACCGGCGCCGATCACGAACAGGTCGAAATCGGCCATCAGACGCCAGCCTTTTCGATCAGGGCGCGAGTCGATGCGTCGAGGCTGGCTTCGACGGCGCCATCGCTGAGGGCGACTGCCATCTCCTTGCCGAGTTCGACCCCGAACTGATCGAACGGATTGACGCCGAGCAGCACAGCATTGGCGAAGGTGCGGTGCTCGTAGAAGGCGATCAGCGCGCCCAGCGTGCGCGGGTCGAGCCGGTCGAGCAGGATCGTCACGGACGGCCGGTTGCCGGGATAGTCGCGCTGCAAGTCGTCGCTCGCTGCCCCCTGCATCAGCGCGGCGCCCTGCGCGAAGGCGTTGAGCAACAGCTGGCGATGGCGGTCCGGGTCCTGCTTGCCGTCGCCCTCGCGCACCGCCACGAACTCGACCGGGACCAGCAAGGTCCCCTGATGCAGCAGCTGGAACACTGCGTGCTGGGCGTCCGTGCCGGTGCCGCCCCAGGTAACCGGCGCGGTCGGGCGGCCGACCGGCTGGCCGTCGCGGGTCGCCGACTTGCCGTTCGACTCCATCTCGAGCTGCTGGAGATAGAAAGGCAGCAACCGCAGCCGTTCGTCATAGGCGAACACGCCTCGGGTCTGGCAGCCGTAGTCCTCGACGTAGAGCCGGTCGGCGAAGGCGGCGAGCAGCGGCACGTTCGCGCCCGCCTCGGCGAAGCGAAAATGGCGGTCCATCTCGGCCGCGCCTTCGAGCAACTCCTCGAACGCGTCCCAGCCCAGCGCCAGCGCCGCTGACATGCCTACCGAGCTCCACAGGGAATAGCGGCCGCCGATCCCGTCGCCGAATGGGAGCACGCGGGTCTCGTCGATCCCCGCAACGACTGCCGTCTCGGGCGCTGCGGTGACCCCGATTAGCCGACCGTGCGGATCGGCGATCCCGGCCGAGCGCAGCCACTCCAGCGCCGATTCCATATTGGCAAGCGTCTCCGCGGTCGCGAAGGTCTTGGACACGACCACGACCAGGGTCGTCGCCGGATCGAGCGGCTTGACCGCTTCGTCGAACGCCGCGCCGTCGATGTTCGACAGGAAGCGGACGTCGAGCGTCGCGCTGCGCCGGCCCAGCGCGTCGACGAGCAGCGCAGGCCCGAGCAGCGACCCGCCGATGCCGATGTGCAGCACCCCGCTGACATCACCGAACGCACCCGCCTCGACCGCGTCGACCAACGCCCGCATCCGTTGCCGACGGGCGGTGGCAAGGTCGACATCCTCGGGAGCGCCGCTGCCGCGCTCGGCCACATGGGTCGCGGCGCGGCCCTCGCTCGGGTTGACGATCTCGCCCGCGAACAAGGCGTCGCGCGCGGCCGCAAAGCTCGCCTGCGCGGCGCGCTCAACAAAGCGGTCAATCAGCGCCCGGTCGAGGTGCGTCTTCGACCAGTCGAAATAGATGCCGGCGACCGCGAAGCTCAGCCGGCCGAGGCGATCGGGCTCATCGGCGAACAGCTCATCGAGCCTCCGCACGTCAGTCTTTTGCTGCCTGCCCGCCATGGGTGAGCCTCATAATCGGCGGACAAGCAAAAGCCACCCCGGCTTGACCTCGCGGCAGTGGCCGGAAAGAAGCGGCGGCTCATGCGCTGGCCAACCCTCAGCCGCGCCCGCGAACCGGGCGCCCCTCCCGCCGAGCCGAGGAAGGAAGGAGGCGGAAGCCTGTTCCGCTTCATCCTGACTCTGGCGGTCCTGGCCTGGATCCTGCGCAGCTTCATCATCGCGCCGTTCAACATCCCCTCGGGATCGATGCTGCCGACGCTTTACATCGGCGATTATGTCATGGTGGCCAAATGGCCTTACGGCTACTCGCGCTTCAGCTTTTTGTTCGGATTTCCATCGTTCAAAGGCAGGATCTTCGCCGGATTGCCCAGACGCGGCGACGTGGTCGTGTTTCGCCATCCGACCGAGGATATCGACCTGATCAAGCGCGTGATCGGCCTCCCCGGCGACACGGTCGAGGTCCGCGACGGCGAGTTGGTGCTCAACGGCAAGAAGCTGTCACGGCAGCAGCTGGAGCCCTTCGAAATGCCGATCAGCCCGAACAGCCCCTGCAAAGTGGTGCCTCCGGCCTCGCCGATGGTGGTGGCGGGAGGCGACCACGATGCGTGCCGCTATCCGGCCTATCTCGAAACCCTGCCCGGCGGCCCGAGCTACACCGTGCTCGACCAGACTGACACCGCGGCCGACGATTTCGCCCCGACCAAGGTGCCGCCTGGCCACGTTTTCATCATGGGCGACAATCGCGACGACAGCCTCGACAGCCGCTTCGCGACCCCCCGCGGGATCGGCATGGTCCCGGTCGAGAATCTCGTCGGGCGCGGGCTCGTCACCTTCTGGTCGACCGACGGCAGCTCGTCTTACTGGAAGCCCTGGACCTGGTTCAGCGCGCTGCGCAGCAACCGCATCGGCAACGGTTATACGGGGCACCCGCAACAATGAGCGATCTCGCCGGCTTCGTTCGCGACCAGCTTGGGCATGCTCCGAAGGACCTGGCGCTGTTCGAGCGCGCTCTCACCCATCCCAGCGTCGGCAAGGACAACTACCAACGCCTAGAGTTCCTTGGCGACCGCGTGCTCGGGCTGGTTATCGCCGAATGGCTGTCGGAGCGTTTCGCGCGCGAAATGGAAGGCCAGCTGTCGCATCGCTTGACGACTTTGGTGTCGCGGTCAGCCTGTGCCGAGGTCGGCATCAGGCTCGGCCTCTCGGATCGGCTGAAGCTCGGTAAGCAGGCGATGGATGACGGCGCCGCGCGCAGCGGCAATGTCGTCGGCGATGCGGTCGAGGCGCTGATCGCCGCGCTCTACCTCGACGGCGGCTACGATGCCGCGAAGGCGTTTGTGCGCCGGAACTGGGCCAGCATGGTCGACTCGCAGCAAGCCGCGCCGCGCCACCCCAAGTCGCTCCTCCTCGAATGGGCGGAGGGGCATGGCCGTCGCCCGCCCGATTATGAGGTGACCGACCAGTCGGGACCGCCGCATGCGCCGCGCTTCAAGGTCCGTGCGTCGGTGCGTGGGCTCGGCTCCGCCGAAGGCCAGGGCTCGTCCAAACAGGAGGCGGAAACCGCGGCCGCCGCTGCCTTGCTCGAGCAGCTCCAATGACTACGTGCGCGGGGTTCGCCGCGGTGATCGGCGCGCCCAACGCCGGCAAGTCGACCCTGGTCAATGCGCTGGTCGGCCAGAAGGTCGCGATCGTCAGCCCCAAGGCTCAGACCACGCGCGCGCGACTGATGGGCATCGCTATCGAGAATGACGCCCAGATCCTGCTGGTCGACACCCCTGGGATATTCGCGCCGCGGCGGCGGCTTGATCGGGCGATGGTCTCGGCCGCCTGGACCGGCGCGCAGGATGCCGACCTCATCCTGCTGGTGATCGATGCCGCGGCGGGCCTCAATGCCGAAGTCGCGAAGATCATCGACGGCCTTGGGAAGCGTGAACACCAGCTGTTCGTCACGCTCAACAAAATCGACCTGATCCGCAAGGAGCTGCTGCTCGCGCTTTCGACGCAAGTCTCCGAGCGGCTCCGCCCTGACCAAATTTTCATGATCAGCGCGGCTGACGGCGACGGCGTCCCCGACCTCAAACGGGCGCTCGCCGCTGCCATGCCCGAAGGCCCGTGGCTCTACCCCGCGGACGAAGTGTCGGACGCAACCGATCGCATGATCGCCGCCGAGCTGACCCGCGAGCAAGTCGTCAACCAGCTCTACCGCGAGCTGCCCTATGCGGCCGCGATCGAAACCGAGACGTGGGAGGACCGGCCCGACGGCTCCACAATGATCCGCCAGCAGATCCTAGTCGAGCGCGACAGCCAGAAGGCGATCGTGATCGGCAAGGGCGGATCACGGCTCAAAGCGATCGGGCAGGCCGCGCGCGAGGCGATTTCCGATCACCTCGGCCGCAAGGTTCACCTGCTCCTGCACGTCAAGGTCAATCCCAAGTGGGACGAAGACCGAGCGCTCTATCGCGAGATCGGGCTGGAGTGGGCGGAATGAAGCGCGACGGACTTGCCTGCGACGGTTGATTGGCCCAATCTTCGCAAGCTCGGTCGAAGGGGACCCGATGGCCAAGCTCCGCATCTACTTCGCAACCAACCGCAATTACCTGCCCGACAATCAGGTCGCCGTGTTCGGGGACCAGTTTAATCCGGATGGCATCGCCGCGCTTCGGTTCGGTTGGGCCGATTTCGACGCGGCTCAGAAAAACTCTCTGCAGCGAGTTCACGTCTATCCTGATCCCAAGCCCGAACCTGCGGGCGCCGCCGCTTCCGCCGACGCCAAACCGAAGGCAGGGAGCGGCGCCTTTCTCGAAGATCTGCGGGTCGCGATGCGCGACGGGTGCACCGACACACTCATTTTTATCCATGGCTTCAATGTCAGCTTCACAGATGCGCTGAAAGCCGGCGGCGCGCTGGCGTCGCAGGTCACCATCAAGGACAAGCCGATCAACGTCGTGGTGTTCAGCTGGCCGTCGGACGGGAAAGCCATCCCGTACATGTCCTATTACAGCGACCGCGAGGACGCGCGGACCTGCGGCGCCGCCCTCGCCCGGACCTACCTCAAGCTGTACGATTTCATGCTCGGCCTGGATGAAGAGGAATATTGCAACCGGGCGCTGCACCTCCTGGCCCACAGCATGGGCAATTACGTGCTGCGAAACGGCCTACAGGCGCTGCGAGCGAAGGACCCGACGAAAATGGTTCGGTTGTTTCAGGAAATCGTCCTCGCCGCGCCCGACGAAGATGACGACGCCTTCGACACCGATGACAAGCTGCGGTTGCTGCCCGGCCTCTGTCGCCGGGTGACGATCTATTACAATCAGACGGACAGGGCACTGCTGATATCGGACAAGACCAAGGGCAATCCCGACCGCCTCGGCTCCGACGGTCCGCGAATGCTCGACCTGCTGCCCAAGAAGGTCTTCGTCGTCGATTGCAGCCGTGTGGCTCGAGAGGGCGACCCGATGATCCAGCACAGCTATTTCATCAACTGCCCGCCGGTCGCGGATGACCTCAAAGCCACCTTGGAAGGCGCGTTGCCGGAGACGTTCATTTGGCGAGACGTCATTCGGCCCGAGCGCGCCTATCGCATCAGGGTGCTAGAAGCTTCCGGTTAGCAGGCTTTCGACCCATCGCGGGACCAGTTCGCCGGCCTTGCCGATGTGGCTCTCGTCGAAGAAGGTGCTCGCGATGCTCGGCTCGAGGTTGATTTCCAGCGTCCGCGCGCCGCAGTAACGCGCGGTCTGGACGAAGCCGGCAGCGGGATAGACCGCGCCCGACGTCCCGATCGAGACGAACAGGTCGCAGCGCTGCAGTGCTTCCTCGATTCGGTCCATCGCGTAGGGCATCTCGCCGAACCAGACGATGTCTGGGCGAACCCGGCCTTCCGCGGCGCAGCTCGGGCAACTGACGCCGCCGCCCATCGGTCCGTCCCACTGAAACCGCTGGTCGCACGCGAGGCACCAGCCCTTGGTCAGTTCGCCGTGCATGTGCATCAGCCGCGTCGATCCGGCGCGCTCGTGGAGGTCGTCGACATTCTGCGTGACCAGCAAAAGGTCGCCGGGCCATTCGGCGTCGAGCAGGGCGAGCGCGCGGTGCGCCGCGTTGGGCTCGACCGTCCCGAGTTTCGCCCGCCGCGCGTCATAGAAAGCATGGACCAGCGCCGGATCGCGGCGGAAGGCCTCGGGAGTCGCGACATCCTCGACCCGGTGACCTTCCCACAAGCCGTCGGGGCCGCGGAAGGTCGCCACACCGCTTTCGGCCGATACGCCCGCCCCGGTCAGGATGACGATATTACCGACAGTCATGATCCGATCACCATAAATGATTGTTTTTGCAAATCGATTGGGCAAAATCGACGCCAAGGGGGTGGATATCAAAAAAATCCTTCGCTCACGTTTACCCGAAAGACTCGCCGGCCGACTGCCGTCGCCGCTCGTCGAGCTAGCCGTCGGCGTGACCGTAGCAGGAATTTTTGTGCTCCTCCGGGTCGCGATGACGCCTCTCACCGGCGACCGTGCACCCTATGCTTTCGTTTTTCTCAGCATCGTCATCGCCTCAGTCATCGCCGGTTGGCGCAGCGGCCTCCTTGCCCTCCTGATCGGCCAGGGTCTTGTTTGGACGCTGATCGCCGAAGGGGCGTTCGGAGCAGCCAATCCTCAGAACGCGCGCCTCGGCGGGCTGATCATCGCGACGATCTCGCAAGCCATAATCCTGTTCATCATCACGCTGTACCAGCGGGAGGTGGAAAAAGGCCTTCGCGAACGCGAACGACGGCTGGACCTGATCGACCAGGCCCGCCGGGAAATCGATCACCGGACGAAAAACAATTTCCAGACTGTGCTGTCGCTGGTTCAGCTCCAGGCGTCCCGCGAGAAGGATGCCAGTGTCCAAGGGGCGCTGACCAAGGTCGCGGACCGCATTGCCGCCATCTCCGTCGCGACCGAGCGCCTCACGATGCTCGGCGACGAGTTGGGCACGGTCCGGCTGCGGGACCATCTCTGCGAACTCTGCGCCCAGCTCGAGCGCGGCCTCGCTCGCGGCGAAGTGACGGTCGAGTGCGACATGGCCGACGTGACCGCGAGTGCGGACACCGCCATTCACCTCGCGATCATCGTCAACGAGCTGGTCACCAACGCGCTCAAGCACGCGTTTGGCGATGGCGGCACGGGCCGGGTGCAAGTCTCATCGCGCATGATTGACGGCGGGCTAGAGATCGAAGTGTCGGACAACGGCTCGGGGATGAAGAAAAAGTCGCCGTCCGCCGGTACCGGGCTAGGGCGCACACTGGTCGAGAACTTCGCCCGTCACTTGAATGCGAGTCATGAGACCGTGTCGACCGATGGCGGCACGACGCATCGGATCCTAATACCCCAGCTCCACTGAGTCGCCGGAGGCGGGATGGACGGACAACTGAGGGTCGGCATTGGCGGCTGGACCTATCCGCCGTGGCGCGGGGTCTTCTACCCGGACAAGCTGCCGCAGTCGAAGGAACTGGAATTCGCGTCCCACGCCCTGGGCGCGATCGAGATCAACGCGACCTTCTACGGGCGGCAGAAGCCCAAGAGCTGGGAGAATTGGGAGAAGACCGTTCCCAGCGGCTTCCAGTTCGCGGTCAAGGGCTCGCGCTATTGCGTAAGCCGGTCGAAGCTCGCCGAAAGCGCCGACAGCATCGCCAACTTTTTCGGACAGGGATTCGAAGTGCTCGGCCCGAAGCTGGGACCCATTCTGTGGCAATTCGCGAAGTTCAAGCGCTTCGACCGCGACGATATCGCGGCCTTCATCGACCTGTTACCCGAGAAACTCGAAGGCATCGCGCTCCGCCATGCGATCGAGCCGCGCCACGCGAGCTTCAACGATGGGAAGTTCTTCGAACTGTGCCGCGTCAGGAACATCGCAGTCGTATTCGAGGATTCCGACGAGTATCCATGCATCGAAGCCGACACGGCCGACTTCGCCTACGCCCGGCTCCAGCGCATGCATGAAGACGTCGACACCGGCTACGACGGCGCCGCGCTCAACGGCTTCGCTGAAAGGGCACGCCAATGGCGGACGCGCGGCGACGCCTACGTGTTCATGATCAATGGCGCCAAAGTGCGAGCGCCCGCCGCCGCGCTGGCGCTGCAGGAGCGGCTTCGCTAACCACCGCATGGTGAGAACCACCGACCAGCCGATCCGCATCAGCCTCATCGCGCCCAACGGGCGGATGGGGAAAGCGATTGCCGCCGCGGTCGACCAGGATCCGGGGTTCGCGATCGACCAGGAACACGCCGACGTGCTGCTCGATTTTTCCGCGCCGGCGGCCTTCCAGGAGAGCTTGGATCGCGCCGTCGCCGCGAACCTTCCGATTCTGGTCGGAACCACCGGCCTCGAACAGGACGCCGACCACAATCTGGCGGACGCCGCACAAAAGGTGGCGGTCTTACGTGCTCCCAACACATCAATCGGAATCGCCCTGCTCGGCGAGCTTGTGGAACGGGCAGCAAAAGCGCTCGATTGGGACATCGAGATCGCCGAAATCCACCATAGGATGAAGGCCGACGCGCCTTCGGGCACAGCCATTCATCTGGGCGCTCTGGCGGCGCACGCTCGCGGAACCGGTCTCAACGCCGAACGCGGTCGCAAGGGGGTGGGTCTGAAGCGCGAAGCGGGAGCCATCGGCTTCGCCTCGCTGCGCGGGGGCACGGTCGCTGGCGACCATGACGTGATATTCCTCGGATCCGACGAACGACTGATCCTGTCGCATCGCGCCGAGAATCGCATGATCTTCGCTCGCGGTGCGCTTGCCGGCGCGCGCTTCCTGGTCGGCAAGCCGGCTGGCCTCTACTCAATGCGCGACGTCATCGACGCACTGTGAAGCGCGAGCAGGTTTTCGAATTCTTCCGCCGGCTCGCCGAGGCGAATCCCGCGCCGACGACCGAGCTCGACTCAACGAACCCGTACCAGCTGCTCGTCGCGGTCGTGCTGTCCGCCCAGGCGACCGACGCCAGCGTCAACATCGCGACCAGGCCGCTGTTCGAACGCATCAAGTCCCCGCGCCAGATGGTCGATTTGGGCGAGGAGCGGCTACGCGAGGCGATCAAGACGATCGGCTTGTTCAATACGAAGGCGAAGAACGTGATCGCATTGTCCCAGGCGCTGATCCGGGATCATGGTGGCGAGGTGCCGCGGACGCGCGAGGCGCTGCAGGCGCTGCCCGGAGTCGGTCGCAAGACCGCCAACGTCGTCCTCAACACGGCCTTTGGGGAAGAAACGTTCGCAGTCGACACACATGTCTTCCGGGTCTGCAACCGCACCGGCCTGGCCCCGGGCAAGACAGTCGAAGCGGTCGAGGCCAGGCTCGAGACAATCGTGCCGCAGCCCTTCCGCCGCGATGCGCACCACTGGCTGATCCTCCACGGTCGCTACACCTGCAAGGCGCGGAGGCCGGAATGCTGGCGCTGCCCCGTGATCGACCTCTGCCGCTACGAGCCGAAGACGCCGGCGCCTAGCGCCACACCCGCTCGAACCGCGAGCCGAGCGTCGTCAGCAGCTCGTACTGAGAAAGCCCGGACTGCTTCGA
>Ga0111538_10006177_pt1 | contig 16259 bp, 14 predicted proteins | sample SoiMethybrSBSTD1_FD_79669 | JGI IMG/M metagenome (GOLD analysis project Ga0111538, IMG submission 79669) | Bulk soil microbial communities from a Populus tree surrounding site in Tennessee, USA - Soil MetaG P. TD hybrid SBSTD1 (version 2)... | ecosystem: Environmental > Terrestrial > Soil >...
TGGTCGCGATCGAGCTCGCCGTTCCGCTTCTGGCGCTGGCGATCGTCGAGATCTTCCAGCTGCCGCGGCTGGCGTCGATTCTGATCCTGCTGATGGCGGTGTGCCCTGGAGCGCCCTTCATCCCGATGGCCGCCAAGCTCAAGGGCGAGGCGTACTCCCTTTTCGGGCTGCACATGGTGCTCTTGTTGTCGGTGCTCAGCATCGTGACCTTGCCGGCCTGGATCTGGGTCATGAACTGGCTGCATCCGTTCGGGTTCGAGATCCCGCCGCTCCGCATCGTGGACCTGGTGCTGCGCACCGTGATCGTTCCCCTGGCGTTGGGCACCGCACTGCGACACTTCGTGCCGCGCGCCGCCGGCGTGCTGGCCAGGGTCGTCCACTACGTTTTCCTGGCCGCGCTGGCGGTGGTGATCGTGTTCGCGCTCTACATGGGCGCCCCGGTGTTTCTCACCATGAAGCCCAAGACCGCGCTGGCAGTGCTGGCCTTGTTCGTGGGTTCGGAGCTGATCGGTTACATCGCCGGATCGCCCGACCCCGAGCAGCGCCGCGTGACGACGGTCGCCGCCGTGCTCGGAAACCCGAGCCTGGCCCTGGCAGTCGTCGGGGCGAGCTACCCCGGGTTCAAGGCCGCGGCGGTCGTGGCGGCTTTCGTGCTCTTTCGGCGACTCGCGCTGACGCCCGTGGACCTTTGGCTGAGGCGCAAGGCCCGGCGCTCTTCTGCCACGCTGCCGCCGCGTGCGGCACCAGCGTGAAAGGCCAATGTAGAATCCGCTCGTCGTCGATCGTCCTTGGGGTAGGAGGAAACCGGCGCCCGCCTGTCCGTCCGCGGCGGCCAAGTGGTGGACGGCCCCTTCGTCGAGACCAAGGAAGCCGTCGGCGGCATCTTCGTGATCGAAGCGGATTCCCTCGAGCACGCGACCGAGATCGCGCGCGACTGCCCGGTATTGCTCGCGCAAAACGGCTATGTCGAGGTGCGCGCTGTCGAGCGCTGAAGCCGCCCGCGCGGCGCTCGAGCGCGCGTTCCGCACCAGCCACGGACGGCTGATCGCAGCCCTGACCCGCCGACTCGGCGCCGTACAACTCGCGGTCATCGACAACGCCGTGCAGGACGCGATGGCGCGCGCGCTCGAGCGCTGGCCGAGCGAAGGCGTGCCCGCGAGCGCCGAAGGCTGGCTGCTGCGAACGGCCCACAACATCGCGATCGACGCGATCCGGCGCGATTCCCGGCTCAGCGCGCTCCCGTCGAAATACGAGGAGCAGGCCGAGCTCGCGGCGCCCACGCTCGACGACGAGCTCGTGCTGATGTTCCTGTGCTGCCACCCGTCGCTGCCGCGCGCGGCCCAGGTCGCGCTCACGCTCAAGGTCGCGTGCGGTTTCACCGTGCGGCAGATCGCGCTGGGATTTTTGACCGAAGAGAAGACGCTCGCGCAGCGGCTGGTGCGGGCGAAGCAGCGCCTGCGCTCCGAGGGCGCGCACTTCGAGCTGCCGGCGGCCGACGAGCTCCCCGCTCGCCTCGAGCCGATCCTGGAGGTGCTCTACCTGGTGTTCAACGAGGGCTACAGCCCGACCGACGGCGAGTCGGTCATCAAAGACGAGCTGTGCGGTGACGCCCTCCGGCTCTCGCGGCTGCTCACCAAGCTGCCAGTCACCGCGACCCCGGCCGCCGAAGCGCTGCGGGCGCTGTTCTGCTTTCAGAGCTCGCGAGCCGCGGCGCGCCGGGCCGACGACGGCGGCTTGCTGTTGCTCCCCGAACAGGATCGCGGCGCCTGGGACAGGGAGCTCATCGCCGAGGGCTTTGCGTGTCTCGAGCGCGCCGCGAGCGGCACCGAGCTCACGCGCTTTCATCTCGAGGCCGGGATCGCCGCTTGCCACGCCGCGGCGCCGAGCTACGGGGCCACCGATTGGCCGCAGATCGTCACGCTCTACGATCTGTTGCGCGAACGCGCGCCGTCGCCGGTCGTCGAGGTCAACCGCGCGGTCGCGATCGGCATGGCGCAGGGCGCGCTCGCGGGCCTCGACGAGCTCGACGCGATCCCGGAGCGCGAGCTGATACGGCGTTATCCGTACGCGCTCGCCGCGTACGCGGAGCTCCACGCCTCGCTGGGCCAGCTAGATCGGGCGCGGGCGTACCTTGAGCAAGCGCTCGAGCATCAGCAGGCCGCGGCCCAGCGCCGGCTCCTCGAGCGCAAGCTCGCCAGCTTGCAGCGCTGAAAAAACCGCAAAGCCGGTCAAGCGGGCCGCGCGGGCCGCCGCTAGATTGACTCTCGATGAAGCCGGACACGCAGTCTTTTTACGAGCTTGCCGTTCAAAGGGCGGTCGAGCGGGTGATCGCGGACCTCGACCAGGCGCTCGATCTCCAGGCCCTCGCGCGCGTGGCCGCGCTGTCGACGTTTCATTTCCACCGCATCTTCCGCGGCATGCTCGGCGAGACCCCGCTCGAGCTGCACCGCCGGCTGCGGATGGAGCGCGCCGCCTGGCACCTCCGCCACGACGACGTCCCGGTGACCACGATCGCTTTCGCAGCCGGCTACGAGACGCACGAGTCGTTCACGCGCGCGTTTCGCACCCACTACGACTGTTCGCCCTCCGAGTTCCGGCAAAGCAAAGAGTCGCGCTCCTGCGTGCGGCCCTATCCGATCGAGCTCGCGTCGCGCGCCGGGATTCATTTTCGAGCCGAGCTCTCCGAAACCTTCAAAATCGATTTCATCCGAGGAGAAAACGTCATGAACGTCGAAATCAAGGAGCTGAAGGAGCAGCGAGTCGCGACCGTGACCCACGTTGGGCCCTACAACCGGATCTCGGAGGCGTTCGGGCGGCTCCACGAGATCGTGCAGCAGGAGAATCTGTTCGGCCCCGAGTCCAAGATGCTCGCGATCTACGAGGACGATCCCGAAACCACCCCGGCTGCGGAGCTGCGTTCATTCGCCGGGCTCGTGGTTTCGCGAGACGCCAAGCTGCCCGAGTCACTGGGCGAACAGCGCCTGCCTGCCGGCCGTTACGCGTGCACCACGCACATCGGACCCTACGAAAATCTCGGCGACACCTGGGCGCGCTTCATGGGCGAGTGGCTCCCGAACAGCGGCCAGCGCATGAAGGACACCGCGAGCTTCGAGGTCTATCGCAACACGCCGGCCAATGCGCCCAAGGAAAAGCTCGAAACCGATCTCTACATTCCGCTCGTCTAAATCGGCGTCCCGCCGACGCACTCCGCCGGGGAGGGCTCACCAGACAAAATCGGACCAGGTGCAAACCCGAAGATTTGGGTTGGTGAGCAGTGCGCGGCGTGATCCGGCGGCGGGACGACCCTGGTTCACGCTTCGCGATCGAGGCCGCATCCCACGAGGCAAAATGCGGCGTTTACCGGGCTCGAGGTGATGCGCAAGTCTCCCCAATGGCTGGCTCTCGGGTTCTCGCGCTTTGCTGCGCGCTCACAGCGCTCCTGTCGGCGTGTTCGATCGGCAAGAGCCTGAAGCTTCTGGCCGGCGGCGACACGCGCGAGCTGCGCGATCGTCCGGAAGACGCGCCCGCGCGTTCGCCGCGCCGGCCGGGCCTGCTGGTGCTCGCGCTCGACGGCGTCGGCCAGAACCAGCTCTACGACATGCTCGAACACGGTGAGCTCCCGCAATTCTCGCGGCTGATCTCGGGCGAAAAAGGCCGCTTCCCGCACGCCTACTTCGACAAGAGCTTTCTGGCCACGCTTCCCTCTTCGACGGCGGTCGCGTGGGTCACCGCGTTCACCGGGGCGACTCCCGCGGAGCACGGTGTCGCTGGCAACGAATTCTTCATCCGCGAAAGCGCTACTTTCGCGGCGCCGGTGCCGGTCACCTTCAGCGATACGACGCCGGTGATCGAGACCTACACGGACGGGTACGTGAACCGGCTGACACTCGTGCCCACCGTGTACGAGCGCATGCGAAAACGCGACCCTTACCTCCAGGCCTGGGTCGCCATGCATCAGCTCCACCGCGGCGCGGACAAGTTGCTGGTCACCGATCGCGCGGTGCTCGCGGATGCGTTCAAGGCGTTTCTGGAGACGCAGATCACCGAGAAGCTGGCGCAGAAGGATTCGAAGGCGGTCTACGCCGAGCTGGACGAGCAGGTCGTCGATTCGGTGATCGACGAGCTCGAGGACGAGGACGAGCCGCTGCCCGATGTGCTGACGATCTACATGTCCGGAGCCGACCAGTTCGCGCACGTCGCCGAATCGGGGCCGGACGCCGCGCGGCGCGAGTACTTGCGGGAGGAGATCGACCCCCTGCTCGGCGCGCTGACCAAGGCGCTGGTCGCCCGGCGCATGCTCGAGAACCGCTACGTCGTGGTGACCGCGGATCACGGCCATACCGAGGTGATGGACGACGACGAACACGCCCTCGCCATGGACGACGCGCACGACCCGCCCGCGGTGCTGAAGAAAGCCGGCTTTCACCTGCGCCCGTTTTCGCTGAAGGTCGCCGGGGACGCGAAGTTCGACAGCGTGCTCGCGTACCAGGGAGCGATGGCGTACGTGTACGTAGCCGATCGCTCGGCTTGCCGCGCGGGGCGTTGCGATTGGAAACGCCCTCCGCGCTTTCGCGAGGACGTGCTGGCCGTGGCCGACGCCTTCTATCAAGCGAGCGAGACCGGCCACCGCGTGCCGGAGATGAAGGGCACGCTGGACATGGTGCTGGCACGGAAGCCGAAACCGCTCGAAAAGATCGATGCACCGTTCGAGGTGTACGTCGGCGACGGGCGCCTCGAACCGGTCGGCCGCTACCTCGAACGGCATCCGCATCCGGCCTACGTCGAGCTCGAGCGCCGGCTCGAGGCGCTCGCTGTGGGTCGTCACGGCGAGCGCGCCGGAGACGTGATCCTGATCGCTTGCAACGGCGACGAGGAAAGCCCCAAAAATCGCTACTATTTCTCCTCGCGCTACCGCTCGTGGCACGGTAGCCCGTCCCGCCAGGATTCAGAAATAGCCCTGATCGTCGCGCACCCGCGGCACTCGGCCGCCGAGCTCGGAAGCAGGGTGAAGCGAGTGCTGGGCGACGCGCCGTTTCAGGAAAAGTTCACGGACGTGCTGCTGGCGCTGCGCTACGGGCAAGAGTGACCGATCAGGGACCGATCTGATCGAACTGACCGTCGAGCCACTTCTTGGTGAAGCTCGCGATGGTTTCGCTGCCCGCCGCGGGGTCCGTGAAGCGAGCGCGGAAAATGTGCTGGTGCACGGTCTCGTTCATGCCGCCCATGAAGAAGGTCGCGAAGCGGTTCGTGCTCTTGTAAAGCGTACGGAGCTCCAGCATCCCGGCTTCGTAGTCGGGGGCGCCGTAGAGGATCGTGGGGTCGAGGATCTGGCCCATCGTGATCCCCACCGGGTCGGCGGTGTCGAAGCCCGCGCAATTCTTCACGCCGACCGAGAAAAACAGCCGGATCACCTCGTCGTGGATCGCGCTGATGGCGGCGATCGTCGCGACCGGGTGCTTCTTGATCAAGAAGTCTGCCATGTGGATGAAGCCGCCGCCGTCGGCCTGCCTGCATTCCTTGCAATCCGGGGGAAGGGAATCGTCGAAGCCCCAGATTTCGCGCCAGCGCTTCTGCATGCAGGGCGGCATGTACTTGTCGCTGAACGGCGCTCCCGAGTCGAGCAGCGCGTCGACGCGCACGCTGCCGAACGCGTCTTGAACCATGCTGAAATTGAGCGCGGCGCCGAAGCTGCCGGCGCTGGCGCCGGTGATGACGACGCGGTTCACCTTGTCCTTGAAGGTGGGCACGATCCGGCCCACGAACTTCTGCATGTTCCGGTAGCCGACGAACTGCTGCGGCGTCGTGAGCCCGGGCACGAGGCCGTCTTTCTTGGTGCCGAAGTGAACGTCTCCCGTGCAGTACGGGACGTACACCATGTTCCAGTCCTTGAACGGGTTCTCGGCGCTCGCGGTGTCGAAGATTCCGGACAGAACGCCGTACGAGTAGGCACCCGGTTGCTGCCGGCCGGCAACCACGCCGAAGGCGGTGCCGATCACCGTCTGGCCGTCTCCGGAGAGCACCTTGTCCACCGCCGGCGGGTTGAAGTTGCAGAATCCGAGGTTCGAGCACGCGCCTCCGCCCTCGAGATAGAGCACGAGCTTGTCGGACTGCGTGAAGTGCACATAGACGCCGTTCGGCGAACCATCCCGGCACATCGTGCCGTCGACCGGGTACCAGTTCCAACCGGTCGGAGCCGCCGGACTCACCGTCGTCGCCTGATCCGGGTCGAACGGTTCGCCCATCGGCGGCGCGAGGTTGGTGAAGCCGGGCGCCGTGTTCGGCTGCGCGCCGCTGCCTCCCGCGCCGCTGCCCGAAGCACCCGCGGCACCGGACGAGCCCGACGAACCCGAGGCACCCGTTGCGCCTGATGCGCCGGACGAACCGGAGCCGCTCGCACCGCCAGCCGAGGAGCCTGCAGATCCGCCGAAGCCGGACGAGCCGCCGAAGCCGCCGAACGCTCCCGAGCCAGTCGCGCCGGCATTGCCGCGCGGCGTGGGATCTTCGCTGATCTCGGCGGCGCATCCGGTGCCGATCCCGATCATCACCAGTGCCGGTCCAACCAGGTGTACGGACTTCATCGCCAAGGCCTCCTCGCTTGTGAGCCGTCGAGGTTTGGTCGCTGAAACTACCGGTTTTGATGGGCGCGGTTTTTCCGCTCGGGCCACGAACGGTTTGCCGTTGGGGCCACGCACTTCGAAAGCGATGCGGCCAGCCGACCGGCCCGGGATTTCAGGGCTTTTGTCGCAGATCCGACGGCGCTTTGCCGTGCCAGCGCCGGAAGGCTTTGTCGAACGCGCTCACGCTGCCGAAGCCGAGCAGAAAGGCGATTTCCGTGATGCTGCGGTTCGAGCGTTCGACGTAGCTCTTGCCGAGCTCGCTCCGCACGCTTTCGAGCTCGAGCGTGAAGCTCGTTCCCTCTTCTTCGAGACGCCGGCGCACCGTGCGGCCCGAGAGCTTCATGCGCTCTGCCACGCGCACCAGCGACACGGCTCCGCCCGGCAGCTCGTCGGCGATGTGCTCACGGACCTTCTTGGTGAACTTGCCGGTCGCGGGAAGCCGGGCCAAAAGACCCTCGGCGAACTCGGTGAGCGTCGACGCCAGGCGGGGATCCATCTGCGGAAGCTGCATATCGAGCCACGCGGCTGGATACTCGGTCCCGAACAGCGGCGCCTCCCAGACGATGGTGTCCGACAGCACGCGATGAAACACGCTCGGGTCAGCGGGGCGAACGCGCGGCAAGCGCACGCGCGGCCGAAGGTCCGCGCCGGTGTGCCGCCGAAACAAGATGAGCATCATGCCGATCAGAAATTCCCCGGCCTCGTTCGTGTACCGGAGACCTTCAGGCACCAAGAGCTCCCAGCGCCCGTTTTCCCCGTCGACCGTGATCCGGCTCGTGATCACGTCGTGCAACAAGCGCGAGTAGCGAACGCAGCGTTCCATCGCCTCGCCCGCCGTCCGACAGGCGCGAAGCGCGTACCCGAACGCGTCCGTGTCGCCCTGGAGCACGTGCTCCGCCGCAACCAGGTGAAATGACGGGTCACCGGTGACCGCAATCAGGTCGTCCAGGATGCGGAGAACCAACTCGTGATCGATGCGCCCGCTCGAATCCTCCAGGACCTCCTTGGGGATCTCGAGCTTGGCAAAAAATGCCGTCGTATCATGACCCGCGGCTTCCAGAGCGCGGCGCATCGGGAGCAGCAGTCGCACTGACAGCGTAGGCTGTCCCGGCGTGGTGAGCGCCTTCATGGGCCGGCGATCATACCCTTGCTGCCAGCTTGGGGCGTACCGCGCGATCGCGAATCGTCAGGCCCACACCGCTCAGGATGGTCGCACTGGTCACCACCAGCCGCAGCGAAATCGCCTCCCCGAGCAGCACCACCGCCGCTGCCGCCGCGATCACGGGTACGAGCAGCTGAACCGCCGCCGCCGTCGTGGCGGTGAGCTGCGGCAACGCCGCGTACCAGATGCTGTAGCCGAGCCCCGAAGCGACCGCGCCGGACGCCGCGGCCAAGACGACACCCCGCAACGAAGCCTGGGCTCCGAACAGCGGCACCGCGAGCGCGAAAAGCACCGCCGCGAACGGCAGCGACAGCGTGAAACTCGCCGCCGTAGTCACGAGCGGATCGCCGGAGGCAACGCGCCCGCGCAGCGAATAGCCGCCCCACGCGGCGCCGGCGAGTGCCATCGCTGCCATACCCGCGAGATCGGGTGCGCCCTTGCCAGGCCACGTCAGTCCAAGCAGCCCCGCGAGCGCAAGCGCGATACCGAGCCACGCCAGCGCGCCCGGTCGCTCGCCGCCGAGGATGCCGGCTCCGAGCATGGTGACCTGCACCGCCGCGAACAGGATCAGCGCCCCCATCCCCGCGCCGAGCCGCAGGTACGCATAGGAGAACGGCGCCGCATAACCGAAGAGCAAAGCGGCCGAGATCCACCGCGCAGAGCGCGTCCGCGCATCGCGGGCTCGCGGTCGCGCGAGCGCCCAGAGCACGAGCGCGCCGCTCGCCAACCGGATCGCCACGAAGCTCGTGGCATCGATCTCGTGCGCGGCCAGCGCCAGCCGACAAAGCAGCGAATTTCCGGCAAAGCACGCGAGCGCCAGCGCCGTCAGCAAGGCCCGTGTCTGCACCGCATCCTTCTTGGTGTAGCTTTGCCGCCAATGCTACCCACAAGTTTCGCCGACAAGGCGGTTCTCGTCACCGGAGCCGCAAGCGGAATCGGTCGCGCTACCGCGCTCGCGTTCGCCAGCCGCGGGGCCCGGCTTTTTTTGTGCGACGTCAATCAGGCGGGGCTGGACGAGACTCTGAGCCTGGCGCGTCAGCATGGCAAGCCGGTTCGCGCCGATCGCGTCGACGTGTCGAGCCGCGCCGCCTTCGGCGAATACGCCGAACAGGTGCACCGGGAAGTCAAGGCACTCGACGTGCTGGTCAACAACGCCGGCGTCGGTGTGAACGGCACCTTTCTCGACACGACGCTCGAGGACTGGGACTACATCATCGGCGTCAATCTCTGGGGCGTGGTCTTCGGCTGCCATTTCTTCGTGCCCCCCATGGTCCAGCGCGGCGCGGGCGGCCACGTCGTCAACATCGCGTCCGCCGCGGCCATCGCGGCACCGGAAGACATGGCCGCCTACGCGGCGACCAAGTGCGGCGTCGTGGGCTTGTCCGAAGCGTTGCAAAGCGAGCTTGCCGGCCACCGGATCGGCGTGTCGGTGGTGTGCCCGGGGATGGTCAACACCGCCATCACCGGCGCAACGCGCTATCGCGGCGAGCGCGCGCTGCGCGACAAGGACAAGATCGCCGAAGCGTTTCGCAAGCGGAACTACGGCCCGGAGAAGGTGGCGGAAGCGATCGTCTCCGCGGTCGGCAAAAACAGGGCGTTCGTCCCGGTCGGCCCGGAAGCTTGGGTGCTTTACGCCTTGAAGCGCATGAGCCCGGCGCTCGCTTCCCGGTTGCTGCAAAAGGGCCGCGAGCAGATGGCCCGCTGATCATCGTACGGAGCGGCGCTGGGACCGCGCCAGTGTGTCCACGTCGGCCCAGGTGCCGGCCCGCCGCACGCGTGCGTCTTCTACTGGGAGCGCAACGCCGGTGCGGCCGCCGAGCCAGAGCTCGACGTGGGGAGGCAGGCGGCCGAGCAGGCTGCGCACGGCTGCTGCCGCCTCCCGCGCGTCGGCGGCGGAAGAAACCGAAATGCCCACGACGTCGGCGCGCAACCCTTGCGCTGCCTCGACGATTTCGTCGATCGGCGTATCGACGCCGAGCATCCGAATCGTGAAGCCGCTGAGCGCAAGGTAGAGCGCCGCCATTTCCAGCCCGAGCCCGTGGCGCTCGTCCGGAAGCGTGGTCAAGAGCGCGACTGGCCCGCCCCACGGCTGCTCGTATGCCGAGAGCAGCAGCCGGAGCTGCGCCGAAAGCGTCGCACTGAACAGGTGCTCGTGACGTACACCGAGCGTGCCGTCGTGCCAGGCGTCGCCGACGGCTCGCACCAGCGGCGTGGCCAACTCGGTGACGAAGCGCTTGGGTCCGAGCGTCGCCACCGACTGGCGCAAGGCGTCGCGCACGGCTTCGGCCCGGTCGTCTTCCAGGAGGCGCAAGATCTCAGCGGTGTCCGCCACCCCGGCTGGAGCCGATTGCGCCGGTTCGGCCGCTTCGGCCACGAAGCGCTTCAGCTCTTCGGGCGTCGCGGCGATGGCGTCGCTAGCACGATAGCCGGCTTCCATCGCGCGCGTGACCAGCGCCAGGCGGGCCACGTCTTCGTCGCTGTAGACGCGCAGCCCGGTCGCGGTGCGAAGGGGCGCCGGGAAGCCGTAGCGGCGCTCCCAGATCCTGAGCTTGTCCGGCGAGATTCCGGTCAGGCGTGACGCGGCGCGGATCGAGTAACCGCGTCGAGCGCCGGTGCGTCTTGCTTTGGCGACTTTACCCGCCAAGAAGGGTCGCAATCTCCGGGACAATGGCCACGCTGTCAAGCCTCGTCAAAGGTGAGCGAGCGTTTCGGCGACGCCGGCATAGCCTCCGAAAAACCAGGACCACCAGCCCAGCATCATCGTCGCGTGCCCAGCCAGGATGCCGACGTGGCTCCACATTTCGACGCGATCGGAGCGCAGCGTGACGTACCTGTGCCAGTGGAACGCCTCGTCGATGAAACTGTAGACGAACGAGAGCACGGTCATCACCAGCGCCGGAATCCAAAGCGTTCCGCGCAGCGAATACGCGCCGCACAGGAGTACGCAGCTCGTGATGCCGCAGAAAATCGTGATCGCGTGCACCAGCCCCTCGCCGCCGCGGAGTTCCCTTCGGTACACGGTGCGGTGGCCGATGCTGTCGAGCGCAATGCTGGCGGTGAAGATCAGCGCGCCCAGCGGCACCATCCACACCTCGGGCGGAAAGCGCACGCCGTGCCGGTGGCCGAACACCAGGAAGCCGCCGGTCGAGAGCACCAGGCCGCCCATCAGGCCCACCCACGCCAGGTAACCCGCCCAGTCGCGGTGCTCGAATTCTCGCACGCGTCCGACGTAGATCGAGAGCTCAGAGGGAAACGACATCGGAGAACCTCACGACCTCGAGTGGTGTCCGGGCGCCGCGCCGCGCTCGTCCGAACCAGCGCGTTCCGAGCTCACCGAGAGCGGCGCCGAACGCGCGCATCAGAAGCGCGAGCTTGCGCGGACGCGACACCACGGTTCGTCCCAGCAGCACGGTAAACCCGTTGTTTCGGATGCGATCGCCGATTGCCGCGTAGAACAGGCGTGCGGCGCGAATTGCCAGCGCCGCGCGCCAGGGCAGGGCCAGAAGACCCTCGTCCGCCGAGCGGTAGTAGCCGTCCGCGACGTCGAGCAGCCGAGCAACGGCGTGGCCGATCGCGCGAGCGGCCTGGGGTTGTCGGTGCGGCGCGGTATCTCGCGAGAGCGGCGGCGCGTGTCGCAACAGCGACTCCGGCAGATACGACCGGCCGTTCTGCCAATCCTCGAGCACGTCGCGGCTGACGTTGGTCAGCTGCATCGCGATCCCGAGGTGCGCCGCGCGCCTCAGCGCGCTCGCGTCGCGGACGCCGAGCACGTAACACAGCATCAAGCCGACCGTGCCGGCAACGTTGTAGCAATACGCGAGCAACATCTCGAGCGTCGCGTAGCGCACGCGAGCCACGTCCATCGCCAGGCCGTGGAGTAGGGCGCGCGGATACTGGCGCGGTATCCCTCGCGTGAGCGCCACGCGCCGAAAGGCTTCGAGCACCGGGTCGGCTTGCGCATCGCCGCGGTACACGCTCTCGAGCTCGCCCTCGAGCCGGGCGAGCGCCGCGGCCGGAGTTTCCGCGCCCGGCTCGTCGATCGCGTCGTCGGCGCGGCGGCACCAGCCGTAGAGCGCCGCGACCTCGGTGCGCTCGGTCGCCGGAAGGAGCCGCGCTGCGAGCGCGAAGCTCCGGCTGTGACGCTCGAGCAGCGCTAAGCAGACCGGTGACGTCGTCATGCGGCGTGCTCCGTGAGATCGGTCAAAAGCAGGCTCGCGGTCGCCTTGGCGGAGTTGACGACGCCGGGCACGCCGGCGCCTGGGTGCGTCCCCGCTCCCACCAGGTATAGCCCCGGGATCTCGGGATCGCGATTTTTCGGGCGAAACCAAGCGCTCTGGAGCAGCCGCGGCGCGAGGGAAAACGCCGAGCCGTGGTACGCCGAGAGCTCGATCTTGAAGTCTTTGGCGGTAAACCAGCGCCGCGTCACCACGTGGCGGCGGACGTCGGGCAGCACGCGCTCGAGCGCCGCCAGAATCCGCTCCGCGTAGCCGGGCGCGAGCGCGTCCCAGTCGAGCGCAGCGTTGCCGAGGTGCGGCGTCGGGCTCAGCACGTAGAACGTCGCGCAGCCTTCGGGTGCGAGCGTCGGATCGGTCACGCTCGGCGCGTGGAGGTACAGGCTGAAATCCTCGGGCAACGCGGGACCCTCGAAGATCTCGGTGAGCAGCTCGCGGTAGCGCGGCCCGAAGATCACGTTGTGATGCGCGACGTCGTAGCGGCGGTCCGTGCCGAAATAGAGGACGAACAGCGACATCGACCAGTCCGACGTCTCGAGCTTGCGCTGCATCGAGCGCGCGGCGGGGTGCCCCGCGTACAGCGTGGCGTAGGTATGGTGGAGATCGCCGTTGGAAACGACGCGATCGAACGCTTCGCGGCCGCGCGCGCTGGTCGCCCAGTGCAAGCCGGCCGTGTCGAGATCGATCCGCTGCACCGGCGTCGAAAGCCGGAGCTCGCCGCCGAGCTCCTCGTACAGGCGCACCAGCGCGCGCACGAGCGCCCCCGTACCGCCGCGCGGGAAAAACACGCCCCACTCGCGTTCGAGATGGTGAATCAAGGTGTAGATGGCGCTGGTATCGAAGGGATTCCCGCCCACGAGCAACGAGTGAAAGCTCAGCGCCTGGCGGACGTGCTCGTCGCGCACGAAGCGCGCGACCGCCCCGTACACCGAGCGATCGGCGCGCAGCCGCGCCAAGTGAGGCGCGACCCGCACCATGTCGGCGAAGCGCAGAAACGGCGTAGCGGCGAGCTCGGCGTAGCCCTTGTCGAAAACCTTCCTGGCGTAGTCGACGAAGCGCAGGTAGCCCGCGCCGTCGGCGGGATTGCGCGCGGAGATCTGCGCGCGCATCGCCTCGAGATCGCGCACGTAATCGAGGGAGTCGCCGTCGCTCCAGATCAAGCGATAAAGCGGATTCACCGGCAACAGCTCGACGTAGTCGGCGAGTTTCCGCCCCGCGGTTTCGAACAGCTCCTCGAGACACGGCGGCGCCGTGATCACGGTCGGGCCCGCGTCGAAGACGAAGCCCTGGTCCTCGTACACGTAAGCGCGGCCGCCGGCCTTGTCGCGCGCCTCGAAAAGCACTGTTTCTACCCCGGCAGCCTGCAAGCGAATCGCGATCGCCAGGCCACCGAAGCCGCTGCCGACGATCGCCACTCGCGGTGCTCGATGTTCAGCCATGACATGCCTCCAGGCGCTGGATCTCGAGCAGGAGCTCTCCGAGCGCGGGATCAGAACCGACCTCGGCACGCAGCGTCTCGAGCGCGCCGTGCAGACGGAAGTGTGCGAAGCGCCGGCCGCGCAGGCCCACGGCGTTCGCCAGGCGTTCGAGCAACGCTTCCGGGTCGAGCGCGCCGGCGATGACGTCGCGGACCAGCCCGCGCAGCTCGCCGTAACGCTCGGCGTCGAGGTCGCGCGCGAGCCACGCCCAGGGCCAGGTTGGGCGGTCGAGCAGCAGATCTTCGCGGCCCTTGGCGGGCCGGTTGCCGACCACGCCGCTGAGGTCGTCGAGCATCTGCAGGGCGTTGCCGAGATCGCCCGCGAAATGCGCGAGGGCGCGCCGGCGCTTCGGGCTCGCGCCGGCAGCCGCGGCGCCGAGCGTCGCTGCGAGCTCGAACAGGCTCGCCGTCTTTAGCTGGGTCGCGGCCGCGACGACGCTTGCCACCTCGGCCTGTGGGAGCTGGCTGAGCCGCGTACCTAGATCCAGCGCTTGCCCGTAGTGGCTGCGCAGCAGCGCTTCCCCGATCGCCCGGTGCAGCAAGAGCTCGACCTCGGGTGCGAGCGCGAGTCGCTCGAGCAGGCGCTGGGGCCAGAAGTAGAGCCAGTTACCCGCATTGAGCGCCTTCGGCACGCCGTGGTTGATGTGCAATGCGGGTCCCCCGCGCCGCACAAGCGACGCGTCCTCGATGTCGTCCACGATCAGCGAGCCCGCGTGTAACAGCTCGACAATCAGCGGCAGCTCGCGCGGCGGCTCACCGGCTCCGCCGCCCAGTCGGAAGCTCGCGCTCACCAGCTCACCGCGGAACTCCTTGCCGGGACGGCTCAAGAAATCCCGCAGCGGATCACCGAGCACGCGTTCCCAGTGCTCGCGTTCGATGTCGGGCAGCGCGGCGCACGCAGCGAGCTCCTCCTCCAAAAGCAAGAGCGCTGCCGGCGCGCTTTCGAGAACGACTGCTGCCTGGCTCATGCGGAAGCTCCGTGCCGCTCGCGCGAGCGCAGGAGCTCACGTAGACTCATCCCGCGCGGCGGCCGTCCACAGAGGATGCGCGCGCGGTCGACGCGGGTCGTCGCCAGCGCGTAGAAGCGGCGAATCGTCGCTTCCGGGAGGGTGTAAAAGCGCTCGAGCGCGTGCCAGCGCCGCTCCGGCAAAAATCCCTCGAACAGCAGCCGGTTGAGCAGCACCGCGAAGCGCGCCTGGCGCTGCTGCTCGGCGGCGAGCGCGCGCAGGGCGGGGCCGAAAACGGCGTGGCTCGGGAGCTCGGCCAGCGCCAGCGCAAGCCGCAGCGCCGCCGGAAACGAATAGCCAGTGGTCGGATGGAACCAGCCACCCTGATAACCGGCGCGGAGCGGCCCGCGCTCGCACGCGGGCAGCGGCAGAGGACCGAGCGGCAACGGGAGGACCCCGCGCTCCTGGCGCTCGATCGCCTCGACGCGCATCCCGTGCTGGACCGCGTACGCGATGATCTCGCGGCGGAGCCTCGGCACGTCGAGCTCGGGGTGGTCGGAGTAGCGCGTGTCCTCCACCAGCACGCGCCGCGGGCCGAGCGGCAGCACGTAAACAAAACGATAGCCGTCCGTTTGAGCCACCCGTGCGTCCATCAGCATCGGCTCGGGCGGCGCGTCGTCGCGCAGCGCGAGCTCGAGGCCGACGAACTTCTGGTAGCCGAGCGGTCTCGCCAGGTCGCTTGCACCCGGGCCGCGGGCGTCGACGACGAGCTCGGCCTCGATGCGGCGGCCGTCGGTGAGCACGACCTCGTGCTCGGTGACGCGCGCCGCGGCGGCGCCGGTGAGCATGCGCGCGGCGGGGGCGGCGGCGAAGGCAATTTGCACGACGCTGTCGAAGCGGGACGAGCTGATACTCGCGTACGGCGACGTCAGCCGGCGCTCGTAGCTCGGGTAGGCCACCGAGTAGCCGTCCCAGCGGGCGACGATTACCGGCTCGATCAACGGGCGCGCGGCTTCGGGCACGTCCTCGGCGTGGAACGACCAGAGGTGGTTGCCGCCGAGCGCGCCGTCGCGCTCGATGAGCAGCACCTGCGCATCGGGGCGCTTCGCCAGCAGCGCGAGCGCGAGCAGCCCATTCTGGAGCCCGCCGCCGACCAGGGCGTATTCGGCCTTCAGGCGAGCTTCCCTGGTTGACATAGACATGTCCTGGACAATAATTGGACAACAGCGAATGTCAATCCCTCCCCTCGAGCCTCTCGTGCGCGTTCAGGGGCTGAGCCGCAGGTTCGGCCGGCGCCGCGCGGTCGAAGCGGTAAGCTTCGATATCGCGTGCGGCGAGGTGCTGGGGTTGCTCGGGCCGAACGGCGCCGGCAAGACCACGACGCTGCACCTGCTGGCCGGCATCCTCGCGGCGGATTCCGGCCGCGTCGACTTCGCCGGCGGTCTCGAGGGCAACGCGCGGCGCGGGCGCATCGGTCTCGCTCCGCAGTCGCTCGCGGTCTACCGCGAGCTCAGCGTCGAGGACAATCTGCGCTTCTTCGGGGGCCTGTACGCGCTGCGCGGGGCGCTGCTCCGCGAGCGCGTCGAGTGGGTGCTCGGCTGGGTCGCGCTCGCTTCGCGCCGCGGCGACCGTGTGGGCACGCTGTCCGGGGGCATGCAACGCCGGCTCAATCTGGCCTGCGCGGCGATCCACCTGCCGGACCTGCTGTTGCTCGACGAGCCGACGGCGGGGGTCGATGCGGCATCGCGCGAGCTCGTGCTGGCCAGCCTGCAGCGGCTGTGCGAGCGCGGTACGGCGATCGTGATGTCGACGCATCACGCCGAA
>Ga0111538_10006180_pt1 | contig 16253 bp, 13 predicted proteins | sample SoiMethybrSBSTD1_FD_79669 | JGI IMG/M metagenome (GOLD analysis project Ga0111538, IMG submission 79669) | Bulk soil microbial communities from a Populus tree surrounding site in Tennessee, USA - Soil MetaG P. TD hybrid SBSTD1 (version 2)... | ecosystem: Environmental > Terrestrial > Soil >...
GACGGCGGCGCCACGTGGAAGACGATCAAGGCGCCGGTGGAGGAGCGCCTCGACTTTCGCGACATCGACGCCATCGGTGCTGATGTCGCCTACCTGCTGAGCATCGGTCCTGGCGCAGCATCGCGCATCTTCAAGACGACGAACGCCGGTGCGGCGTGGACGCAACAGTACGCGAATACCGATCCGAAGGTGTTCTTCGACGCGATGACGTTCTGGGATGCACGCCGCGGCATCGTGCTCAGCGACTCGGTTGACGGTCAGTTCTATTTCTTGATGACAGAGAACGGCGGCACGACCTGGACGCGCGTGCCGCCTGCCTCATTGCCGCGGGCGCTCGACAACGAAGGGTTTTTCGCCGCGAGCGGCACGAACGTCACCGTGCGCGGCAATCACATCTGGGTGGGCACCGGTGCCGCCGCCAAAGCGCGCGTGCTGCACTCACGCGATCGCGGCCGGACCTGGACGGTGGCCGATACGCCGCTCGCGTCGGGCGCGAGCAGCGGGATCTATTCGATCGCGTTTCGCGACGATCGCCACGGCGTGATCGTCGGCGGCGACTACGCGAAGGAAGCCGCAGCCGTCGACAACGTCGCCATCACGAGCGACGGCGGCGCCAAGTGGACACTGATCAAAGAGCGCGCGCTCTCAGGATTCCGATCCGTGGTTGCGCCGGTGCCGCATACACGCGCCACATGGATTGCCATCGGTCCGCAGGGCAGTGACATCTCGACCGACGACGGCCACACGTGGACGCCCGTTCCCGGTCCGGGCTTCGACACGTTCAGCTTCGCGCCCGGCAAATCGATCGGCTGGGCCAGCGGCGCCCGCGGGACGATCGCAAAGCTGCAGATGTCGAACTAGGTGAGTTCACCCCTCCTCCTTCAAGACGATCATCGGCTCCACCGCCATCGCGCGCCGCGCCGGGATGAAGGTGGCGATGAACCCCGCCGCTGCCAGGACGATCGCGACGATCGCGAACGCCGTCGGATCGAACGGACTCAGACCGTACAGAAACTGTCGCAGGAGCGGTCCCGCGAGCAGTGACAGCAGCAGCCCGAGCGTGAACCCGCCGAGAATCGCGAGGCGCGTCGTACGGAAGAGCGCGCCGAGCACCTGCCGCCGTTCGGCGCCGAGGGCCAGCCGGATGCCAATTTCCCGCCGGCGCTCTTCGACGATGTACGCGAACACGCCGAAGACACCGCAGGACGCCAGCACGAGCCCGAGGAGGCCGGCGCCCCACGCTGCCAGCGCCAGGCCGCGCTGATCGCTGAGCTTGGTCGTCAGGTTGTCCGAGGCCTGCGTGATGGACAGCGCGGCGCGGCGGTCGATGGCGGCGACGATCGCGCGAATGCGATCGGCCGCCCCGGCATCATGCGACCGCAGCAGCATCGACGGGTAGAGTCCCGGGCGCGTCGGCAAGTGCAGCGTCGGTTCGATTCGATCGAGCGACGCGTAGTGCACGTCGCGCGAGACGCCGACGACGGTGTACGTGCGATCGCCCTCAATGATGCGCTGGCCGAGCGCCGTCGAGTCGGGCCAGAGCAGCCGCGCCATCCGCTGATTCACGACGACCTCGCCGGCACCGGCCGTGAACGCCCGCCCCTCGACGATCGGGATGCCCAACACGTCGAATCCATTCGGCGAGAGCCCGACGACGCTGACGGACCGATCGTCGCGTTTCGTTTCGCCGCCGCGGTGCACCCGCGTGCTGATGTCCACGGTGAGCGGAGGGAAGTCGGCGAACGCGACCGGTGGCAGATCAGACGAGGCCAGCGCAGACGCGAGCGCGCCCATGAATCCCGGCGCCGCTGCGCGGTTCGCCTCGTCCGATCCAGCCGGCCGGACCGTCGCGACCATCACCTCGCGCATCGGATAGCCGACGTCGAGATCCATCGCGTGCTGGATACCTCGCGTGAGCAGACTGGCGCCGGCGACGAGCGAAAGCGAGAGCGCGATCTGCGTCGTGAGCAGCACCAGGCCGTGGGCGAGGCGGCCCGCCGGCGTGGCGGTGCGGCCGGCGCCGAGGACGAGGCTGACCCGCGTGCTGCGCAGCGCCGGCGCGAGGCCGAAAAACACCGACATCAGAGCCGACGTGGCGAAACAGAACACCGACACGGCCGGGCCAGGCGTCCACAACTCGGGGGATCGCGTTTCGGACACGGTCATCAACACGCCGCTGAGCGTGTAGGTGAGGAGCAGGCTCGCGGCACCGGCGACGAGCGAGAGCAGCAGCGCCTCGGTGAGCAACTGCCGCACGATCCGCGCGCGGCTGGCGCCGAGCGCCAGGCGCGTCTGGATCTCGCGCGCCCGGCTCAGCGAACGGGCCAGCTGGAGGTGCGCGAGGTTGGCGCTCGCGAGGAACAGGATGATCAGCGTTGCGGCAAGGACGAGGACCGGCAACACGAGGCGCGCACCGGCGCCGCCGACGAATGTTGCCGTTTCGGCGCGCACACGGCGATCGCGTTCGTCCGGCCGCTGCCATCGCTGGCGCAGCAATGTGGTCAACTCGTCGGCGACGCGATCGGGCCCGACGCCCGGCACCGCACGGGTGATGACCGACACGCAGCAGCGTCCTGCCGCCTCGGAAAACACGTCGTCATCAGGCCGCGAGTCGCGCAGCGATTCGAGGGGTAGCCACAGCTCATAGGCGTATGGCGCTGGTCCGTTCCAGCCTTTCGGGGCCACACCGATGACGGTGTACGCGTCGTTGCCGTGAAAGATCGGACGGCCGATGACGTCGGGAACGCCGCCGAAGCGGCGCTGCCACATCCCGTGGCTGATGATGGCGACGCGATTCGCCGCGCCCGCATGGTTCTCGTCAGGCCGAAAGTTACGGCCCAGCGCCAACCGCAGCTCCAGCGCGTCGAAGAAACCAGGCGTGACGTACTGCGCTGCGACGTGGTCGCTCTCTTCGGCGCGCGACGGCGTGACTCGCAAGTACACGATGCGATAGGCGCCGATCGCGGAAACGGTCCGGCTCCGCGCGGCGATGTCTTCGACATCCGCGAGGCTGAACCCGCGCTGACGATCCGGCGGCCCGCCTTCGAGGCGAAGCTGCGCCAACCCGCGCGTGTGCGCCACCTTCCACGGGTTGAGCGCGAAGACGCTGAACGCCGTGAACATCATCGTCGCCAGCGCCAGGCCGATCGTGAGCGTCGCCAGGGCCGCGAGTGAGAAGGCGGGACTGCGCCGCAGGCTGCGGACGCCGTACCGCGCGTCCTGCCACAGGCTTTCCAGCCACGGGGCCAACCAGACGCCGCGTGCCTGCTCCCGTTGGAGCGTGACGTTGCCCAGTGCGCGTGCCGCTGCGGCGCGTGCCGCTTCGTTGTCGGCGCCGCTTCGCGCCAGATCATCCTGCAGCAACGATCGATGCGTTTCGATCTCGGCCTGCAAGTCGCCCTCGAAGTGGCGGTACCTGATCCGTGCTCGAAAACGGCGAAGCCAGCGCACCATGTGGCCTCCTAGGCGTGATTCAGCACGTGCTGAATCGCCGTGACCAGCTGATCGAATTCCGCCCGCTCGGACGCCAGCTGTTTGCGGCCGGCTTTCGTGAGCGTGTAATAGCGGGCCTTGCGGTTGTTCTCCGACGCCGCCCACTCCGCGTCCACGTAACCGTTGAGCAGCAGGCGCTGCAGGGCCGGGTAGAGCGAGCTTTCGCCCACCAGCAGCACGTCGTTCGAGAGCGTCTTCAACCGCTGCGTGATGCCGTAGCCGTGCATCGACTCGCGCGTGAGCACCCGGAGGATGAGCAGGTCGAGCGTGCCCGGCAGAATGTCAGGCGAGGAACGCGGCATCGCACTCTCCCATCGTTAGACGATGGGAGAGTAGCAAAGTTCGGCGAGCCCTACCAGCGGAGTTTCAGCGCGCGCGTCAGAAAGGACATCAGCGGCACGATGCGTTCGCAGGCGGCCGTGTATCGATCGAGGAACTGGGCTGACACGACCTCGGCCTCGGTGAACGATGTCAGCGTGTAAAGATCCTTGCGCCGGAGGTCGTCGATGAATCGATGCGCCGGATCGAAGCCGGCGGGCGCGCGCACCAGTCGATCGCCTTCGATTTCGATGCCGGACTCGAGCACGGCCTTCCAAGCCTTCGGATTGGCCACCAGGTAATGACGGATGCGCGTCAGCGCCGGCATCTCGAGGTGATAGACGCCGCCTCCACCGTAGCTGTCCTTCGGTTCGAGGTGGAGGTAGAACCCGGGCACGCCGTCGGTCTTCTTCCGCGCTTCGTGCGGAAAGCGCGCGGCCATCCACGTTTTGAATGGTGTCTTGTCGGCCGAGAACCGCGTGTCGCGGTAAATGCGAAACATCGATCCGCCGGTGCGTTTCGGATCGGCGACGAAGGCGGGGCTGATGGCCCGCAGGCGCGGGCTGAAATCGGCGATGAACTGCAGCATCGGCGCTTCGACGTCACGGTCGAAGCGCGCGCGTTGGTCGGCGAACCACTCGCGCGTGTTGTGGCGTTTCAGCGCGCGCAGGAACGTGAAGAAGGTCGGGGTGAAGTGTGCGCTCACCCGGCCATGCTACTCGTCGGCCTTCTCGTCGTCCGGCGCCTTCGATGCGATGTCGTCGAAGTCGGTCAGCGTCTCGCTCGTCACATCGTTCGGGTCGTCGTAGAGTCCGTCCATCCGTCCCGAGTAGCGTTCCTTGATCGGGCCCTTCGGGCCGCGCTCCTTGGCATCCCAGCGCTTTTCGCTCGAGGCGCTCTTCTTCTTCGGAGGCCCGAAGTTCTTGCCGGGAGGGGACACCGCGCCTGGGCCGCCGGGACGGAAGCCGCCCGGGCCGCCCATGGGACGGGGACCGCCGAAGCCGCCACCGCCGCCGGGCCGCGGTCCGCCGAAACTGCCGCCGCCCCCGCCAGGTCCGCTCGGTCGGAATCCGCCGCCAGCGGGCCGGTCCTCACGCGGACGCGCCTCGCTGACCGAGAGCGAGCGGCCCATGAAGGGCTGCTGGTTGAACCGCTCAATGGCTTGTTCGGCCATGCCGCGATCGAGGAACTCGACGAACGCGAAGCCACGCGGACGCCCCGTCTCGCGATCCATTGGAATGACGACTTGCGATGGCGCGCCCACGCCGGAGAAATGCGCGCGCAGATCGGCTTCTGTCGCGCCATAGGGCATGTTACCGACGAACAACCGTACAGCCACTGAACTCTATCCTCGTATGTGGAATCGGGGAGACTCGCGACGAACTGGTTTCAAAAGCTCACGCCGTTGCAGAACGTTGGGTGCCACTGGGTCAACGGGTACAGGGGGGAATAGGCGTCGCTACGGAATGAGGCTGGAAATCGGAACTTTCGGGAGGATAGCACGACTGCCGGTCGAGTCAAGGGCAAAGGAAAGGGAAAAGTGCTGGACCCGCTGAAAGGCCGGTGTAGTACCATGGCGGTTTGGACTTTCACGCTTTTGCACGCATCTAGCGACCATGTCCGACCCCGTCGTGCCGGTGGGCCGTCCCGCCGGCGTCCTCGTTGTCCGCGGCGCCCGCACCCATAACCTGAAGGGCGTCGATCTGACGCTGCCGCACCGGAAGCTGATTGTCTTCACGGGTGTCAGCGGCTCGGGCAAGTCGTCGCTCGCGTTCGACACCATCTACGCCGAGGGCCAGCGGCGCTATGTGGAGTCGCTCTCCGCCTACGCCCGGCAGTTCCTCGAGCGCATGGAAAAGCCCGACGTGGACGGCATCGACGGCATCGCGCCGGCGATCGCCATCCGGCAGAAGAACGCGGTCCGCAACCCGCGCTCGACCGTCGGCACGACCACCGAGATCCACGATTACCTGCGCCTGCTCTGGGCGCGCATCGGCCGCACGTTCTGCCGGCAGTGCGGACGTGAAGTCGAGCGCGAGTCTCCGGACGTGGTGGCGAGCCAGTTGCTCGCGCTTCCGGAAGGGACGCGTCTGCTGATCGGGTTCGACCACCCGCTCGTCAGCGTGCCGCTCGGCGATCGCAGCGACGATCAGGGCGAGGACGAGTCCAATGGCGCCGACGCCAGCCCCGCCGATGCCAACGGCGCCGACGATGGCTTGCCGCTCGGTCCTCCGCCGGCCGAGAACGGGAGGGCGAACGGCGCGGCCGCCCTCGTCGCCACGCTCGAGTCGCTGCGCCGGCGCGGCTTTGCCCGGCTGTTCGTCAACAATCGCGCGATCGCGCTCGAGGACGCGGGCGCCGCCGCCGAGACGCTCACCGACGCGACGTCGCTCTCCGTCATCGTCGATCGTCTGCGCACGGGCGACGACGTTCGCTCGCGCCTGACGGATTCGATCGAGACGTCGTTTCACGAGGGCGACGGCGCGGCGTTTGCGATCGAAGTGGACGACGCGGGCGCGCCCGTGAAGGTGCATCGGTTCAGCGAGCGCTTCGAGTGCCGCAACTGCGGCATCCTCTACGAGGTGCCGCAGCCGCGGCTCTTCTCGTTCAACAACCCGTTCGGCGCGTGCCCGACGTGCCATGGGTTCGGCAACGTCATCGAGCTCGACATGAACCTGGTCGTGCCCGATCCGGGCCTGTCCATCAACGGCGGCGCCATCGAGCCGTGGACCAAGCCGCACTACCGCAGCTGTCTCGTGCAGCTCAAGCGGACGGCACGCGGCGGGAGCGTGCGGCTCGACGTGCCGTGGCGCGATCTGACCGACGACGAGCGCACGTTCGTCACCAAGGGCGACTCGGCGGAGTACGAGGGCATCGACGGGTTCTTCGATCGGCTCGAGCGCAAGAAGTACAAAGTACACGTGCGCGTGTTTCTGAGCCGGTACCGCGGCTACCTGACTTGCCACGAGTGCGGGGGCACGCGGCTCAGGCGCGAGGCGCGCGACGTGCGCGTCGGCGACTCGACGATTGACGCGGTCTGCGCGCTCACCGTGAAGGACGCAGCGGCATTCTTCGAAGGGCTACAGCTCTCGGAGCGAGACGCGGTCGTGGCCGACAAGGTGCTTCGCGAGATCAGACGGCGGTTGGGATTCCTCACCGACGTCGGGCTTGACTACCTCACGCTCGATCGGTTGTCGTCCACGCTTTCGGGCGGCGAATCGCAGCGCATCAATCTCGCCACGTCGCTCGGGTCGGCGCTGGTGGACACGCTGTACGTGCTCGACGAGCCGTCGATCGGCCTGCATCCGCGCGACAACGAGAAGCTCATTGCGATCCTGCAGCAGTTGCGCGACCAGGGCAACACCGTGCTCGTCGTCGAGCACGATGCCGACATGATTCGTGTGGCCGACGAGGTGGTCGATCTCGGGCTCGGCGCGGGCGAGCAGGGTGGACGCATCATCTACGCCGGCCCGGTGGCCGGACTGCTGAACGAGTCGCGCTCGCTGACCGCGAAGTATCTGCGCGATGAGCTGGCGATTCCGGTGCCGGCGACACGCCGCAAGCCGGGCGGCGCGCGCCTGCGCGTGACACGCGCCTCCGAGCACAACCTCAAGGACATCGACGTCGAGATCCCGCTGGGTGTGTTCACGTGCGTCACCGGCGTGAGCGGCTCGGGCAAATCGACGCTCGTGCACGACGTGATCTACGCGGCCGTCAAGCGCGCGAAGGGGGACTGGGATCGCCGCGTCGGCGCGCACCAGGCGCTCGACGGCGCCGAGTTCGTGAGCGACGCCGTGCTCGTCGACCAGCAGCCGATCGGCCGCACGCCGCGCTCGAATCCCGTCACGTATCTCAAGGCGTTCGATCCGATTCGCGAACTGTTTGCGCAGACGAAGGATGCCCGCGCGCGCTCGCTGACCGCGAGCCACTTTTCGTTCAACGTCCCGGGCGGCCGCTGCGAAGCGTGCGAGGGCGAAGGCGTCGTCCGCGTGGAGATGCAGTTCCTGGCTGACGTGTTCGTGCCGTGCGATCAGTGCGATGGCAAACGTTTCCGGCCCCAAGTGCTCGAGGTCCGGTACAAGGGCAAGAACATCGATCAGGTGCTGGACCTCACGGTGCGCGAGGCCATGACGTTCTTTTCCGGCGCCCCGAAGGTGACGCGCCGGCTGCAGGTGCTCGACGAGATCGGGCTGGGTTACCTGCGTCTGGGGCAGCCGGCGACGACGCTCTCGGGCGGCGAGGCGCAGCGGATCAAGATTGCGTCGCACCTCGGGTCGCACAGCGGCGACCGGATGCTGTACGTGCTCGACGAGCCGACCACCGGCCTGCACTTCGACGACATCGTCAAGCTGTTGGCGGCGTTCCGGAAGCTGCTGCTGGCCGGCCACACGCTGCTCGTGATCGAGCACAACCTGGACGTGCTCAAGACGGCGGACTGGATTATCGATCTGGGTCCGGACGGCGGGGAGGCCGGCGGCTATCTGGTCACGGCCGGCACGCCGGAAGCCGTGGCGCGCGAGGCCGGGTCGTACACGGGCCAGCACCTGCGGCGCGTGCTTGCCGCCGGACGCGACCACGCTTACGCTGATCAGGCATGAGCGTCCGAACGCTGGTGGCTGCGGCCGCCGGGCTCCTCCTGAGCGTGGCGTCGCCCGCGGCCCAGCCGCAGTGGGTGGACGTCATCCGCAACCTGCGCAATCCCAAACCTGAAACGCGCCTCGACTCGCTGCAGAAACTCGAGAGCGCCGCGTATGTCGGCGCGATCGAACCCGTGGCCGAGCTCATCACCGATTCCGACGATCGCGTGCAAGCGGCGGCCATCGACGCGGAGCTGACGTTCTTCCTGACGGAGCGCGTCGCTGGCAGCCGGTCGCTGGCGGGCAGCGGTTCCAAGAGCCGCGCGCAGGTCGCGTTCGACACGGGTCCGCTCGTCCGCGGCGCCGGCATCGCGCCGCCGATCCTGATTTCTCGTCTGATCGCCGCCATCCGCGACGAGAACGCGCGCGTCCGCTTCGACGCCGTGCACGCGCTGGGATTCATCGGCGAGGCGCCGCTGGGTGCCAGCGAATCGCGCGCGCTCGCGCTCGAGCTCGATCACTACGATCCGATCATCCGCGCGGCGACGGCGCGCGTGATCGGCCGGCTCCGCGCGGCGGAAGCCGGCGACAAGCTCATCGCCGGCCTCTCGGATTCGAACGCGCTCGTCCGCCTGTACGCCATCGAGAGCCTCGGGTGGCTCCGCCATGAGCGCGCGGCGGCGGCGCTGCGCGACCTCGTGGCGCGCGGCCGCGGCGAGGAGCCGGCCATGGCGTTGTTTGCGCTCGCGCGCATCGCCTCGCAGGAGGACCGCGAGCGCTTCCGTCAGCGTCTCGCCGACAAGTCCGCGGCGATGCGCCGCAGCGCGCTCGAAGGCGTGGCCCGGGTCAGCGATCGCGACTCGCTCGAGGCGGCCAGGAAGATGGCGGCATCCGACTCGTCGGCCTCGGTCAAGCTCGCCGGCGCCTTCGCCGTGCAGCTGCTGGGTGGCGACGTGCAGACGCACACCATCGCCTCGATGCTCGTCGTGGACGATCTGACGGCGCAGGCGCGCGAGTACCTGTTCGAGCTGGGACGCACGGCCGTGCCCGGCATCGAGTCCGTGCTCAAAGTCGCGACCGATTCGCGGCATCGTGCGGATCTCATTCAGGCGGTCGGCTACGTCGGCACGCTCGACGACGTGCCCACCCTCGAGCCGTTCTTGCGCGATCGGGACGAGCGCGTGAGCCGCGCCGCCGGGCACGCGATCGCACGGCTGCGCCGGTGACTCCCGAGTTCTACGCGCGTCCGACGATCGATGTGCTGGCCGATCTGATCGGCAAGGTGCTCGTGCACGAGGTGCGCGGGGCCCGGACGTCCGGGGTGATCGTCGAGGCCGAGGCCTACATCGGCGAGGACGATCCAGCCTGTCACGCCGCGCCCGGACCGACGCGCCGCAATGCACCGCTGTACGGACCGCCCGGGCGCGCCTACGTGTATCTCAACTACGGCATCCACAATCTTGTGAACGCCGTGACGGAGCCGGAAGGGCAGCCGGCCGCCGTGTTGATTCGCGCGCTGGCGCCGCTCGAGGGCATTCCGCGGATGCGGCGGCGGCGGGGCGGAGCGGACTCAGTCGCGGAGACCGATCTATGCCGCGGGCCGGGCAACCTGACGGTGGCGCTCGGCATCACGATGCGTCACAACACGGTAGATCTCACACGCGGAGCACTCCGCATCGAGGATCACGGGGTGCGACCAGATGCGCTCGTCTGGTCGTCGCGCATCGGCATTCGCGTCGGCGTGGATCGACCCTGGCGGTGTCATTGGGCGGAGCACCCGGCCGTGTCAGGCGGTCGCCATCGTCAAAAAGCCTTACACCACGTCGAGCACGTCGGCCACGTAGGTAAAACCTGAAAAGACTCAGCGCAGCGGCGTCGCTGGCGAGCAAGCTCGCCAGCGGCCGCGGGCCGCGCGCAGAAATGACCATGCGACCGAGACGAGAGAGCGATCAGCGATCGAAGAGGCTCTCTCGTCTCGGTCGCATGGTCATTTCTGCCGCGACGCCGCTGCGCCTACGTGTGCCACGTGCGCTACGTGGTGGAAGGCTCTTTGTGGTGTAAGGCTTTTTGGACAGGCGCTACCGTCGCACCGCGCCCACCTGTGACTGGCGGCTCACGACCGGCACCTCGATCGTCGTGCGCCGGCCGTCGCGGACGACGTCGAGCTTCGCGCGCGTGCCCGGCTTGGACTGGATGATCAGGCGATCGAGTTGTTCCGCGTCGGCCACCTTCGCGCCGTTGAAGCTGACGACGATGTCCTCGGGTTGCAGGCCGGCGCGGTAGGCGGCCGATGACCGGCCGATGCTGTAGACCATCGAACCCTCGATGTCGCCGAGGCCGTAGCGTCGCGCGCTCTCGCGATCGATCGTCACCCACTGAATACGGCCAATGTCGCCCCAGGTGACCGAGCCGTTCTTGATCAGCTCGTCCATGATGCCGCGCGCCGTCATCGACGGAATGGCGAGGCCGATGCCCTGATACCCACCGGTGCCCGAGACGATCATCGTGTTGATCCCGATCAGCTCGCCGCGCGCGTTGACGAGCGCGCCGCCCGAATTGCCCGGATTGATCGCGGCATCCGTTTGAATGAAGTCGCTGTAGCGGCCCGACCGGTTGATTGCCGAGACGATGCCGAGCGTCACCGTTCCGCTGAGCTGGAACGGATTGCCGATCGCCAGCACCCACTCGGCGACGCGCAGCTTCGTCGAATCGCCCCAGGGCAGCGTCTGCAGGTTCGTCGCGTCCACTTTCACGACGGCGACGTCGCTGATCTCGTCGATGCCGACCAGCGTTCCCGGTTTTTCCACGCCGTTCGGCAGCGTGACGCGGATGTCCGCGCCGGCATTGCCGATGACGTGCGTGTTCGTGATGACGTAGCGGTCAGGGCGGACGACGACGCCGGAGCCGAGGCTCTGCGAGCGTTCGACGGGATTGACGTCGCCGAAAAAGAATCGATCGAACGGCGACAACTGCCGCTGCACCGTCGTCGTGGACGAGATGTTGACGGAGACCTTGAGCGCCGCTTCCGCGATGCTCGACAGATCCGGCAGTGCATTCGCGATGGCCGGCGCACGCGATGAGGCTGGTGCTTGTGCCTGTGCGTCGGCATCGGGTCGGGGTGCCGCCGTAGACGGCTGCGTCAGCGACATCCGGCCCGAGACAACGAGCCCGCCGATGAAACCAGCGGTGAGCACGACGGCTGCAAAGAGCGATTTCTGGAGCGTGGTCATGAGGGTCGTCCCGCCGCGCGATCAGCCGACGTCGATGCGGCGTTGCGGCGTCTTCGGCAGTTGAATGGTCAACACGCCGTTCGCGAGATCGGCCGTGATGGCGTCACCCTCAATCGGCGCGGCGAACGTGAACGTGCGCGAGAACTCGCCCTGTCCGCGCTCGAGCTGCTGGTATCGTTCGGGGCAGCAGCCCAGACCTGGCCGCTTGCCGCGCACGGTCAGCTGCTGGCCCTCGAGATCGATCGACACGTTGGCGCGATCGAAGCCGGGCAGTTCGATGGTCAGGAGATACCGCTCCGGAGATTCCGACAGGTCAACGGGTGGCACCCAGCCCGGAGAGGCGCGGCCGAACAGACTCTCGAGCCGCTCCTGCATCGTGAGCAGGTCGCGCACCGGATCCCACGGCATACGTTCCATAGTAATCGAGCCCGTGGCTGCACTAGAATAGAGAGTTCGAACACCTCGAAACCACTGATTCCATGAGCTCAATCCAGGCAACTCGTCTCCGCAAAGGCATGTTGATCAAGGTGGACGCAGACCTCTACCGGATCATCGACCTGTACCACATCACGCCCGGCAACAAGCGGGGCCACGTGCAGTGCAAGATGCGCGACATCCGCTCGAACCGCCTCCTCGACCACAAGTTCCGGTCCGAGGACGATGTGGAACGGGCCGTGCTCGACGAGCACCAGATGCAGTTCCTGTACAGGGACGGCGACATCTATTACTTCATGAACACGGAGAACTACGAGCAGGTCCACCTGTCGAACGAGGTGCTGGGCGACAGCGCGCTGTATCTGCTGCCCGAGTCGGTCATCAGCGTCGAGTTCTACGAGACGGAGCCGGTGGGCATCCACCTGCCGCAGACCGTGGACCTGAAGATCAGCGACACCGTGCCCGGCATCAAGGGGGCGACGGCGTCCGCGCAGGTCAAGCCCGCGACGACCGAGACCGGACTCGTCGTCACGGTGCCCTCGTTCATCAACACCGGCGACGTGATTCGCGTGAACACGGAAACCGGCGAGTACCTCTCGCGCGTCTGACGTATGGAGCAACCGCTTACCGGCAAGCCCGGCTGGATCGAGGTCATCGTCGGCAGCATGTTCAGCGGCAAGAGCGAGGAGCTCATCCGCCGGCTGCGCCGCGCGCAGATCGCCAAGCAGCAGGTGCAGATCTTCAAGCCGGCGATCGACGATCGCTACAGCGTCGGCGAGATCGTCTCGCACAGCGAGATGAAGATCGCCTCGCAGCCGGTGACGTCGGCGGCCGAGATGTTCGCGCAGGTCAGGCCCGAAACCGAGGTCGTGGGGATCGACGAGGGACAGTTCTTCGACAGCGAGTTGCCGGCCGTGTGTTCCAAACTCGCCAGTCAGGGCAAGCGCGTGATTGTGGCGGGACTGGATCAGGACTACCTGGGCAAGCCGTTCGAACCGATGCCGCAGCTCCTGGCGGTGGCGGAGTACATCACCAAGACGCTGGCGATCTGCATGGTCTGCGGCGGCCCCGCCAATCGCACGCAACGGCTCGTCGCGTCATCCGAGCGGGTCCTCGTGGGCGCGTCGGGGACCTACGAGGCCCGGTGCCGGCACTGTTTTGATCCGTCGCTGGCGGGGTGAGAGAAACTTAGAAGTTAGAAGCCAGAAGCCAGAAGTAAGTTCGAAACTTCAAAGTTACTTCTGGCTTCTGTCTTCGAACTTCTAACTTCCCAGTATCCACTGAATGAGCCCTTTGCCACCGACGGCAGTGGGATCATTGAGCCAGTCCGGCGGGGTGAGCCACACGAACGCGAGGATGGCGATCACCCACAGGTCGTAGGCGATCGTCGCGCGTTCGTCGGTCCAGTAGAACGCGCGGACGAGGAAGCCCAGCGGTCCGGACTTCCTCGGTTGCGGCCGCTGGTTGAGTTCGAGATACGTGTACTGAATGCGATTCACGACCGTGACGATCGAGAGGACGCCAATCACCCAGAGGACGGCGGCCATGCGATTCGTGAACGCGCCGATCATGAAGAGCACGATGCGCTCCGGCCGCTCCATGAAGCCGACCTTGCACTTCGGGATCTCACACTCGGCCCGCGCGCGCGTGTAGCTCGTCATCGTCGCGAACACCATCATGATCGACGTGATGAGCACGTAGTCGGTGCGGCCGAGTCGCGCGTAGAGACAGATCAGCCCGACGGCGAGCGCCAGATCCGAGAAGCGATCGATCACGGAGTCCCAGAAGCCGCCGAAGATCGAGATCTTTCCTGTCTCTGTGGCGACCTTGCCGTCGATGAAGTCGAAGATGTTGGCGAGAACCACGATCGCGCCGGCCATGATGAACTGGCCGATGGCGAGGTGGATCGCGGCCCAGATGTTGATGAGGACGCCGGTGAACGTCAGAATGTTCGGGTGGATTTTGAGACGGACGCAGACGGCAATGATGAGCCGTAGTGGAGCGTGGAACACCGCGCCGACGGCGCCGGTAAATGTCACGGGGTTCGTGGTGGCGGGAACGTCAGCCGCTGACTCCCCGGCATCGTAGCCCATGGCCATTCACGATCTCAAGGGCCAGATCGCGCGCCTGCCGCAGCAGCCGGGCGTGTACCTCTTCCTGGGCGACCAGGGGGAAACACTCTACGTCGGCAAGGCGCGGGTGCTGCGCGAGCGCGTCCGCAGCTACCTCGGCGCCGAGGGCATCAGCCCGCGGCACGATGCCTTGCTGCGCGACGCCACCACGCTCGACGTCATCGTCACCGACTCGGTCGTCGAGGCGCTGGCGCTCGAAAACCGGCTGATCAAGCAGCGAAACCCGCGCTTCAACATCCTGCTGCGCGACGACAAGACGTACCCCTACCTGCAGCTGACGACGACCGAGCGGGCGCCGCGGCTGCTGGTGGCCCGGCGCGTCGAGCGCGACGGCAACGTGTACGCGGGGCCGTTCATGCCGGCCGCCGTCGCGCGGCGGACGATGTCGCTGGCGCACCGGCTCTTCGGCATCCGCTCGTGCAACGAGATCATCGACGGAAAACGCGGCCGCCCCTGCCTCGAGTACGACATCAAGCGGTGTCTGGCGCCGTGCGTGGACACGATCTGCACGATCGAGCAGTACGGCCGGGCCGTCGAGCAGGCGCAGCTGCTCATCGAAGGCCGGCAGGACGAGTTGGTCGAGAACCTGCGCGGCGAGATGGTCGGGGCCGCCGGCGAAGAGCGGTTCGAGCGCGCGGCGCAGCTGCGCGACGCCGTCCGCACGATCGAGACGCTGCGAGATCGCCACAACAGGATCGAGACGCCGTCGCAGGGCGATCGCGACGCGTTCGGCGTCAAGGCCGGGTCCGCCGGCGCGGTCGTGCAGGTGTTCCAGATGCGTCGCGGCCGCGTGTGCGATCGCATAGAGCTCGTCATCGATCGGCTGGACGATCGCGTGATCGAGGGCGGCCAGGCCGAACGCGAGCAGTTCCTCGTGACGACGGCCGTTCAACAGTTCTACGAGGAGCGCGTACCGCCGCCCGAGGTGCACGTGCCCGTCGCGATCGATCCCGAAGACCACGCGCCGATCGAGACGTGGCTCACCGGCCTGGCCGGACGCCGCGTCCGCGTGTTGGTACCGCAGCGTGGGGAAAAGCGCGGACTGCTCGACCTCGCCTCACGCAACGCCGGCATTGCCTATCAGCAGCACTTCGGCGAGCAGGCCACGACGGCCTACGAGGCGCTCGACACGCTGCGAATGGTGTTGAACCTGCCCGCGCTCCCGCGCCGCATCGAGTGCTTCGACATCTCGACGCTGCAGGGACGCGAGACCGTGGCCTCGATGGTCGTGGCGGTCGAAGGACGGATGAAGAAGGCGGAGTATCGGAAGTTCAGAATCAGGGGCCGCGGGCCGCAGGCCGCAGGCCACCGCGAGGCCAGAAGCCCGCGGCCGGACATCGTCCTCGACGACTTCATGTCCATGCACGAGGTCGTGCTGCGCCGCTACCGGCGCCTGCTCGAGCTCGGCGGGCCGTTCCCCGATCTGATTCTGATTGACGGCGGCAAGGGACAGCTCACGGCCGCGTACGACGCGTTGCGCGAGTTGGGTCTCGAGCGCCTGGTCGCCATTGGCATCGCGAAGCAGGAGGAGCTGCTCTTCACACGCGACCGCGCGGACGGCATCGCGCTTCCTCACGAATCGTCGGCGCTGCGCCTGGTGCAACGGATCCGCGACGAGGCGCATCGCTTCGCGATCACGTTCCATCGCAGGTCACGGTCGGCGCGCGATTTCCGATCCGAGCTCGACGAGATCGACGGCGTTGGGCCGCGCCGCCGGAAGCAGCTGCTGACGACGTTCGGCTCGGTCGCGGGCGTCCGGCGCGCGAGCCGGGCCGATCTCGCCAACGTCGTCGGCGCGAAAGCGGCAGACGCGATCCTGAGACACTTTTCCAATTGACGCGCCAGGATCAGCGCGTGGCGAGGAGCGCGATGATTCACATGATCTGGTCTCTGCGTCAGTCCTGCTTCAACATCTCCGCCGGATCGACGCGGCCGTGAGCGCCTTCAGCCCACCGAAGTGGCTCAGCACCTGCGAGCGCTTCTTCGGGCCGAGGCCGGGGATCCCTGCCAGCCCCGACTTGAGCGTACGCTTGGCGCGAACCTTCCGGTGGTACTGGATCGCGAAGCGA
>Ga0111538_10006181_pt1 | contig 16251 bp, 17 predicted proteins | sample SoiMethybrSBSTD1_FD_79669 | JGI IMG/M metagenome (GOLD analysis project Ga0111538, IMG submission 79669) | Bulk soil microbial communities from a Populus tree surrounding site in Tennessee, USA - Soil MetaG P. TD hybrid SBSTD1 (version 2)... | ecosystem: Environmental > Terrestrial > Soil >...
GACCGCGCGTTTCACGGCCCGCAGGCTCGCAGTAACGAACGGGGATGGAGCTTTACCAGGCAGAGTGGTGCCCGCACTCGCACAAGGTACGGCAGCGGCTGACCGAGCTCGGGATCGGCGTACGCTGCGGCAGGTCGCCGCTGATCCCGACGACCGCGACGAGCTCAAGAGGGTTGCCGACACGGACGAGATCCCCTTGCTCGTCGGCTCGGACGGCCGGCCGAGAACCGGCGACAACGAGATCCTCGACTACCTCGACGAGTTCGACGAGCGCCCGGACGCTGACGAGCATCGCGAGAAGGCACGCGAGGAAGTCCCGAACTTCGAAGAAGCGGCTAGGACCGCAGCTTCCTGAGCGCAGGCCCCAGGCTCTGGCCGCCGCGGAGCACCGGCTCGAACAGGTCGCCGTGCGCATCAATACGAGCGAGCGCCTCGCGGCGGCCGAAGTCGCGCGGCCGCACCTTCTCCGTCAACTCCTCCCAGCGGAGCGGCGTCGAGACCGGCGCGCCCGGCTTCGGACGAACCGAGTAGACGGAGGCGATCGTCTTGCCGTGGCCGTTCTGGCGGTGGTCGACGAGGACGCCGCGGCGCTTGCGCTTCAGCCACTCCGTCGTCACGAGCCCCGGGTTGTCCGCTTCGAGAGCCCGGGACACGCGCTCCGCAAATTCGTATGTGTCGGGATAGGTCGACCGGCGCGAAATCGGCACGAGCACGTGAATACCGTCGGCGCCGCTCGTCTTCACGTACGAGCGCAACTCGAGCCGCTCGAGCGCCTCGCGGATGAGGTGCGCGACACGCACGGCCTGCACGAAGCCGTTGCGCGACTCCGGCGGGTCGAGGTCGAAAAGGACGAAGTCGGGACGGTCGGGCTTGTCCACGCGCGAATACCACGCATTCATGTCGACGCAGTTCATCTGGACCATCCAGACGAGCGCGGCGGGCTCGTTGACGAGCGTGAAGTCGACGAGCCGTGACTCTCCCTCGCGGGGCCAGGTGCGGAAGCGACGCGTGGGAATCCATGACGGCTTCCCCTTCGGCGCCTGCTTGTGGAAGTAGGGCCGGCCCCTAATGCCGTCCGGGTAGCGCTTGAGCGTGAACGGCCGGTCGCGTAGGTGCGGGACGATGGCGTCCCCCACCTCGGCGTAGTACTCGGCGAGGTCGCCCTTCGTGACGCCGTCCCCCGGGAAGAGCACACGGTCGGGATGGGTCAGCCGGACGTGGCGGCGGCCTATGTGGAACTCGGACTCAGCCACGGCGCGCCCAGTACAGCACTGTCGTGATCGTCAGGTCGTACGCCGGCCCGAGCAGCGGCGCCACTTCCCGCTTCAGCGCGTCGCGCTCACCCACGGGCAGCGATGCGACCGCGCTGACGGTCGCGTAGAGATCGAGCACCTCGGCGCCCGAGAGCCGCCGCCGTTGCTCGAAGAGCTCCATCGCAGGCCGCCCGAACGGCGACCCCTCGAAGGACGCGACAGGGTCGGCCTTCTCGGCCCGGGCGGCCGCACGGCCCGACCTGACATAGACGTCGTCGAAGAGGGCCCGCGCCGCGGCGGGCAGCGGCGGATCCAGTGAGTCGCTCGTGCCGTCTTCGCCGTCGTTCCACCACAGGTTCCAGAACAGCGCAACGCCCGCGCCACGCCGCAGCACCCGGTCGAACTCGGCGACGGCCTTTGACCCATCGAACCAGTGGAATGCGTCGGCGACGAACACGGCGTCCGTCGAAGCGTCCGGAAGCGGAATCTGCTCTGCCGTCCCGGTCAAGAGCTCGACTTCTGGAAGCTGACGCGCGAGCACCGCGCGCATCTCGTCGTCGGGCTCGATCGCGACGACGTCCCTGAACATTCGGGTCAACGCGCGCGTCAGCGTGCCTGAGCCGGCCGCGAGGTCAACCACGCGCGCCTGCGGCTCGAGCCCGAGGGCTTCCTGCGCCCGCGTCAGGGCTTCGGGTGCGTAGTCCGGCCTGACTGCGTCGTACTCGGCGGCGATTCGGCCGAAGCTGCGCGCCAGCTCAAGCAAAGCGCGTCCAGTAGGCCGCGGTGCGGATCATCCAGCGGTACTCGACGTCGGGGACGACCCTGCGTAAGGTCGCCGCGAGCGCGACGCGGTCGGCCTCCGGCAGCGATGCGATCGAGCTGACCGAGAGCATGTTCGCGACCCACTGGTCGCGCGTCCGCGTGACCCACCGCTCGGACTCGGCTTCGCGGAGCGGCTCGAATCCAGCCTTCGCGATCGGCTCGCGCCAGTGGCCGGAAAGAACCTTTCCGATCCCGGGCGACCCGCCCTTCGCAAAGGCGACGTCGAGGACACGGTCGACCTCGTCGCCCATCGGCGGCTCCGGGTCGCCGAAGTCGATGTTGAAAAAGATCACGAGCCCGCCCCGCGGCCGCAGTACACGGACGATCTCCGCCATCGCCTCGTCGCTCGCGTACCAGTGGAAAGCCTCGGCCGTGAAAACGGCGTCGACGGAGTCGTCGGGAACCGGGATCGCCTCTGCACTGCCCGCGAGCGCCTCGGCGCCGGGCACAACCTCCTCGAGCACTGCGCGCATCGCGCCGTCGGGCTCCACCGCGACCACGCGCCCGAACCGCGGGACGAGGTCGCGAGTCAGCTTGCCGGTGCCTGCGCCGAGGTCGAGCACAGTCGAATCAGGCCCGAGCTCGAGATCCTCCGCGGCGCGGTCGATCAGCTCCCCCGGCCACACCGGCCGCCCCAGCTCGTACTCACGGGCGGACTGCCCGAACTTGTCGGGCGGCGCCTCCTTCCTAGCCAACGGCGGCAAGCGAAGAGGCTCGCTGCTCGCGAACCATCTCCCGCGCGATCACGAGCCGCTGGATCTGATTCGTGCCCTCGTAGATCTGAGTGATCTTCGCGTCGCGCATCATGCGCTCGACGGGGTACTCCTGCATGTAGCCGTAGCCGCCGAGGATCTGGACGGCGTCGGTGGTCACGTCCATCGCGACATCGGTGCAGTAGAGCTTCGCCATCGCCGAGATCTTGGTGAGCTCGGGCGAGTCGACGCCGTCGTCGATCATCTGGCCGCACTTGTACAGGAGCCCGCGGGCCGCCTCGCACTTCGTTTCCATGTCGGCGAGGGTCGCCGCGATCAGCTGATGCTGCGCGATCGGCTTGCCCATCGTTTCCCGCGTCTTCGCGTACTCCAGCGCGTAGTCCGTCGCGCCCTGCGCGAGCCCGAGGCCCTGAGCCCCGATCCCGGGCCGCGAGCGATCGAGGATCCGCATCGCGATCCGGAAGCCCTCGCCCTCCTCGCCGAGCAGGTTGTCCGCCGGGACGCGGCAGTCGTTGAAGAACAGCTCGCCGGTCGTCGACCCCTTGATCCCCATCTTCGGCTCGATCCGGCCGACTTCGAAGCCTGGCGCGTCCGCCTCGACGATGAAGGCCGAGATACCGGCGTGGCCGGCGGCCGGGTCGGTCTTCGCGAAGACGACGTAGAGCCCGGCGACGCCGGCGTTCGTGATGAACCGCTTGGAGCCGTTGATCACGTACTGGTCGCCCTCGAGCCGGGCCTCCGAGCGCATCGCCGCCGAGTCCGACCCCGACCCGGGCTCGGTGAGGGCGTAGGCAGGCAGCCACTCGCCGCTCGCGAGCTTCGGCAGGAAGCGCTGCTTCTGCTCGTCAGTCCCGGCGAGCTTGATCCCGAGCGAGCCAAGCTCCTGCACGGCGAGGATCAGGCCGCTCGTCGCGCATGCCTTCGAGACCTCCTCGATCGCAACGAGTGTCATCAGAGCGCTCGAGCCGGCGCCGCCGTACGCCTCGTCGAACATGACGCCGAAGATCTCGTGTTCGCGGAAGAGTTCGACGACGTCCCACGGGAACTCGGAGCTCTTGTCGATCTCGGCGGCCCGCGGCGCGATCCGCTCGCGCGAGAGGTCGCGGATCAGATCGCGGATCTCGCGCTGCTCCTCGGTCAGCGGCTCGTGGGACACGCGGCGATTGTAGTGACGAGGCCTCAATCGAAGCCCGTTTTCTGCCGATAACGAAGCTGCGGTGATCGTCCGGCTTCCCCTTCTTTTGGTTCCCCTGCCTGCGGTCGTGCTCGGAGCGCTGGTCGCGGCGGGGTTGATCTAGCCCGAGTAGTCGAACGTCGACTCGTAGGCGCAGACCCCGCGGTACTCGAACGCGAGCAGGCCCGCGTCGACGTGGAGCTCCTCGACGACGAGCTCGCGGCCGGACCGCTCGTGCCCGGGGATCACGCAGGTCACGGTCTCCGGCCCCGCATACGGCGCCGAGACGCGGACCTCGACCTTCCGGCCGACCCTGAACCAGCCGCGGCCGGGCGTGTGGTCGATCTCGATCCGCGCCGACTCGAAGCCGAGGGGGTCGCTCGGTTTCCAGGCCCAGGGGAAATGGTCGAGGACGGTGCCGCCGAGCGCGCCCGAGAAGATCCACCAGAGGGTCTGTCCCTGCAATGCGTCCGCTCGCTCGTCGACGAACATCGCGTAGGACCAGGGCGACCCTTCGACGTCGTCGCTGTAGTGCGTCGCCATCACGACGCCGAGCCCGCCCAAATCGACGCCGCCCGCAGTGCCCTTCGCGATCGACCAGGAGAGCGCCCCCGCGCAGACCCCGTGCGTCGAGCGCCCGCCGGGCACGCCGTCGATCCGCCGGCAGGGGCAGGGCGCGGCACAGTTGCACGACTCGAGGTAGGTGCCCTGGATCCGGTAGCTCACGGCGACACCACGACCCACGCGGCAATCGCGACGAACGACGCCGAGACGATGGGCGCCACCCGGTCGCCAAGCGGAAGCACCTTCTGGACGAAGATCAGGACCGCGATGACTGCCATCCAGGACAGGCTCATCACGCCGAGCGCGAAGAGCGCAAGCATCAGCCCCGAGCAGCAGCCGACGCAGTAGAGGCCGTGGCGCGAGCCCATCTGAAGCGCGCCGACCGGGCCATCGCGCCAGCCGGCGTGTACGAAGTGGACGGGGCCCCGGCAGTGCCGAAGGCAGACCTCCTTGAGGGGCGTCAGCTCGTACAGGCCGGCCGCGACGAGCGCGACGCCGGCCAGGTAGCGCTCGCCGTGAACCCGGGCAAGGAGGTCCGGCGCCGCCGAGCGAGCCCCGCGGTCCAGGCCGTAGGCGACGAGCCCGTAGAAGGTCCAGGTGACCAGGTAGCCGACGACGAAGGCCCCCATCGGAGCCACGCCGAGGCCTCGGCGCCGGGCGCGGCTGACGCGGCTGAAGACGACCACCATCGGCGCCGTCGCCGGCAGCATCATCGCCGCGGTCATCGTCACCCAGATTCCGAGGTACCAGCCGAGGCCGCCGAGCTCGGCGCCCGGACCTGCGTCCATCCCGCGCATACGCACGAACGTGACGATCCAGGCGGCGAGTGCGCCGCCGAGCAGCGCGCCCGCGACGGCGACGGGTGTCCGCAGCGCCATGCTCGCCAATCATTTCGTCCGAGGCGGATGTCGGTCAAGCTTAGGTCGTGATCCTCGAGAACGGCGTCGTCAGGACGATGGAGCCCTCTTTGCCGACGGCACGAGGGCTCGCGATCGCCGGCGAATGGATCGCTGGCGGCGTAGGCACGCACGAGACGGCGCTTGCGAGCCCGGAACGCGTCGACCTCGGCGGCCGCTGCGTCGTGCCCGGCTTCACCGACTCTCACGTCCATTTCCCGACGTGGGCGCTGGCGCAGCGCGAGGTGCGACTCGAGGGCACCCAATCTCTGGACGAGGCGCTCGCACGCGTGCGCGACGCGCTCGGCGACGTACGCACCGGCGGCTGGCTGCTGGGTCGCGGCTGGCGGAGCGGCGACTGGCGGCCGGAGGTCGAGCCGACGAAGGAGGCGCTCGACGAGATCGCCGGCGACACGCCCGTCGCGCTGATGGCGCGCGACTCGCACTCCGTCTGGCTCAGCTCCGCGGCGCTCGGACGTGCGGACGACGACCTGCAGGTGCCCGGCGGCGTCGTCGAGGTGGACGAGCGCGGCGAGCCGACCGGCGTCCTCCGCGAGGAATCCTGCTGGCACTTTCGCGACGCCTACATCGAGACGACGGACGACGAGTACATCGAGGCGATGCGGGCCGGCCTGAAGCTCGCGAGCTCGCGCGGCGTCACGGCCGTCCACGACAAGGACGGCTGGCTCGGCGCCCTGCGCTTCTGGCAGCGGCTCGAAGCCGAAGACGCCCTGACGCTGCGGGTCTGGCAGTCCCTTCCGGCCGAAAAGGCCGGCGAGCTCGCCGATGTCGACGTCGTGAGCGGCCTCGGAGGCCCGCGCCTCAAGCTCGGCTACCTGAAGGTGTTCATGGACGGCACGCTCGGCTCGCAGACGGCCCGCATGCTGGACGGCTCGGGCGTCGAGATCACGAGCCGCGATGAGTTCGCGGAGATCATCCGGTGCGCCGCGAAGGCCGGGTTCCCCGTCGCCGTGCACGCGATCGGCGACCGGGCCAACCGCGACGCGCTCGATGCCTTCGAGGAGACCCGCGGCGAGTGGGAGCCCCTCGGCCTACGCCAGCGGATCGAGCATGCGCAGCTGCTCGCGCCCGAGGACATCGGCCGGTTTACCGCGCTCGGCGTCGCCGCGTCCGTGCAGTTCTCGCACGCGCCATCGGATCGCGACATCGCCGACCGCTTCTGGGCGGGGAAGACGGACGGCGCCTACGCGTTCCGCTCGCTCTGGGATTCCGGCGCCGTCGTCGCGAACGGCTCAGACGCGCCGATCGAGGAGCTCGATCCGCTCGCCGGCATCTGCGCGGGCGTCCTGCGCACCCTCGACGAGCGTCCGGCCTGGCATCCGGAGCAAGCCGTCACTGTCGAGCAGGCTCTGCAGGCCTCGACCGTCAATCCTGCTTGGTTGTCCCGTGAGAGGCGCCGCGGCAAGTTGATTCCCGGGCACTACGCGGATCTGGTCGTGCTGGACCGAGACCCGGTCGTCGCCGCGCCGGAGGAGCTACCCGACGTCCAGGTTGTCGCAACGATGCTCGGCGGGACCTGGGTGCACAACCCCCCGCCTTGGGACTGACCCCGAAGGGGTCTGTCCTATCAACGGCGCAAGGTCAAATCCACGTAAGGAAGGACAACAAGCACGTGGGCCGGCCGTCGTAACGAGTGAAGCCCGAGGACTTCCTCCCCCTCGAAGATCGGGCGCTTCTTCTCCACCGATCGAAGGGCCGGCGACTGAACGCCGGCCCTTCTCATGCCCTCAAAGCGGGCGTGCCCAACGACGGCTTAGCGGCCGCACCGGCCGCGCCGGTACGGCCTCTTAAACGGCATCGCAAGCGACGCCTCAGACGCCGGCCCTTCTACTTACGACGGATGGGAAGCGTCCGTGAACTCGCGGAACTCGCCGGTGACGAGATAGGCGGTCTGCTCGCCGATGTCGACCGCGTGGTCGCCAATCCGCTCGAGCGCGCGCGAGACGAGGATCATCCGCAGCCCCCATTCGCGCTTCTCGGCATCCGCGCCGAAGTCGAGCACCCGCTCGACGGCGCGACGGTTGGCGCGGTCGATCAGCTCGTCGAGGTCCACGAGCGACGAGGCGGCGTCGAGGTCGCGGCGCTGGAACGAGCCGAGCGCGATGCGGATCATCTCCTCGGCCCGCTGGCCCATCTCCTCGAAGGCCTGGACGAGTCCTTCGTCGGGCTCGGCGTCCGCGACGAGCTTCGTCAGCTTGGCGATCGTGACGCAGTAGTCGCCCATCCGCTCGAGGTGGAGGTTCGTGTGCAGCATCGCGAGGACGAGGCGCAAGTCGACCGCGACCGGAGTCTGGCGCGCCAGCAGGGACTGGATGCCCTCCTGAATCGAGAAGTACCGGTTGTCGATCTCGTCGTCGAAGGCGATGACCTCGTTCGCGAGCTCGGGGTCGGCCTGCTCGAGCGCGTTCACCGCCGCACGCAGGGCGCGGAGAACGTAGTCGCCTTCCTCCTGGAGGGCTGCCTCAACCTGCTCGAGCTCCTCCTGGAAGGTGATTCGCATCTCGGAAGCCACTGTACCCCTGCCCTTTGGTCGGAAACGGTGAGGGCCTAGCCGAAGCGGCCCGTGACGTAGCCCTCGGTGCGCTTGTCGCTGGGTTGCGTGAAGATCTTCGGCGTCTCGTCGTACTCGACGAGGACGCCGTGTCCGCCGCTCTCGGAGCGCTCGAGCGTGAAGAAGGCGGTCATGTCGGCGACGCGCGCAGCCTGCTGCATGTTGTGGGTGACGATCACCAGCGTGTACTCGTTCTTGAGCTCGTGCATGAGATCCTCGATCTTCGAGGTCGCGATCGGGTCGAGCGCGGACGCGGGCTCATCGAGAAGCACTACGTCGGGCTCGACGGCGATCGCGCGCGCGAGGCAGAGCCGCTGCTGCTGGCCGCCCGAAAGCCCGAAGGCTCCTTTCTTGAGCCGGTCCTTGACCTCGTCCCAGAGCGCCGCCTGCGTCAGCGCACGCTCCACGCGGCCGTCGAGATCATCCTTCATGCCCAGTACGCGTAGCCCCCAAGCGACGTTGTCGTAGATCGACTTCGGAAACGGATTCGGCTTCTGGAACACCATCCCGATCCGCCGGCGCACCTCGACCGGGTCGACACCGTCCGCGTAGATGTTCTGGCCGTGGTAGAGGACTTCGCCCTCGACCCGCGCCGCCGGAATGAGGTCGTTCATGCGATTCAGGGAGCGCAGATACGTGCTCTTGCCGCACCCGGATGGGCCGATGATCGCGGTGACCAGGTTGCGGTAGATCGACAGATCGACCCCCGCGACAGCCAAGGCCTTGCCGTAGCTGACGGTCAGGCCTCGCGTTTCGAAGACGGCCTCTCGACCGGCGGCGCTCAGCGGCGCCTCCCGGGCCTGAGCAATCTCGATCGGCGCCACTGCGGGCATCGTATCCACCTCCGTATTCAGCGTTCCAGCCTGCTCCGGTAGCGAACGAGCGCGGCGCGTGCGGTCAGGCTCGCGACCAGGATGAACGAGATCAGCACCAGCGCGAGCGCCCAAGCCCGCGCGTGATCGGCGGGGTCGGGAGACTCGGAGAGCGCGAAGATGTCGACCGGGATCGAGAGCACCGGCTGGCGCGGATCCCAGGTCACCGTGTTGGCCGCGATGGACGTCACGAACAGCAGGGGCGCCGTCTCACCCGCTGCGCGCGCGACCGCGAGCACCGTTCCGGTCAGAATCCCGCCCAAGCTGGTCGGGAGAACGACACCAAGTACGGTCCGCCACCGGCTCGCTCCGAGCGCGAGCGCGCCCTCACGCAGGGTGGCGGGCACGAGAGCCAGCACCTCCTGCGTCGAGCGGGCGACCAGCGGGAGCATGATGATCGCGAGCGCGAAGGAGCCCTTCCAGGCCGCCTGCCCGCTGCCGACCACGAGCAGCCCGTAGACGAAGACGCCGATGATGATCGACGGCAATCCGTTGAGAACGTCGAGGACGAGCTTCGAGGCATCGGCGATTCGCGGCTTGGCGAATTCACTGACGTAGATCGCGATCAGAACGCCGACCGGCAGCGCCATCGCCGTCGCCAGGGCGACGAGGACCAGGCTGCCGACGAGCGCGTTCGCGACGCCGCCGCCGCTCTCTCCGAAGGTCGCAGCCGTCTTGGTGAAGAAGTCCCAGCTGAGTGCCCCTGCGCCCCGCTCGGCCACCGAGGCGATCACGAGTGCGAGCACCGCGACGGCAGAGAGCGCGGCGAGGGTGGCGATCCCCTGCATCAGGAGGTTGACGGCCTTGCGCCGCTTCGTCCTCCGGCTGAGCGTCAGCGTGTAGCGCCCCGCGTCGGCGGCCATCAGCTTCCCGCCAACCGCTGGTGCGAGAACCGGCGGACGATCACCTGCGCGGCGATGTTCACCAGCAACGAGATCACTAGGAGGATCGCTGCGAGGTAAACGAGCGAGGCGAGCTGGATGTTGCTCGCGGCGCCCTGGTACTGGGCCGCGATCTTGCTCGCCAACGTATCGCCGGTGCGGAAGAGTGACCAGTGGATCCCGTACCCCGCTCCGATCACCATCGTGACCGCAATGGCCTCTCCGACTGCACGGCCGAGCCCGAGGATCAACGCGGCGCTCACGCCCGTGCGCGTGTAGGGGAGCACGACTCCGCGCACCATTTCCCAGCGGGTCGCCCCGAGCGCAAGCGCTCCCTCCTCGAGCTCGGTCGGGACGTTCGTGAAGAGCTCTCTGCAGATGCTCGAGCAGATCGGGACGACCATGATCGTCAGGACCAGGACCGCGATCAGGATCCCGGAGTTCTCTGCCGAGCTGTCGAACAGCGGAATGAAGCCGAGATGCGCATGCAGCCAGGGCTCGACGTGCTTCCCGACGAACGGCCCGAGCACGAGGATGCCCCAGAGCCCCAGCACGACGCTGGGAATCGCCGCGAGCAGCTCGACCAGGGTGGCGATCACAAGTCGGATCCCTCTCGGGGCGAGCTCGCTCAGGTAGAGCCCGATCGCGATCGAGACGGGCGCGGCGATCAGCAGCGCCAGGAAGGACGTCAACGCCGTTCCCCAGATCAGGTCGAGGGCTCCGAACTTGTTGTGAATCGCGTCCCAGCCCTGGTGCGTGACGAAACCGAGGCCGAACCTCGAGATGGCCGGGTGCGCGAGGTCGAAGATCTTCCAGGCGATCCCGCCGAGCAGCGCAAATGCCGCGAGAGTCGCCGCAGCCGTGAGGCCGTGCAGCGCCAGGTCGCCGAAGCGGTCGCCGAGCCGGCGGCGCGACCGCACGGCAGCAGCTGCGGGGGTCGAGGTGACCGCGTTCACGCGCGGCCGACACTAACGCCGCTTTCGGCCGATTCCTGCGGCGTTCACCGGACCGTCACCGGTTGGTAACCACGTTTCAGCCCACACCCCCGCCGGCGCGTTCGATCCTTCAGGCGTCATCGAGGTGAAGGAGCGAAAGAGTGTTTAGGAAGACCGCAACGGCGGCCGCGCTTGCGGTCGTCGCCCTCGCGTTCGGCGCGAGCTTCGCCGCCGCGGGATCGACCGGCGGCAGCCTCAAGGGGGCGGGCAGTACCTTCGTGTTCCCGCTCGTTTCCCAGTGGCAGGCCAACTACAAGAATGCGCAGATCACCTACGGCTCGGTGGGCTCCGGCGCCGGCATCGCCGCGATCACGGCCCGCACGGTCGACTTCGGCGCGAGCGACGCGCCGCTCACGAAGGATCAGTACTCGGCGTGCAAGGGCTGCGAGCAGATCCCCTGGGCGCTCTCGTCGACATCGATCCCCTACCACGTTCCGGGAGTCAGCTACGGCCTGAAGCTGACCGGCAAGATCATCGCCGGCATCTACCTCGGCCACATCACCAAGTGGAACAACAGCGCGATCAAGAAGATCAACCCCGGGGTCAAGCTCCCGGACCTGAAGATCACGCCGGTCTACCGCAGCGACGGTAGCGGCACCTCATACAACTTCACCGACTACCTCTCCAGGGTCAGCAAGGAGTGGAAGAGCAAAGTCGGCGTCGGCACGCAGCCAAGCTTCCCGACCGGCATCGGCGGTCGCGGCAGCGCAGGCCTCGCGGCCGTGGTCTCGAGGACCGACGGCGCGATCGGGTACGTCGACGAGGCCTATTCGCTGAAGAACGGTTTCAAGGTCGCCAAGGTCCAGAACCGCGCCGGCAAGTTCCAGCTGCCCGGCCTGAAAGGCATCCAGGCGGCCGCGGCGACGATTCGCAGAGTGCCGAGCAACGGAGAGCTCTCGATCGTGAATCCGCCCAAGTCACAGAAGCTGGCCTATCCGATCTGCACGTTCACGTACGTGATCGTGCCGCTCAAGTCGAACAAGGCTTCGACGCTCAAGCAGTTCATCAGCTGGGCGATCACGGGGGGCCAGCAGTACGCCAAGCCGCTCCAGTTCTACCCGCTGCCGAAGCTCGTCCGAACCGCGGATCGCGCGTTCATCCGCAGGATCCACTCCTAGCCGAGTAGGAAACCGACTACGGAAACACGCAGCGAATCTCGAGGCCCCCGGTCGGCGCGCCGAGGGCCTCGACCTCTCCGCCGGCCGCCTCGACGACGTGCTTGACGATCGACAGACCAAGGCCGCTCCCACGCGAGGCGCGGGCTCGATCAGCGCGGTAGAAGCGTTCGAACAAACGGGACAGGTCCTCCGCCTCGACGCCGACGCCGTCGTCTCGGACGCTGAGAACCGGGTATCCGTTGTCGCGCCCCAGCGCGAGGACGGCGGTCGCCCCCTCGCCAGCGTGGCGCAGAGCGTTTTCCGCAAGGTTCTGAACGACGATCCTGAGCATCCGGGCACGGAGGGGCAGCTCGAGCTCCTCGTCGCCGATCTCGACCCTGAGCGCAACGCCGGCGCGCTCCGACCGCTCGGCGAGCTCCGAGGCCACAGCCCGCAGCACCGGGGCGGCTTGAGTCGCGCCGAGCGAGACCACCTCGCGGCCGGTCTCGAGCTCGCTCAGGAAGAGCACGTCGTCGATCAGCTCGTCCATCAACGCGACCTCGTTCCGCATCTGGTCGAGCACGGCGGAGGGATCGCTGCCGGGCAGGCTGGCGCCGTCGATCAGGGCGAGCAGGCGGGCGAGCGGCGTTCGGAGCTCGTGTGAGACGGCGGCAGTGAAGCCGATCCGGAGCTCCCTGTACGGGTCCCGATTCACGCTCAATAGGCTAGGTGCGATGACCAAGGTGCTGATCGTGGAAGACGATGAAGTCATTGCCGCCGGCATGGCGCAGCATCTCGCCGGTGCCGGTTTCGACCCCGTGACCGTGGGCCGGGGCGAGATCGGGCTCGCCCGGCTCCGCTACGAGCTGCCGGACGTTCTCGTTCTCGACCTGATGCTTCCCGGGCTCGACGGCTGGAAGCTGATCGAGTCCGCGCGGGCCGAGGGGATCGGGACGCCGATCGTCGTCGTCAGCGCCCGCGGGACCGAGCACGACCGCGTGCACGCGCTTCAGATCGGAGCAGACGACTATCTCGTCAAGCCGTTCTCGATGAAGGAGCTCGTCGCCCGCGTGCAGGCGGCGGCCCGCCGGGGCGTCCGGGCGCAGCCGGAGGAGCGGGGCGATGCGATCGAGATCGAGGAGCTGCGCATCGAGCCCCGAGAGGTGCAGGCTTACGTCGACGGCGAGAGCGCCGAGCTGACGCCGACGGAGTTCCGGCTCCTCTACGCGCTCGCCCTCGACCGCGGCCGAGTGACGACCCGCGACGAGCTCCTGCAGAGGATCTGGGGGCGCCGCGAGACGCACCGCGACCGGACCGTAGACGTGTTCGTGAGGCGGCTTCGCGACAAGATCGATCGCGTCGCGCCACGCCACACGTTCATCCAGACGCGCTACGGCGTCGGCTACCGGCTGGAGCCCGTTCCCAAGAACGACGAGTCGGAAGAGTAAGATTTCGTACGAAATGCGAACGATGCGGCCGGTTCACGACGAGAGCTGCTCGGTCGCGGCGTGCGCCGAGATCATCGGCGCCAAGTGGACTGCGCTGCTCGTCCACGATCTCTCCGAGGGGCCGCGGCGTTTCTCCGAGCTCGAGCACTCGTGCGCCGGGATCAGCCCTCGAACGCTTTCCGAGCGTCTGCGCGTCCTCGAGGACGAGGGGATCGTCGAGCGCCGCAGCTTCCCGGAGTCGCCGCCGCGCGTCGAGTATGAGCTGACGGCCAAGGGTGAGGCCCTGCTCCCGATCATCACCGAGATGCGGCGGTTCGGTCACTCCTGGCTCGTCGAGGATGAGCCGGCGGCGGTCTAGGACAGCTCTCCGAACTCCTTGAAGAGTTCGGCCGCGGCGCTGACGCCGAGCGGCAAGTGGTCGGCGAACAAGTTCTCGTTCGGCGAGTGGATGTTGGAATCGGGGAGAGCGAAGCCCGTCAGGATCGTCGGAATGCCCTTGTCGGCCAGTGCCGGGACGATCGGCAAAGTGCCGCCGCTGCGGACGAGCAACGGGCGCGCGCCGACGGCACGCTCGAACGCGTCGAGCCCGCGCTGAACGACGGGCGAGTCGGGGTCGACGAGGCCGGGCGGCGAAGACGCAAGCAATTCGACGTCCAAATCGGCGCCGTCCGGCGCGGCCTCGCGGAGCAAGCGTTCGAACTCGGCTGAGATCTGGTCCGGATCCTGGCCCGGCGCGAGCCGGATCGAGAGGTTCGCGTGCGCCTCGACCGGCAGCACCGTCTTCTGCAGGTGGGGCGAGCCGCCTTCGATCCCGTTCACGTCGATCGAGGGCTCGGCGAAAGTGCGGATGTAGAACTCCTCGGCCGCCGCGGGGTCGGCCGGGCGGGCACCCTGGCCCGCGAGCTCCTCGGCGCCTGGGGTGAGCTCGGCCCAGCCGGCGAGCTCCTCGGCCGTAGGCGGCGCGATCCCGGCACGGAGCGGCTCGGGAGCGCGGCCGCCCTTCGGAAGCACCGCGGCAAGGATCTGGTCGAGCGCGTTCAGGGAGTTCAGCGCCGCACCGCCGAAGACGCCCGAGTGGAGGTCGCGGGCGCCGGTGCTCACGCGAAGGTGGAAGTAAACGAGGCCGCGCGTCGAGAGGTTGAAGAGCGGCACGCCGCGCTTGAGCATGGCGGTATCGAAGATCACGCACGCGTCGCCGCCGCGCTCGTCGGCTTCCAGGAACTCGACGATCGAGTGTCCGCCCGACTCCTCCTCACCGTCGCAGCAGAACCGCAGGTTGACGGGCAACTCACCTTGCGTGTGCAGCTCCTCGGCCGCCTTCAGGAGCATGAAGAGCTGGCCCTTGTCGTCGGCGACGCCGCGTCCGTAGAGCCGTTCGTCGCGAAGCGTTGCCTCGAACGGGTCGGACTCCCAGAGCTCGAGCGGCGCCGGCGGCTGGACGTCGAAGTGGCCGTAGCAGATGACCGTCGGCGCGTCGCCGTCCCCCGACGAGGCACGGAACTCGCCGAGCGCGAGCGGATGGCCGTGCCAGTCGCGGAGCTCCGCTTCGCCGCCGGCCCGGCGGACGAAGCCGCAGACCCACTCGCCCGCCTTGCGCACGTCGCCGTCGTGCGCCGAGTCGGCGCTGACGCTCGGAATGCGGACGAACTCGGTCAGGTCGTCGAGCCAGGCCTGGTCCACGGCGGCGCAGTTTATGCCGACACGGACGACGAGTTGCGCTAAGCCGCGACGTTCTTGAGGGACTGCGCCTCTGCGAGCGCGCGAAGCTTCTTCAAACTCTGGTTCTCGATCTGGCGGATCCGCTCGCGTGTCACGTTGAACGTGCGCCCCACTTCGTCGAGCGTCCGCGGGTGCTCGCCGTCGAGCCCGTACCGCAGCTCGAGGACGCGGCGCTCGCGCGGGGAGAGGCTCCCGAGCACGCGCTTCAGCGCCGCTTTCCGCAACTCCACCTCGGCGACCTCGTCCGGAAGCGCCTCGTTCTCGTCGGTGAGGAAGTGGCCGAACTCGGACTCTTCGTCGTCTCCGACCGGCTTCTCGAGCGAGACCGGCGGTTGCGAGCTGCGCCGGATCGACTCGACTTCGGCGGCGTCGAGATCGAGCTCGTCGCCGATCTCCCACGCAAACGGCTCGCGCCCAAGCTCGGCCCGCAGCTTGCGCTCGGTGCGCGCGATCTTGTTCAGCTTCTCGACGATGTGAACCGGCATCCGGATCGTGCGTGCCTTGTCCGCGAGCGCGCGCGCGACGGCCTGGCGAATCCACCACGTCGCATAGGTCGAGAACTTGAAGCCCTTGCGATGGTCGAACTTCTCGGCGGCGCGGACGAGGCCGATCGTCCCCTCCTGGATCAGATCGAGGAACGGCAGGCCCTGGTTGCGGTACTTCTTCGCGATCGAGACGACGAGCCGCAGGTTCGCCTCGACCATCTCCTGCTTGGCGCGGTGGTCGCCGCGCTCGATCCGCTTTGCGAGCTCGACCTCTTGCGCGGCGGTTAGCAGATCGACCTTGCCGACGTCTTTGAGAAAGAGCTGCAGCGAGTCGGTCGAGATCTCGCGCACCTCGGGCTCCGGCTCGGCCGTAGGCTCCTCCGCCTCGGCGCCGGCCTCGAGTACCTCGATCTGCATCTCGTCGAGGGCGTGGTAGAAGTCGTCCATCTGCGCAGGCTCGAGCTCCAGCTCGTCGAGTGCCAGCGCGATGTCTGTGGCGTTCAATGAGCCGGTCTGCCGCGCACCTTCGAGCAGGCCTTTCGCCTCCTCGGTCTCGAGCAACTCGGCGATCGTCGCCGGCTTCGCCTTTTCGCTTTGTGCGCTCAAGGCTTCCCCTCCCCGGAAAATCCCTCTAGCTCACGGTAGGTCGGTCGGGTCCTGCGGTCAACGGCGTTTCCGAAGCTGCGGCACTCTTGCACGGGTTTCGAATAAACGCCATAGGCCGAACGGCCCTAATTACGGCGAGTTGGTCCTAATACAA
>Ga0111538_10006183_pt1 | contig 16248 bp, 14 predicted proteins | sample SoiMethybrSBSTD1_FD_79669 | JGI IMG/M metagenome (GOLD analysis project Ga0111538, IMG submission 79669) | Bulk soil microbial communities from a Populus tree surrounding site in Tennessee, USA - Soil MetaG P. TD hybrid SBSTD1 (version 2)... | ecosystem: Environmental > Terrestrial > Soil >...
AACGCGCGGGTAACGGTCAAATTCCTCCACATGCCACCCTGATTTTTGAAGTCGAACTTATCAAGGTTAATTGATTGAATATTGATTATTGAGTGTTGAATATTGATGTGAGAAATATCCAACAAGGAATATCCAATATCGAATAACGATCGGATCCGGTAGCCACGCGCCGTTGGAAATTTATTATTGAGTGTTGAGTATTAGCCAGATGCGAATAATCAATAATCAATAATCAATGATCAATAATCAATGTTCAATATTCAATGATTATGTTGTCAGCCACCTAACGAATTTTCCCCACAAAGTTTTTGGAGGCTCTGCTAACTCAGCTGCCGACATTTCTTCTGCTTCCTCCCTGTGCAGTTTGGCTGCTTTCGTAGGTTGATGTGCTTTTACTTTTTTGAGGTAGTTTTGCGTGCGCTTTTCCTTTTGGAGTTGAAGTTCTTCTTCCCTTTTTTTCTGCGCTTCTAATGCCTCTCTTTCGCGTTGCAGCGCAATTGGATTTTTGGGGGGACGTTGTGTTTTTTTATAGCCCGGACTTTTTCTCTCGCGATCAACTTCTCTCGGTTGTTCCGTCTCAGAATTTTCTGGTGGTGCCTCAGCTTGTTTTTTCTTCGTATCAGGAAGGTCGATTTTACCTAAAACCTTTAGTCCGGACAGTTCAACTTTTGGCGCCTTTATAACTTCAATTCGCTCTGGTGCTGACTCGCTTGCCGGGCTTAAGGAAGCTGGGGTTTCGTCGACCACATCTACCTCACCGACGGGGTCCTCCGCTGTGGTTGCCGGAGCAGCTTCGACGTCCGGACCATTCTCGGTCTCCATATCTGGCGCAAAATGCCGATACACCAGCGCGACATAGATGTCTTCTACCTTCGCGTTCGCATCCTCTTCAATGACTATATTTTTTGTAGCCAGAAATTCAATTATTTCAGCTGGTCTTAAGTCCATTTTCCTGGCGAGTTGTCCGAGCCTCATAACGGTTTGTTCGATTTTTTGATTTCGCGCACAAATATACCGTAGGCAACAGGATTAAAAAAAACCGATTTTGAATAAAATAGCGCGACTAGTGGCGTTTTTGGCGCAACGGGACCCTGAGGAAATACATGCAGCGGAATCCAGGCAAGGAATTAACTGAGCAACAGGACTAACGTTATTGATACTTATAAGATTGAATACCAACACCGAATTGGAATCTGTATTCATCTGATATTTTTGCAATGGTATCATTTCGATAGGTCAGGGAACTGATCTTCCACAACAGGTAATGATGGCTTTTTTCGGTCTTGTTGAAATCATTATTTAAAAAATGGAAGGCAATTTCCCCGATCTCCTGTTGCGTCAGGTTGTAAAGAAAACTATTAATAAGTTTTAACTCGTTACAATAGTTGGGGGTATATTTTGCAACATAGTCTTCAAAATTTGGCAAGTTTTTGACCTCATATAAATCCGTCAAAATTTTTCCGATTCGTGATACCAGATAGGCGTTTTCCGGATAACGGTTATAAAGTTGTAAGGCGTAATACAGCGACAAATCATACTCTCTGTTTTTGAACGCACTCTCCACTGTTTCAAACGCGGCTGTTTCCGAAACGGCATTTACAAATTCCAACGGCTGGCCCGTATGCTTTTCAATTTGATTAGTAAGATAACCGCTCAACATCTTTTTTCTAACGGCGATCGTAGGGTGTGTTTCAATGGAATCGGCTGAGTATAAAAACGTGCCCATATATTTCTTACTGTATACAGTCAATCGATCATTCAACCAATAATCCTGAAAGGGATTTTCGGCAGAGTGAAAAGGCGAAAACAATTCTGCGCCGATTTCATGTTTGGGAGATTGAGTAGACTGAAGAATTGTAAGGGCCGAAAATGCTTCGCGTTCATCGTAGTGCGCCTTCCTCAACATCGTCAGCGCCATGGAGTCGGCACGCATTTCGTTCTTTCGGCTATGTTTGCAATACCCATAGATAAGATTCCTGAATTCCTCTATCTCATTATTATCGATTTTACCTGCGATGATTTTAAACGTCTGTCTTCTGGCTTTTTCCTCCAGGTCCAAGTCAGCCTCCTGAACGATGCGCGCTCTGATATGACCTAATTCGTCGTGCGCCAGTTCATGGGCAAGTATAAAAGCTAACTGATTTTCATTTTCAATTCTACTCAACAAACTTATCGTTACTGCGTAAATTCCCTGTCCATAACACACGGCATTCACGTGCGGACTGGATAAAATCAAAGCTCGTCTTGGATAGGATTGCAGCGTATTATATTCAACAATTGTGTTCAATACATTTCCAAGATAATTTTCGAGCGAATCGTCTTTAATAAAAGCGCCGTCCAAAACCTTTTCCATAAAGGCCATTCTACGATCGAAGTTGATGCGGCGCACTTCCCTATCGACGGGCATATTTTTGTCTTCCTCGTCAAATTGAAACTCCAATTCATGGATCAAATCTTTTGAAAGTTCTGAATGGGTCTGACGCGGATGGTATTGATATTTTAGTTGCGCCTTCAAGCTGACAAAGGCCAATAACAATACCGTTGTGGACAGGGCATACCGATAGAATCGTGAGGCAGGCGTCTTCATACTTAGAGAGGGTTAAGCAACAGTTTGTTCGCGTGATTGACGATTTAGTTCCTTTTGAACTTTGAATATTTCCTCCAGGGGTAAATGGAGTTCCTTATGATAGATCTTGTAGATTAATTGCCATTCTGACTTATCCATGAAGCCGTCGCCATTAGCAACTACACACAACCAGGCAATCATTCTGATTTGTTGGTTTCGATCGAGCTTTTTCAATGACTTGATACATTCTTCCAGCATTAAAGGGCGGCTTTTGGATTTTAACAATTCCAATTGAACGCAAAATTCTTCTTCTTCCAGGCCCTCGTATTTAGCTAGATGCTTACCGGTTGACTGCTCATGCTCGTTAACATGTCCGTCAGCATATATTAGGATGAAGTACAATTGGGTAAGGATAGTCTTGTAGCTCATGTTGATAAGAGAGGTTTTGGTTCTCTTAAAGGAAAAATAATGCCATCGACCATTACCCTCGAAATTGGGCCAATTTTAAGGATTTTTTAGAACCGTGTTTCCCAATAATGGAAGGAGTTCTATTTTAAGCCACTTTCTTGGATCAAATTGAGCCTTCTGGGACACTCAAAAAAGGTTGTATATCTTTCGTTTCGGGTAATTCATGAAAGAAACAGACTTCAGAGCATTGGCTAGTCGGATTAAGGCATCGGATCAACCCGCTTTTGAAATCCTTTTCGATTCATTTCAGGCAGTGATTTTCAATTTCCTGCTCTTTAAAACCAAAGATCCCTACGTTGCTGAAGACCTTTTGCAGGAAACATTTTTGAGAGTTTGGAAAAACCGTTCAACCCTGGACGATACGCGTTCCCTTAAGAATTATCTCTACACCATTGCTGACAACCTCGCGCACAATCATTTTCGCCATGCGAAAGTTGTAGCGGATCATAACGGCCGGGTTGAGTCAAAGATATTCACGACCGTTGATAATCCTCAGTTCATTTTGGAGGAAAAAGAATGGCACCTCGCCTTGCTGTCTGCGATTGAAGACCTTCCGGAAAAAACCCGGATCGTTTTTTTAATGAGCAGAATGGAGGACCTAACATATGAAGAAATCGCTGATCGACTTTCGCTAAGCATAAAAACAGTGGAAAGCCATATGACAAAAGCTTTGAAGCTGTTGCGCAAAACGTTGTCATTAAAATTATGAACAATGCTAAGGGTAAATGCAGTTGACCGGGTATATAAACTAAAGTAACCATGGAAATGGATAATCCTGACTTGGAGGACTTATACTTGAAAAAACTTGAGGGAACATTATCTCCCGAGGAAGAATCTTATCTGGATCGAAGGCTTCAGGGAAACGCTTCTGATAAGATTGAATTTGAAAAAATTGATGCCCTTTGGAAAGCGACCCAAAAGTTATCCCTGGAAAAAGGAGTGTCGCGCGAAGATCGGTGGACCAGGCTTCAACAAAGCATTTATCTTGAGGAACGGCCCAGATCGGTTCCCCTATATAGAACTTTTTGGCGATATGCGGCGGCAATCACCGTGCTGGTCGTTCTTGTCGCCGTGTACTTATATTCAAATTCGGGCGAAGTCATCAGGGTCCAAACAAAATATGCGGAATCAAAGACTGTTCTGCTTCCGGACCAATCAACAGTAAGGCTCAATGCAGGATCCTATTTTATTTACGACGAAGCAACATGGGACGATGCAAGAACTGTAGAACTACATGGTGAAGCATTTTTTGATGTAAAAAAAAACGGAGCGCCCTTTACCGTTACCACTACCAATTCCCGAGTACTGGTACTGGGCACAACATTCAATGTGCGCTCTCGCGACGATAACACGGAAGTAATTTGTCTGACCGGAAAAGTGGATTTTGGCGACAAAGAAATTGGTAAGTCCGTCGTTCTTACGGGCGGAAAAGGTGCAAGCCTCAATGGAAAAACTTTATCGGACGTATATGAAGTCGGTTCCGATCAAACTATTCCTTGGATCGCCGGAGAATTGGTCTTCCATGATACGCCATTGAGGGAAGTATTTGCAGAATTGGAACGTCATTTCGACGTCTCGATCACCGTAAAGAGGGACCTTGGAAATTTAACCTTCACTGGGAAATTTAAACAGCCGCTTTTGAGCAATGTCATTGAAACGGTATGTCTATCGGCTGGCCTCGAATACACTATTAATAAGAACTCCGTGATTATTCAGTAAAAGACGCTAGCCAGTAAGGGTATTTCATCCAATAGGTGTATATATTCGAACAGCACACTTATGACGAAAATTTTACTACTGCTTATTTTTTTTCTTGAAGTCAGCCTGCAAGGTTATAGTCAAATCGATAAAATATTTATCAAAGGTGATTTTTATAATAAACCGCTCGTCACGTTCATAGAAGAATTAGAACAAAAACACAACATTCAATTTCAATATGTAAACGAAGTTGTTAGCGGCATTCAGCTTAATGGGATCATTAAAAATAATACCCCTCTCCTGCAGACTCTTGAAATCTTATTGATCGACAAACCCATTTCATTCTCCGCGACGTCAACGGGCGAGATCATTCTGTTTGCAAACGAGAAGAAAAAGTTGACGGCAGCGGCGAAATACTTCAAGCTTTCCGGTCTAATTAAGGACAAAGTCACGGGGGCTCCGCTGCCTTATGTGACGATCTATATTCCCGGGGCATCGAAGGGAGCAATTTCCGACGACCAGGGAATGTTCGAGATAAAACCTATAATCGAAGGAACTCACCTTATTCAGTTCAGCTATGTCGGATACTCGTCGGTCGCCAGTAAGGTCCTCGTTGATCAAGATGAATTTATTAGCATTCAAATGGAAGAGAACGCGTTGCAGCTGTCCGAATTAATAATTACACCATCAGTTTTTGAGATCTCTACCATTGAATCTCCGCTCGTCTTAGGTAAAGAAGAAATCCTTCACTCACCAAACGTAGGAAAGGATATCTATCGCACACTCCGAACGCTCCCTGGAGTTGCTAACACTGACTATTCGGCAAAGGCGAGAATTCGTGGGGGGCACAGTGACGAGACAGCGGTATACCTTGATAATTTGTTAATCAACGAGCCCTTTCATCTGGAAGAGGTGGATGGATCCTTTAGTATTTTTAATACAGATTACGTGGATGAGTTAACATTGTTGACGGGAGGCTTCTCCGCCAAATACGCGGACCGCTTATCTGGCGTAGTTGATGTAAGCACTTCAGACCAGCTGCCGTCCGACCAGTACCGTTTTTCTTTGGATCTATTAAACATGAGCTTTTTGGCTCAAAAGAAAATATCGGATAAGGTAAATGTCTTTGTGACTGCAAGACGAGGTTATCTTGATTTTTTACTTCGAAAAACCGGCGATGCCGATACCGATGAGCTGGATCCCAGGTTTTCTGATGTCTGGGGAAAAGTCGTCTACCAGGCCAATCGTAAAAATTGCTTCAGCTTTAATTTTTTAGCTGGCCGGGATAATTTCAAAGTAAAAGATATGGACAACTTGGTAGCCCATCTGGACTTAAGCAATATCAGGAGTAACTACAACGGTTGGGTTAATTGGCAGTGGTTCCCAAAGAAAAATTTCAGTTCGATCACAACACTGGCATATCAAAGTTTGCAAAAGGACGCCGACTTTATCTTTCCTGATAATATAGCTGCCGACAACATCGATCAAAATAAGACAACTACCATTAGTTTTACCAACAGCAGTTACCTGAATATCGAAGATAACCACGCCCTGGAATTAGGTTGGGAATTTCGGACATTCGATTCACGTTACAGGTACAACGAGATTCGTTATGATGTCTATCGCTCTACGCCGGATAACGTGATCACGCAGGATATCGATATAGACAAAACCCTGGCTGGTTATACCGGGGCGGCATATTTACAGTACAACTGGACGTTTAAAAAAGGATTCATCGTCCAACCCGGAGTAAGGGCTTCCTTCCAAAGTTTTTCAGAAAATGTAAAATGGGCGCCTCGCGTAGCGCTTAGCTATGACATTTCCAAATCGTTCACTATCAAGGCTGCCTACGGGATATATTATCAGCCCGACCTTTACTTTAAATTGCGCACGTCATTATTACAAGTCGAACCGTATGATGTAAACAGTAAGAGCACGCACTACACAGGCTCCTTCACGTTCACCAAAGGCAAAACGCATGCGATGATTAATGTATACCATAAGGATAACGCAGTGCTATATGACGATTTTCGATATGAGTTTTTTAATCGGATTGGAGGAGTGAATATTTTGGACATTCCATTCAATACCGTTTCCGGATATTCACAGGGAATTGAGTTGGTACTTCGGCAGCAATATGGAAAAGCTAGCATCATCAGCGTTTCATACGCCTATTCCAGAAGCAGGATACGCGATGCTAGCGACAATGAAACATTCAGGGACTTTGATCAACCTCATGCCATCATTGTTAATAATATTTTCAGATTGCCAAAATCATGGAATATCAGCATGTTATGGACCTATCATACCGGCTACCCCTATACGCCGACGCAGGTCGATTTCATCGTGCAACGACCCAATGAGGAAGGTATTATGCTTTTCTATGATGCCGGAAAAAAGAATAGTACCCGACTTCCCGATTTTCATTCGTTGGATCTGAGACTGGAAAAAACCTGGAACTTCAAAAAAAATTCGTTGATGGCATATGTGAACATTGTCAACTTTTATAAACGAGAAAATATCCGGAGCTATTATTGGTGGGCAAATTATTATCAAAATGGTTCCATTGGATTTGAACGTGAGACGCAGACGAACATTCCATTCTTCGTTTCACCCGGAATAAGTTTTACCCTTCACTGATCATAAAATTTTTTACCGATGTATAAGGGTATACTGTTGCCAGCGTGTATATAGAAAAAGTCTCACATGAAAAAAATACTCATCCTTACCAGTGTGGTCTTACTACTTCTCCTCAACTTCGAGCGGTGTGACGACCTTGAGCTGGATTCCAAAAAACTTTCAAGTTTTGATTTAATTCAGCAAAAGGTTTTAAACGTCTCGTGTGCTATCGGCGGTTGTCACCATTCAGAAAGCGATCTTTCATTTGCTGAGCATAGGCTTGTATTACATGAAGGGACTTCGTACGCAAACATGGTTGATGTTGACCCACAAAATGAACATGCCCGCGAAGATAATTTAAAGATTGTATCTCCAGGCAACCCAGAATTGAGCTTGCTATTACACAAACTTCATTGCCATGAGGATCATGAGCACCAGCACGATTATGGAAATCTTATGCCCTTGGGAAAAGAATCGCTTTCAGCAGGCCAAATAGATTTCATTTCAAAGTGGATTGAGCAGGGCGCTCCGAAAGATGGAATAATCCAAGCCGACACGAACTTATTGAACGACAACATCCCGCATTGTGAAGAGGAATTTATTCCACTGGCTCCTCCAGATAAAGACAAAGGTTTCCAGGTCAAGGTGGACGAGTTCGAAGTGGCTCCTCAATTTGAACGGGAGATTTTTGTTTATAAGGAGGTTGGAAACGAAGAACCCATTTTCGTCAATAAAATTGAAATGAAAATGCGAAAAAACAGCCATCATTTTTTGGTCAACACTTTTTCAAACTCGACTCCGGCGAACAAGATACCCGAAGTCAACTCAATACGAGACCTTAGAGACCTTGATAATAAATACATTCTCCCAACGGTGTCGCAAATGGAATTTCAGATTCCCACCATAGCCAGTCAGACACCGGAGCTGGACTATAATTTCCCGCCGGGAGTTGCGCTAAAAATGCCCGCGCACCATAGACTGGATATCAATCTCCATTATGTGAACAAAAGCCTGAATGTTATTAAGGGAGAATGTTACGTCAATTTGTACACAGCAGAAGCAAATCAGGTCACACATGAGGCGCAATCGATCTTTTTGAGCAATGAAACTATTATGCTTCCTGCTCATCAAAAAACAATTGTTATAAAAAGCTTTCCAATCGTCCAGCCTATGAAAATATTTATGCTGACTTCCCACACGCATAAGCTAAGTGAACGGTTCGAAATCCAGGTCGTTGGAGGACCACTCAACGGCAAGATCATTTATGCTAGCTCCAATTGGCATCATCCCGCGATAAAAACTTTCGATCTTCCCTTAGAACTTACAGGGGGGGAATCACTAAAAATGATAGTCACATATAACAATACCACCGACAAGCCTGTCAAGTTTGGACTTACCAGTGAAGATGAAATGGCGATAATTTATGGATACTTCTATTAAAGCGAAGAATACCGGATGAAAGTTTCTGGTGAAACCGGTGGTTTACAATCGAATGCATAGGGAATTAGGTTAAATATTACAATACAATCAGCGGAAGGCTACGGCGGATTTTATAAAATTTTCTACCTTTATGCCCCGTATGTTGAACCGAAAGAGGAATCGTAGATCAATGGCCAAGCTCCTGCTGGCACTCTTTCTATTTACATTCGCCGTTTCGCAGGCAGTCCTCATCTCACAGACTAATTTAAACCGGCAGGGTGTTGTAGTTTCAGAATCAAAGACTGCATCACGCACGTCTCTATCTCCTTTTGAAAAGACCGAAAAGGATGAGAAGCACGCCGAAGATAAATCTGTTTATTTTTTAATGCTGGTCGAATCTGTTTTTTTGACCCTTGCAGAAGAACAAGAATACTCCTTTTATACGGATCAAAATTCTTGGGGCAATTCGACCCAAGTTCCCTTATATCTCTTTAACCGAACGTTGCTAATCTGATTTCCACAATCATCTGATAGCGTTCAGGCCCTTCTTTTAAACACGTACTAAAAGTTTTTTAAATTCTTTGTTAAAAGAAAGCTATCAGCATAATCCAAGGCTGCTTACTAGATTTTTTTTAATAAAGATAATTTTTGAATGAACTTAACACATTCTTCCCACAATGAACCTTCGCCTGAGCTCGGAACAAAAGGTCCCTTTTATTTTAATGAAGAGGAAGCACTTCATGATTTGAAGCACTTCCTGCCTGCTCAGGCGCCTTTGAAGGATTTTATCCATCATAATACACTACATGCATTCCAACATCTGAAATTTTTCAAGGCGTTGCAACTTGCTTCCGAGATATTTGGATACAGGGTGTCGCTATCGTTAGACGAGTACCGTTCCCTCTTTAAGAAAGGGAAGATCAACGAGAACATTCTTGATCGAATAATAACACAACGGCACGGAACGGATCAGGTGAAGGAATGGAAAGAAAAATTACTTTCCAATGAGTACCAAAACACAACGCTGCCGAGAATTGGTGCCTTAAGATCAAATTGGAAAAGATACTATCATATTGATCTTGACTCGCTGGTTCATCCTACGCTATTCAGGGTAATTTGCAGTTACCTTGATCAGGGAATTTCGATATGGAATTTCCCTGTCGGACATCAGGGATTTTTGGCTGCCATTCGAGAATTAGAACGAAATAGCTTTACAAGTTTTTTCAAAACAGAACGCGTGAGAAGTATTTTGTTGGAAGGCGTTCATGCCATCGGCACACTACTTAATATCTTAATTGGCGATAAGTCCTTATACAAGCAGTATCTCTTCGATCAGCAATTTGCACATCAAGGCTGGTCGGGGATAGTAGCTTCGGTGGAAGACAATCCTCAATACCTGCTTGACCCAAAAAAGATTTCGCTGCACGATATAATTTATTTTGAGTTGCTTCTTGAGATTGATGCACTGGATTTCACCTTTGGAGAAATATGGTCCCCGCTCGCATTTAAAATTACCACAAGGCCCGTTGATCTTTTTTCCCCCGTTACCAATACAGAACTGGATGAAGTTAGTTCAATTTGGCAAGAGGCGCTAGAATGGAGCTATTACGACCAGGTGCTATCGGGGATGAAGGAGCAGCAGCCCGAACAACCCACAGAACATGCGTCTAAATCTTTTCAGGCGATGTTCTGTATTGATGACCGTGAGTTTTCACTGCGTCACTACCTTGAAAAGTTTGACGATAACTGTGAAACTTTTGGCACGCCTGGGTTTTTTAGCGTAGAATTTTTCTTCAAGCCTGAAAACGGAAAGTTCTACACGAAATTATGTCCCGCGCCTGTTACTCCGAAATATCTTATTCAGGAAGTCGGATCAACTGGAAAGCGGAAAAAAGATGTTCATTTTACAAAACATTCGCACACGCTTTTTAGCGGTTGGTTAATTTCCCAGACCATGGGATTTTTCGCGGCCTTTCGGTTGTTCCTGAATATTTTCAAGCCGACGCTTGGTCCTGCCACCGCTCATTCATTCGACCACATGGATAAAATTGCAGGGCTGACCATCGAGAACAAAAATCCAGACGACAAAGAAAACGGATTGCAAATAGGTTTTACGATCGACGAAATGGCGGTACGCGTCGAGAGTCTTTTGAAAAGCATTGGCCTAGTAAAAGATTTTGCACCACTCGTTTATGTCATCGGACACGGTTCTAGCAGTGTGAATAACCCACACTACGCAGCGTACGACTGTGGAGCGTGTTCAGGAAGGCCTGGTTCGGTAAATGCCCGAGCCTTCTGTTTCATGGCCAATCACGCAAAAGTACGCGCCATTCTTGCTAACAAGGGCATAAATATCCCGGAGCAAACCCAGTTTGTTGGTGGATTGCATGACACCACACGCGATGAAATTGTATTCTTTGACGAACCAACAGCAGCCCCTGGGTTGCTGGAGAGTCATCATAAAAATCAAGAAATCTTCAGGCAGGCATTAGACGCAAACTCGAAGGAAAGGTCACGCCGGTTTGAGTCTATCAATACCGCACTCTCACCTGCAAAGATTCACCCTAAAGTAAAAAATAGATCAGTCTCACTGTTTGAGCCAAGGCCTGAACTTAATCACGCTACCAATAGCCTATGCATTGTAGGTCGCCGAAGTTTAACCAAAAATCTATTCTTAGACCGTCGGGCATTCCTCAATTCCTATGATTACAGTATCGATATGGATGGAAAATTGCTTTTTAACATCTTAAAACCCCTGGGCCCGGTTTGTGGTGGTATTAATCTTGAATATTTTTTCTCCAGAGTAGACAATCAGAAACTCGGCGCCGGCACCAAACTCCCCCATAACGTGATGGGTTTGTTTGGCGTAGCTAACGGCATCGAGGGTGACTTAAGGCCAGGTCTTCCAAGTCAGATGATTGAAGTGCACGATCCGGTTCGTTTGATGCTTATTGTCGAACATTTTCCTGATGTCGTACTGGAAACTATTCAACGTTCACCTGAAGTTTATGAATGGTATATCAATGAATGGGTTCATTTGATAGCGGTTGACCCCACGACTAAGAAACTGTTCTCATTTACAGGCGGCGCCTTCGTCGATTACAAGCCGCTACAACATGTTGATTTTGTTGACGACGTCACTTCATTGGTTGAGGCAACGCATGATAACATTCCAGTACATATAATATCATAAGAAATGACATTACTATTAGATTTTTTTATCCTTATACCCATTGCTGGATTTATTCTTAGTTTACTAATACCCGGCAAAAACGAACATGTGATTTCGTGGGTGGTTTATTTTACGGTTGGAATACACTTTGCTTCATTTATCGTCTTTATTGTTTATTGGCTGTCGCAAGGGCACCCAACACTGAATTTGAAGGACATCGTCCTTTTCCATACCGATGGCTATGAGTTTTTCATTGATTTTTATTTTGACAAAATCACAGCCGTATACATGTTCGTTGGATCGTTCCTGACATTTCTCGTGGCCATCTATAGTCGGGTTTACCTACATCGCGAAAATGGTTACAAAAGGTTTTTCAATACCATCCTTTTTTTCTATGTGGGATATAACATTGTCATCTTTTCGGGCAATTTAGAAACCCTTTTCATGGGATGGGAGATTTTGGGAATTTCTTCTTTCTTGCTTATTGCGTTCTATCGTGATCGTTATCTTCCTGTAAAGAATGCCGTAAAAGTATTTTCGATTTATCGCATTGGAGACGTCGGACTAATTCTGGCGATGTGGATGAGTCACCATCTCTGGCACGAAAACATAACTTTTTTAAAACTTGGCAATTACGAGTTAGTTAGCTCCCAACTGCAGACCCACAGTTTGATTGGGGTTTTTATTTCTCTGATGATTTTAGTTTCAGCTGCCGCTAAGTCAGCCCAATTTCCATTTTCGTTCTGGCTACCGCGCGCCATGGAAGGGCCTACACCCTCGAGCGCGATATTTTATGGGGCGCTGTCTGTCCACGTCGGTATTTACATTTTGTTAAGAACTTTTCCTTTCTGGGAACATCAACTTTCAGTTCGAATATTAATTGGTGCTGTCGGATTGATTTCAAGCGTGATTGCAAGCGGTGTTGCGCGGGTACAGTCATCCGTCAAAAGTCAAATTGCTTATTCCTCGATTGCTCAGATTGGTCTGATCTTTATTGAAGTTGCCTTAGGGTGGAAAGAGCTGGCGCTGTGGCATTTCGCCGGCAATGCATTTCTGAGGACTTACCAACTCCTTGTTTCTCCTTCCGTTGTTACTTATCTCATTCGTGAACAGTTCTTCAATTTTATTCCGCGTCGTCACACCATCGAAGACTCACTTCCCAAAAAAATAGAATACACCTTTTATATGCTGTGTTTGCAAGAGTGGAGGCTGGATTCAATCATGTATCGCTATCTCTGGAATCCATTGAAATGGGCAGGGAAAAAAATGGATTTTCTTACCGTGAATAAGGTGATTTACTTTTTTATTCCAGCGTACCTCATCGGGCTGTTTTGTGTGTATAACAAACCGTTGATTTCGCCGGTGATCCAGACCTACCTTCCTTTATTCTTTTCGCTCATAAGCTTGATAATGGTATTGAAATCTTTCGTAGAAAGACACCAAGCAATGCTAAGTTGGATATTAATTATAATGAGTCACTTTTGGATCGCCCTCTCCATTGCATTTAACGACCAGTTCACATTTGACCAGATTCACATTTATTTAAGTGGTATCGCGCTTTCAGGAATTTTAGGTTTGGTGTGCTTACGGTGGTTGAAGTTTCACGAAGATGATATTGATCTTGATAGGTTTCAAGGTCACTCCTATCAGCATCCGAATATCGCATTGGTGTTTCTGGTTGCATGCCTGGGGGTTTCGGGCTTTCCCATTTCGCCAACGTTTATTGGAGAAGACCTGATCTTTACACACATTCACGCAGACCAGGCGATGCTTGCGACTGTAATCTCAATAAGTTTTATAGTTGACGGACTTTCCATCATGCGGATTTATGCACGGATATTTATGGGTCCGCACGTAAAATCTATTTATGAAATGGCATACAGATCGTCCTAAGGGACGCAAAATAAATATGGCTATTGATGTGAATAACTTGGTGGAAAAGTTGTGGAGTACTTTTTTTAAAAATATTTGCTATCAGCTAAACATCAAATTATCTTCATATCACTAAATCGTTTTTTAGGGAATTGATCAGACAATCCGGCAAACAAAAATTTGTTTTCTACGGGAAATGGATACAAAGAAACCGGGATGAATGATTGTGCCGACGAGCAATTGTCCTTCGGGACGACCAGACGGAAGCAAGAAACTAGCAACAGGGGCCGCAAGGTTTACCTGGGGTTGGATTTAATACCCTAAGGAACCTTCAGGGTTGCACATTGGTTTCGGCCGATGTACAATTAAGACGGGAATCTCTCAAGCAATTGACGGGTTTCCCGTTTTTATTTTAAGGAAGTCCGAGCACCCTGTCCTGCTTTTAAAATCATTTCCGCCGCTGCCTTACCGCTTGCCAACGCAGCTTCAACAGTGCCCATTTCAGCGCCATCATACAACCCCTCGCCAGCAAAAAAAATTGTGTTTTCAACAGGATCAGAAAATATCTTTATTGCCTCCGCCGTCTGAAGAGTCTTGTACGCATAGGCCCCACGTGAGTATTCATCGGCCGACCAATTTACAACTCTCGCTGAACGAATTTCCTTTACCAGTTGATCCGGCTGGCGACCGAATAAATAAGCCAGCGATTTAATAGCCTCCGTAAATAGCGAGGAATCATCTTGCTGTATTGTCTGGACGATCGGACCGGCAAGCCAGCCCGTAAGCAACGGAATATCATTAGGTTTTTGCGTCCACCACGTCGGAACGAAAGCATCAGAAAACAAAAAGTTCAAGCCTGGCATTTGACGGTATTCCGTGGAATTCCCCCTTTCCCAGAAACGATCTTTGAATTCAAAAAGAAATTTTATCACCGCTCCTATTTCCAGGTGACGGAGAGCGTGTTGATGTCGCGGCAATGGTGGCTCAAATTGAATTACACCGGCCTTTAAAATAGAAATTGGAACGGTAATCAAAATTTTACGTGTGGTCAACGTTTCGCCTGTATTCGTCTCTATTTCTACATTATCCGGCTTCCATTTAATTTTTTTAACGACTGATGACAATTTAAAAATGCCTTTGCGTTGCTGGATCTCGTTCCACAAAAACTCCATGAGCTGGGTATACCCTCCCCTCGGCCGATATCCTTTAACGTCTCCGCTACGCCATTCTTCTGCCAATGCCATGGCGCTCGCCTTGTTCACATCGGCCGCGTCATAGCCTTGCACAAACCCTTTCACCGATTCAACCAGGGATTCATATTTTGCCTCACCAAAATATTTTTGAAGAAATTCGCCGATGGTTACATCCTGATCCAGGCCTTCAAGTCGGTCCATCAACTCGTTCCAACCTTCGTCAAAAAAATTCCCCCCAGACAAATGATTATTGATCACATTCCAGACTCGCCCATGACCGGCTTGATGCGACACTTTTGCCTCCTTCATCAATGCCTTCGTTAGCGGGAGTTCTCCATGCATAAATTCAGCGCCTGCCTCAACCGGGGATGAAAACCCTTCGTTCTTCAGTGTGTGAATCCGGCCGCCAATTCGATCGCGTGCTTCTAATATGTATAGGGATTTTTCAGACTGTGACAATATTCGGCCCGCCGATAGTCCAGCAGCTCCAGCCCCAACAATGATTATGTCGATCATAGTTTCTGGTTTTACCCTACAAACGTCAAAACGTTAACCCGGTTTTTGGCGCCACTTTTTCTTTTCAGCCTGCAGCTTCTTGCTGTCTATTCGTTTTTGAATCGCTGATTTGGAAGTTTTGGTGGCTTTTCGAACTTTCTTTTTTTCAAATGCCCTGGCCATCATCCTGTCGAATTTCTGAATCACAGTCTGTTTGTTCTCAAGCTGCGATCGGTTGTCCTGAGAGGAAATCATTAAGATGCCGTCCTTGGTAACATGACCAGATAAATTCTTGAGGATAGTTGCCTTTTCCGCTTCGCTTAAAATTTGCGAATGTACGACATCAAATTTTACGCTGATCTTGGAATTGACCTTGTTAACGTTTTGCCCGCCGGGGCCACTGCTCCTGGACGCCGTAAAGTCCAATTCATTAAATAATAAGGATGCGGTTAATGTGCGAGCGCTCATCGGTAACTTAGTCTTGAGTCCTGGATCAGTTTGTAAAGTTAGCCTAAACGTTGGATGTACAACCAAACCGCATTACATGCGAAATGTTTAAGTATTTCTATACTGAAATTCACCATTAACGTGCTTTTCCCGACCCCAAATTATTTAAAATTAATTATCTTCCATCTGGCTTTCAGACGCGTGAAGAAACTATTCAAATGGCTATTCTATTTTGTAGCAATCATTATCCTATTGGTTGTGGGTATCCTGGCGACGGCCTATTGGAATCGGGATAAATT
>Ga0111538_10006188_pt1 | contig 16240 bp, 8 predicted proteins | sample SoiMethybrSBSTD1_FD_79669 | JGI IMG/M metagenome (GOLD analysis project Ga0111538, IMG submission 79669) | Bulk soil microbial communities from a Populus tree surrounding site in Tennessee, USA - Soil MetaG P. TD hybrid SBSTD1 (version 2)... | ecosystem: Environmental > Terrestrial > Soil > Tree...
ACGCATGACGAGGATCGTTCGAGTGGCCGTATTGTCCGCGTTCGTCACCAGTACTGGATGCGCGCTCACCACCGGCATTCGTCAGAACACCGATGCGATCGGGAAGAGCACGGCCGCAATCGACGGCAACACGCAGGCGATCGAGGCGTCAACCAAGAGCACGGCAACGCTCATCCCGGCGTTGCAGGGCACCGAACGATTGACGGCACCGCTGCAGGCGGTCTCGGGGCTCGATCCCACGCTGAAAAGCGTCGCCTCGTTGGGTGAGCCGCTGGTGCGTGTGGCCGGTCTCGAGCCGAGCCTGCGCGCGACGGCGAACCTGCGCGATCCGATCGACCGGCTCGTCGCGATCGGTCCGGGGCTCGATCGCGCGGCGGCGCTGGGCGGTCCGCTGACGCGAGTGGCCGACATGAGAAGCAGCCTCGAGTCGGTGGCCTCGCTCCGCGGATCGCTCGATCAGGTCTCGCAGCTCGAGCCACGCCTTCGCGCGGTAGCCGAGCTCGGCGCACCGCTGCAGCAGGTCAGCGCGCTGCGAGCCCCGCTCGAACAAGTCGGCACGCTGACCGCGCCGTTGTCGGCAGTGACTTCACTGCTGAACCGACCGCTGCTGCTGCTCGTCATCGCAGTTGTCGGCTTGGCGGCCTGGGGCCTCGTCACGTTTCTGGCCGTCCGCTTCGCCATCGTGAGCGCACAACGAAGTCTACGCGGAGCGGCATGAGAATCCGATAGATAGAAGAACCCAGCCTGTCGCCCTGCTTCCGGGACTGAGGCTGATTCCTGATTCCTGACTCCTGATTCCTGGGTTGCGCATGGCCAACTGTGTGAATTGCGGCGCGCCGATGCAGCTTGACAAGCCCGCGGGCACGCTTCTCTGCCCGCACTGCGGTTCCATCGACGCGCAGCCTTCGCTGGTCGACATCCTCGACATTACCGGCACGAGTGAGACGAAGTGCCCCACGTGCGCGGCGACGCTCGCCACGGCGCGTCTCGGCAGCTACCCGCTGCAGGTCTGTCAACGCTGCGAGGGCATGTTGATCGAGATGCCGTTTTTCGTGTCGGTCGTCGATGCCGCGCGGCTGCGCGAGCACCTGCGCGGCGTGGTGCTGCCGCGAGAACAGAACCCGGGCCACCGCTCGCTCGCGTGCCCGCAATGTGGCGGCGCGATGCTCAACCACATGTACGGCGGCGCCGGCAATGTGGTGATCGACACGTGTGAGACGTGTCAGGTGAACTGGCTGGATTCCGGCGAGCTCAGACGGATTGCTCGCGCACGCTGATCCTTGCGAGTTCCCAAGTTCCGTAGTTCCTGAGTTCCGTAGTTCCTGAGTTCCGACGTTCGGAGTTGAATTGAGGACTCCGAACTTAGGAACTCTGGAACTCAGGCACTCCGGAACTGAGGAACTCTGGAACTGAGGAACTCTGGAACTCGCGCCCCCCGAGGATCAGGTGCATGCAACGCCATTCAACCTGAAATCCCGCGGCGTCGCCGGCGTTCCCGTACCGATGAACCCGAACGTGATGCTGCCGCCGTTCGCGGGGATGGTGCCGTTCCAATGGCCGGCTGGATTGCTGGCGGTCACGGTGCTGTCGTTCTGCGAGTAGGTGGCGTTCCATCCACTGCTGAATCGCTCGCCGCCCGTGAACGTCCATGTCAACGTGTAACCGGAGATCGCCGAGGACGAGGGATTCGCGACCTTCAGATCGGCGTGGAAGCCGCTGTTCCACTGCGTCACGATTCGATAGTCGACCTGGCAGGCGCTGGAAACCGAAGGGGGCGGTGATGGCGCGGGAGTGGGAGACGGCGTGGGCGTTGGAGATGGTGTGGGAGTTGGAGAGGGCGCAGGCGGCGTCGTTCCGGCGGCCATCTCGACGAAGTTCGGAAAGTTGCCCGTCATCAGCAGCATGGCGAGCAGGCGCCACGCGTTTCCGTAGTAGCTGTTTGGCGTGTCCTTGGTCGCGACCACACGGTCGTATGCCGATTGCGGCGTCTCCTTGAGTGAGCCGGTGGCCGCGCCGCACGAGACGGGCGTGCGCGTGTCAGCGGCCCAGATCGCGGCCGCGGCGTTGGCGACGAAGAACGGCCACGGGCCGCCGCCGGTGCGCCGCCCACCCATGTCGTGCTCGCCAATCTCGCTCAAGCCGACGCTGCTGAAGAAGCTGCCGATTTCGTTCATGGTCGAGCGTGCCTCGCTCGTGCCGTACCACGCCTTGTCGACAGCGATGCGCCAGGCGAGCCGCGCGGCGTCGTAGCTCCACCACGCAAAATTGGTCGGCTGCCACGGCACCAGTTGTGGCTCGCCGTCGTACCGCACCCAGTTCGGCACGAGCTTCGAGCAGTTGCCGGGCCGGCCCTGCGCGAGATTCACGATGGCATAGTTGCGGGTGTTGACGGCGGCCCACGGTGCGGTCTCGGTTGTGAACGTGCCGAACGCTGTGTAATACCCGGGCGAGAAGTAGGAGAGGTTGATGATGCCTTGCGGATAGTCGAACGACAGGTTCCACGAATCACCCGGCAGGAGCTCGTTCCCGGGATTGGATGGGAGCCCTGCCGGCGGACTGCCGCCAGCCTTGTCGATTTCGTACTGATAGATCGCGCCGATCATGTTCGTCGCCTGCGTGCAGTAGTTGATCCCGGCGCGGCTCGACGGCCACGATCCACGCTGTACCTTGATGCAGGCGTTCAGCAGGCCGAGGGCGATGTCCTCGTCGGCATCGGTGGCGGCGCCGGTGCCCAGTCGCTGCCCGGGATTGCCGATGTGCCAATCCATCAGGCCGCGTGCGTTGAGATGGTCGGATGCGAACAGCCAGAGTCCGTCTAGCGTGGTCTGGTCGTCGAAGATCGACGCGAGCAGGATGCCATAGCCCTGACCCTCGGATACCGTTGACCCGCCGTCAACGCCGCCCATGACGCGCAGCCGCCCGTTGCCGCCGGCGTTGGCGCTGGTGATCTGTGCGCTCTTCCACTCCTGCCATGCCTGCGACAGCTGCGACGGATCGAAGGTGATGCTGGTCGCCTGATTGTACGGAAAGAGGAACGGATCGCTCGGGTTGGCGTGCGTCACCAGTGGTGTCACGACCGCGATCACGAGGGCAGCCGCCAGGGACGTGATCATGCGCATGGCCGTCCCTCCGCGTGTGAGAAGCAAGATCTCACCGGGCGAAAATCCAGTGAGATCCTGCTCGTGGTGATCAACCGTCCGACTAGGGACGAGGTGAGCTGGGGCTGTCGGGCGCGCCCGGCGACCGCGGTGCTCCCGGCGAGTCGGGTGATCCCGGCGGCGTGCGTGGCGACGGCGACGGCGAATCCGGTGCTCCCGGACGTTCCGCACCAGGCGAACGCGGCGCGCCCGGCGACGGCGATGCTGACGCCTGTACCTCGATGCTGGTGGCCATGTTCGACTGGCCATCGCGCTTGTACTGGATCGTCACCTGTCGCCCAGTCGACGTCGCAAGACCGGCGGCGTCTTTGGACGAGCCGGAGATCTTGGTTGAATCGTCGTACTTGAACTTCATTTCCGACCCGGCGACCGTCTTCACCGTCAGAGTCTTGCTCTTTGCGTCGACGTCCGTCAGTTCGCCCGTTGCCGTCGTGGCCGCCTGGGACTGCCCAAGCCCTGGTGACCCTGGTGACGCCGGTGTCGATGGTGACGGGGGTTGGCCGGCCGGCGGACGCGCCTGACCAGCGGGCGGACCCTGCGCCGGACCGTCCTGCTGCGCGATTGCCTGAGCGCCGGCGGCGAAGAAGAACGCTGCCGCGGCGAGAGTGACAAAGACACGTTGCATGGGTTGCCTCCTATGCGCCCGCACCGTGGCAACCACCGTACCAGTCGAGGGCTCTGCTTTGAGATCGCGGTGAAATCCTCGTGTGTGCGTGATGTCGGTTGGCGTCTGTGGCGCCCGAACGACGGTGATGCAGGCGAGAACAAGTACAAATCACTGGCGCGCAGCTTCACTTCCGGGTCATGAGATGGGTGTTCTCTTCCGAAGACACTCGACGTTGCTTCGCGACGCGCGACGCACGTGACTCGTCGGTGCGACACGTCGCATCGAGTAAGAACCGGAGGGGTGCTGTATCGAGCAGAAACACAGCCTTATCGTCTGCTGATCTCCTCCGCTCGTCGCTCGTCCGCATCGGTCGACCTCATCCAGTTCGTGCGGAGACGACCTCGGGCGTCGAACCAATAGTGCCGCTCGGTGGCGCCGAGCGCGAACAGCGCGAGGTTCTGATCGTAGTACCTCGCTGGCCGGCCGAGCAGTCCGGTCCGCTCGTCACGCGCATCGTGAACGCGCGACCGCTGTTCGCGCGCGAGACGCGCTTCACCAACCGCGTCGAGATACGGCATCAGCGCGGCGGCGAATCCGATTGGCCCGTTGGCGTCGCGGACCGTGCCGTTCGCTCTCACGATCGCGGGCGGCTTCCGATTTTCTCGAACCACGTGTGCCATCCCTGCGAGCGTCTGCAGCAGCGCGTCCCGCGACGGCGTGGCCGGATCGAGCACACCGGCCCACAGGTACGTGCGAATGGCGTCATAGCTGCCCTGCGACGACGGTGTGAAGGTGCCTCCGGGACCGATCTCGACCCAGTCGGTCGCGACACCACTGGGCGCAGAGGCGTGCACGATGCGTGGAATCGTGTCGGCGATCGCTGTCCAGGGGCCGCGCGGCTGCCGCTCGCCGAGCGCGAGGAACAGCTGCAGCGGCAAGTAGCTCGCGTTCAAACGGTATGTGTCGTCGTGCACGAATCCGCGCGCGCCCGGCAGCAGCACCGGCCCGATCGCGCCCACATGCACGACTTCTTCATCGGCGATCCGCGTCGCGAGCGCTTCGGCGAGCCGCGTGTATCGCGGCTCGCGCCACGCGTCTCCGGCCTCGTAGAGCGTGTACGCCAACCACACGTCGGCATCCGACGCCGAGTTCGCATCGAGCACGACCCAGCGATTCTCGGCGTCCCGTCCCCAGAGCCATGCCGGAAGGCGGGCCGTGAGATCGCCTTCAGCGAGGTTCAACTCAGTCCACCGCAGTAGCTTGGCGAACCGGTCGCGATCGTTGGCGACGAGCGCGAAGAACATCCCGTACGCCTGACCTTCCGACGTGGTGCGATCGCCAGCATCGCGATCGATCACGCGGATCTGGCCGTCCATGAACGTCGCAATGTAACTGGTCCACAGCGACGGCCACTCGCGCGGCGCGCAGCTCGTCACGAGTCCACTTGCCAGTACCAACGTCAGGAGCGCCTTCGGGCTGAACACGAATATCCCCACGGAGCCACGGGGGAGCCCGCTCCCGGAGAGTCCCTGATGCAAAACCGCTGCACTACCCGAACGACCTCAGCCGGCATGGCGAGCATCGATATTGCTTCGCTGCCTCGCGGTGAGCGCGATGCACCGCAGCGACGACTTCATCCCGCGCCAGCCACCTGACGACTGTGTAGATGTGGGTGAGCTCATCCTGGATCGTGGACGGCCGCGCAAGCGGCCCGCGACCGATGAGTTCGTGCCTCCGCGTATAGCACCCTACGGTCGAGGCGTGCGCCGTGGGGATTCCATCTCGGGTCGACGGGGCCGCGGCAGGCTCGCGGTGTTCGCGCTCACTCTACTCGCGCTGCTGCTCGCCTGCGCCCTCGGCGTTCTGCTCGTCGTTCCTCTGGGGTGGCAAGACCAGGCGGTGCTCGGGGCGCTGTCTATTACCGCTGCGATCGTGCTGTCGAGCCTATCGCGCGCGCCGACCGTCACGATGGCGCTGATGGCGATGTCGCTCTTCGCGACGCTGCGCTACGGCTACTGGCGCGTCATGCAGACGTGGGAGGGCGTGACGAGCGCCGGCCATCTCCATCAGTGGGATGTGATCTTCGTGTTCCTGCTGCTGGGCGCCGAGTTCTATGCGTTTGCCACGCTTGCGCTGGGGTACTTCCAAACGCTGCGGCCGCTGAGGCGCCCGGCGGTGGCGCTCTCGGGACCGCCGACACAGTGGCCGACCGTGGATGTCTTCATTCCCACCTACAACGAGCCGCTCGACGTCGTTCGCGCCACCGTACTCGGTGCCCTCGCGCTCGAGTACCCCGCCGACCGTTTCAAGGTGTTCCTGCTCGACGATGGGCGACGGCGCGAATTCCGCGAGTTCGCCGAGCAGGTTGGCGTGGTCTACGTGACGCGCGACAACAACGCGCACGCGAAGGCGGGCAATATCAACGCGGCCCTGACACGAACGAACGGCGAGCTTCTCGCCATCTTCGACTGCGACCACGTGCCGACGCGTTCGTTCCTCCAGATGACCCTCGGGTGGTTCATGCGCGACCGGCGTCTCGGTCTCGTGCAGACACCGCATCACTTCTATTCGCCCGACCCGTTCGAGCGGAATCTGGAACAGTTCCGCAAGGTGCCCAACGAGGGCGCGTTGTTTCACCGGCTCGTGCAGGATGGCAACGACCTCTGGAACGCCAGCTTCTTCTGCGGGTCGTGCGCGGTCATCCGCCGCGAAGCGCTCGACGAGATCGATGGCATCGCCGTGGAGACGGTGACCGAGGACGCGCACACCGCGCTGCGGATGCAGCGGCGCGGCTGGAACACCGCGTATATCAACGTGCCCCAGGCGGCCGGGCTCGCGACCGAAAGCCTGTCGGCGCACATCGGTCAACGGATTCGTTGGGCGCGCGGCATGGTCCAGATCCTGCGCCTCGAGAATCCGCTGTTCGGCCGAGGCCTGACGTTTGCGCAGCGCCTCTGCTACTTCAACGCGACGACGCACTTCCTGTTCGCGGTGCCGCGTCTGATCTTCTTGACGGTCCCGTTGACGTATCTGCTGTTCGGTGTCGTCAACATCTACGGCTACTCGCTTGCGGTGTTCACCTACGCGATACCGCACCTCGTGCTCGCGCACCTCACCAACAACCGCATCCAGCGCGGCTTCCGGTCGGCGTTCTGGAACGAGATCTACGAGGCGGTGCTGGCGCCGTACATCCTGCTGCCGACGCTGCTCGCGTTGATCAGCCCGCGTCTCGGCAAGTTCAACGTCACCGCGAAGGGCGGCGTGGTGGAGCGGTCGTACTTCGACCGGCGCGTGGCGTGGCCGTTCATCGTGCTGCTCGGACTGAACGTGGCCGGTCTGGTCGCCGCGTATCAGCGGTTCGTGACCGATCCGGCGCATCACGACACGGTCATCATGAACGCGATCTGGACCGTCTACAACATCGTGATCCTGGCCGTGGGGGCGTCGGTCGCCCGCGAACGCCTGCAGCGTCGTCGTGAGGTTCGTCTGAACGTCCGTGTTCCGCTCACGCTGGTGACCGGCGATGGGCGGGCGATTGCGGCCATCTCGTGCGAGCTCTCAGGCCACGGTGTCACCGCACGCTGCGAACGGCCCCTGTGTCTGCCTCGCCATTCGCCGGTCACGGTGATCCTGAACTGCCGCGGTGTGCCTACGGAGATCGGCGCACGCATTGTTTCCGACGCCACCCGCCGCGAACTGCATCTGGTGTTCCCGCGATTGACGACAAAACAGGAGCGCGCGCTCGTCGACGCGATGTACTCGCGCCCCGAAGCGTGGCTGGCCTGGGACGACGGCCGCGCCGGCGATTCGCCCCTGCTGAGCCTCTCACGCGTCGTGTGGCTGTCCCTGCGCGGTCTCGTCGTCGTGTTCGTCGGTCTGTTCGCGCTGCCGCGCGCGTCTGGTCATCGTGCCGGGAAAGCGGGCCGCCATCGCAAGCGAACCGCGGCGGCAGCGGCGTCGAGCGTGCTGCTCGCGACCCTGTGGCCCATTGGTGTCGATGCCGCCCAGCGGCACGTCGAGCCCTCAGGCTCGCGCCCCGAAACCGTGATGTTCCGTGATGCCTACGACCTCAAAGAGATCGCCGGGCAGGAAGTGACGACGTTTCACAGGGACGGCGGCTCGCTCAACTACTACTTCGGCGTTCCGGTGACCAAGGTGATCAGCCAGGCGACTCTGGGTCTGCGATACACCGCGACTCTCGTCGTACCTGGCGAAGCGACGCTCGAGCTCCTGCTGAACGGATCGCGGATCGAGACGATTGCCGTCATGCCCGGACGCGATCAACCGGTCGAGGTGACGCTGCCGGCCGATCTCCTGACGACCGACAACGTCCTGACCGTGCGGCTCGAGGGGCGTTGTCGGGCGTGCGTGCGTGCGCGCGCGCCGTGGCTGGCCCTCGACAATCGGAGCCGGCTCGCCATCGCCGGCACTCGCTTGCCGCTGGCCAACGATCTGTCGCTGCTGCCGATTCCATTCGTCGATGCGGCCTCACGTCGAGCCTGGCCGCTGCCGGTGGCGTTCTCTTCGGAGCCGGAGCTCGATTCGCTGAAGGCGGCTGCGCTCGTGGCGTCGTGGTTCGGTGTGTTCTCCGACGTGCGGGGCGTTCGGTTCCCGGTCAGCATCGGGGAGATCCCGACGGGCAATGCGATCGTCCTGGTGCGGCGCGAACCGAACCTCGACGCGCGGCTCTCGCTGCCGCCGCAGCCGCGCACGCTCGTCGCGATGCGCGACAACCCCAGCGATCCGTACGGCAAGCTGCTCGTCGTCGCCGGAGACACGGCAGCCGATCTTCTGAGGGCGGCGCACACGTTGGTCAGCGACGATGTGTCTCGAGTCCGCGCCGACGTGCTCCCCGCGCGCGACGTCACGCTGCGGCGTCGCGCTCAATACGACGCGCCACGCTGGCTCGCGACCGATCGACCGGCGCCGATCGGCCTGTATACCACGGCCGATCGGATGCGTCTCGTGGGATCGGGGTCGATCAACGTGTACTTGCGCCTGCCGCCCGATCTGTTTCTCTCGGCGCGTCAGTCGGTGCCGTTGTCGCTCCGCTTCACCTACGCAGGTGTGGCGCCACGGGCGCAGGCGGCCGTCCACGTCCGCCTCAACGCGCAGGACGTCGACACGATTCGGCTCGACCCGTCGCCGACGGCGGTGAAGCGTGAAGAAATCGTCCGCCTGCCGACCGGCCGTTTTCGACCGTATACGAACACGCTGACGATCGACGTTGACTTCGGACGGATCAGCGTGCCCGAGAACGTTGCGCAGTACGCCGCCATCGACCGCGAATCGACGATCGATTTGCGCGCCTTGCCGCACTCCGTGGTACTTCCACGGCTCGAGCTCGTCGCCGACGCCGGATACCCATTCACCAGTTGGCCGGATCTCACCGGCACCGCCGTCGTGTTGTCGACGCAGCCGACGCCGGGCGAGTACGAGACGGTGTTGAACATGGTCGGCTTCTTCGGTGCACAGACCGGTGCACCGGCGGGCGGCCTGACCATTGTCACGAGCGATCGCGTCGACGAGGTCCGTGACAAGGACCTGGTGGTACTTGGCACCGCCGCCACGCAGCCGTTGCTGCTGGCGTGGACCGATCGCATGCCGCTCGGGTTCTCACGGGATGGACTTTTGATCAACACGGCGGCCGACTCGGACCTGTGGCTGCACCCGAAGTGGCCGTTCCGCCCGGACGATCGTGAGCGCCTGGCGCGGCTGGTCTCCGCCGGCTACACGTTCGACGCGGTGCTCGAGCACTTCGTCTCACCGTTTCGGCCGGACCGATCCGTGGTCGCGATCGTCCCAGGCGACGACGACGGCGCGGTTGCCGCATCGGCGTTCACATCTGCACGCACAGGGCCGGTGTATGGCGGCGTCGCGGTTGCTCGCGCGGCTCGATTCGAGTCGTTTCTGCTGGGCCTCACGGCCTATCACGCCGGCCGTTCCGACGATTACCAACGCGCGTTCGTGCTGGTGCTCGAACACTACTGGCTCATTCCCCTGGCCGTCCTGGTTGCGGCGCTCATCATCGGTGTACGGGTACATCTCGGCGTCGAGCGCGTCGCCGCTCGTCGTCTGATCGCAGGCAGATCCTGATGAGACGTTGACGCCTCGCGGCTCGTCGTTGTGACAGCAGCCCCCCTGATACTGACTTCGGAGTGAAACGCATGACCTCGATCAGATGTGTTGCGCTCGCCGCCGTACTCGCGCTGACCGCCACGACGTTCCTCGGTGCGCAACGTGGCGAAGGCGTCGACATCCTGCTGGGCAAAGCACGATCGCTTGAGGCTCGGGGCCGGATGGACCTGGCCGCGCAAAACTGGAATCAGGTGCTGCTGGTCGATCCAAATCAAACCGAAGCGCTGGCCGGATTGGCGCGTCAGGCCAAGCAGAGCGGCGATGCCAACGCTGTGCGTACGTATCTCGATCGTCTGCGCAAGGTCAACCCGCGCGACCCGGCCATCGCCGCGATCGAGCGGATGCGGGTGCTGAGCCCACAGGATCGCGCCCGACTCGACGAAGCCGGCCGGCTCACGGCCGCCAAACGACCCGACGAGGCGATGAAGATCTACAACGACGTCTTTGGCGCTGAGGGCCCGTGGGGCAAGTGGGCGGAGCCGTACTACCAGACCCAGGCGGCCGCGACCGGTGGACGGCCCGAGGCGATCGCTCGACTGCGCGGCATGATGGGGCGCGAGCCCGGAAATGAAACCTATCGGCTCTGGCTGGCGCGCATTCTCAGCTACGAGCCGAAGACGCGCGGCGAGGCGCTGCAGCTGCTCGAGGGGATCCATGATTCCGGCACCGCCGAGCAGGCGCGCACGGTGTGGCGGCAGACCCTGGTGTGGGAGAAGGAGAATCCCACCGTTCAGGCATCGCTCGAGGCTTACCTCAAACGGTATCCCGACCCCGAGTTGAATCAGGCTGCCGTCCGCATTCGAGATACACGCGAGCGCGCCGACCAGGACGCCGACAAGCAGCGCGGCTTCCTCGCGCTCAAGCAGAAGGACATGACGACCGCCGAGCGGCAATTCGAGGACGTGCTGCGCCGCTCGCCAAGAGACGTCAACGCCATCGCCGGTCTCGGGTTCGTTCGTCTCGAACAGCAGCGATTCACCGACGCCGTCGCACTCTTCGACAAAGCGCGTGCGCTGGCGCCTGGACGCCAGGACGTTCGCGACGGACAGGAGAACGCGCAGTACTGGGCGGCGATGCAACGCGGCCAGTTGATGCAGCAGCGCGATGCCGATGCCGCGATCGCCGCCTTTGAGGGCGCGCTGGCGATTCGACCGCAGGAAGAAGCGCCCGTGCTGGCGATTGCCGAGATCATGCTGCAGCGCGAGAACTTGCCCGAGGCGAGCACACGCTTCGAGCAGATCCTCGCGCGATCGCCGTCGAACATCGACGCGATGGCGGGGCTCGGGTTCGTGCGTCTGAAGGAGAAGCGATTCGCCGATGCGGTTCGCCTGCTCGAGCGCGCGCGCGAAACAGCGCCGAAGCGCACCGACATCGAGGACGGCTACCGGACGGCGAAATTCTGGGGCTTCGTGACCGCTGCCGCCGCGGCGTTCGAGCAGGGACAGTCGCAGGCGGCGATGAACGGCTTCGAGCAGGCGCTCGCGATCGATCCCAAGTCACCCGATGCGTTGCTGGGGTTGGGCGGATCGGCGGAGCGGCTGCGCAACTATCCGGCGGCGTTGAACGCGTACGAGCGGCTGATTGCGGTGGCCCCCGACGACGCGCAGGCGTGGTTGGGACTGATGCGCGCGCAGATCAGCCTGAACCGTCTCGATGCGGCACTGCAGACGTCGGCACGGGTCCCCGCGCCGCTGCGCGAGAAGTTCGAAGCGCGTCCTGAATATCTGGCGCAGCTGTCGCTCGCGTACTTCACCACGAATCGCGCCGCCGACGGCGATCGGATGCTGCAGCGGGCGCTCGATGCGGCATCGGCCGGCGACAGCGATGAAGCGCTCGGCGTTCGACTGCAGGTGGCGGACCTGCTGACGCGGCAGGGTCAACGCGAACCGGCGTTGCGGATCTATTCGCAGGCGACCGATCTGCACCCGACGAGCGTGATGGCGTGGCAGGGGCTCGTCGGTGTGTACGCGGCGAGCCGCGATTTCAGCCGTGCGATGGCGGCGGTCCAGTCGATGCCGCGGCCCGCGTATGAGGCCGCAACGAAGAACACCGGGTTTCTGAATGCGGCGGCCGCCGCCTATGCGGCCGACGGACGCTGCGGGGACGCCGAGGGCCTGCTGGTGCGATCGCTCGACCTGGATCGCTCGGCCGGCCGCGCGCCGTCAGCCGACACGGGTTTGCAGCTCGCCGATATCTTGATGCGCCAGCGTCGATACGACAAGGCGAGCCAGCAGTACCGCGCGGTGATCGCCAGCGACGCCCGCTCGATCGATGCCTGGCGCGGCTACATCCTCGCGCTGCACAACCTGGGCGACGAGCGAACGCTGCTCGACGCTGCGCGTGGCATCCCCGCCGAGGTTCGTCCGGAGCTCGAGAAAGACAGCGGGTTCCTCACGATGCTGGCCAGCGCGCATTCCTCGGCCGGCCAGCACGATCGGGCCGCGGCGCTGCTCGAGAAGGTTCGCGCGGGTGATCGCGCCGCCGGCCGCGTGTCGTCGGCGGATCTCGAGGTTCAGCTCGCCTGGGCGCTCGTGGCCGCGTCGCGCGGGGACGACGCCGCGACCTTGGTCTCCGCATTGCGAGCGCGCGGCGATCTCACCGCGCCGCAGCGCGAGGCCGTCGACGCGTTGTGGCTGTCGTCGACGTTGGCGCGTGTCGATGCCGCGATGAAAAGCGGCGAGAGCGACCGCGCGATCGCGACGCTGACCGAAGCGTGGCGTGAGGCGCCGCGCAGTCCGAAGATTCCATCGGCGCTGGCCGCGGTGTATCTGAAGAAGGGCGATCGCGGGCGTGCGCTCGAGGTGTATCGAGAGTGGGGGCTCAACGGCGCCGAGGCTGGCGATTATCGCGCGGCCGCTGGCGCCGCGCTCGCCGAGCACGACACCCCGACGGCCGAGCGTTTCATGGGCGAGGGTCTCGCTCGATTCCCCGGCGATCGCGATCTGTTACGGATGCGTGGACGGCAGGCGGTCGCGCGCGGCGACTATCGCGATGCCGAGAAACTGCTCACCGCGGCGCTCGCGGCCAAGCCCGCGGCTCCTGGTTCGGGCCCGTCGGGCCCGTCCGCCGCCAAGGCCAGACCGGTGCCATCCTCGACCGACGAGTCCTCGTCTCCGGCGTGCCGCCAGAGTGCACCGAGCACGGCCTTCGCCGGCTCACCAGTCATGCTCATGACGCTGCAGGCTGTCGCGCGCCTTGCTCCGCTTGTGAAGCCTTCGGCTCAAAGCCCGGCTACTCCACAGAGCCCCGCGCCGACGCCGCAGCCTGCGCCTGCACCAACTGGAGCTCCGCCAGAGCGAACTGCTCCGCAACCGCCGCCGGAATCGGAACGCGCGACGCCGGATCCAGTACAGCGTGAGCAGGCCGAGCAGACCGACGAGATCGAGGATGACATCGAGGTGGTGCGGAACCGCAACACGCCGTTTGGGTCCGTCGGCGTCGCGTTCGGTGGGCGCGCGGGCGACCCTGGTATCAGCCGTCTGATCGTTCGCGACGTCACGCCAAGCGGGTCGGCGACCGCGTCGAACACGGTTCGATTCGGGATCGACGTGCACTCGCTCACTTTGACGACCGGCAGCCCCGATGGACTGTCCGATGCGCCGTTCGGCACCCTGGGACCGGGCGTGCGATTCGCCGAGCAGCGGGCGAGCGGCTACATGGCGGAGATGCAGATATCGACCGACGTTGCCGGTTTCTCGGTCGGCACACCGCCGTCGGAGTTCCTGGTCAAGCAGTGGACGGGCGGGCTGCGTCTCGGACGACCGAATGGCGCGATCAGGTTGATGGTCGTCCGCGATCGTGTGAAGGACACGATGTTGTCGTACGCGGGCGCTCAGGATCCCGGCACCGGTGTGGTGTGGGGCGGCGTCGTGTCGAATACCGCGACGCTGATTACGGGCTTCGACCTGTCAGGTCGAGGCGCGTACCTGGCGCTGGGTGGCGCGATCGTGCGTGGCGAAAATGTGGCCAACAACTGGAGCGCGGAAGCGACCGCCGGCGTCTATTGGACCGTCAGCACCGGCGGCCCGACGGCGCTCACCGTCGGTGCATCCGGGAACGCACTCCACTACGACAAGAACCTGAGCTTCTACTCGCTCGGTCATGGCGGCTACTTCAGCCCGCAGCGGTATTGGCAAGCGTCGCTGCCCTTGACGTGGTCGATCAGGCACACGCGTGTGTATTGGGAGATGCAGGCGAGTCCGGGCTTCCAGTACTTCACCACTGACGATGCGCTGTTCTATCCGCTCGGAGACGGCCCGGCGCGCCCCGCTGGCTTCGACCCGCTGATGTACGAAGGGACGACCAGCAAGGGAGCGAATTACAACGTCAACGCGAAGCTGGAGGTCCGGATTACGCCGCACCTGCATCTGAGCGCATTCGGCGGGGCCAACAACACACGCGACTTCAACAGCCGCACGATCGGTGTGGCGCTGAGGCTGCTCGCCAATCGACTGCCCGGGACGACCAATCTGCGCGTCAGAGCGGTACCAGACTGGCGAGGGAACCAGCCGCTCGGCAACTGAAGAAGGAATCAGGAATCAGGAATCAGGAATCAGGAATCATGATTCCTGTTTCCTGATTCCTGCGGGGTAACATGTTCGGCCTTCGATTGGCCGACACCAAACACGCCGAAAAGGAATATCTCAAGCGCACCGGTTCGACCGTCTGGGAACGGACGAAGCCGTTCTCTCCCGCCGGCTCCGACACGCTCGACGACAGCGCACATCTGCTGCACGACTTTGCGGCGGCAATGCTGACGCTCCGGCCTTCACCGGACGACTTGATCCTCGACCTGGGCGCCGGCGCGTGCTGGTGCTCCGATCTGTTGGGACGCTTGAACCGGTCCTCGATCGCCGTCGATATCTCGCACGACATGCTTGCCGCCGGACGCGCGCGCGGGACGGCGATTCGTGCCGTGACGGGCGACATGGAGTCGCTGCCGTTCAAATCGGGCGTGTTTCAGCAGGCGATCTGCCTGAGCGCGATCCATCACGTGCCCGACATCCGCGCGGCGGTGCGGGAGATCGCACGTGTGCTCGACGGCGGCGGCGTCGCGCTCTTCTCGGAACCGGGACGCGGTCATGCCGACGCACCGGTGGCCACCGCCGCGATGCGCGACTTCGGCGTGCTCGAACAGGAGATCCTCGTCGACGATTTCATGCGGGCGTGCCGGGATGCAGGCTTCGCGGACGTTCGAGTGAAGCCGTTGTCGTACGTCGTGCCTGGCTTCGATCTCACCATCGACGACTGGCAGGCGTGGACGCGGCTGGCCTCGTCCAAGCGGCCGACGCGCGTGCTCGCGAAGATCGCTCGCGCGTGCGCCGAGCTCTTCGGGTTCGGTAAGGACGGGCCGCTGTTCGAGGAGGCGTTCGCCATCTCGCTCGTGCGCACGCTGCGTCCGCTGGTCGACCACCATCCGGTGATCGTCGCCGCCAAATCGGCGGCCAAGGTCCGAACGGAATCTCGCTGGGCCGCCGATCTCCGCGTCGAGAGCACCGATCGTGGGCGCGCCGGCTCGTCGCTGACGGTGACGCTCCACGCACGAAACACCGGTGCGAGCACCTGGCGGCCGCAGCGCCGATCGGGCATCGGACACGTGACGGTCGGCGTACAGCTGCTCGATGAGACGATGCGGGTCGTTGCGCGCGACTATCATCGTCTGACGCTGCCGCGTACCGTCGCGCCGGGCGAGACGCTCGAGCTGACGTTCGCGTGCCCGTTGCCCGCCCAGGCTGGTACCTACGGATTGAAGTTCGATCTGGTCGCCGAGGGGATGACGTGGTTCGAGACCGCAGGATCGCCGGCTATCTCGAGGCGGGTGATCGTTACGGACTAGGGCCGGCTTGGTCCTTGGTACTTGGTTCTTTGTTCCTGGTCCGTCCTGGGTCCTTGGTCCGTCCTGGGTCCTTGGTCCCTGGTCCACATGAGAGTTCGGCGAGGCGAATGGTGCACATGATGGAGCTGGTGATTCTGATTGGCCTGCAAGCAGCCGGCAAGCCGACTTACACAGGAATCTTCGATCACGACGAGACGGCGAATGCTTCGCGCCACCATCGGCGGGAGGCATGACTACTTCTTCTTTCCGCCGAAGATGCCCTTGATCGCGTCGGTCGCCTTCTTGATGTTCTCGCCAGTGTCGGTCGTGCCAGCGGCCGGTGCTGCCTGGCTGCTGGTACTGGCGCCGGCCGGCGCGCCGCCGACCGTGAAGCCGGGGAACGAGAGCGAGTGTTCGCGGACCGTGCGAACCTGCTGTCCGTTGTAGAGCACTTCGAGCTGCGCGATCGAGAGATCGAAGGTGTAGTTCGTGCCGATGATCGCTGCATTTGGGGTGCCACGC
>Ga0111538_10006189_pt1 | contig 16239 bp, 16 predicted proteins | sample SoiMethybrSBSTD1_FD_79669 | JGI IMG/M metagenome (GOLD analysis project Ga0111538, IMG submission 79669) | Bulk soil microbial communities from a Populus tree surrounding site in Tennessee, USA - Soil MetaG P. TD hybrid SBSTD1 (version 2)... | ecosystem: Environmental > Terrestrial > Soil >...
GGCCGTGCTCGTGAACGGGCTGGATTGCCGCATCACGGCCGTGACGGTATGCCCCTTCTCCGCGGCAAGGGCAACCGCCCATCGACCAATTCCTCCTGATGCTCCGAGCACCACGAGTCGCATGGCGACAAATCTTCCGCTCGTCGCCTCTCCGACAAGGGCAGCGCGTGGAGCTAGAGGATCCTGAAGAAAACCAGCTCGTTGGAGTCCGGGTCCTGGAACTCGAATTCGCGCGTGCCCCACTCGGTGTCGCGCAACTCGATTCCGTCCTCGAGCACGCCCATCGCCTTGTACTCGGCGTAGAGCGCGTCGGGGTTGTCCACGGGAACGCGGAAGCGGAGCCGGCCTGCCTGTCCGTTCTCGAACGATTCCGGAGGCTGCCAATGCATGTGCAGCCGAACGTCGTCGCGCTTTATGCCCGCGTACGTGCGCGGGTGTTTCTCGTACCGGAAGTCCACCTTGAAGCCGAGTCGGTCGACGTAATAGCTCAAGGCGTCCTCGACGTGACGAACGTTGAGGACGGGTATGGCCGGGCCAAGTCTGGCGTTAGGCATGATGGCTGAGTATCGGGTGGAAACGTGATCCGGCGCACAAAGCGCGGCCTGGATCACGCACCGGCCGTGGAGCCGGTCATGCCGATACCCCGGCGCAGGACTGGAGTCACGTACTCAGCCGCGAGACAGCTCGTCCTTACGAGAGCGCGTTCACTCCATCGATGACCGCGCCCATCATCAGGCCCCACTGCCACAGGCAGCATAACGCGGCGAGTGGTACGACCAGGAAGGGCCAGCGGCGATAGCGCCACACGATCCAGCAGGCGACCGCCACCTGCAGAATGAGGAGCGCCGGCACCTTCACACCGAATGCGTTGACGAGAATACCTGCGTCGTTGCCCCACCAGACCAGGAAGAAGCCGAGAAGGATGGGCAGCAGGAGCCAGAGGGGCGTCACGGCCGCACGGTTGTGCGCGTCACGCGCGCCAGGATTCCAGCGCGGCGCGCTCGTGGCTGCCGCCGCCAGCCCAAGGGTCCCGGCGATCAGCAGCAAACCGCCCGCCGTGGTCGACAGGAAGTCGAAGAGGCCATTCATCATGTACTCATACGATGCGCAGAGACCGCCAGTCACGCCATGCCGGCTGCATCACCGCTGTTTTGTGCGCTTCCTCGTACTCGTCCGTGCCTTTCGCGCCGTGGAGCGCTTCGCCGCCGGTCGCCGTGACCTTGTCGACTTGCGTTTTCGCCTGGCCTTCGACTTGGACTTCGCGCCTACACGTTCCGGCAATTCCTTACGGCCGGTCTCCCGATTCCACTCCTCGTAAACCTCGGGTGTGATCTCTCCCTCGACGAGCAGCTGCGCGAATTTCCGTCGCTGTGCCTTGCTCTTGAATGGCATACGTCGTGTGATGTGTGATCAGTGAAGTGTGATGAGGTAGTCATGAGTACCCCGATCACAGATCACGGATCACCGATCACACATCAGGCATGGACGCGGTCGCCGACAACCACCAGCCGGGCGCCCTCGTCGCGTGAAGGACGCTCATACATTGTCAGGAAGGTGTCGAGCGTCGACGTGTCGATATGGAAGTTGTAGCGAGGCAGATCCGCATTACGACGCTCTAGGCGTTCGCGCACGAGATCCATGGGGGTGTTGATGAAATGGATCGTGGCATCGGCGCCCACGTCCGCAGCAAAGCGTGCGTGCTGCATCCGGTGCTCTCGATAGAAGAACCCGTCATCGAGAATCACATCCACGGATCGCTCGAGGAATCCGGCGGCACTCTCCCGAATGAGTTCACGGCAGGCAAGGACGCGCCTCGTGTGTTCATCCTGCCCGACTGCAGCGATGGAGTATTTCCCGAACGCGGTGATGAGCCAGCGATCCAGGCAGAAGAGGATGCCCTTCGTTTCACCGCGAAGGCGCAGCGCATAGGTCGTCTTGCCGGAGGCCGGCAGTCCCGAAATCAGGTGGAGTGTTGGCACTCGGATCGCTTGGCTGAGACGCGGCAAAGGTTATCGCCGCGCGTCGCATGGAGCCAGACCCGACGGTGCGCTTGTGAGTGATGTGCGTTCAATGACCGCGCTTGAAGAACTGGACGGCGCGTTCGTGCTTCAGCGCCGCCGCGCGCGAACCGAATGTGCCGAGATTCCGGCGTTTGCCGGTTCGTGGATTTTTCTTGCGCGAATACAGCCGATAACGGCCGTCAGCAAGTTTGCGAATCATGCCGGCGATACCCGCCGGTGCTGCACGGTTCCGCGATCAGGCTGGTGGACGCCTTCCATCCACGTGCGGCGCTCCCGGGCGGTGCAATGCGAAGAAATTCCTGAGCGTTTCGGCGCTGCGCCGGAAGAGACGAAACAGTTTCGGGATGCACCAGGCGATGATCGCCACGAGCGTGAGAACAATGACCAGCGCGATGGCCGGGTGTGCGAGCGCGAGCCAGACGCCGGCGACAACGAGGCCATCCTCAGCGAGGCTGAGGCCGATGTTGGAAAATGGCTCGGGGCTGTGGTTCACGACGAGACGCGTGCCCGCCTTGGCGGAATGACTCGAGAGCGCGATCGACCCGCTCACGAGGAACGCGGCAGTCTTCACTACGGGGTCGACATCTCCGACCGTCGCAATGCCGAGCAACGCGGCGCCAAACGGACGGATGAAGGTGTGAACGCTGTCCCAGAGGGTATCGACCCACGGCACCTTGTCGGCGACGAACTCGACGAGGTAGAGAACGCCCGCGATGATGAGCACGGGCATCGTGGAGAGCGCCTCGAGCGACTGCAGCGAGGCGGGCAGATGAATCGCGCCAAAGCGGATGCCGAGACCGACGGCCAGTACGGTCGAGTAGAGTCGCATCCCGGACACGAACGCGAGGCCGGTGAGTGCGCCAAGGGTCGTCAGTTCCGGCATTTCGTGCCCCTTCTGAAGAAACGTGGCGGGATGGCCGATGGCGGATTCGGACAAATCGTCTGCCGTCCGCCTTCGCCATCCGTCATCTCATTATTTCGATGCCGTCCCCGGAAGCAAGCCCTCGCAGTTGAGCATCCGCGGACCGTTCTCGTCGCACGCACAGTAGCGGACGAACATGCTGTTGGTCTGGCCTGCCCAGCCGCGTTCTCCCTCGTCCTCGCCGTACATCGAGACGCCGGCGTGTTCCCCGCGCGCGTTCACGATGAAAAACAGGATGTTGAAGTTCGGATCGCCGTTCTCTTTCTGCAGTCGCTTCTCGATCGTATTCGCCTTGATGCGCTGCAACGCGGCCAGTCCGGCATCTTTCGGATGTTTGCCGGCGCGCAGGTACTCGACGATCAGGAAGGACGTGAGATTGAACAGGTTCGCTTCCCCGCGACCGGTGGAGCCTGCCGCGCCGACGTCGCCATCCACGTAGAGTCCCGCGCCGAGGATCGGCGAATCACCGACACGGCCGGGAATCTTGAATGAGCGTCCGCTCGTCGAAGTCACGCCGCAGATCTGCCCTGATGCGTTGACACCGCTGCAGTGGATCGTGCCGTGCATGTGGATCGACAGCGAGAACTCGCCCGCGGGGGCGTCATCCCCCGGCGGTGGCCGTCGAGGAGGAGTCGGGAAGTTCGTGGGATCGGTTCTTCGCTTCCAGTCGAGCCATGCCCTGCGCGACGCCTCCGTATTCAAGTCCGACTCGATCGCGAACCCCGCATTGCGCGCGAACTCCTGGGCCCCTTTTCCAACCAGCAGGTGATTGTCGGTCAACTCCATCACGGCCTTGGCGACGAGCGACGGCGTGCGCACGCCTTCGAGTGCCGCAACGCCACCGGCGCGCTTCTTCGGCCCGTGCATGACGGACGCGTCGAGCTGCACCACTCCGTCAGCGTTGGGCAGCGCACCATAGCCTACGTACTGCTCGTCCGGATCCAGCTCGTCGATGTTGATGCCCGCGATGACGGCGTCGAGAACGTCGTCGCCTTTCATCATTCTCTCCCAGGCGGTCTCGATGCAGTTCTTGCTGCCGCCGTTCCTGAACCAGTTGCCGTTCGAGGAGGCGATGATCACCGGCCGGGCCGAGCGTTGTCGAAGCACCGCGGGTGCGGCGGCCCTGGGAACGGCGAGATCGACGGCGGTGAGCGTGCCCATGGCCGCCGCTGATGCGAGAAACTCGCGTCGTTGCATGACTGATCCTCGTGAGTGGCCCGGTCCGCCGGGCTACGGCCCCAACGATGGGTGAACGATAAGCCGGGTGCAACGGGTGGACGGGTGCAACGATCACCCGAAGCACCCGATGCACCCGATGCACCCGATCACCCGATCACCCGACGCGCCCCGACACACCCTGACACACCCGCAAAACAAGCAGGCTGCCACCCGGATGGATGACAGCCCGCCAGTCGTGCGGGTTCACTACTCGTTAGGAACTACTGCTGGCGAATGGCAAAGCTGGTAACCGATCCCGCCACCGGTGTTGTCGTGAAGTTCCCGCCGATCATGCTGACGATCGAGCTGGCGAGTGGAGACGCCGGTGCCCACTGGGCCAGGAAGTTCGGAAGCGTCGGACCAGCCAGCGTGTAGGTCGTGCTCATGTTGTTTGCGACCAGCCAGGCGCGAGTCGCCGTGATGCTGTAGACGGCGCTCGTTCCTTCGAAGCTCGCCAGAACGAAGCTGCTCGCCGTCTGGTATTCAGCTGGTATCGGTCCAGTCGCGGACCACGTCGTCACTGGCGCACCCTGAACCTGCGAAACGGTGAATGGCGGCACAGCAGCCGGCAACGCGAACGCCCCGGAGGCTGGTGGTGCCGAACCGAAATACCGGATCGAATTCCGGAGGTCGAGGTTGTTCCCGGACTGCTCGAGATACGTAATGCCCAGAGAGACCATGTCGGTGCCCAATCGGTCAGCCGGAGCCAGGAAGAGCGCGGTGCCAGCGCCACCTGGGGCAAACAACGGACCGATGGGGAATGAAATGATCGGCCCGCGTGCACCCGTAATCGACTGTTCGAAACTCCAGAACGCCCCGGCATTGCCGCCGGACACGGTGAACGGGAACGTCGTGAACGCCGTTGCGCCCGCGCGGTTGATCGCGACCGTTGCTCCCGGCGCGGCTTCGCCACGTCCGATCCGGTACGCCGACCATTGGTGATTAAAGTCCGGCACCGATGGCGCTGGACCGAACATCGCCATGTAGTCGTACGTCCCCGCCGGCACCTGCACGTTGAACGAGGTCTGCGGGGGCGTGAGGCTCACGGAGCCCGGGCCGTAGCCAAGCAATCCTTCCTCGTTCGCGGCTTGTCCGGCTACAGTGAACGTCTTCGTGACGTTGGTCGGAGCCGTCGGACAGGCGCCGGCAGTCCCGGAGAGTTCGGCAGCCGTGCCGTAGTACACTATGGTGTCGAAGTAAGGCGATGTCAGGCTGACGTCCGTCGTGGCGCCCAACCGGGCGTTGATCTTGTCGCGTGCCGCCCTGGGGAGTCCACGGAAGCGGCCCAGAGAACTCAATTGGAAACTCGAGGTCCGCATGGCGGCGCTGGTGTTCGAGATCGTGAACGCAACTCCGCCCGTTTGTGACGAGATCGAGAAGGTGTACCGAGTCACGCCGCCCACTGTGGTTGGCGCCACTTCGGCCCATGTCGTTCCACTGAGACGCCAGAACTTGAGTGGCAAGTCCTCGCCGGCGCAGAAATCCCAGACGATGTTGCCGCCGCTCGCCGCCACCGTGACGGTCACGACGGCGGTCTTCGTCACGCCGCCGCCGGTGCCCTGGACGGTGACGGGATAGACTCCCGCCGCGACGGTTCCCGCGACGTTGAGCACGAGGTTCGAGGTGAGCGTGGCGCCGCTGAGCGTCGCCGGCGTGAACAAGCCGGTGATGCCGGCCGGCGGGGTCACCAGCGACAGCGCGATGTCGGCCGTGAGGTTCGTGCGCGCGATCGTGATCGTGCTGTTGACCGAGCCGCCGGGCGCTGCCGTGCCCGCGTTAGGCGACGCGGATAGGGTGAAGTCGCCGCTCGCCGCAGCCACGGTGACAGTGACGACGGTGGTCTTGGTCACGCCGCCGCCGGTGCCCTGGACCGTGACCGGGTAGACACCCGCCGCGACGGTCCCCGCGATGTTGAGCACGAGGTTCGAGGTGAGCACGGCGCCGGTGAGCGTCGCCGGCGTGAACGCGCCGGTGATGCCGGCCGGCGGGGTCACCAGTGACAGCGCGATGTCGGCCGTGTGGTTCGTCCGCGCGATCGTGATCGTGCTGTTGACCGTCCCTCCTGGAGCCGCCGTGCCCGCGTTAGGCGCGGCGGATATGGTGAAGTCCGCCACCGCGGCCACGGTGAGCGTGAGCGTCGTGGTGCGATCGCCGGCCGCTGCCGCCTCGTCGATCAGGCCCGCAACCGCCGGCGTCACGCCGGTCGCGGCGCCCTTGATGGTGAGGGTGTAGTTACCGTTCGCGACCGTTGATGCCACGTTGATCGTCGCGGTCGAGGTGTTGCCCGTCGGAGCCGCTGGGTTGAACGTCGCCGTGACGCCGGCTGGCGGTGCGTCGAGCGACAGCGTCACCGCGCCCGTGAAGTTCGTGCGCGTGATGTTCACCGTGGATTGCCCGCTTCCCCCGGGCGGAGCGGTGACCGTCGTAGGCGTCATCGACAGCGTGTAGTTCGGCGTCGCGGCAGCGGTAACGGTCAGCGTGTATGGCGCGGTCGCCGAGCCGATGCCGGTCGCGCTTCCGCGCACGGTGACGGGATAGGCTCCGGCCGCAACGGTGCTCGCCACGGTCACCGTGACCGTGGCCTGCGTCGTATTGCCGGTCAGCTGCGCCGGCTGCACGGTGGCCGTGGCACCGTTAGGCAGCCCTTCCACGGTCACGTTCACCGGATCGGAAAACCCTCCGCCGCGCACGAGCGTCACCGTGACCTGCCCAGTACCTCCTTGCGGAACGGACAACGCGGTTGGCGATGCCGTCAGAGAAATCGAGCCGGTCGGCCCCGAGCCATCGTCGTCACCACCACAACCAATCGCCGTCAACACAGCGATGGCAGTCAAAGCACGCCTCGGCGTCTTCCACATGTTCCCCCCCATCCGGTGAATGAAACCAACCGCTCGATCGGCCTTCGCAGATCGGGACAATCCTAAGAGGTCCCGCTTACTGAAGCGAGCGAAGTTGCCGATGCCGAGCCCTCACCGCAAGGCCGGGGCTGCTCCCTCCAAATCGTTAGGCAGGCTGGAGCGTCCGGAACGCTGAGGCTGGTTGCTTCAGCACGAACACCCTGACGATTGTGCGGTGTACGACTTCGGTCAGCCAGTCGCAGCGGAGCCATGAGACGCTCGTCACCGCGCGATCGACGACCATCCCCCATAAACCGGAGCAATCATGCCGAATCCCAAAGGACCGCGCCCGGACTTTTCCGATGTCACAAGCGGCAGCTCGTCCGCTCCGTCGACACCCACGGACAAGCCGGTCGAACGCGAGGTGAAATACACCGTCCAGAAGGGAGATAGTCTCTCGAAGATCGCTCAGCAGCAGTACGGCGATGGGAAGAAATGGAAGGCGATCTTCGAAGCGAACCGCGACCAGATCAGTAACCCGGACCTGATCCATCCCGGCCAGGTTCTTACGATCCCCTCGATCGGAGAGGCAACACCATGACCAGAACGAAACTCGTACTCCCCGTAGCAATCGCATACTCCGTCTTCGCGCTCACAGGGTGCGCGAAAAAGGAACAGCCACCCGCCGATTCCGCGGCCGCGGCTCCTGCGCCGATACCAACGGCGATGGTAACGACCATTGAGACAGGAAAGCACATCGACGCCAGCAAGCGGATTTCCGATACCAGCACCACGTTCGCGCCCAGGGACACGCTCTACATATCGGTGGTGACGTCGAATGCGACGCCGAGTACCATGCTGAAGAGCGTCGTGACGTTCCAGGACGGACAGGTGGTGGACTCGTCCTCACAGGCGGTTGCGCCGTCGTCGACGACCGGCGGCAGTTCCGTGACCGAGTTCCATCTCGTGAAGCCGGGCGGCTGGCCCACCGGCGACTACACGGTAGAGGTCTGGCTCGACGGCCAGTCTGCCGGCACGCGCACGATCAAGGTCGCGAAGAAGTAGCGACGACCGAGACGAAAATGCGGAAGAGCGAGGGAATTCTTCTCTCGCTCTTCTTTATTTACGAGCCCGCTCTCAAACACTCAGTTCGCTTCTGGCCATCAGGAGAAGGCAAAATTCTGCCCTGCGGAAACTGACCGTAAAGGGTTTTCCCGGGTACATGTCGAAGACCTGAGCAGGGAGACCCTTACGATGCTAACGAACTCGGCTTTCCGCGCCGCAGCGACGTTGATGTTCGCCGGCACCGCGGCGATTGCGCCAATCGCGCAGTCGATCGAGGCGCAGGCGACCATCAAGCATTCGCCATCCGGCTTCAACCTGTTTTCACTCCAGCAGGACGTGGACCTCGGGAGGCAATCCGCCGCCGAAGTCGAGAAGCAGGTGACCCTGCTGAACGACGCCCGCACCAACCGGTACCTGACGAGCATCATCTCGCGGCTCGCGGCGCAATCACCCGGCACGAAATTCCCCTATACGATCAAGGCGGTGAATGCGAACGAGATCAACGCATTCTCGCTGCCCGGCGGCCCGATGTACGTCAATCGTGGCCTGATCAACGCCGCGCGCAACGAAGCCGAACTGGCCGGCGTGCTCGCTCACGAGATGTCGCACGTCATCCTGCGACACGGCACGGAGCAGGCCTCGAAAGCCTACCTGGGCCAGGCGGGGCTCAGCCTGCTCGGCGGCCTGGTTGGGAAGCGGGGCAGCACCTCATCGCAGATCATCAACGCGGTCGGAGGGTTCGGCCTGAACGCCGCGTTCCTCAAGTTCAGCCGCGCCGACGAGTACGAGGCTGACGCGTTAGGCGCCGAGCTCATGTCGAAGGCGGGGTGGGACCCCGTCGCGATGGCGACGATGTTCGCCATGCTTCGCAGCGAACAGGGGCGCGACCCCAGCAAGCTGGAGCAGTTCTTCAGCAGCCACCCGCCGCCGGCGGACCGGGAAGCCCGGATTCGTAACGTCGCGGCCTCGCTCGGTACGGGCGGCTCGCAACAGGTCGTCGGCGGTTTCGCCACCATCCAGCAGCGACTGGGCGGGCTCGCGGCTGCGACGGGAACACAGCAGCCCACCTATACGACATCGACCGGCACCGTCGTGATGCCCAATGAAACGGTGACGGTGAACGTGCCGGCGCCCTCGACGCGGTTCTCGCGTTTTTCGCACGGCAATGGCTTCTTCACTATCGACTACCCGAGCAATTGGCGCGCGTATCAGTCCGGCCTTGCGGTATCGCTAGCGCCGGAAGGTGGCGTCGTGGAACTGAGCAACGGTCAGCCCCAACTGCTCTACGGCGTGATCGTGAACCACTATACGCCGTTCGAAGGTTCGGACGACCGTTGGAGCAACAGCCTGCAGCGGAACTACTCCCCGTTCGAAGACAGGAGCCGGCCGCCGCGCGGGTTTCTCGAAGACGCGACCGACGACCTGGTACGCCAGATGATCTCGTCGAACACGTATCTCACGGCAGTCACCGGTTCGGCGCGTTCAGAAGTCATCGACGAGGCGCGCGGTTACTCGGTGATGATGCAGGGCCGCAATCCGGTTACCGGTGAAGGCGAACGCGTCACGCTGTATACGAGAGGATTGCCCGACAGCCACGTGATTTACGTGGTCTGCATTTCACCAGAGCGAAGTTCGGCCGAGGTGGAACAAACTTGTACACGCATGATCCGGACGCTGCAGGTGAATGACGCCGCGGCGCATCCGAAGACTCCATCACGGTAAGAGAGCGAAGCGAACCACGAAGAGGGCGAAGAGCTGGTCAACGGCTCTTCGCCCTTTTCATTCGCGGTACAGATCCGTGCTGAGGTAGCGCAATCCTGAGTCGACGATGATGGTCGCCACGGTGGCCGCTGGACCGAGCTCGCGCGCCACGCGGATCGCGGCTGCGACGTTCGCGCCGGATGATGTCCCCGCAAAGATCCCTTCCTCGCGCGCCAGGCGGCGGCACATCGCCTTCGCCTCGTCCGTCGAGACCGTCAGGATGTCGTTGACGAGCTCCCGCTTCCACAACGGGGGGATGAAGCCGATGCCGATCCCCTCGATCTTGTGAGACCCTGACAGGCCGCCGGAGAGTACCGGCGACTCCTGCGGCTCGACGGCGACGATCCTGATCCGCTCGTTATGCCTCCACAGCGCTCGCGTGACACCGTGGATGGAGTGCGCGGTGCTCACCGCGTGGACGAACGCGTTCACGTGACCGGATGTCTGTTCCCAGATCTCTTCGCCGAGTGGGAGGTATCCATCGCTGGCATCAGGGTTATTGAGCTGGTCGCAGTACCAGTGGCGGGGCCTCCGGCTGATCTCATCGGCCGTGCTGATCATCGACTTGATCAGGGCGGCGTTGATCTTTCCGCCCTCACTCGGAACGTCGGTGACGCGGGCACCATAGGCCTTCATCGTGCGGCGTTTCTCATCGCTGAACGCGTCGGAGAACACGAGCTCGATGGGATGCCCGCGGGCCGCACAGACGAAGGCGAGCGAAATGCCGGTCGTGCCGGCGGTGTACTCCACCACCGTGCCATCCGCGGCAAGGCGTCCACTGGCTTCGGCGCGCTCGATGGCCGCCTTCGCCATGCGGTCCTTCATGCTCCCGGTTGGGTTCGCCCATTCGAGCTTGGCGACCACGCGCGCGGAGCCAGCCGGCACGATCTTCTTCAGCTCGACGAGCGGCGTGTTGCCGATGCCTCCCAGGACGTTATGCATCGATGAGGATCGGAGTTCAGGACGAACGGCTGGCCATCGATATGAGCAGGCCGACGGCAAACCATGCGCACGAACCAGTCGTCCCGGTAGAGCCTGGAAGCCGGAACCCGGAGTCCATGAACGGGTCGAAAAAAAGGCGCCTGTAAACTCGATCAGGAGGGAATCATGGAGAAGCCGCGCCCGAAGACGACGGAAGGCGTTCCCTGGGCAGACCACGACGAGACCGAGTCGAGTACGCCCGATCCGAGGCGGGAGGAATACGACGGCGACAGCGACTCAGGACTGAGCGCCGATGAGCGTGTGGCGAATCCGCCCGGACGCGGAACGGAGCGTGAATCCAACGAGGATCGCGCCGAACGCGAACAGGAATAACCTTCGCGGGATGAGGGCGAGGGCGAGGGATGAACCACGTCATCCCTCGCCCTCATCGCTCGTCATGCCTAACCAGTAAGCCCGCCTTCGCGCGCCGCGTCACGAACCGCGGCCTGCACTTCCGGCATCGCGCGATCCACCGCGGTTTCCACCCGCTCCTTCACATCCGCCACGCGCTCACGTGTCCTGTCCACGAAGCGGTCGCGGGCGCGTCCCATGACCCGCCCTTCGCCGCGCGTGGACGGCAGCGAATAGCCGATCGCCAGGCCGATCGCGAGGGCGACCGCGCCCATCCCAATCGGGCTTTCGTCGAATCGATCTTCCACCGCCCGGGCCGTCGTGCGCGCGCCGTCGCGAACGCGGCGACCAGCGCTCGACGCCGTACCGGCGACGGCGCGCCCGGCGGACCTGGCGCGATCGGCGATGCGCTGCCGCGCTTCCTGGGCGCGTTCCGCCACGCGTTCCTTGATCTCACTCGCGCGGTCCACGACGCGATCCTTCATTTCCTGGGCGCGCTCGGAGACGCCCTGTGCCGTGTCCTGCACGCGCTCCGAGAGGTCGTGGCCCCGTTCACGCACATCGTCCAGTGTGTCATCGAGCTCGCCGCGAAGCGCCCGGCCCCCGTACGGCTCGCACGCCTCGTCAGGCAGCTCGTCCGCCAGGCGGCGACGCGCGGCGCGCCTGAGCGCCGGGCGCGCGCGGCCCTCGCGACTGCTGAGGAGGAGCCAGCCGATGCCCGCCGCGGCCACCGCCGCGGGGAGCGGGTTATCGCGGATGGTCTGCGCGAGACCGCGGCCGGTCTCATTGATACGATCTCTGGTCATGGACGCCATGTGCTGGACCCTTCCGATGGTGGCCTCACGAACGCTGTCCTTCACGCGTTGCTTGAGGTGCGTTGGATTGAGTTGAGCGCCGAGCGCTTCGACGGTCTCGCCAAGGCGCTCACGGGTTCGTTCGATGTCGGCACGGATCGCGCCCGACGTTGCCTCGAGGTCTTCGCCGTGCGTAATGGCGCGCGAATAGTCGCGAGGCGTGGTCATAGCGGTTCCCGCCACGGGTTTGACGGGGGATACGGCTGGCCGGTCTCCCTGGCTACGGTCGACGGAACCTCGCGATCGAGGTAGCGGCCCTCCTCCTCGCTCCGCTGTGTCTCGCGGGAACTCTTGAGGAACCGCGCGGCCAGTATGCCGGCGGCGAACGCCGTCCCGATGAACACGGCCGGACGCCGGCGCGCGAAGTTCTCCACCTCGTCGACCATCTCCCGGAGGTCCGCGTTCTGCACGTACTGCGCAGCGCGCTGGATTTGCTCGGCGGCGCGCTCGATGTAGTCACCGGCAAAATCCTGGGCATCGCTGCTGCGGAGCTGCGTTCCGGATTCGCGGAGCCGGGTCGCAACGCTGCTCAGCGTTTCAGCGGCGTCCTGTTTGCCGCGGTCGAGGCGGTTCTGTGCCTGGGTCTGGGCCTGCGTGGCAACCTGGCGCGCGCCGCGCCCGGCTTTTCGTGCCAGGTCGGTCGCCTGGTCCTTGAGCGTTGGCGTCGTGGCCGGCTGGATGCCTTCGCTGCCGCCGGGGTTTCTTGTGGCCATGTTCGTCTCCTCCGCGTTAGGCGGTGAATTCGCGCTTGAAGGCGCGCAGTTCTTCTTTCCCCCACCGGGCGTCCGCGGCGAGGGAGGCGGCGGTCCGGCGCATGCCCACCCCGCCGTGGGCCACGCGCGCGAACCCCTGCCGCGCGATAATCCACCCCGCGACGCACAGGACGACGCCAACGATCAGCGCGCTGGTCAGGTACGAGTTGATGGCGTTCCCCAGGGCGATCACCAGGAACGCCGCGAGTGCCATGATTCCGGGCAGGACGAGGGCGGTCGCCACCGCGACGCTCTTCGCCGTCTGCTTCATCTGATTGCCTGATTCCCGAATTTCAGCCTTGGCGAGACTGATTTCCTGCCGCATCAGCAGCAGCGTATCGGCCGTGAGGCGGCTGACGAGATCTCCGATCGACGGTTCCTCGACGACCGACTCACCGTGCTCTCGATAGCCATCGCCATGCGACACGACGCGGCGGAAGTACTCCCGTTCATTGCGTTCCATGAGCGACCGGCCTCCTCCGGGGTGTGCGATGGACGTTAGGCGCCGCGGGGGCAGTCCCACCGCCAGGCGCCTGACGGAATGGCCGACCTTCCCGGCGGGAAACAGCACAGGCCGGATCGGCGACGCGCGACAGCTCCATCGTCAGTTGTGTCATGCTGCAGACGCAGAATACACCACAGGGACTTTGAGGTACAACCCGCGCGCGTTGCCGCGCTCGAGCGTGCTGGCGCTGCCTAACGCGGATGGACGCCGAACTGGGCGGTTCTGCGACCTGAACGGGAGTGGAGCCTCGGCCAGGCGGTGCGCGCAGGTCGAGCCTGGCAGCTTCACGGGTTTCGGCCTCCCTGACCCGAAGGTGCAATGGTATGGCTCGCGAGCGGCGCGCCAAGCTGCGCGAGACCAGGCCGGTGTGCCGGCCAGCGCGCCTAACGTGGCTTCCCCGCGCCGATACGCGAACGATGAGCTTTCTCCGGACGGCCGCGGCGCTGATGCTCGCGGCGCTGATGCTCGCGGCGGTGATGCCCGCGCCGGCGGGCGGGCAGGTGCTGATCGGCATGCTGCTCGGCAGCAAACTGGCGAGCGAGACGTTCAATATCGGCCTCGAGATCGGCATGAACCTGCCGACCGTGCATGGGCTCGCCGGTGCCACGAGCACGCGCGGCTTCCTGCTCGGCCTGTTCGCGTCCTGGCGATTCAGCGAGCATGTGCACCTCTTCACCGGCCTGGCGCCGTTGTCGAGCAAGGGCGCACAAGGCGCCGATCCCGTACCGCTCGGGGATGCCGCGCTGGATCCGCTCGTGGCCGGCGGGACCATGACACGCGACCTGGACTACATGGACATTCCCGTGCTGCTCCAGTACGCGCCGAAGCGGGACGATGGACTTCGCATCGGCGCCGGTCCGCAGTTCGGCATCCTGCTCTCGGCGCGCGACCGGTACCTGGCGCGATCGCCGCAGGGAACCGACGTCGTGGTCGAACAGGACATCGAGGGACAGCTGGAGCGGTTCGACGTCGGCGTGGCGTTCGACGCCGAATACCGGTTCGCCGCGCTCGGCATCGCCATCGGCGTTCGCTGGTTCAACGGGCGCACCAACATCCTGAAGGACGACGCGGGACCGTCGATGTACAACCGCGTCCTGAGCGGCTCCGGACGCATCTCGCTCGGCGCCCGCAAGCCGAAGCCGCCGGCGGAACCACGTTAGGCTTCGTCTCGACTTACCGGAAATCGAGTCGCGTCACCAGCCGGAACTGCCCGACGTCGAGGTCCGGGATGTTCGAGTCCTTCACCGCGACCTTCGACGAGATGAAGTCGCCACCGATCGTGAAGTTCGCATTTCCGGTGTAGAAAAGACCCAGCTCGAGAGCGCGATAGCTGCCGCTCACGTCTCCCTTCCGCCCCGGACCGACCTGCTCGCGGTAGCCTAACGAGACACCGAGTGGAAAGTTCCAGAGCCTGGCCAGGTCGAATCCTGTCTGGAGTCCCAGCTCGGTGAGCGTGCGAGTGCCGAGCGTCTCTGAATCGAGCTCACCCGATTCCACGACGCCGTTCACTCCGAACCATGGGTTTACCGCCCACGCGGCCCGCAAACCGGCCGACCAGCGGCTCCCCGCCTCATCCCGGAGCAGGACGTCCTTCGAGGCCGGAGTTAACCCGCCGTTCGCGATGAGTTTCGCGAATCCGTAGGGGTCCACCACGAATTCATTGTTGTGGCGCCAGTCAGCGACTACGGCGACGAGGACGTTGCCCGGCTGCCAGACGGGAACGGTGCCACCGACCGACCAGCCAAACACGGCTTCCGCGCCACTGGCGACGACGGCCTCGGCGGTCGTGCCCACGCGCGCGACTGCGGTCAGCCTCCCCCGCAGCGCCAGTCGCTTGATGATCCTCTTCTGGTACTCGAAGTCGAGCAGCAGGAAACCGATATCGCCGCCGACCGTGTCCACGACCTCGCCGTCGAGGTTGCGCACGGGGATCTGGAGGTCGAACGCCATGCCACCGCCAGTCGCGTTCACGAAGTGATCGCTGGCGAACGGCAGGCTGATCAGGCTCGAGGGGAGGAAGCGGTGGCCATCGAGGCACCGGCCGCACGCATCCTGTGCGGGGAGCGGGTGTGCCCGGATTGCGACGACGAGCAGGACAACGGAAGCCGGCGTGCCACGCCACGCCGCGCGCCAGGACTTGGGCATGAGCCACCTCGGCGTACTTCGCGATCTCCCGTTGACGTCAAGTCGTCCCGGGTACGGCGCGATGCCGCACGATGCGGCGAGCCTATGGGGCTTTCCCAGTACACCTTGGGCCTACCGCGACCGTAGCGCCCGGCGCGTCATATGGACACGCGTCCGATGGTGCCTAACGCTTCGTCCCACTCGGCGCTCGATTGATTGCACGAAGGTACAATGGGCTCGCTTCCGCGTCGCCCCTACCCTCACTCGCGAAGGTGCGTTGGCCGGCGCAGGCCGCTGCGAGCCCGGAGGCATCACGCCTCCACATGCCTTCGGACGTCAGCGCCGCCAGACCACGGCCGGCGGAGGAGACCAGATGATCAAGCGCTGGATACCCGGCATCGCCTGTGCCGCCATCGTGACGGCGAGCTGCTATCCCGAACGCTCGGTCGATTCGACGACCGAGTTTGCATCCGTGACGACGGCGGTCGACACCTCGGCGAACTTCGCCGCCGTTACGCGTTATGCAATGCCGGACCGCGTCCTGTACCTGCCGGTCGGCGAAGACGACGTGCCGATCGGCACGCAAACCGCGATCCTCAACCAGCTCCGGGAAAACCTCAACGCGCTGGGTTGGCAGGAAGTAATCGATGCGCGTGCGACGCCGGTCGACGTGTACATCACCGCGATGATCACCACCGCAGACTACGTCTATTACTACTGGGACTGGTGGTATTACTGGGGCTGGTACCCCTACTGGCCGCTGTCGGCAGGAGCCGGGACCAACTGGTATTACCCGCCCTACTGGTATGCGTACAGCTACTCCACCGGCACCGTGCTCATTTCGATGA
>Ga0111538_10006190_pt1 | contig 16239 bp, 12 predicted proteins | sample SoiMethybrSBSTD1_FD_79669 | JGI IMG/M metagenome (GOLD analysis project Ga0111538, IMG submission 79669) | Bulk soil microbial communities from a Populus tree surrounding site in Tennessee, USA - Soil MetaG P. TD hybrid SBSTD1 (version 2)... | ecosystem: Environmental > Terrestrial > Soil >...
CTGCTCTCGGAGAAGGCCAAGACGCTTCCCGGCTTTCCCGAAGAGACGCTCATTCACTTGCAGCACATTGTCGCGAGCCACCACGGCCTGGCGGAGCACGGCGCGATCAAGCCGCCGATGACGCCGGAGGCGATTGCATTCCATTACCTCGACAACCTGGACGCCAAGCTCGCCATGCTCGAGTCGCTCGAGCGCGAGCTGAGCCTTTCGGGACAGGCAGCGGGCGAGGAGCGCCGCTGGACCGAGTTCAAACCATCGCTCGGGCGGCGAATTTTCTTTCCGTCGTAAGCTCAGCCTGGTCGCGCCTAAGAGGCCGACTTTAGAGACCCAGTTCCGACAGGACGCGCTTGAGCATCGAGGAGTGCGTGGGGTCGAGCGGCGTGAGGGGCAGGCGCAGCTCGGGGCCGATGCGGCCCATCATGACGAGCGCGGCCTTCACGGGGATTGGGTTCGTCTCGACGAAAAGCGCCTTGAAGAGTGGGAAGAGCCGGAAATGCACCTCACGCGCCGCGGTGAAGTCGCTGCCTGCGGCAAGGTCGACGAGATCCACCATCATTTTCGGCGCGACGTTGGCCGCGACGGAGATGACGCCCTTCGCGCCGACGGACATCAACGGAAGCGTCAGCGAGTCATCGCCCGAGAGGACCGTGATCTCGGAGCCCCGCAGGATCTCCACCGTCTGATCGACGTTGCCGCTGGCCTCCTTGATGCCGACGATGTTCGGCAGCCGCGAGCACTCGACGACGGTCTGCGGCAGCATGTTCACGCCGGTTCGGCTAGGCACGTTGTAGAGGACGAGGGGCAAGTCCACCTGTCGCGCCACGGCCTCGAAATGCGCGACCAGCCCTCGCTGCGTGGGCTTGTTGTAGTACGGCGTGATGAGGAGGGCCCCATCGGCGCCCGCCTCTTTGGCGAAGCGGGTGAGCTTGAGCGCCTCCTGCGTGCTGTTCGACCCCGTGCCGGCGAGCACAGGGATGCGGCCGTCGGCGAATTTCAATACGGAACGGATAACGAGCTCGTGTTCCTCGTGGCTGAGCGTCGCGGATTCGCCCGTGGTCCCGCACGGCACGAGGCCGTTGGTCCCTGCCTCGACGTGAAACTCCACGAGTTCCTCGAGCCGCGGAAGGTCGACCTTTCCATCGCGAAAAGGCGTAACGAGTGCGACCAAGGATCCTGTAAACATGACTCGACTCCCGTTCCCGTGCCTCAGGTGAGCAATCGACGGCATTCTACTGGAGGGGCACGAACGAGGCCAGGCGGGAGTTGCCGCCGCGGGTCCACCACGGACCGGACGGAGCAGCTCCGGGGAGCGGGGATCGTTCGGGGGCTGCCCCGAGCTCTCTACTGGCTGCCCGGGATGCTGCGCCGAATCGCAGCGCAGACTCCATCGACCAGCTCTTCGACGGTGGCCGCGTCCGGGCCTTCGATCATGACGCGGGCGAGTGGTTCCGTGCCGGAGTACCGGAGCACGATGCGGCCGTTGCCGTTCAATCGGGATTCCGCCCGCCCCACCGCCTCCTGCACCAAGGGCAGATCGTCGAAATGAGGCTTCGAGGTGACGCGCACGTTGCGCAGTAGTTGCGGGTACCGCCGTACGGGAGCAGCTTCGATCGCGAGGTCGAGCGCGTCTCCCTCCAGGAGGTCGAGCAAGCGCACCGCGGCGAGGACGCCGTCGCCCGTGCGGGCGTCGTCGAGAAAAATGATGTGCCCGGATTGCTCTCCGCCGACGGGATGCGATCCCTCCACCATGGCCAGGTACACGTTGCGATCCCCAACGTCCGTCCGGAGGAGGCGCAACTCTTGCGTCCGGAGCGCGATCTCGAGACCGATGTTCGACATTGTCGTGGCGACGACGGTGCGGCCCGGGAGTTGGCCCGCGCGCAGGTAGCTGCGGCCTGCGAGGTAGAGGACATGATCGCCGTCGAGCACCGTGCCTGCGGCAGTCACCGGGATCATGCGGTCCGCGTCGCCGTCGAAGCAAAACCCGACCGCGGCTTTGCCCTCGGCCACGAGCCGCGCCAGGCCCTCGGGATGCAGCGCTCCGCAGCCCTCATTGATGTTGGTTCCGTTGGGAGCCGTTCCCATCGAGTCGACCAACATGCCCAGGCGCCGGAAAACCTCGACGGCGACCCGGTAGGCGGCTCCGTTGGCGCAGTCGAGCGCGACGCGCCGGCCCCGCAGGCGTGCTGGCTTCCTCGCGTGCCGAGTGAGCGAATCGACATAGAGCTCGAAGGCCTCCCCCGAACGGTCCCGGATCGGGGCTGCGGCGCCGGCCGGCCGGGCGCGTTCATCCCGCCAGTAAGCGGCCGAGACGGCCCGCTCGAAGTCCGGAGAGATCTTGGCTCCGGACGGAGCGACGAACTTGATGCCGTTGTACTCCGCGGGATTGTGCGACGCGGAGATGACGACGCCGAGCGTCACTTCCTTCCATGCCGCAGCGATCCAGGCGGCGCCGGGCGTCGGCAGGATGCCGAGGTCCATGACGGAATAACCTGCGTTCGAGAATTCCGAGGCCACTGCCTGGGACAGCCCTTGGCCCGAGCCGCGCGTGTCGCGCGTAATGACGACCGCTCGGTCGCGGCCGGCGGGGAAGTCTTCCGGGAATCCCGCGCGCTCCTCGAGAGTGCGCGCCGTCGCCGCGATCAGTTTCTTTACCGATTCCGCGCTGAGGTAACCCTCGCCGGCACGGTCCCGGACGCCGTCGGTGCCGAAGACGACTTTGCCCTGCCCGCCGACTTCCTTGGACGTCATCCCATTCTCCCCGCCGCGTGGGTCGTCACTTCTCGGCGTCCTTCACCGGAACGATCGTGTACGACCAGCCCGCCTTTTTTTCTTTGCGCCGCGATTCGTGCTGCCGCATCTGAATCCCGGGGAAGCCGTAGAGCTCGAGGCTGTCCTCGGCGAAAGTGAATTGCCCCCCCAGCTCCCGGTCAAACGCCGGCACGCGCACGCCCAGGGCGAAATTCGGCTGCTCCCGCAGGCGGTCGCGCAAGTGCGCGATTTCGTCCTTTCTGCCGTAGAACTCGACGGGGATCGTCTCGCCCACGACGTCGTCGAGTAGGATCTTGATCGGCGACTTCACCGGCGGCACGCGGAACGAGACGCGCACGGCGTCCACCGGCAGCACGTCGATTGCGGCGCGCAGGACCACGGTGACGTCGACTTCGGTCACGCTGAGCTCCACGGTCCGCTTCACGAGCTCGGGAGAAACGCCCTCGGGAAACGTGGGGACGATCTCCACACGCCCTTTGAAGCTGTCCTGCTCGTAGTCGAAGCGGATAGGGATCGTCACGCCGAGCCCACTGACGAGGCTCTTCGGGCCCGTGATCTGCACCGCGTTGGGCGATGCCTCCTTCGTGGCCACCTCGAAGCCATCTTTCACGTCCTCGAGGACGATTTTCTCCGAGAGATTCTCGATCCTCACTCTTACCGAGTCGTCCTGGACGATGTGGACGGACTCCGGCACGAACTTCGTGATCTCGACACCTTCCCGGGGAAAGTTGAAGTCGGCCTGCGTGAACGTGTGAATCTCGCGGTCTCGAGGGACGACGATCGGCGGGAGGAGGGGTGCATCGAACTGCAGCTTGTCAATCTGCTTGCGGGGCCCCGAAAACTCCATCCGCACGTTGAAGTCGAAGTCCGTAAACCCGCCGGGTGCGCGCGAGTCGGCGCACCGAACGCTCGTGATCACTACCGCCTGCTGATCCAGCGCGGCAGGCCGGAATTCCACGTGGAGAACCTGAGCGATCTGCTGCTTCTCCGAGCGATACGCCACGAGCCAGATCGTGACGGCGAAGAAAAGCGCAACGCCCTTGTTGCGCCAGTTGCCCAGGAACCATCCGCGCAGCGTGCTCAATGGTTCCGCCCCCCCGCCACGCCGGCCGTCTCATTTTCCGCGCCCGCGGTCAGGGGCGAGCGATCCTCGAGCTGCGCGTAGAACTTGAGGAGCAGCGCACGCAGCTGCTCGAGGCTCACGGGACGCTCCATCTTGCCTCGATGAACGAACGAGACGATGCCGGTTTCCTCGGAGACTACGACGACGATGGCGTCGCTCTCGTCGGTGATCCCGAGCGCGGCCCGGTGCCGCGTGCCGAGGAAAGCTCCCAGGCTCGGGTTTTCGCTCAACGGGAACAGGCACCCCGCCGCGGCGATCCGCTCTTTCTGGATGACGACGGCGCCGTCGTGCAGGTCGGAGCCCGGAAAGAAAAGCGTCGAGAGCAGCTCGCTGGAGACGCGCGCGTCGAGGACGGTGCCTCTCTCCACGTAGTTCTGCAGCCCGACCTCGCGCTCGATCGCGATGAGGGCGCCGATTTTGCGGCGCGACATGCGAAACGCGGCTTTCACGACCTCCTCGATCATCCCCTCGGTCTCGCCTTTCAGGAACATCCCGAAAATGCGCGTCTGTCCAAGCCGGATCAGCGCGCGGCGCAGCTCGGGCTGGACGATGATGACGAGCACCGGGATCGCCGCGGCGCCGAAGAATCGGACGATGACCACGAGCCGGTCCAGCACGTTGAAGCTGTCCGCGATGATCGTCACGAGGATGGGCACGGTCAGGATGAGAAGCGCGATGCCCTTCAGGATCCCCTCGCCACGCGTCCCCTCCATGAAACGGAGGAACGTGTAGATGATCAGGTAGATGATCAGTATTTCGATCGCGTACTCGAAGGGGAACGGCACGAAGAACGATTTGAGGCTTCGGAGGAGCGCTTCCATCATGCGGACTCGCGGCCGGCGGTGCCGCCCTCCGCACGGAGCGCCTCGTAGAGCCTGACGAGAGACACCGTCCGGGGCACGTCGTGCACCCGCAAGAGATGCGCGCCCCGCTGCAAACTGAGCGCATTCACGATCAGGGTGCCGATGTCCGGGTCCAGGTCCGGCCCGCCGCCAGCCTCGAGCTTCAACGCTTTCGCGAGGAAACCTTTCCGGGAGACTCCGAGGCACACGGGGCGATGGAGCACCGCGAGGTCCGAAAGGTGGCGCAGGAGCTCCAGGTTGTGCTCCCAACGCTTCCCGAAACCGATCCCGGGGTCGAGAATCGCGCGCTCCTGAGGGACTCCCTGAGCTTCGAGCGAGTCGAGGCGCTCGGCGAAGAAGCGCTGCACGCTCGGCACCACTCCCTCCGGGTACTCGGGATTCTGCTGCATGTCCGCAGGCGTCCCCCGCATGTGCATGAGTATCACGGGGGCCTCGCGCTTCCGCAGCAGCTCGGGCATCTCCGGGTCCCGGCAGGCGGAGACATCGTTCAGTATATCTGCGCCCGCATCGAACGCCGCGTCCGCGACCGCTGGGGACTGCGTGTCGATCGAGATCGGCACTTCCGAGGATGACCGGATCCCCTCGATTACCGGCAGGACGCGGCGGAGCTGCTCGGCGGCGGGGACAGGCTGCGAGCCGGGCCGCGTCGACTCGCCCCCCACGTCGATGAGGTCCGCTCCGTCCGACACCATCTTCAGCGCGGCACGCACGGCATCCGCCGGCTCCGCGTAGCGCCCTCCGTCGGAGAACGAGTCGGGAGTGCAATTAAGAATGCTCGCGATCCGGGGGCGGCTGCCAAGCTGCAGCGTCCGACCCCGGGCCAGCGGAAAGTCCCAAATCGCCATGCTCATGCCCCCGAGGTGGCGTCGGGAGCTTCGATGCTCCCCTCTTCGAGGGGCACTCCTTCGATCAGGGCGGCCACCTCGTCCGAGTACAACGTCTCCTTAACGAGGAGAGCCTCAGCGATGCGCTCGACTGCCCCCTTGTGCTTTCGCAGCAGCTTTTCCATGGCGGCGTAGCTTTGGTCCATGATGCGGCGGATTTCCTCGTCGATCCTGAGCGTGATGGCGTCGCTGTGCTCGGTCGGCTTCGAGAATTCGCGGCCGAGCACGGGATGCTCCTCGTCCCTGAGGTAGCGCACCGGCCCGAGCGCTTCGGACATCCCCCACTCGCAGACCATGCTGCGCGCCAGCTCCGTCGCACGCTCGATGTCGTTCGACGCGCCGGCGGTAACGTCGCCGCAGAAAATCTCCTCCGCGATGCGGCCCGCGTAGAGGAGCATGATCGTGCCCACGACTTTCTTGCGACTCAAATGGAGCTGGTCGCGCTCCGGAAGCTGCATGGTCGACCCGAGCGCCATGCCGCGCGGAATGATCGTCACTTTGTGGAGTGGCTCCACGTCGGGCATCAACCGCGCCGCCAGCGCATGTCCCGCTTCGTGGAAAGCGATAATGCGCCGGTCCTCATCAGTGATCTCACGGTGGGCTTTCTGGCGCCCCCAGCGGATTTTGTCGCGGGCTTCCTCCAGGTCCTCCTCCAGCACCGCCTCTTGGTTTTTCAGCGCCGCGAGGATCGCCCCTTCGTTGACGAGCGCCGCGAGCTCGGCCCCGCTGAACGAGGGTGTCCCGCGCGCGATCCGCCGCATGTCGACCGAAGGCGAGAGCCGCACTTTTCGGGAGTGCACTCGCAGGATCTCCTCCCGCCCCTTCAGGTCTGGCAAATCGATCACGATCTCGCGATCGAAGCGGCCCGGACGCAGGAGGGCCGGATCGAGCACGTCCGGCCGGTTGGTCGCCGCGATGAAGACGATGCCATCGTCCGACTTGAAGCCGTCCATCTCCACCAGGATGGCGTTCAACGTCTGCTCGCGCTCGTCGTGGCCCCCACCGAGGCTCGAGCCGCGCCTCCGCCCTACGGCGTCGACTTCGTCCACGAAAAGGATGCACGGGGAGTTCTCGCGAGCCTGACGGAATAGGTCGCGCACGCGGGCCGCGCCCACGCCGACGAACATCTCGACGAAATCCGAGCCGCAGATGCTGTAGAAAGGGACTTCTGCCTCGCCCGCGATCGCTTTTGCGAGCAGCGTTTTGCCCGTCCCGGGCGACCCGACGAGGATGATGCCGCGAGGCATCCTCCCGCCCAGCTTCTGAAAGCGCCGCGGATCGCGCAGGAACTCGATGACCTCGAGCACTTCCGCTTTGGCACTGCTGATTCCCGCCACGTCGGCGAACGTCACGCCCGTGGAAGGGGATCGCGTGGCTCGTGCGCGAGTCCGCCCGAAACCGAGGACGCCTCCGCCCGCGCCCGGCGCGCGGACTTGCCGGACGAGGAAGAAGTAAGCCAGCACGATGAGCACGAGCCAAGGCAGCGTGGCGAGCAGCGCGCTCCAGAAGGCGGAGTTGTACTGCGTGACTTTCCAGTCGAGGTTGGCGCCGGGATGCTCGGAGTTGTAACGATCGAGCACGTCCTGCCGGAAGCGCGTCATTTCGTCATCGGTGGCGAACTCCAGCGCGACTTCCGTCGGGCCTTCCCCGGGGTCCTTCACGTTGGCGCGGAGCGTCCGCGTGTCGTGGGCCAGCTCGAGCGTCTCGGGATCGAGGCGATCGTCGAGAAGAAGCGCGCGGACTTTGTAGTAGTTCCTCTCGACGCCGCGGTGCTGCATGGCGTCTTTCGAGAGCGCTGCGACTCCCAGGATCGCCGCCAGGAGGATTCCCGCGAGGAACATGCCCATGGATTTCCCCGAGGCGCCGGGGTTCGTTCCCCCCTTGCGCGGCCGGGGAGCATCGGGTCCGCCAGGGCTCATGGGTCCCTGGGACTCATGGCTGGGCGGCGCTATCTCTTGATTTTCTTGGCCCATGGGCCGCAGGGGGGGATGAAAACGAGGGCGGGACGACGGAATAATTATGTTAAACGGATTGGAACGGGGCAACGTCGCTGGCGGCTGATCACGAGCCAGCTTCCCAGAATTCGACTTGCTCGATGATTTTTTCGGCAAGGTTGCCCAGCGCCCGTGAGCGTGCGGTCTCGAGAGTCTCCCCCGTCTGGGTCGATAACGGCTCCCGGACGCTCACGCGCTCTTTCCACTGCTTCGCGTTGACGTAGTCCTCGACCACCAGGTCCACCTCGACAATGATGCTGGACTCGGTTTTTCGGTCCTGCCGGTCTTCCGCGACGAGTTTTTCCCGGAACTCACGAACCGTTCCGTGAATCGTCATATCCGCCACGCCGGAGTCGACGAGGCGCAGGTTCGTCCGGGTGTTGATCTCTTTGCGTAGAGTGCTCGTGAGGTCGTACTCGACCTCGCGCCGCAGCGGAAACGTCGCGTTGTTGAACGTGGGGACCGCGACCGTGCGCACTCCGGGCGGAGACGTGTAGCCGGGGGCATAGCCGCAACCCGCAAGGCACAGCGCGGGGAGCGCGAGCATCGCCCGCGGAAGAATCGGTCGAATCGCCACGTCAATATTTCTCGAGCTTGGTTTGGATTTCGCGAGCTTCTCTTGCCGCCGTGGACGTCGTGTACCGTTCGAGGACGACACGCAGATAAATCTTCGCCGAGGAGGGCTCGCTCTCTCGAAGGTAGAACTTGGCCAGGCGAAGGTTCTTCTCGCCGAGCATTTCGGTGATCTCTCGCAGCTTTGCGCGAGCGTCCTCGGCTTGCGGCCCGCGAGGATTCGATTCCAGGTACTGGCGGAACTTGCGTTCGGCATCTTCCAGGATCTTCTCGTCGTAGTCGACGCCTTTCACCTGCTTGAAAGTCGCGAGCGCCAGGTGGTACTCCGCGGGGCCTCGCCAGTCGCTCGACTGGGGATAGTCACTGACGATGCGCTCGTAGATCGGAACGGCCTCGGCGTACTGGCCGCTGTCGAAATAATATTTCCCGATCTCGTACAGCGCGTCGTCTGCGAACGGCAGGTTGGGATACTCCTTGAGGAGGCCCTCCTCTCCGATGAGGAGGTCGATGCCGTGGCTGGGGCAATTGTACGTGAAGATGAGGAAGGTGCAGGCGGCCTTCTCCCGGAGATAGTCGAGCGCAATGTCGTGGATGCGCTGGAACGTCCGGTTGAGCATGTCGCCTTCTGGTTTGTGCTTTTGGTAGACCTCGCGGTAGTACTCGATGGCCTTCTCATAGTTGCCGAGGAAGTAGTAGCACTCGGCGATGAGGAACGCCGTCTCCGCCGCAGTGGCATCGTCGGGCTGAATCCGCTTTCTGTACTCGAGGAGGCCGTCGAGCGCGTCGGCGTAAGCGCCCGCCTCGAACGCCTCTTTCGATTCGGTGCGGATTTGCGACGGCTGGCCCCAGGTGCCATGCGTGGGGCGCACCCAGCCGGTCTTCGTCTCCCACTGGTAATCCCCCTGCCCGGGGAGGCTCTTGCCTCGCGGGCTCTCGCTCTTCTTCGTCACGGAAGGCGAGGCGCAGGCAGCGAGGTAGACGCTTAGGGCGGCGACCAATGTGCTCCGGAGCGTCGTTTTCGATGCTTTCACGAAAGGCTTTTCAGCGTCTCCGTCCAGGCGCGCGAGGATTGTAGCAAGACCAGCTCGCGTTCCAACAGATTTGTCCGGAGGAGCGCGATCGCGGTGCGGAGCCGCGCGCCGAACCGATTCCATCCCTCCACGGGCTCGATGCCGAGACGGGGAGCAGTGCCCGTGAGGCTCGCCCAGAAGCGCATCGCTTCGCCGGGAATCGTCACGCCGCGGACGATCGATTGCTCCGCTCTGCACTGCCGGCAGAGGATGCCGCGCGAGCGTGAGCTGAGGAAGACGGGCCTCTCCCCATCGGGGCGGCTGCGGCCGCACTCGACGCATGCGTCCAGTGGCCCCAGCAGGCCCAGCGCCGTGAGCGCCAGCGTGTCGAAGCGCGCCAGCGTGAGCCCCACATCGCTCTCGCCCGCGGCGTCGAGGGCGACCAACGTTTCGAGTGCGACGTCGAAGAGCCCCGTTTCGGGCTCTCCCGCGACCCCCGCGCAGCGAAGAAACTCGATGACGTGGGACGCACCCACGTGGCGGTCCAGCCTCGAGCGCAGCCCGCGGAATCCCTCGAGCACCGCGGCTTCCGTCACGATCGCGAGCCCGGGGCTCTTGGGCGGAACGAAGACCATCTCGTACAGCACGGCGAGGTCCAGCGGCCCCTGAAAAGAGTTCTTGAGTCGATGCGCCCCCTTCGCGATTCCGTCCACGATGCCCTGCTCCCGGGTGAAGAAAGAGACGACCTGGCTCGACTCCGAGAAGTCCACGCAACGGATCGGTATCGCGATGCTTTTGACTTTCACGGCTGCGCTCCGCTCGGCGCGAGAACCGTGGCTCGTGAGGCGCGCAGCTCGCGGGCCGCCTGCCGGCAGCTCGACATCGGCGGCTTCACGGCCGAGAGTTCGCCGAATCGCGCACCGCAGGGGGCGGTGAACCTCGCGCTTCGTCGGCGAAAGAGAGCTTGAGTCGACGGATCCTGCGCTCGTCGGCGGCGATCACCTCGAACCGCAGAGAGTCGAGCTCATACGTCTCTCCCACGCTGGGGATTTTCCCCATCTGCGACGCAAGGAAGCCGCCCACGGTGTCGTAAGTGTCGGCCTCGGGGATGGCCGTGCCCAGCTGATCGTTCAGGTCGTCGATGTGGTAGGCGCCGTCGACTTCGGCCACGCCCGGACCGATGCGCTTCAGCGGCGGCCGGTCGATCTTCTCGTGCTCGTCGGTGATCTCGCCGACGATCTCCTCGATGATGTCCTCGATCGTGAGGAGGCCCGCCGTCCCGCCGAACTCATCGAGGACAATAGCGATGTGGAAGCGCTGCGTCTTGAACTCCTGGAAAAGCTCGCCGATTTTCTTCGTGAGCGCGACGAAATGCGGTTTCCTCGCCAGCTGCTCGAGCGCGACGGAGTCCCTGCGGTCCCAGTACCGAAGCAGGTCTTTGACGTACAGGATTCCAACGATGTTGTCCTTCGAGTCCCGAAAGACGGGGATGCGCGAGTGGCCGCACTCGACCGCGCGCTGGATGTTGCCTTCCAGGGGATCCTCGAGGTCGAAACAGACCATCTCGGTCCGCGGCGTCATGACCTGGGAAACTTCCACGTTCCCGAACGTGATGATCGACTCGATCATGTCGATGTCGCGGGACCCGATGAGCCCTCCGCGCTCCCCCTCCTCGGCGGCCGAGAGGATCTCCTCTTCCAGGATGTCCGCGCTGGGGCGGTCGACTTCTCCGCCGAGGAGCGACGCGATCCAGCGGACGGTGGCTCCCGCGGCCGTGCGCAGAGGGCTGATGATGGTGTGCAACCGATGGGTCGTCCGCAGGCGGCGGGCGACGGTCGCCTCGGGCGCGACTCGCGCGATGATCGCGGGGACGATCTCGAGGAAAACAAAGACGATGGCGAGGATCTCGAGCGCCAGGATGACGCACTCCCCCAACGTCTGGAGGAAGCTCGATTCCGGCAGCGTCCTCGCGCGGTTCGTCCACCGGCTGAACGCGAGGCTCAAGACGAGCGCAAGCCGGAGGATGAGGTCCAGCGTCCGGAGGCTGGAAATGTGCCCTTCCACGTGGTCGAGGTGATTCTCGATCTCGGGCCGGCGGTCTTCCGGAGCTCGCTCGAGGAGCGTCTTCCTCGAAAAAATCGCGAGAGCTTGCCGCGAGACGGCCACATACATCGCCCCGAGCAGCGCCGCCAGCGCCGCGAGCAGCCACTGCACGTCAAATCCGGCAATGCTCCCAAGGTTCATGGCGGCACTCAGCGCTGAAAAATTGGCAAGTAGCCCAGGGGGACTTCGAGGATCAAGAGCGCCACTGCGGTGGCGTATTCGTCACCGTAGGGTCGGTTCTCCCAGGATCCGTCGCTGCGCTGCTTCTTCAGGAGGTGCTCCCGGACCTTGGTGTACCAGCTCTCCCACAGGGGTCCGGCCTCTTGGTAAAACGCCTGCGCGGCGTACAGGTTCGCATAGAAATCGTGCTCCGCCTCGGCCGCGTTCCAGGGCGACCTGGCACGGTCGAGCTCTTTGTGCAGGTAATCGAGCCCTTTCTGGAGCTCCGGGGAGCGGTAGACCCCCGCGGCGTTGAGCGTTGAGATCGCGGCGGCCGAGAGCGCGAAGCTCGTGCGCTGGTTCCCGTCGACGGCACGGCACAGCGAGTACCGGAAGCTGCCGTCGGCCATCTGGCAATGGCGCACGTAAGCCCGAGCGCGATCGATGCGGCGTCCGTCCACGAGGATGCCGACGTTATGAGCCGCGCGGAGCGCTTGCAGCGCGCAGACCGTGACGGACGCCTCGTCGAGGTTCGGATCGGACCCGTCGGGCAGATAGTACCAGCCTCCCTCGATGCTCTGGGACCGTTCGATCACCGTCACGGCTTTCTTGATAAGGTTGGCGACCTCTTCGTCGCGCCCCGGAAGTGAACCATACAGCTCGCAGAGGAAAAGCACGGCGTAGCAGTGCCCGTGCATACGGCTCTTCGATTCATCGCCCTCGGTGATGAAGACGCCGGAGCCGACGGGCCGCGCGGAGCTGTTGAGATACTGGAAAGCTTTTTCGAGGAGCTTGCCCAGCTCTTTGTCGGCGCCGGGCTGATGGCCCGCTCCCAGCGCGGCGAGCCCGGCCAAGCTCGTCACGGCGACCTGGTAGCTCGATCCGATCGCGCCGTTCTGGGACTGGCGCGACTCGAGGAATCTCAGCCCGCGCTCCACCTGGAGCCGCATCGCGGCCCAGTCGCGGAGTGGCGCCGGAGGAAAGACGTCCTTTTTGACGCTCGCCGCGTCCGAGCTCTGTGCGCGCGCCGCGGCTGGACCGAGCAGCGCCGCCACAAAGGCGGCGACCCAGCTCAGCGAGCTCACGGAACGACGCCTATTCATGCTGCGGCTTTTCATCCTGCCCTTCCGCGCCCGGCTCGTGAGGGGTCGCGTCTTCTTCCCCCTTGGCCGCCTGCTGGAACTCCTTCAGGATCTCGCCTGTCATGCGCGAAACGCTGCCCTGTTTCTGGAGCAGCCGGTCGAGCGCGCGGCCCCACGACTCGGTGACGCCCTCCCTGCTCGCTTTGCGGAGATCTTCCAGATCCCGGGTGCCCTTGTTGACGTCGAGCTGCATGGCTTTCAGCATGCGCAGCTCCGCCACGCGCGGCACGAGGGGCTCGGGCTGCGGCCCAGGGCTCTGGCCCTGCTGCGGCTCGTTCATCTCCTGCTCGCGGTCCATCTCCTCTTTCAGTGTCGTGATGAGCCGCTCGACGTCGCGGACGATCTCTTTCTGGAGGAACTGCGTGTAGGTCCCCGTGTCGAGCTCTTTCAGCGAGTCGCGAACCTGGCGCATGTCGGCGCTCACGTTCTTCAGCACGAAGAGGAAAACGCGCGCGAGCTCCTCTTTCAGCTTCTGGTTGAGTCCGTCCACCTGCTCGGCGAGCTCGCCCTGCTGCGTGACGAGCTTTTCCACCGTCTGCGATATTTTCAGCCTCTGCCTCCGGCTCTCGTTCGCCTCTCTGCCCGCGTCGATCGAGGCCGTTTCCGTGTTCACTTTCTCCTGCCCCGTCTTGATCTCGGTGAGAGCCTCCACCATCGAGAGCATCTCCTGCTCGCGTTTGAGCTGCGCCAGCCGCTCTTTCTCCTCTTTGAGCTCTTCCCGCTTGTTGTTCAGCTTCTTGAGAGCCTCTTCCTGCTCCTGCTTCGCGCGCTCCGCGTCCTCCTGGGAAAGGTTCTCGGCGGCCTGCTCCATGTCCTCGGCGGCGCTGTCGAGGTCCTGGCTGTCGCCCGAGGAGCTCGATGATGACTGGGACGCAGATGCTTTCTTTGCCAGATCCTTCGTCATCCGCGCCAGCTCGTCCTGCTCCGGCGCGCTTTTCTTTACTTTCTCCTTCTCCATCCGCTCGAGCTGCTCGCGCTCTTCGTCGAGCGCCGCCTGCGCTCGATCCAACCGCTCGAGGGCCTCTCCGCCCTTCTTTTTCGCCAGCTCGGTGTTCCCTTTCTCCCGCGCGGCCGCGGCCTCGTCCATGGCCTGCGCGGCTTCGCCGAGGGACTTCTCGGCGTCGCCGAGCTTCCCGCCGTCGGGGCTCTTCGCTGCGAGTTTTTTGCGGAGCTCGTCGGCTTTCTTCCGGGCCTCCTCGGCCTTGCGCGCCAGCTTTTTCTGCAGCTCGGCGGCTTTCTCCTCGGGGCTCTTTGCTCGCTCCGCCTCCGCAGCCTTCGACAGCCCCGCTTCGGCTTTGGCGAGCTGTTTCTCCGCGCGTTCCGCGGCTTCCTTGGCCCCTTGGCGGTCGCCACCGCGCTGAGCCTTCGCGGCCGATTCCATGGATTTCGCGGCTTCGGTGAGTGACTGCGAGCCTTCTTCGAGAGAGGACTGCGCCGTCCCCCCTTCCGCCCCCTGCGACGCTTTCTGCATCGAATCGGAACCGGTCCGAGTCTCTTTTTCGAGCAGCCCCTGCTCCTGGACGAGCGAGGCCGTTTCTCCCGTGTTCGCCTCTTCCTGGCTCTGGAGCTCCTTCGCCACGGCGTCGCGTGCTTTCCTCAGCTCGCCGAGCGACTGCTGCTGGGCCTTGGAGGCCCCGGCGAAGTCTCGCGAGGCCGTGTCCTGGGACGCTTCGCGCGCCTTGTCGGCAGAGCGCTGGAGGCTCTCTTTGCCGGCCTGCGGCGTTGCCTTGCTGCTCGTCGCTTCGCCGGCGAATTTGTTGAGCTTCTCCGCGAACTCCTGAGACGCCTTCGCGACGTCCCCGGGCGACTCCTGAGCAGCGCTGCTGCCGTCTTTCGGCGCCGCCCCGTCCTGCGATTTTTGGTCCGCTGGCTTCTTGGCCTGGCCGGAGTCCGGGGACCTCGTCGTGGATGGTTTCCCGTCCCCGCTTTTCGCGACGCCATCGTCGCTCGGGCTGCGTTCCTTCGGAGCGCTTCCGTTGTCCCCGGCAGGTTGGGCGCCGTCGGTCGACGACTTGGGCTGACCGTCCTTCGCAACGTCTCCCTGGGGCTTGTCTCCCTTCGACTCGGCGCCGGTCGAGTCCGAGCCGCTCGGGCTGCCCTCTTTCGACTCGGCGGGCTTCACGGGCGCGCTCTTCGACACGGCGCCTCGCTCCGCGCCCTCGGCCTCGGCCTTCGGATGCTTCGTGGCCCCCGCATCTTTCTCCTGCGCGCCGCCGTCTTTCGAGACGGAGCCCTTCGCGCCCTCGGCGCCTTCCGCGGTCGGGTTAGACTCCGGCGGTGAGCTCTTGGACGCGTCGGGGGAGGGCGGCGCCGAGCGCTCCGCTCCCGAAGGCTTGGCGCTGAGCGCTTCCTGCCGCTGCGCCACGGATTCTCCCTCATGGAGGAGGCGTTCCATCGCCTCAACCAGGCTCCGGAGCTCTTCGAGCGGCCGGCTCTCGCCGGGAGCCTTCTTCAGGTCGCCGTTCAGCTGCTTCTGTCGATCGAGCAGTCGCTGCGCCAGGTCTCTCGCCGACTCCAGCGCCTTCTGGTCCGCGGACGCCGTCTCGCTTTGCGGCTTGTCGGAGCCTTGCGACGATTGCAGGTCGCTCTGGGACTTTTTCAGATCGGCGACGTCCTTGCTCAGGTCTTTCATCTGCGCGACGGCGCGCAGTCGATCGAGAAACTCCTTCGTCTTGTCGAGGAGGCTCGACTGTCGCGTCGCGAGTTGCGCGGCCTGCTTTTCCAGCGCGGCGAGCTCGTTCGCTTTCTTCTCCAGATCCTCCGCCTGCTCGAACTTAGTCCGCTCGAGGATCTCGAGAATCGAGTCCAGCTCCTCGAGGGCCTTGTCTTGCCGCCCGAGGGCTTCGACGAAGTTGGCTCTCCGGAGAAGCGCCGAGATTTCCTCCAGGGCCTTGCCCAGGTCCGAGCCATGGATGCGGTCGGCCGCCGCGCGCATGCGGGTGGCGTCATCTGGGTCGGTGGCCTGAAGCTTGTTCGAAAGCTGCCGGATGCGGAAGCCCACGTCCTGAAGCCCCGCCCGGATCTCCTGCTCCTCCTGGGAGAGCTCCGCGGCCGCCTCGGCCCCTTCCTGCGCCCACCCGGAGACGCCGTGGCAGCAGGCGAACGCGAGCCACAAGGTAATTTTTCCGTAGCGTCGTAGCGTGATCATTTCTGAGGCTCCCTCGGAGCGGTGCCTTGAAGATGGAGATGCGTCTCCCTTCGCAGGTCCGCCTGTCTCCTTCGCAGGTCGCGCAGCATCTGGATGAGTGCGTTCTTGTCCCCGAACTCGGAAAGGCGAAGGATGATGCTCTCCACCTCCCGCTCGAGGTCCCGTTGCGCCTGCGCGACGCTCGCCAGAGGTTTTAGGTCCTGGGGCTCGCGGCTGGCCGCCTTCTGCAGCGTTTCGAGCGACTTCTCGATCTGGACCGAGCCGTGGCTTGCCAGGGCCGCGACGTCGTCGCGCAGGCCTGTCACCCAGGTTTTCCACTTCTCATCGCCCACGTTGTTTCGCACGGTCCGCAAGATGACTCTGCCGAGCTCGCGGGCCTCCCGGTCGAGCGCCTGGCTCACGCGGCTCTGGTCCAGCCGGTGCCGCGCCAGCTTGCTGGCCTCCTCCACGGGGATCTTCTCGCGCAGC
>Ga0111538_10006191_pt1 | contig 16238 bp, 16 predicted proteins | sample SoiMethybrSBSTD1_FD_79669 | JGI IMG/M metagenome (GOLD analysis project Ga0111538, IMG submission 79669) | Bulk soil microbial communities from a Populus tree surrounding site in Tennessee, USA - Soil MetaG P. TD hybrid SBSTD1 (version 2)... | ecosystem: Environmental > Terrestrial > Soil >...
CCGCAGCCACCGAGCGCCAGCGCCCGGTCGAGGGTCGCCCGGCCCTCGGCGATCCGCTCCGCGTCCCACAGCGAGCGGTCCTGTTCGGCGAGGAGGACGATGGTGCCGTTCGCAAACCGCGCGTCGCGCCGGGCGTCGTTGAACAGCATGAGGGCGAGCAGCGCATGCACCTCCGGCTCGTCGGGCATCAGCGAGGCGAGCGCGCGGCCGAGCCGGATCGCTTCCGCCGCGAGATCGGCCCGGCCGCCGTAGCCCTCGTTGAAGATCAGGTAGACGACCGCGAGCACCGCTGCCAGCCGGTCGGGGAGAAGATGCGCGGGCGGTACGCGGAACGGGATTCCCGCGGCCCTGATCTTCCGCTTTGCGCGGACGAGTCGCTTCGCCATCGTCTCCTCGGGGACGAGGAACGCCCGCGCGATCTCCTCGGTACGAAGCCCTCCGAGCGCCCGCAGGGTCAGCGCCACCTGGGCGTCGAGCTCGAGCGCCGGGTGGCAGCACGTGAAGACGAGCTCGAGCCGCTCGTCCGGGATCGTCGTCTCGTCCATCTCGTCCTCCACGGCCTCCGGCACCTCGAGCAGGCGCGTCTTCTCGGCGAGCGTGCGGTCGCGGCGGATGCGGTCGATCGCCCGGTTTCTGGCCGTCGTCACGAGCCACGCCCGCGGGCTCTCGGGCGGCCCGTCGCGGGGCCAGCGCTCGGCCGCGATCGCAAACGCCTCCTGGGCGGCCTCCTCGGCGAGGTCGAAGTCGCCGAGGAGGCCGATCAGCGCGGCCAGGACGCGACCCCACTCGTCGCGGAACGCCTGGTCGACGTCTACCACTCGGCCACCGGCCGCACCTCGACTGCGCCCCCCATTCGGGCTGCGGGGACGCGCGAGGCGAGCTCGATCGCGGCGTCGAGGTCGTCCGCCTCGTAGAGGAAGTAGCCGCCGAGCGCCTCCTTCACCGAGACGAACGGCCCGTCGGTCGTCAGGGTCCGGCCCTCCCGGACGCGAACCGTCGTCGCCAGCTCGGGCGGCTGCATGCCGATCCCGGGCGTGACGCCGGGGGTCTGGTTGATCGCCTGGTAGGCGGCGTAGACCTCCTGCTGCTCGTCCTCGGAGAGCCGCCCCCAGGCCTCCTCGTCGTACGGGGTCGGGGTGTCGCCCTGGTGGATCAGGAGCAGGTACTTCATCGCTTCCTCCTCGTCGTCGCGTGTGGTCGTCTCCGAGACGAACGGCGGGGCCACGAAAGGACACACGAATCCGCGGAGGTTCGCATGCCGTAGGACCGGCATCAACGTCAGGAGGACAGGATGAGGAAGGCATTGCTCCCCCTCGTCGGGCTGGCCGTCGCCGTGGCGCTCGTCGCGCCCGCCCTCGGCATCGGCGGCGACGACGGTCGGAAGGTGCTCGACGCGAAGGTGCTCGGGTCGGTGAGCGAGCCGTACACCGGCTCGGCCAACGCGATCCGAGGCGTCGGAGGCGGCGGGCTCCCGTGGGAGATCGGCGACGCAAACGCCAGCCTGCGTGCAGACGGCCGCCTGCACGTGGACGTCGAGGGCCTCGTTCTCGCCCGGCGCTCGCCCGTTCCGGCGAACCTCCAGGGGACGAACCCGATTCCGCAGTTCAAGGCCATCGTCAGCTGTCTCACGACCGCGAGCGGGGCCGCGACGACGTCGAACGTCTCGACGGCGCTCGTTCCGGCGAGCCCGACGGGTGACGCCGAGATCGACACGTCGATCGAGCTGCCCTCGCCCTGCTTCGCGCCGATCGTCTTCGTGACGAGCCCCGGCGGCGCCTGGTTCGCCGTCAGCGGCCGTTAGACCCGATGTCCGGCCCGGGCTTTCAGTGCCGGAAGCCCGGGCCGGGCGAGAAGCCGTCAGACGTGCTCGAGGACGCCGTCGAGCGGCCGTGGCACACGGGCGAGGTCGAGCGCGTCGACGAGCAGCGAGGCGTACCTGATCTTTCGGCTGCCACCGCTGCCCATGAACCGCCGGAGCTGGTCGTGGGTGCTCCGGCCGCGCCAGTCGGGCTGCTTCTGGAGCGTCCGGAACGACCCGAGCTCTCCCTGGCTGCCCACGATCGCCTCGACGCGCGGCGTGCCGAGCACGCGGATCAGCTCGTCCTCGAGGTCGGCGACGCACACGTAGAACCCGAGTGACTCCATGTCCGCCCGCGTGAGGCCGGACCCGAGGCCTGCCCCCTCGAGCGCACGTGCGAAATGTCGTTCCTCGCCGGCGTCGCAGAGGCCCGCGAGGCGGAGATCGAGACCGTGGGGGCCGAATCGCTCGAGCGAGGCGCGAATTGCCTGCGCGCCACCGATCGCCACGATCTGGACGCCCTCGGCGGCGAGATCCCGTCCGCGGCGCCGGGCGAGCGTCTCGACGGCACGCTGGTCGCTGATGCCCTCGACGAGCACGACGGCACCGTCGAGAGCGCCTTCGAGACGAGGTTTCGCTGCAGGAACCATGGCGTCGGATCGACCGGCCGGGCGGTCGTGCCACGGTAGCCTTCGGGCCGTGCCGCACGCTCGTCGTCACGGTCGAGGTTCCGGAGTCCCGGCCGCGTGACGCCGCAGACGACGGTCGAGTTCCTCGCGCGGGAGCGTGGCAGGATCGTGGAGGCAGCGGACGCCGCTCTGCGGCGCGCGCATGCGCAGCACTACGAGGCCGCCGGGGAGCCCGAGGTCCGCCTGCGTCTCGACGCGCTGTTCGACCAGCTCCTGCAGGTGCTGACCGACCGTGACCTCGCGGGAATCGTCTCCCGTGCGGAGCTCGTGGCCGAGGAGCGGTTCGACGCGGGCTACGACCTGTCGGAGGTGCAGACCGCTTTCAACGCCCTCGAGGAGGCGATCTGGGCGCGCGCGATCGAGGTGCTCGACCCGGCCGGGCTAGCGGAGGCGCTCGGGCTCGTCAGCACGGTTCTCGGGGCCGGGAAGGACGCCCTCGCGCGCCGTTACGTCTCGCTCGCGACCCGGACGCACGCACCGTCACTGGATCTGCGCGCGCTCTTCACCGGGACGGAAGGACGATAGGCCGAGCTCGCTAGGGGGCTCGGTCGGTGTCGCCGTCCGGCGGCGGCGCATCGGGCTCGAACAGGCCGGCCTGGTAGGCGAGCACGACCGCCTGGACGCGGTCGCGGAGGCCGAGCTTCGCGAGGATGTGGGTGACGTGCGTCTTGACGGTCGTCTCGCTGATGAAGAGCTCCTGCGCGATCTCGCCGTTCGAGAGGCCGCGTGCGATGAGGCGGAACACCTCGCGCTCGCGCTCGCTCAGGTCGTCGAGCTCCGCGGGAGGCGTCGGACGCGGGATGCGCGTGAACTGCGCGATCACGCGCTTCGTCACGGCGGGTGAGAGCAGCGCGTCCCCGGCGGCGACGGTGCGGATCGCGGCGAGGAGCTGCTCGGGCGGCTCGTCCTTGAGCACGAAGCCGCTCGCGCCGGCCCGGAGCGCCTCGTAGACGTACTCGTCGAGGTCGAACGTCGTGAGGATCAGGATGCGGGCGTCCCGGTCGGCCGCGAGAATGCGGCGCGCCGCCTCGAGGCCGTCGAGCTCGGGCATGCGGATATCCATCAGGACGACGGTGGGGTCGTACCGGGCGGCCTTCTCGACGGCCTCGAGCCCGTTGCTCGCCTCGGCCACGACCTCGATGTCCTCCTCGCCGCCGAGCAGCATGCGGAAGCCGGCCCGCACCATCGACTGGTCGTCGGCGACGAGGACGCGGATGGTCACGGCCGGTCGTCTTCCAGAGGGAGGCGCGCGCTCAGGACGAAGCCGCCGCCGTCCGCGGGTCCTGCCGTCATCTCGCCGCCGTAGATCTTCACCCGCTCGCGCACGCCGACCAGCCCGTAGCCTTGGCCGTTGCCCTTCGGGCCGCCGCCGCCGTCGTCGCGCACCTCGAGCCGCACGTCTGCGGGCCCGTAACGCACGGTGACGTCGGCCCGGCTCGCATGGGCGTGCTTGAGCGCGTTCGTCAGGCCCTCCTGCACGATCCGGTAGGCGGAGAGGTCGATCGCCCGCGGGAGCTGCACGTGCTCGCCCTCGACGTGCAGCTGGACGGGCAGGCCCGCGCGTTCGACCTCCGAGACGAGCGACTGGAGCCCGTCGAGGCCCGGCTGCGGCGCGAGCTCGAGGTCGTCTCCGTCGCTGCGCATCGCGCCGAGAAGGCGGCGCATTTCGGCGAGTGCAGCGCGGCCGGTCTGCTCGACGCCGCGGAGGGCGTCGGCGTCCTCGTCGAGCTCGTGCGGGAGCTTGTGCCTGACGGCCCCGACCTGGAGCGCCATCACGCTCACGGCGTGCGCGACGATGTCGTGCATCTCGCGCGCGAACCGCGCGCGCTCCTCGGCGACGGCGATGCGCGCGGCGGACTCCCGCTCGCGCTCGGCCTGGGCGGCGCGCGCTTCCGCGGCGTCGACCTGCTCCACCCGCGTGTGGAGCGCAAAGCCCGCGAGCCAGGCGATGCCGAAGAGGAGGGGGATGAAGAGCAGCTCGCCCGGTTGGTGGTCCGGGATGTTGTAGATGATCGTCGCCGAGCAGCCGAGCACGACGACGAGGCCGACGCGGGCCAGCACCGTGTCGCGCAGGCTCCCGAGGAGGAAGGCCGCAGCCATCCCGGCGAGATAGACGCCCGCCATGAACGGGACGAGTCGCCCGTCGACGAACGAGATCGACGCGCCGAGCAGCCAGAACGCCGCCGGCGCGCCGAAGGGATAGCGGCGGCGCGCGAGCAGCGTGAGCACCGCTGCGACCATCGCCGGGATGCAGAACCAGAGCGTCGTGTCCGGGGCGTCCTCCGCGTCGCGCCTGAGCACGAGCTCGAGCACGCCCGCGAGCGCCAGCAGCACGACGACGACGTCGAACCAGTACCTTCGCGCGCGCTCTCCGAACCGCTCCACGAGCTGAACGTACTGGACGGCGCGAGGCATCGCCTCCTACCGGAGTAGGAGCCCGAATCGTCGTTCCGGACGAGCGCGGTTCCGGCCTTCAGACGACGTCATCCGAACCGGCGAGTCCTAGCGTCGTGGCCATGGAGATTCGGCCATTGACGAAGGAGGAACCCACGATGTTCCGCACCAAGGACGACGACCGTCGCAGCGGTCATTCGAACCTCGCGGCCCGCATGGGTCGCTGGAGCGCAGCACATTGGAAAACGGCCACGTTCGGCTGGCTCGCATTCGTCCTCGTGGCGTTCGGGCTCGGCGGCGCGATCGGCATGAAGTCGATCGACGACAACGCGCCGGGGCCGGGCGAGTCCGGCCGGATGGACAGGATCCTCGACGCGGGTTTCCAGCAGCCCGCCGGCGAGAACGTCCTCGTCCAGAGCACGACGCTCCGCACGAGCGATCCCGCCTTCCGGGCGGCGATCACGGACGTCGTCGCGAAGCTCTCCAAGCTGGCGGACGTCCAGAACGTGCGCTCGCCGCTCGATTCGCGCAACACGGGTCAGATCGCGCCGAACGGGCACGCCGCCCTCGTCGAGTTCGAGATCCGTGGCGACCCCGACAAGGCAGTCGACAAGATCCGTCCCGTCCTCGACACGGTCGACGAGCTGCAGGCTGCTCATCCGGCTGTCTTCGTGGGCGAGTTCGGCGACGCGAGCAAGATCGACGCGGTCGTGACCGCCTACGGCGACGACCTCGCCAAGGCCGGCCTGCTCTCGCTGCCGGTCACGCTGATCATCCTCGTCCTGGCGTTCGGAGCCCTCGTGGCCGCGGGCATCCCGCTGCTGCTGGCGCTGACCGCCGTGTTCGCGACGTTCGGGCTCATTGCGCTGCCGAGCGCGATCTTCCCGGTGGCGATGCAGGCCCCGGCGCTCGTGCTCCTGATCGGCCTCGCCGTCGGCGTCGACTACTCGATGTTCTACTTGAAGCGGGAACGCGAGGAGCGGGCCGCCGGGCGGAGCGAGCAGGCAGCGCTCGAGGCCGCCGCGGCGACGTCGGGCCGCTCGGTCCTGATCTCCGGCCTGACCGTCATCGTCGCGATGGCCGGGATGTTCCTCACCGGCGATCAGATCTTCGCGTCGCTCGGCGTCGCGGCGATCACCGTCGTCGCGATCGCGATGCTCGGCTCCCTCACCGTGCTCCCGGCGCTGCTCTCGCGGCTCGGCGACCGGGTCGACCGGGCACGCGTTCCGCTCGTCGGACGGCTCCGCCGGCAGAACGGCGAGGGCCGCATGTGGGGCGCGATCGTCGATCGCGTGCTGCGGCGGCCGCTCGTGTCGGCCGTCGTCGCGGGCGGCGTGCTCCTCGCACTCGCCGCTCCGGCGCTCCAGCTCCGCATGGCGACCCCGGGGCCCGACACGTTCCCGAAGTCGCTCCCCGTGATCCAGGCGTACACGAAGATGCAGCAGTCGTTCCCGGGCACGGCGCTGCCCGCCAACGTCGTCGTCCAGGCGCCGAACGTGAACGCGCCGGTCGTCCGCCAGGCGATCCGGAAGCTCGAGCGGCGGGCGCTCGCCAGCGGCCGCATGCACGAGCCGATCACGGTCGACGTCAACGCGAAGGGGACGGTCGCGAACATCGCGATCCCGATCGACGGCAAGACGACCGACCCCGAGGCGGTGGCGGCGATCCACCTGCTCCGCGACGAGATCGTCCCGAACACCGTGGGCGGCCTCCCGGACGTCGAGGCCGGCGTCACCGGGCTCGCGGCGCAGTGGCAGGACGGCTCCGACGAGCTGAAGTCGAACCTGCCGCCCGTCGTCGTGTTCGTCCTGCTCTTCGCGTTCGCGCTGATGCTGGTCGCCTTCCGCTCGATCGTCGTGGCGGCCAAGGCGATCGTGCTCAACCTGCTCTCCGTCGCCGCGGCGTACGGCGTGCTCGTGCTCGTCTTCCAGCACGGCATCGGCAAGGGGCTCCTCGGCTTCACCTCCACTGCCGGGATCGAGCCGGTGGTTCCGCTCCTGCTCTTCGTGATCCTGTTCGGCCTCTCGATGGACTACCACGTCCTCGTCCTCGGCCGGATCAGGGAGCTGTACGACAGGGGCGAGAGCATGGACGACGCGATCTCGAACGGGATCAAGCGGACGGCCGGCGTCGTCACCAGCGCGGCAATCGTGATGGTCTTCGTGTTCTCGATCTTCGCAACGCTCTCGATGCTGTTCTTCAAGCAGTTCGGCGTCGGGCTCGCGGTGGCGATCCTGATCGACGCGACCATCGTCCGGGCCGTGCTCCTGCCGGCGACGATGAAGCTCCTGGGCGAGTGGAACTGGTACCTGCCCCGGTGGCTGCAGTGGCTGCCGCGCCTCGAGGCCGGCGAGCCTGAGCCCGCCAAGGAGGCGGCCCCGGCTGCCACGTCGGCATAGGACGGAGCTCCCCCCGGGCCCCCGGCTCCGACTTCGGTCGGGCCGGGGGCCTTTCTATTCGCGCGCCCCGGATGCCGGGTAGGGCGGCAGGACGAGCGGCTTCCGCGGCGCCTGCGAGAAGTCGAAGTCGCGCGTGAGGTCGCCCAGGATCCTCTCGCTCTCCCGCACCGTCGGACGGGAGTCGGGGCGCCCGTCCGTCCTCGGGTCGATGCGCGCGCCGCCGAGGAAGTCGTCCTCGATGAACTTCAGGTATGCGTCGAAGCTGAGCGTCTGATGGTCGACGTAGCCGTGCCGCGCGTACGGGCTGATGACGAGCGCCGGCACGCGCAGGCCGTACCCGGAGCCGTCGACGGCGGGCGGCGGAACGTGGTCGTAGAAGCCGCCCCAGTCGTCCCACGCGAGGAAGATCGCGGTCGAGTCCCAATCGGGGCCCTCCATGATCGCGTCGACGATGCCCGTGACGTAGGCCTGCCCCCGGCTGACGAGCGCCGTCGGATGGTCGCTCACCAAGTGCGACGGCGTGATCCACGAGACGGCGGGAAGCGCTCCTGTGCGCGCCGCCTGGACGAACGAGCGGAAGGGCCGAATGTTGCCGCGCTGGTGATCCTCTGCGACCGTCGTGAACCACGGCAGCGGGTTCCAGATCCCTGGCGTGCTCGCGTCCTGGGGGATCGACCTGCAGAACATCGCTCCCCCGCGGCAATCGGGCTCTCCTCCCCGCTGGACGTAGTAGCGCCAGCTCACGTGGTGCGCGTGCAGCAGGTAGGTGAGGTCGGTCCAGTCGTAGTGGGGGATCGCGCCGTCCGGATCCTGCGGCTCGCCCGGTGGGGCGCCGGGATTCTCGACCGCAGTGCGGCAGCTCATCGGCTTCCCGCGCCTGGCGCACCTCGCCGACCATCCCGAGACGAGGTAGAGGTGAGCGGGCAGGCTCCACGACGCGTCGGACTCGAACATGTGGTCCTGCAGGACGAAGTCCCTTGCGTACGCCCAGTAGTTCGGGATCTCGCGGGCGTCGTGGTACCCGATCACGTCCGGGGTCGGGGTCCGCGCTCCGAGCGTGCAGATGGGTGCGTTCGAGTCGAGGCAGCGCTGGTGAAGGACCCGCCGCACGGAGTCGATGAAGCCGTCCATCCGGCCGTGGTCGACGTCGAGGACGGCGAAGCGATGGCCGTGCGGGCCACCGTAGTTCCGGTCGCCGCTGTCGTGGAACGGCCGGTCGCACCGTTTGGTGAGCGGGTCCGGGACGCAGACGCTCGGGATGCCGTTTCGCATCGGGATCCCGTCCGCGCCCGGGTAGGTGCCGAAGTAGGAGTCGAACGACCGGTTCTCCTGCATGATCACGACGACGTGCCGGATCTTGTGGATGCCGACTCCGGCCGTCGCGGTGCGAACGGGCCGCACTGCGGAGCCCGGGGATCCCGTCTCGCGTGCAGGCGAGGAAATCCGCGCTACCAGCGCCACCAGCGCCGTCGCGGCGAGAGCGCCGAGCAGGAGGGCGGCGGGCCGTCTCACGCGCCGATGCGGGACCGACAATTGATGACTACGAGCATCACCGGACGACGTCCGCGCGTGGATCGGCCGAGGGGATGAACGCGCGCGGCCGATCGGCCGGCCGTTCGTAGGAGTCGTCTCCGACTCCGCGGACGTGCTTGTGGCCGAGCGCGCGAGGCGATTGCCCCCGCGCCGCTCCTACCGGAGGAGGAGACCGGATCGTCGCCGGGTGCGAGGACGAATCCGGCCTCGCGACGACGCCGCGCCGCCGCATGCCTCCTAGCGTCGGATCATCGACACGACCAGGAAAGGACCACCGTGAAACCTCCCATGAAACGAGCCGTCACACCTGCACGCGTCGTCGCCCTCGTCCTCATCGGGCTGACGGTTGCGGGCCTCGCATTCGTCGGCTTTTCCGGTGACGACCGCGTCTCCGTCCCGAAGGGCGCGCAGGCCGGCGACCTTGTCCTCGACCCCTGTACGTACGCCACCGACGACGGTGGCTTCGACGCCGACTGCGGCACGCTCGTCGTGTCCGAGAACCCGTCCGATCCGAAGTCGCGGCTGATCGCACTGCCGGTGACGAGGATCCGCGCTCTCTCGGAGCGTCCGAAGGAGCCGCTCTTCCGGCTCGAGGGCGGGCCGGGGATCACGAACATGACGTTCCCGTGGGCCGGCCGCTACGCGGTCGATCGTGACGTCGTGCTCGTCGGCTACCGCGGCGTCGACGGCTCCGTCCGGCTCGACTGCCCCGAGGTCGGCTCGGCGCTCGGGCACTCGACCGACCTCCTCGGCGAGAAGTCCTTCCGCGCGTACGAGAAGGGCTTTCGCGACTGTGCGAAGCGGCTCACCGACGACGGCTACGACCTCACGCGCTACGGGCTCTCGCAGCAGGTCGACGACATGGAGGCCGTGCGGAAGGCGCTCGGCTACGACCGGATCGACCTCCTGAGCGAGAGCGCCGGCACGCGGACGGCCCTCATCTACGCGTGGCGCCATCCGCAGCGGATCCACCGGTCGGTGATGATCGGCGTGAACCCGCCCGGCAACTTCGTCTGGGACCGGAAGACGACCGACGAGCTCGTCGGCCGGTACGCCGCGCTCTGCAAGCAGGACGAGGCTTGTCGCTCGCGGACCGACGACCTCGCCGCCTCGATGCGGCGGACGGCGGCAAACATGCCCGAACGCTGGCTCTTCCTGCCGATCCAGAAGAGCAGCGTGCGGATCTTCTCGTTCTACGGGCTGATGGAGACGACGTCGGAGATGGCCCCGTTGAACGCGCCGACCGCGATCGACTCGTGGCTCTCGGTTGCCGAGGGCGACGCGAGCGGCTTCTGGCTCCAGTCGCTCGTCGCGAAGCTCGCGCCGATGCCGTTCGTCTGGGGCCAGTACGCCTCCGCCGCGAGGCCCGACGCCCGCGCGGTGGCGGACTACTTCGCCTCCGGCGCGCAGAAGGGCGGCACCGGCCTGGGGTATGCGGGGACGGCGTTCGCCTGGGGCGGCGGTCGGCTGGCCGACGCCTGGCCCGCCGCGCCGGACGAGAACGCGTACAGCGAGATGCGTACGTCGAAGGTCCCGACGCTCCTGATCGGCGGGGCGCTCGACTTCTCGACGCCGCCGCAGAACGCTCGCAGGGAGCTCCTTCCCTACCTGCCCAACGGGCACCAGGTCGTGCTGCCGGGCTTCGGGCACTCGGGCTCCTTCTGGCACGACCAGACCGAGGCCGGCACGCATCTCGTCACCACGTTCCTCGACCGGGGCCGGGTCGACCGGTCGCGCTACGAGCCGCAGGAGGTCGACTTCACCCCCGGCGTGACGCTTCCGATCCTCGCCAAGGGCGTCGCCGGCGGGCTCGTGGCGCTGCCGCTCCTGGTCGCGCTCTCGCTGTTCGGGATGGCGCGGCGGGTGCACCACCGCGGTCGCTTCGGCCGCACGGCCGGCACTGCGCTGCGGACGGTCTTCCCGGTCGTGCTCGGCTTCGGCGGCTGGCTCCTGGGCGTGCTGCTCGTGATGACGGCGATGCCGAGCGTCCCGCTCGACGAGGAGCTCCTCGCCGCGCTCTCGATCGGCGTGCCGATCGGGCTCGGGATCTATCTCGCCTGGGTGGACCGCGACTGGACGGCGGAGAGAAAGGGCATCGGGTTCGCGGCGGCGCTCGCGGGAGCGCTGACCGGCGCCTGGCTCGGTTTCCAGGCGGCCACCGACCTGCTGGCGCTCGTCACGACGATCGCGGGGGCGACGGTCGGCGCGAACCTCGTGCTCGTGCTGCTCGATATCGCCTGGGATCGCCAGGGCCGGGACCGTACGGCGTCCTCGCCGGCGGCAGAGCCGCTCGAGGCGCGACCGTCGATCGGCTGAAGAGCCGCATCACGGGCGGGGCGCCCCCGCAGCCCCGCCCGTACGTGCGTCCGCGCGGCGAGCGACGACGATGCCCGCGCTCCACCCCGGTGCGCGACCTCGGGTCGGCAGCGGAATGGCCTCGACGTCGATCCCGCATCGGGCGAGCAGCCACGAGATCAGCGAGTTGGAGTTCCACATCTCGCCCGCGTGGAGCTCGTCGCGGCCCCAGACGGGGGTCGGCGCCTGCGGCACGAGCTCGAGCACGCGCCGGGCGACGGCCGCGTCGCGGCTCAGCCGGCGCGGGCTCTCGACCGCCTCGCGGACGTCGGGGATCGTGCCGCCGCGCCAGCGCCTGACCTCGTAGCGGAACAGCCGAAGACGCCCGAGCGGGCGAAGGCCGACGGCCCCGCCGGCGACGACGCCGCGCTCGCCGCCCTCGCCCCACGCGGGCGCCTGCTCGACGACGTACCGCCCGGCGGGAACCGTGACCTCGAGCGCCGAGTGGTAGAGGTCACGGCGCTCGCGCCGCGCGACCGCCGCGGCGACGGCCTCGAAGACGAGACCGTTGACGCGGACCGAATGCCCGCCCGCGCCGAGGGGGAGCCACAAGAGATCGACCGCCGAGGCGTCGGTCATGTCCCGCGCAGGGCCCGGTCGAAGAAGCCGACGATGCGCGTCTCGTACTCCCGCGGCCGCGCCTCGAGGCCGCCGACGTGCTGCGCCTCGGGGATCTTCCAGAGCATCTTCGGCTCGGAGGCTGCCCGGAAGTACCGCGGGTTGAGATCCTCGCCGCCCTGCCCGTGACCCGCGTAGACGAGGAAGAGGGGCCGCGGTGCGATCCGCGGGACGAGGTCGGTGAGGGAAGGCGGAGGCGCGGTGCCGCTCATCACGGCGACCGCCACGGTCTCGAGCGCGGACTCGGGCAGAGAGAGCCAGCCGCGCGGCCCGCGCAGCAGGTGCTCGCGCACCGATCGGACTCCGGCGCCCTCGGACACCACCGCGCGGAGGGCCGGGTTCGAGGCCGCGGCCTGGATCATCATCTCCCCGCCGACGGAGAACCCGATGCCGCCGATCCGTCCGTCACGGACGTCGGGTCGCGCTCGAAGCCACGCCACGGCCGCATCGATGTCCTTCGCGCCGGCCCAGCCGAACAGGTTCGGGGCGCCCTCGCTGCCGTCGTAGCCGCGGGCGTCGACGAGTAGCACGCCGTAGCCGTGCCGCGCGAGCATGCGCGCCTGGGGAAGCTTGCCCTGCCGCGTGGGATACGACACGACGGCCGCGCCGTTGCGTGACGGGACGTACCACGCGGCGAGCTCGAGGCCGTCGCTCGTCCGCAGCGTCACCGTCTCGTACGGGCGGCCGAGGTCGGCGCGCTCGACCGCGGCGCGAGGGCGGTGCGTGGCGAGGATCCCGATCGCCGGAGGGAGGAGAAGCCAGTAGGCAAGGACAACGGTGGCCACGCCGATTCCCACCCGCCGCAGGTAGCGCCACCGGCCGGGCATGCGCGAGCGCCAGAGCAGCGCAACCGCGACCGCACAGAGCGCCAACCCGACGGGGAGGAGCAGGAACCCGGTCCAGTCCTCGCCGCGGGCGCCGACGCCGCGTGCGTCGGCGATTGCGAGGGCCGCTCCCTCGAGCGAGAGCACGCCGAGTGCGAACGAGAGCGCGGCACGGCCGCCCGCGCGCAGGCGCGGGTAGGCAAGCGCCGCCACCGCGAGCAGCGCGAGCGACACCGACCCTCGCAGGACGTGGTCGTCGGCTCCGGTGCCCGGCTCGGTCGCGAGAAAGGAGTCGACGATCGCGTGCACGCCGACGATCCCGGTCGCGCACCGGAAGACGACGACGTCGCGGCCCGAAGACCCGGTCACGCCACGGAACGCAGAGCTCATCGCCAGAACCGTGCCCCATCCCGCAACGGACGTCATCCGCAAAGCCCCGGAGCCGGCATGTGGTTCGGCCGCCGCGAGCACGGGCGCTCCGCACAGCTCGTGCCCTGCGCGAAGCGTCGAACGCCGGTCACGTGCGCAGTTCCATGCACGTCGATCAGCGTCTGCCCCGATGCCGCGGCGGGAGCGCGCGCTTACGGTGACCGGTGTCGTTCACAGAGGAGGTATCAGCCGATGCCGACGATCAAGGAAGCAGCATCGGATTTCCTGGCCAACAAGCGCGTTGCCGTCACCGGTGTCTCGCGGGAGGCGAACGGCCACGGGGGCAACGTCGTCTACCAGCGGCTTCGGGACCGCGGCTACGAGGTGTTCGCCGTCAACCCGAACGCAGACGAAGTGGAGGGCGATCCTTCGTACCACGACCTGCGATCGATTCCCGGAGGCGTCGACGCAGTGGTGATCGCGACCAGACCGGAGCACGCGGAGGGGACGATGCGCGAGTGCGCCGAGCTCGGCATCCGGCAGGTGTGGATGCACCGCGGGCCCGGCCCGGGCAGCGTCTCGGAGACGGCCGCCGCCTACGGGAGGGACCGCGGGATCACGGTGATCGCCGGCGGGTGCCCGTGCATGTTCGACCCGGCCGCGGACTTCGGGCACAAGGCGATGCGCGCCGTGCTGACGCTGACGGGGAAGGTCCCGAGGAAGGTCTGAGACTGCTCAGGAGTGCTGCGCGGGCACGGCCGCGAGAAGCTCGGACCTGTCGGCGAGCCGCGTCCTCGCCGGGCCCTGGAGCACACCGCCTGCCACGCGGTCTGCTTCGAGCGGCGCCACCCTCCGGCCCGCCTTCGCCAGCAGAGCCGCGGTCGTGATGCCGACGATCCCGCCGCCGACGACCGCAACGTCGACCTCGAGATCGCGCTCGAGCGGCGGGTACCCGGTGGGCTCGATCCACAACGATCGACGGTCTGCCACGATCGCCGCGTAACCCGTCGTCGCGGGAGGGGAAACGAGACGTGGGCCAGCCTTCTGATACCCCCACCGGGTACAGTGAGAAACGAGAAGAGGAGGAAGAGATGGAGACGAGGGCCTATTCGGTTCCGGGCATGCACTGCGCGCACTGCGAGTCGGCGGTCAGGGAGGAGCTTTCGGGCGTGGCGGGTGTCGCCGCGGTCGACGTCGATCTCGAGACGAAGCTCGTCACCGTTCGCGGCGATGGTCTCGACGACGCGGCGCTCGTGGCAGCGATCGACGAGGCGGGATACGACGCCGAGCCGGTCCCCGGCCGCTGACCGTGAACGGACGTGGCCCAAGCCTCGTCTGTCTTGGTGGTGTGTGCGCCGGGCCACACGAAGAGGAGCGAGGCTGAAGGCACGCTCCAGCCTCGCCCTGGACTACGCCCCGGCCTCGCCGTTGCGCGCCCCGCGCTCACGCTGACGCGGCTGCGACCTCCTCGCGAGCCTTCTTCGGCGAGACTTCTCGGAGCCGTCCCGTCTCCACGTCGTAGACGAAGCCGCGGACGCTGTCCTTCCTCGGAATGAAGGGACTTGCCTCGATCCGCGCGACCGACTGGCGCACGTCGTCGTCGACGTCGTCGAACGACTCTGCAGCCCATTGCGGCTTGATCCCGGTCTCTTGCTGCACCTGGTGCCGGAACTCGTCGTCCCGGAACGTCAGCATCCCGCAGTCGGTGTGGTGGATGAGGATGATCTCCTCGGTCCCGAGCAGACGCTGCGAGATGGCGAGCGAGCGGATCTCGTCGTCCGTGACGACGCCGCCCGCGTTGCGGATCACATGCGCGTCGCCCTCGGCGAGCCCGAGGACGCGGTGGGGATCGAGGCGGGCGTCCATGCAGGCGAGGACGGCGACCCGCTTCGCGGGCGGAAGCGGCAGACCGCCTCGGTCGAACTCGTCGGCGTAGCGCTCGGCGTTCTGGAGCAGCTCGTCGGTCACGCTCATCTGGGCCTCCCGTACGTGTGCGTACCACTCCGGCAGGGCACGCTTTACGAAATGAAGTAATACACGAATAGTCGCGCGCCCGCGTTCGGTTCCGTGACAGGAGGGGTACGCAGGTGGGGTGCGGAGCCCTACCGAGGTACTCGACGACCATCTCCGTCGTGCGAAGGAGGGAGACCTCGAGGGCGACATCGGCGCGAACTACGCCGACGACGTGGTCCTGATCGACCGCGAGACGGTGCGCCGCGGCCATGCCGGCGTCCGCGACGCGGCCCGCCAGCTCGCAGGCGAGCTTCCCGACGCCTCGTACGAGTACGTCACGACCCACGTCGACGGCGAGATCGGGTACCTCCAGTGGACGGCCACGGCCCGAGGCGCGCGGGTCGAGCACGGCACCGACACGTTCGTCATCCGCGACGGGCTGATCCGCGCGCAAACGTGGTACTACCGCGTCGAGAGCGACTGAACGTGGGCGCTCAGTCGGGCAGGCTCGGCAGCGTCCCGTCCCGGTATGGGCCCGCGGTGGGCTCCGGGAACGGCGCGTAGGCTTCCCGCCCGGAGGACGTCTCCTTCGCCACGCCGGCGTCGTGCTTCCGGGCCACCTCGACGACCGGGTACAGGAGCTCCTCGTGCTCGTGTCTGGCGCCGATCATCAGGATCGCGCACGGGCCGTCGCCCGCGCCGACGAAGACGTGCTCGGTCCAGGGCGGGCAGTGGACGAAGTCCCACTGCCGGAGCGGGCGCTCTTCGCCCTCGACGAGCAGGAGGCACTCGCCGGAGAGCACGAGGAAGTCCTCCTGGGCGCTCTCGCCGTGGTACATGCAGTTCGGCTCGCCCGGGGCGAGCACCTGGATGTTGACTCCGACCTCGGCGAAGTGCGCGTCGCCCTCGAAGACGCACGAGGAGCCGAACGTCTCGCTGTGCCACCACGGCGCCTCGCGCGCGTTGACGACGAACCATCCCGCGCCCTTCGGCACGAGCCCGTGCTCGGTTCGCTCGAGCGTCGCCTCCGTGACTGTGCGCGTGTCGGCCTGCGCGGCGTCTTGCGACATCAGCTCCTGGAAGCGCGGCTCGCCTCGGATCGGGTCGAAGTCCGAGTCCTCCCGCGCCATCTCCCGACACCCGCCCCACATCTCGATTGCACGCTCGAGGTGGTCGAGCGCGTCCGCCGTCCGCCCGGCGAGGCTCTCGCAGCAGGCGAGGTTGAAGAAGAGCTCGGGGTCCGGATGCGCCTCGACCAGCGCGAGCCCGCGGTCGGCGGCCGCGGCATAGTCGCCGGCCGCGTAGA
>Ga0111538_10006192_pt1 | contig 16237 bp, 10 predicted proteins | sample SoiMethybrSBSTD1_FD_79669 | JGI IMG/M metagenome (GOLD analysis project Ga0111538, IMG submission 79669) | Bulk soil microbial communities from a Populus tree surrounding site in Tennessee, USA - Soil MetaG P. TD hybrid SBSTD1 (version 2)... | ecosystem: Environmental > Terrestrial > Soil >...
CGTCCGAAGGACGGGCCCTACAACAGGCTCCAACTTCAAGTGCACTTGAAGTCAAGCGGAAAGTGCGGCAAGCTGGAACTGTGAGCGATGTCTTGACGATCAGTGAAGTGGCGAGGCGGAGCGGTGTGGCGCCGTCTGCGTTGCGGTTCTACGAGGAGCAGCGTTTGATCCACTCGGAGCGCAACAGCTCAGGCCATCGACGTTACTCCCGTTCGGTCCTGCGTCTCGTGGCGTTCATTGTCTTTGCTCAGAAGGTCGGGTTGTCACTCGACGAGATTCGCGCCGAGCTTGCGAAGCTGCCGCGGCATCGCGTGCCCGAGCGCGCTGACTGGGCGAAGCTGTCAGGAGAATGGAGAGGCCGGATCCGGGCGCGCATCGCCGAGCTCGAACGGCTCGAAGCAGGTCTGACGCAGTGCATCGGCTGCGGCTGTCTATCGCTCGATCGGTGTGCGTTGGCCAACCCGGGCGACCGAGCGGCACGTCGCGGCTCTGGTCCGCGGTATTGGATGGAAGGACGTGAGGGCCGCTAGAATTTCGGCTTGTTCTGATCGCCTTTCTCGATTTGATTGCGCCGACCCTGATCGGCGGCGGCATTGTTTGCGTTCCCGGTCGCGGTCGCGGCCTTCAACGCGTATGGCAGATTCACGAGCTCGACGGTGTACGCCCCGAGGAGTTCCGGGCCGCTTCGATTGAGCATCGCGGTCACGGCAAAGAACGACTGGAAACAGCTTTGCTCGAGCGTGTTCGGCTGCCGGGGCGGACCGATGCGGACGTAGTTGATGAAATTGATGCCCTTGCACCCGGTGAGACCCATGTCGGCAGAAGACAGCAGCTTGCCGTTCTGCTCGTAAATCCAATACACATACAGGCCACCGCCGCCACGATCGTTGGTCAACGTCTCTTTCCCGTATTTCTCGCGCAAGGCGGTCATCAGCGCCTTCTGCGACATGGAATTCTGTTCCGTGAAACCCTGGGAACGCTGAATCATCCAGACCCCAGGATCGTTGGGCTCTGCGGTCACGTAGACGCTGACCATGTCCTGATTCATGGGGTCCGACCGCGTAAACCCTGTCGGTGTGATCGCGAAGATGCTCCCGGGCATGCGCTTTTGGAGGGCGGTTCGAGCCACATTCTGCGGCATGCCCACCTGCAGGCTGAGCAGATCCGGGGTCGGTCCCTGCGCCCCGATCACGATCGGTGTGATAAGTCCCGCGACGGCGAGGACCAGCAATCGCCTGAGTACAGTGTGTCGTGTGGTCATGGTGGCGGTCTCCTGAAAACGCGTTGGGTCCCCGGGCAACGATCTAGAGCTTCGGCGCCGCGCGCTTCGCTCCGGCGTCTTCCTGCTGCTTGATCGCGTTCTCGTTGGCCTGCTTGACGAACGCTGCCATGAGCGCAAGCGAGTTGTGCATCAATCCTGGGCTTTGAATCGTCGTCCAGAAAGCCCCCTCCAACTGGGTGAGTGATTGGTGCTGGATCTCGGCGCGCGCGACGACGTAGGACACACACTTGGCGCGGTATTCGTCAGACTTGATCCACTCCAGCCCCAAGAAGGCTTTTCCTGGTTCGTTGTTGCCGTCTCCGCCCCGAATCTCACCAATCGGAGGCCGCTGGATGCAACTCGTCTGCGCCTGAGTGGGGTTCCGCAGTAATTTGCCAGTCAAGTCGTAGATCCAGCCGAGCGCCTGACCAGATTCGTCGATCGACTCCTGGCCGTACTTCGTGCGGTGCGCCTCGAGCAGCGTGCCTGCGGCGACCGGCGACGCATTCGGGAAGCCCACGTACCGCGCGACGATCTCCACCACCAGCGGACCCGGCGGTGCCGTCAACTGGACCCCGATGGCTTCGTGACTGCCATCGAGATTGCCCCACAAGACAGGGTTCCGGCCGCCGGCCGGCAGATGCGCGAGAATCAGGCGCGGCCTTCGGTACGGCTTTCCGCCGGCCGTGAGCTCCCCGTCGTGGATATCGATCACCAGCTTGGGGTTCGAGGCCTTGAGCGCGGCAACAGCCTGTTCGACCGTCATCCCCAGCTTCACGCCGACAATGTCGATGAAGCCAACCGACGCCGCAAGTTTGCTGAGCGCTTCAGGGCTGCAGCATTCGGCTGACGCCGTACCAGCGGCGGCGGTCGTCGCACCCGGGGCGGCTGGCGACGCGGGCGCTGGCGTCGGCGGCTGCGGTCGTGGCGGTCGCTGCGATCGCTTGGCCTCTTCCTCTTCCCGCGCCTTTTTGAATGCGTCCTTCGCCGCCTGAATCGGGTTCTTGATCTGAGCCGTGACCGGGGCTCCGAAGACCCATCCAGCAGCGATCGCAACGAACAATACTCGGCTGAGGATCTTCATTGGTTCCCCTTCCTTTTCAGCTCACCTAACGGCGACTGCAGCGTGCCATCGTCGTTGATGTCGAGCGCCATGTCCTGGGATTCGCCCGGCTTGTGTAGGTAGACTTTGCCCCCGCCCATCCAGCATTCGAGCTCGTCGTCCTCCTGGCTGTATGGGAGGCGCATGACGGCCTTGCCCGACCGGAACACGATCGTCATCGTTGCGAACCCGCCGGTGCTCGCATACCGGCCTTCGATCTTTCCGGCGCAGCTCGTGAGACCTGGCTTCGGCGGACTCCCAGCTTTTGGTGCCGCGGGTTTCGGTGGAGCGGTGCCAAGACGCATCGTCTGCGCGTTCGCCCACACGGTCCGCCGACCCGGAAGCTGCACCTCATACTCCAAGCCGAGCACGGTGATGATTTGCCCGTCCACCCACGTACCGTTGACGTTGACCTGAACCGCGTCGTGCAGGTTGTACTGACCGGCCGCACGGTCCTTCGGCGTAAGCGGACCGATCCGGCGCACCTCGTCTGGGTAGAGTTTCGTGGTGTCGATCCCGATCTGCGAGTGGACTCGGTAGACGTTCCCGTTTGCAGACAGGATGGTGCCCTTCATCCAGCCTTGTCCGGTGCTGATCTCGACCACGTCGCCGATCCTGAACCCGTTGGCGTCTGCCGGCGTCGCAGGCGCACTCGCCCGGCCAGCACCACTCTTCGGTGGCGTGGATGACTGTGCGCCGGCAGCTGCCGTGAGCGCGAGAAACGCCAGCGTCAAGAGCAACCGTGTCATCGTGTTCTCCAATCCGGCAAGCCGGCTCACAAGTGTGCCGACACCAGAAATTCCTCGTAGGCCGTGTCAACCGTCCGGATGTTGCTCTTGCCAAAACGCTGGAGCCACCAGCCGAAGATCATCAGCGGGATGCCGAACCACGAGAGGATGATGGTCACCGTGAAGAGGCCGCCGCCGGCGAGACAGATGTAGCCGAGCAGCTTGAGGTGTTTGGCCGGTGTGACGAGTTGCTGCTTCTGCGCAAACAGAACATCCGGATCGCGCGAGCCGCAGGATTTCAGGCTTCCGATGACGCTCTGTTTGTCGAGCCTCGTAAACTGGCTATGCGGTCCCGCTGGCATCAGGCCCATGACGTCTCTCCTGCGTGGATGATGGCTGAAGGTTGCTTAGCCATCCATTGCGCAGGAACGACACCGAAACTGTCACGGTCGATGCGGTGTGACGATCTTATTTCCCGACGCGGGCGGCTTCTGCCCGATACTTGGCCGCTTCCTCCGGCCGATGCAGGATGTCGTAGGCGGCGACAAGATCTTCGCGCGCCGACTTGAGCCAGCTCACGGTCGGCGCCGTTTGTTTGGCGACGATGTCGTAGCCGGCCTTGGATTCGACTTCCGCTTCGGCCGTGCGGCCTTGCCGCAGCAGTGATCGACCGAGCTTGATGCGTGCGATGCCGGTGTTCAGATGCGTAGGAGACTGGGTCGCGGAGAAGGTCGCAACCGCCGCTCTGTACATTGTTTCGGCGGTGGTGAAGTCGCGCCGCGCCATGTGCACGCCGGCCAGATTCGAGCTGGCGATCCCAACGAGATAGTGCTTGTCGCCATACACGGATCGATAGATCTCGCCGATGCGCCGGAAATGGCGTTCGGCGTCGTCGAACCGCTCCTGGCCCATCGCCACGTTGCCGAGATCGTTGAGCGCCGAGGCGACGCGGGGGTGGACCTTCCCGAACACCTGTTCCTGGATGGCGAGCGCGTCGCTCAACAGTCCGTTGGCTTCGTCGAACCGCTTCTCCTGGTACAGGCAGCGGCCGAGCATCGTGAGGTTCGACGCGGTGCGATAACTGTCTTTGCCGTACCAGGTCCGAATGATCTCGAGCGCCTTCCGGTAGAACGCTTCCGCATCGACGTACCGGCCCCGCTCGTACTGAATGGCGCCCAGGTTGATGAGATCTTCGGCGACCAGCGGGTGTGCGTTTCCATAGAGCTCGCGGTGCAGGGTCAGCGATCGCTGATTGAGCGATTCCGCAACGTCCAGGTGGCCGGCATAGAAATTGGCGTTCGCCAGTTCGTATAACGCCGCGGCCAGATCGGACGGGTCCGCGCCCGGTTTCGAGCGCAGCGTCACGGCTTCCTGCAGCATCGCGATCGCCTGGTCGTACTCGCCTCGCTGTTCGAGAATCTCGCCGACCGCCTCCGTCGCATCGGCGACCTGCGGGTCGTCCGCTGGGAGCGTGGCCCGAGCGACAGCGAGCCCTTCACGCGCCATCCGCTCCGCTTCGTCGAACCGCGCTTGATCGGAGCGAAGCCGTGCCAGCGCCGTCACGCCTCTGGCGATATCCGGAGAGTTCGATGGAAGCAGTGAACGACGCGTCTCGATGGATGACTGCAGGAGCGTGTCGGCCTGATCGAACTTCCCGAGTCGTTCGTAGATGCTGCCCAGCGTCTCGTACAACTCCGCCTGGACGAGCGGCTCGCGATCGAGCGTGCGCGCGTCGAGGAGGCCGCGGTCGATCAGCGTCACGACACGAAGGTTGTCGGCCGGGCCGGCCTCTTTTTCGCCGCCATCGAAGAGCCGAAGCATGAAACGCTGAATACGATCGGTTCGCGTCGCCTGAGCGACGGCCGCATTTCGCGCCGCGGCCAAACGCACGGTGTAAAAGCCGACGAGCCCGACGACGAGCATCAGGACCATCGCGCTCGCGAGCGCCGGCCGCCAGTTGCGGAGGATGAACTTTCGCGTCCGGTAGCCGAGAGTGTCTGGCCTGGCTTCGAGCGGTTCGTCGGCCAGATAGTGATCGATGTCGCGGATGACCGCCTCCACGGAACCGTAGCGATGCGACGGGTCCTTGTGCATGGCCGTCACGCACAGGACGTCGAGGTCGCTCCACGCCGACGCCGACAGGCCGTGGGTGCCATCAGCCGTCTGGCGGGCGACGAGCGACGGCCGTTGCGGCTCGCCCTCCAGCAGCGTCTGCTCGGCCTTCGCCGGAGAGAGGCCGGTGAGGTCGAACGGCGTTCGACCGGTGAGCAGTTCGTACAGGATCACGCCGAGCGCGTAGACGTCGGCCTGAACCGTGGTGGCTTCGCCGCGAATCTGTTCGGGCGCGGCGTAAATGGGCGTCAGGTGACGCACGATGGTCGTCGTGGGATCCGCCGCGCGATCGATCGCATCGAGCTGACGCGAGATCCCGAAGTCCAGCAGCTTCACGTGGCCGTCGGCCGTGACGAGAATGTTCGACGGCTTGAGATCGCGATGCACCACCATGTGCCGGTGCGCATGCTGGACGGCCTCACAGACACTCCGGATCGCGCGAAGGCGATCGTCAATCGAAGTGCCGCGGGCGCGGCAGTGTCGGGTCAGCGGCACGCCTTCGACGAACTCCATGGCGATCCAGGGCGTTCCGCTCGGCAGGGTATCGGCGTCGTACAGCCTGGCGATCGACGGATGGTTCAACTGCGCGAGGATCCGCTGCTCGCTCGCGAAGCGTTCGCGCCGCGCCGGTGAGATCCACGCGTCGCGCAGGATCTTGATGGCGGCGACGCTGTCGAGATCGTCGCGGACGCCAAGGCAGACGATGCCCATGCCGCCTTCGCCGAGGAGCCGGGTGAGACGATAGGGACCGAACCTCTGAGCGGCCAGTGTCTCGGGGAGGCCGTCGCCGATGACGCGTCCGGCCAGGTCAGCGACATCGCGATCGAGCAACGACGAAGGGCCGGCATCGCGATCGAGCATCGCCGTGACGTCCGCGAAGAGTGCGTCATCGCCGGCACAGGCCGCACTCAGAAACGCGCTCCGCGCCTCGGTCGGACGATCGGCCGCTTCGTGAAAGAGCGATTGCATCCGTTCCCAACGCGTGCTGTCCATATCGCTACTCCGGCCTCACACGCCGCGCCTCCGCACGATCTGTTCTTCCAGCCAGGCTCTCGCCGCACGCCAGTCACGGTGGATGGTGGCTTCGGACACATCGAGCAGCGCCGCCGCCTCGGCGACGTCGAGACCGCCGAAGTACCGGCATTCGACCATGGCCGCCTGCCGCGGGTTGATGCGCGCGAGATCATCGAGCGCGGCGTCGAGCGCGAGAAGTTCGTGGGCGGCTGAGGCGGGCTGCCCGATCGCTTCGTCGAAGGTCACGAATGTCGCGTCCTCCCCGCCGCGCCTGGCGGCGTGGCGCCGCCGTGCGGCTTCGACGAGTACCTGACGCATCGCTCGCGCCGCGATCCGCTTGAAGTGCAGCGGCGACGTCGAGCGAAACGACGGGGACGCCGCCAGCTTCATCCACGCCTCGTTGACCAGCGTGGTTGGGCTGATGCTCGTACTCCAATCGCTGCTCTTGACCTTCGACGCCAGGCGACGCAGCTCTTCGTACGTCACGCTGAACAGACGATCGAGGGCTTCGCGGTCGACATGCGGATCGAGCCCGTGCCAGTCCTCTGTGGACTTAGACGAAGGATCGGATTCGGACATGAGCGTTGCGCGTCGTTTGCGCAATCGAGGTAAGGGGGATCTTGCACCGCCCTAGCGCGGCTGTCCAGCGACGCCGTCGCAGTATCGCTGGAGACGACGGCGCAGGCGATGCTCCTGTTCGCCTCTTGTGGAGGCCGGTCCAGAAGGACCGGCCCTACTTCCGAGGTGTGAGTCGCCAGATCTCGGCTCCGGCGATCACGTAGATCGATCCATCCGGTGCCTGGCGCATGAAGCGAATTCGTCCCTTGCGGTCCGCCAACAGCTTCTCTTCGGCGACGACGCGGTCGCCGTTCAAGACGAGACGCACCAGTTTGTGGCCGTGCTCTGCCGACATCGAACCGACGAAGAGATTGCCTTTCCAGTCCGGGAACAGGTCGCCGGTGTAGAACATCATCCCGGACGGCGCGATCGACGGCACCCAGAAGTAGATCGGTTCCTCGACGCCTTCCTTCCGGTTTGCCCCGCTGCCGACGGGCACGTTCTTCTTTCCGTCCGATTGCCGCGCGTCGTACTGCGTGCCGTATGAGACATCGGGCCACCCGTAGTCGCGCCCGGCGCGGACGATATTGATCTCATCGCCGCCCTGGGGGCCGTGATCGACGGCCCACAGTTCTCGCGTCAGCGGATTGATCGCCGCGCCTTCGGGATCCTTGAACCCGTGCGCGAAGGTCTCGCGCAGCACCGTCGCCCGGTTGAGCCATGGATTGTTTTTCGGGATCGAGCCATCGCGGTTGATGCGAATGGCCCGGCCCGTGAAGTTGCGGCGGATGTCGGGATTGTCGGTGAAGTCGTGGCTCACGCCGTCGAGGTCGGAGTCGTAGAAGCGGAACCGATCAGCACCGAGCACGAACATCGTGCCGTCAGGCGCGAGCACGATGTTCCGTTCGACGCCTTCGGCCAGCACGTCGACGTCGGTGAGCGTGCTGTAGTCCTCGCTCAACTTCGCCCGCGCCACCCGCTCGGTACCCAGATCCATGGTCCGGCGTTCGGCGAAGGGCTTCGTCCAGACATCCTCATAGAAATGCGTGATGGGCCAGCTGGCGGCGGGTTCACCGCGCGGCGGAGCGAAATACGTGAAGTAGAGGGTGCGATTTTTGGCAAAGTCAGGATCGAGCACGACGTCGTGCAGTCCTTGCGCCGCCGCCGACTTGACCGGCGGCACTCCCGTCAGTGGCGCCGACACCGAACCGTTGTCGGGGCGGACGATTCGCATCGTGCCGCTGTTCTGGGTCACGAGCAGGGCGCCGTTAGGAAGAATCGCAAAGGCCCATGCGCCAGTGAGTCCACCGGCCACCGTCTGGACGGTGATCGGCGGTGATGGCTTGCCAGGTGCCGGGGCATCGGTCTGACCCGCAAAGGCCGGCTTGGGTTCGGGCGGCGACTGCGCACCGAGCACCGAAAGCATCGCGGCGACGATCGCGACCAACGCACCTGCCGATCTGAATGGCATCTTCATGCGGAGATGATTGCGGCGCTCCCGCGCGATGTCAATGCTGGAACCCGCGCAAATCGAAGGGTAGAATCCCCCATCTCGGCATCCTCGCCTGATGTCACGAAACTCCTCATCGCATGGGGACAGGGCGATAACGCGGCACTCGACCGGTTGATCCCGATCGTCCACGACGAGCTGCATCGGATCGCTCGTGGCCAGGTGGCGGGAGAGAACCCCGGGCACAGCCTCCAGGCGACCGCGCTCGTCAACGAAGTCTATCTGCGCCTTGTCGAAGGCCGAAGCGTCAGCTGGCAAAACCGTGCGCATTTCCTCGCCGTGGCCGCGCGGCTGATGCGGCGGATCCTCGTCGACTTCGCGCGCGCGAAACGGTCGCAAAAGCGCGGCGGCGGCGCGATGAGGGTGACACTCGTTGACGACTTGGCGCTCTCCGACGAACCGGGCCGCGACCTGGTTGCCCTCGACGATGCGCTGGAGGAACTCGCGAAACACGACGAGCGAAAGAGCCAGGTGATTGAGATGCGGTTCTTCGGGGGATTGAGCCTGGAAGAAACCGCCGAAGCGTTACATATATCGCCAGATACGGTGAAGCGAGACTGGAAGCTGGCGAAGGCCTGGCTCCTTCGGGAACTCCGCGGCAACACCTCCAGAACCGAGTGACCGACAGGTCGGCTTGGACGTAGAATGGCGCGCTCGCTTCCATGCCGACAGACCGCTGGCTCACGCTCGAGCGGCTCTATCACGCAGCGCTCGAACGCCCTGCGGAGGAGCGCACTGCGTTCCTGGTGGAGGCGTGTAAGGACGAGACGCTGCGGCGCGAGGTGCTGGCGCTTCTGGAGCAGCCGTCGATGCCGGACTTCCTTGGCGGGCCTGCCATCGCCGTTGCTGCCGCGATGGTGGACGAGGTCCACGCCTCGCAGTGGATAGGCCGGCGTATCGGTGTCTATCACCTGCAAAGCCTGCTCGGTAAAGGCGGAATGGGAGAGGTGTATCGGGCGCGCGACACGCGACTCGGACGCGACGTCGCCGTCAAGGTACTGCCGCGTGCATTCACGGCCGATCCCGATCGCCTCGCCCGCTTCGAGCGTGAGGCGCGCGTGCTCGCCTCGCTCAATCACCCGCACATCGGTGCGATCCACGGCCTCGAAGAGAGCGAGGGGGTGCAGGCCCTGGTACTCGAGCTCGTCGAAGGCGAGACCCTGGCGGATCGCTTGCACCTGGGAGCGGTCGCGATTCCAGATGCGCTTGCCATCGCGCGACAAATCGCCGACGCCCTCGAGGCCGCTCACGACAAAGGCATCGTCCACCGCGATCTGAAGCCGTCCAACATCAAGATCACGCCGGATGGTGTCGTGAAGGTTCTCGACTTTGGTCTCGCCAAAGGCGGCACCGAAGTGAGCGGGCATGACCTGACGCAGTCGCCCACGATCTCGATTGGCAACACGCACGACGGCGTCATCCTTGGCACGGCCCCGTACATGAGCCCGGAACAGGCGCGCGGTCAGGCGGTCGACAAGCGAACCGACATCTGGGCCTTCGGCTGTGTGCTCTACGAACTGCTCACTGGCCGCACGGCGTTCGCCGGGGCGACCGTGTCCGACACGATCGCGACCATCCTGCAGCGCGAGCCCGATTGGACCGCACTGCCAGCCACGCTGCCGTCAGGCGTGACCACGCTTCTGCATCGGTGCCTCGAGAAGGACGTGAGGCGCCGGAAGCGCGACATCGGCGACGCGCGGGCCGAGCTGGACGAGGCGATTGCGCGGCCTGTGGTGAGCGAGGTGCGACTCGATGCCTCGGGGCGCCCGACCAGACGGCACCTGTTGCCGTGGGCCGTGGCGCTGACCGCTGTGGCCACGGCAGTCGTTGGGTTCTGGCCGCGCGCAGCGCCGCCGGCGCCCTGGCAGAATCCTCTCGCGAACGCGAAGTTCACCCCGTTCACCAATTTCAGCGGAACGGAGACGGACGCGGCAATCTCGCCTGACGGCCGGTTCGTCGCGTTCCTGGCCGACCGCGACGGCCAGTTCGGCATCTGGCTGAGCCAGGTGGGCACCGGGCGTTTCACTCCCCTCACGCCGCGCGACGTGTACGGGCCGCTGGGGGCCTCGTCACGCAGCATTGGCTTCACCCCAGACGGCACAGAGATCTGGATTTCGGGCACTCCAACAGGGAGACGGCTGCAGCTGCTGCCGCTGATTGGAGGCACGGCGAGGCCGTTTCTGGGCGACCGCGCCCAGAATGTGTCGTGGGCTCCCGACGGGAACCGTATTGTTTACAGCACCCCCGCGGACGGCGACCCTTTCTTCGTGGCAGACCGCGTTGGCGCAAACCCCACCCAGATTCACGTGAGCGAGCCCGGTCAGCATAACCACGGACCCATCTGGTCGCCGGATGGGCAATGGATCTACTTCGCGCACGGGATCCCTAGAACCGAGGAGATGGACGCGTGGCGAATTCGGTCCTCGGGAGGTGAGGCGGAGCCGCTCACGCAGAACACGGTTGTGGGCTCGCTGGCCCCGCTCGACGAGCGCACGTTGCTCTACGTGGCGCGCGCTGACGATGGGTCGGGGCCGTGGCTCTGGGCACTCGACGTGAACACGAAGGTCTCGCACCGGGTGAGCTCGGGGCTCGAGCAGTACACGTCGATCGCGGCCAGTGCCGACGGCCGGCGCCTCGTCGCGTCAGTTGCCAGTCCGCGCGCCGGCTTGTGGAGCGTCCCGATTCTCGATCGACCCGTCGTGGGTGGTGAGGTGCAGCCGTACCGGTTGCCAGCCGTGCGCGCCTTGGCACCACGCGTCAGGGGCACGTCGCTGTTCTACCTGTCGGCCCTGGGGACGGCCGACGGGCTGTGGCGCTTCAAGGACGGACAATCGCTGGAGATCTGGCCAGGCTCGCAGGGCGCGCTGCTGGAGCCACCGGCGGTCTCTCCGGATGGCCTCCGCGTGGTCGTCGCGCTCAGAAAGGGCGGGAAGCGGTACCTGATGGTCGTGGCAGCGGATGGCGCTGAATCACGAACCCTGGGAGAGTCGATCGACGTCCGTGGCACTGCCGACTGGTCACCCGATGGCGCCTGGGTGGTGACCGGCGGCATCGACGAGAAGGGGCCGGGCCTGTTCAAAATTCCCGTGGACGGCGGCGCGCCAGTGCGGCTGGCGTCGGGCCAGGCATCTGATCCGGTCTGGTCGTCGGACGGCAACTTGATTATCTATGCCGGGCCCAACGTTGCTGCGCAAGCCCCGCTCATGGGAGTGCGACCCGATGGTGCCGCTGTCGTGCTGCCGCCAGCGCATGTCGCCGCTGGAACCGCGCGCCATCGCTTTCTGCCCGATGGCAGCGGAGTCGTGTTCTTGCAGGGCGGCATCTACGGGCGCAGCTTCTGGCTGCTCCACCTGGCCTCGAAGTCCATACGCCAGCTCGCCGACCTCACGAGCGAGACGGACCTAGGCGACATCGAGGCCTTCGACGTCACCCCCGATGGGAAGCGAATCATCTTTGGCCGTTCGAGCGACAACTCCGATATCGTCCTGATCGACCTCCCTCCGCGCTGAAAAAGTGCGCGTGCACCTTTTTCCAAATAAATTTCGCTATCGAGAGTGAGGCTGGGTCTGGAACTGTTCGGATGGCGTGCGTCGCGCGTTATCCCTCGTGAGATGAGGTCGGGCCCCACTGGCCTCGAAAGGGTGTGTCACATGCGTCGCAACTACCTGCTGCTTCTGGCCATCTTCGTCCTGTTGCCGGCGACGGCAACATGGGCGCAAGGATTGACTGGCGCGCTCGTCGGCTCGGTCAGGGACGAACAGGGTGGGGCGCTTCAGGGTGCGCTGGTTCGAGTCAGCTCGCCGGCCCTGATCGGCGGTACGTTGACAGCCACCACGAACGAAAAGGGTCAACTCCGGTTCCCGGTCCTCGCTCCAGGCACGTACGCGCTGGCGGTCGAGTTGCCACCGAAGTTTGCCTCCTACCGCGAGGAAAACATCACCATCGGCGCCGGGGCGACGCTCGAACGAACGGTGGTCCTCTCGCTGGCAGGCGTCGCCGAAACGGTGGTCGTCGAAGGGACCTCGCGCATCGAAGCACGGAGCAGCGGCTTCGAGACCCGCTTTGGACAGGACTACCTCACAACGATCCCCACACGGCGCTTCAGCATGTTCGACATGATCAAGGCTGCTCCCGGGGTATCACCCACGTCGCCGTCGAGCGGGACCGTCAACACGGTGTCGGCCTTCGGCTCTGGCGTCAACGAGAACCTGTTCCTGATCGACGGCACCAACTTCACGTGTCCGTGCGCGGGGGTCTCCCGCGCCGAGCCGAGCGTGGACGTCATTCAGGAAGTCCAGGTGCAGTCCATTGGCGCGTCGGTTGAGTACGGAAACATCCAAGGCGCGGTGTTCAACGTGCTCACCAAGCAGGGTGGCGATCGGTATCAGTACGATGCCTCCTATTACGCGCAGGTATCCTCGCTCACGAGTCAGCCCGTTGTGTTGCCGGTCACCAAAGGCAGCGTGCCTTCGAGCGGATACGAGCGCGAGCGATACAGGGACTTCACCACGAACCTTGGTGGTCCCGTCGCGCGCGATCGACTTTGGTTTTTCGGCGGCTATCAGTACTTGCGCGATTACGACAGTCAGCCCGGCGCCGATCCGAAGTTCCCGCGCACGTACGAGCAGGATAAGCTCTTCGGAAAGCTGACGTGGCGGCTGACGCCGAAGCTGCAATTGATGCAGAGCTTTCACCAGGAGCTCTGGGTGAACCCCACTCCGCCGACACTGGCGACCCCCTTCGTGGCCACCGTGCGCCAGCATGCATCCGTGCCGAGCATGACGTTCGGCCACCTGACGCACACGCTCACCTCGAATACGGTCTGGGATGTGCGCGTGGGCCGGTTCACGTATGACCAGAAGAACGATCCGAACTCCGGGGATCGCACGACGCCGAACCGGCAAGATCAAGTCACCGGAGTGTCGAGCGGTAACGCTCAAGAGATCGGTGGGCTGTGGCTCGATCGTATCACCACGAAAGCCGTGCTCAACCACTACAAGTCGGCCTGGTTCGGAGGCGATCACCAGATGCGGGTCGGAACGCAGTTCGAGCGAGGCGAGCACCGCGCGCCGGCCGTCATCCCCGGCGGCGTTCGATATGTCGACAACGCGGGCCAGCCGTTTCAGGCGATCTCCCGTGTGCCGGCGATCACCGGTGGGCGCTTCAACACAACGGCGCTCTTCGCGAGCGACTCCGTGACCATGAAGGATCGAGTGACGCTGAACTTCGGCGTGCGATACGACCACAGCGACGCCATCAGCCAGGACCTCCCGACGCTCGATACGGCCGCGAATGAGACTGGCGACGTCACCAAGGGATTGGGAAAACTGTACACGTGGAACGTCCTGTCGCCCCGTCTTGGTGTAACGGCCAAGCTCACCGAGAACGGCCGGACGATACTGCGTGCGAGCTACGGGCGGTTCAATCAGGGAGTCCTGACGGGCGAGCTGAGCCCGATTCACCCTGGTGCCACGCCCACGACGACGATGGCCTTCGATGCTGCGACGGGCGGCTACACAACGCTTGTCAACGTGCTCAATCCCCGTATCAATCTTGCGCTGGATCCCAATACGCGGACACCTCGGACCGACGAGTACTCCGTCGGCATCGATCGAGAACTCACGCCACGATTGGCCGCCGCGATCGCGTACATCCGGAAGGACGGCAGCGATTTCATTGCGTGGACGGACATCGGTGGACAGTATCGAGAAGAGACGAGGACGCTGGCCGATGGTCGGACCCTGCCGGTGTTCGTGCTCACGAACGGCCAGGCCGCCAGACGGTTCCTGTTGACGAACCCTGACGGGTACTCGGTCACCTACAACGGGCTCGTTGTTGCGCTGGACAAGCGGCGGTCCAATGGCTGGCAGGCGTTCGGATCGTACACGTTCTCGCGGAGCTATGGCCTGCTGCCGTCGAGCGGGTTGGGCGCCGATGCCGGCCAGCTCAGTACGGTTGCCCCGGCCAATACGTTCGGCCGCGACCCGAACAACCTGACGAACGCGGAGGGTCGTCTGCCGAACGATCGGCCGCACATCTTCCGCGTCATGGGCTCGGTCGACGTGCCGCACACCGGCGTGATGCTGGCGGCCAACTTCCAGCAGTTCAGCGGCAAGCCTTGGGCAGCGAGCGACCTGGTGCCGCTGGCCCAAGGACAGGGCACTCAGCGCATCCTGATCGAGCCGCGCGGCTCACGCCGACTGTCGTCGCAAACACTACTCGACCTGCGAGTCTCCAAGCCGCTCGGATTCGGTCAGGGTCGCGTCGAGTTGTTGCTGGACGTGCTGAACGTGCTCAACGACACCGCCGAGGAGGCCCTGGCCAACGACAACAGGTTCAGTCCGACTTTCGGATTGCCCACCACCTTCGTCGATCCGCGGCGGGCGATGCTGAGCGTGCGGTTGAACATGGGCCGCTGACCGGAGTCATCGGGGATATACTGCGCCGCATCTTGCGCCGCACCCGATTCGTTCGGTTCGTCAGCGTCGTGCTTCTCGCGTGTACGAGTTACGCGCAGACGACGGGCGCGCCCGCGCGCCAATCCATTGCTCGGCCACCAGCGCAGAAACCTGGCGCGCCGCCGGAGGGTTCGGCCGCGCCAGACGGCTACTCGCCGATTCCCGAGTGGGCGGGACAGACGCACGCGCCGCGCGTGGCGGTAAGTGTGCCTTATGCCGTCGAGACCGTCGCCTCGGGAATCGCCAACGGCTACTCGATCGAGTTCGTCTCCGATGGCCGCATCCTGCTCGTCGAGCGGCCCGGACGTCTGAAGATCATCGATCGCTCAGGGCAGATCTCGGCGCCGCTCGCGGGACTGCCGCCGATCTATGCCGGCGGTCCGCAAGGGCTGGTCGGTGCGATCGCAGATAAAGATTTCGCGACGAATCGCACGATCTACATCGCCTACACCGCTCCGGATCCGAACGCTCCGACACCGGCGCCGCGACTGGCCGGCGTGCTGACGGTCGCTCGTGCGCGGCTGTCGTCCGATTCAACGAAGCTCGAGGACGTGAAGGTGCTCCTCAACGCGGAGGGGATCGGCGGCAAGATGATCCAGGCACGTGACGGGACGCTGCTGATCTCCTCGTCCATTCCTGCCGGCGTCGGTATCCTTTCGGCGGACTGGCCGCAGCCGCAGCAACTCGACAGCCTGATGGGGAAGGTGTTGCGCATCAACACCGATGGCACGGTACCGAAGGACAATCCGTTTGTTGGGCGGCCGAATGCACGCGGCGAGATTTTCGCGCTTGGCATTCGCGACGATCAGGGGCTCGCTTTTCACCCGCGCACGGGCCGCCTGTGGGCCAGCGAGCACGGCCCTCGCGGTGGCGACGAGGTCAACGTGATCGAGAAGGGGAAGAACTACGGCTTCCCCGTGATCGGGTACGGGCACGACTACAACGGCGCCTCGATCAACAAGGATCGAACGTCGCAGGCTGGCATGGAGCAGCCCGCCTACTTCTGGACGCCCGACATCGCGCCAGGCGGTATCAGTTTCTACAGCGGCAAGCTGTTTCCGGCGTGGAACGGAAATCTATTTGTGGCGGCGCTGGCCGGCAAGCATCTCGCGCGGCTGGTGCTGCAAGGCGATCGTGTGATTGGTGAAGAGCGTCTCCTCTCCGAACTCGACACACGCATCCGCGACGTGAAGGAAGGGCCCGATGGCGCGCTTTACGTCCTGACCGATCGCGACGGCGGGAAGGTGATCAAACTCGTGCCCCCGAAGGAGTCGTCTTCGAAAGGATCGCACGAGTGAAGCGTTATCTGCCGTGGGTCGGTTGGCTCTTCTCGCTGGGGGCTGTTTCAATCCTGCTCATGAGCGCGCGGTGGAAGCTGACGTTCGATCCCTGGTACGTGAAGGAGTGGGGACGAATCGGTTGGGACCCGAACATGCTGCCGCGGATTGCGACCGTGCAGCTCACGTGCGTCGTGCTCTACCTGATTCCGCCGAC
>Ga0111538_10006193_pt1 | contig 16235 bp, 9 predicted proteins | sample SoiMethybrSBSTD1_FD_79669 | JGI IMG/M metagenome (GOLD analysis project Ga0111538, IMG submission 79669) | Bulk soil microbial communities from a Populus tree surrounding site in Tennessee, USA - Soil MetaG P. TD hybrid SBSTD1 (version 2)... | ecosystem: Environmental > Terrestrial > Soil > Tree...
ACAGGAAATTAATTTTAAAGTGCCATTGGATTCAACAGGCATAACCGTATTGTTGGAAAAGGAAGAAGATATGGAGCAGGAAGTTGTAGTTACTGCAACCAGACTAAGCAGAACAATTGCAAACATTCCTACAAGAGTGGAAGTGATTTCTGGGGAAGAATTAGATGAAAAATCAAACATGAAACCGGGAGAGATCCGGATGCTGTTAAGTGAAAGTACAGGCATACAGGTTCAACAAACTTCAGCAACATCATTCAATGCCGGCATACGTATTCAGGGGTTGGATGGCAGGTACACCCAGATATTAAAAGATGGTTACCCATTGTATTCTGGTTTTTCAGGAAGCCTGTCTATCATGCAAACACCGCCACTTGATCTAAGGCAGGTTGAAGTAATTAAAGGTTCATCATCTACTCTATATGGTGGCGGTGCAATAGCCGGATTAGTGAATCTAGTATCCAAAATTCCAGGAAAGAAAAGAGAAATCAGCCTGGTGGCAAACGGTACTACTGCAGGAGGGTTAGACCTAAGCAGCTTTTATAGCCAACGTTATGGAAAAGCGGGACTTACAGTATTTGCCTCACGTAACAGTAATAAAGCATTTGATCCCGCAGATATTGGATTGACAGCTATACCTGAGTTTGAACGGTACACTATTAATCCACGCTTGTTCCTGTATGGCAGGAAAACGACGACCGACATAGGAGTATCTTATATAACTGAGGATCGTATTGGTGGAAGTACAGAGTATATCAAAAATAATCAAAGTGGTTTTTTTGAAAAAAATGTTACGGATAGAATTACGACTCAGATCGGGATAAACCATAAATTAAGTGATCACGCAGAAATTCGTCTGAAGAACAGCTACAGTTATCTTGATAGAATAATTTCCATCCCTGCATACATTTTCGATGCATACCAGCAATCCTCTTTTACAGAAATAACATGGAGCAGAAAGGGAGAAAAGACCGATTGGGTTATTGGAACAAATTTCTTGACCGAGGATTTAAAAGAAAGGTCGATAACCGATGACCCAAAGCGTGACTACCACTACAACACATACGGCATCTTTCTCCAGAATGCCTGGTCGATCTCGGACAAAATCATTTTGGAAAGCGGTCTTCGAGGTGATTTTGTAAAAGATTATGGCTTTGAACTTCTACCAAGACTTTCCGCCATGTTTAAACTTTCGTCGAAATTAACTACGCGCATTGGGGGTGGGTTTGGATACAAAACTCCAACGATCTTTACAGAAGAGGCAGAAAGAATCCAGTTTCAAAATCTATTGCCAATCAATATTGAGACCTCTCAAAATGAGCGTTCTTTAGGAGTCAATTGGGATATAAATTTCAGAACTACAATAGGTGGCTTAGGTGTTACACTTAATCAATTATTCTATTATACAAGACTAAACAACCCACTTGTATTGACTCCAGCCGCTAATGGAAAATTGGAATTTCTTAATTCTCCAGGACACTTTGATTCGAAAGGATTAGAGACCAACCTTCGATTCATATACGGAGATTTTAAATTATTTATTGGTTATACTTACACAGATGCAAACACTCATTACCTGGATGCAAAGGAATGGCTGCCGTTAACGGCCCGGCATCGGCTTAATAATGTTTTGATGTATGAAGCGGATGAATCGTGGAAACTCGGACTCGAAGCATACTATTTCAGCAAGCAACGTTTAACGGACGGAACATCAGGCAGGTCTTATTGGATCACCGGGTTTATGATCGAGAAGATTTTTAATAAACTATCCTTATTTATGAACTTCGAAAATTTTACGGATACGCGGCAAAGTAAATTCGGTGCTATTTACACCGGCACAATTGACAACCCAAAATTTGCGGATATTTACGCTCCCGTTGAAGGATTCGTTATGAATGGGGGGATTAAATTAAGACTTTAAATGGGCAAAGCGCACAATCATCATCATAATCATAAACACGCGCATCATCATGTTCATGCTTCTAAAAATTTAGGTGTAGCCTTCATTCTGAACACAGTATTTGCGGTCATAGAATTAGCAGGGGGTTTACTAACCAATAGTGTTGCCATACTATCTGATTCATTGCATGACTTCGGAGATAGCCTGTCTCTGGGAATGGCCTGGTTCTTTCAGAAGAAAAGCCAGGCTAAGAGTAGCGCGAACTTCACTTATGGATACCAGCGGTTCTCATTAGTGGGCGCATTCATAAATGCAATTGTATTATCTGTTGGCAGTATTCTTATTATCATTGAATCTGTTCCAAGGCTTTTTAAACCTGAGATAGCTGACTATAAAGGCATGCTTTATTTAGCTGTACTTGGAATTGCTGTTAATGGATTAGCAATGTTCCGTCTTAGGGAAGGCCATAGTATTAACGAAAAAGTTGTGTCCCTGCATTTCCTGGAAGATGTATTGGGGTGGGTTGCAGTATTAATTGGAGCATTAGTTATGCTATTTTACTATGTGCCCGTTATTGATCCCATACTTTCAATTCTTATTGCCTTCTACGTATTATATAATGTGGTCCGGAATTTAATTCCTGCGATACGAATTATTTTACAGGGAGTGCCATATGGTGTTGATGAAACACCTATAAGAAGTTCTCTTTTGGAGGATCCCAGGGTAGAAAGTGTACATGATCTCAGATTATGGAGTTTAGATGGCATGCAGCATGTTCTTAGTGTACACATTGTTGTTTCCTCGAACCTTGATTTAAAAACTGCTGAACAATTGAAAGAAAATTTAAAGGAAGGGTTGAAGAAACATGGGATAAGCTACGCTACAATTGAAGTGGAATTTGCGCCGGAGCATTTATAAGCAATTTATAAACCGTTCCGGGGTTTTGGACGTTTCCCGAAAATACGCAACAATTAAAATAAATAACCCACTTTTGCCTGCATAATTTTTAATCATACATGAGGGCTATCTACCAACACACCTGCATCGTGGTATTGGTGCTTGCATTTGTAATGCAAAGCTGTTCGTCGCCAGAACCGGCTACCGCGAAAAAGGATAATGATTCAACCAGTTATTATTCTGCCGGTGATTTCAAAATTATTCAGAAAACAGACGCACATGTTCATGTGCAGACAAAGGACTCCACATTTGTAAAACAGGCGATAGAAGATAATTTCAACCTGTTCACCATTAATTATGATGATGTGAACGAGCCTCCTCCCATGGAACTGCAACAGGAGGATGCACTCATTCAGCAAAAAAATTTCCCCCAACACCTGGCATATGCCACAACTATATCCATAAGGGAGTTCAATGATGTTGACTGGCTTTCTCAAACCCTTGCCTACATTGATCATTCAGTATCGCAAGGCGCAAAAGCAGTGAAGATCTATAAAGTGATCGGTATGACCCTGCGCGATAAACAAGGTAAGCTCGTGATGATAGATGATCCCCGATTTGATTCTTTATTCGGTCACCTCGAAAAAATTAACATCCCTGTGGTAGGACATCTCGGTGAACCCCGAAACTGCTGGCTTCCGGTTGAAAAGATGACTGTTAGAGGAGATATTTCCTATTTCACAGATCATCCGGAATACCATATGTATCTCCATCCTGAACTGCCATCCTATGAAGACCAGATCAGAGCGAGAGACAATATGCTCGCCAGGCATCCAAATCTTAAATTTGTCGGTGCACATCTCGGAAGCCTGGAATACGATGTGGATTCTTTAGCCGCACGGCTCGACAGATTTCCCAATATGGCTGTAGACATGGCTTCGCGTATTGATCACCTCGAAGTACAGGCAAGAGACAATTGGCAAAAGGTGCATGATTTTCTTATCAAATACAGTGACCGCCTGTTGTATGCTACCGACCTGGTGGTTGGTGAAAAATCAAATACCGACAACGTGAGGAAAGAAGTACATGAAATCTGGATAAACGACTGGAAATTTTTCACTTCAGATGAAAAAATGACATCATCTCAATTTGATGGAAGTTTCTCAGGATTAAAACTTCCCAAAGATGTTATCGATAAAATTTATAACAAAAACGCCCAAAGGTGGCTCGGCATTTTCGAAAACAAATAATTCAAAATTTCCATCATGTCGCTACTGCAAAAATTACTGGATATAGGAACGGATGTAAATGATATACCAAAACCCGGGGGCTCATATATAGCATTAAACGTAAGGGGTACGATGGCCACTGTAGCCATCCAATTACCTATCCAGCAAAAGAATTTTCTTTATCGCGGAACACTTGGAAAAGATATTACTACAGAAGATGGTTACAAGGCGGCAAGAATTTGCGCGATCAATGTACTGAAACAGGTTCAGCATTATCTGAAGGATGATGACCTTGTCGGATTAAACCATGTGGACATCATGTACCAATGCTCAGAAACATGGGATGAAGCCCCTGCTGTCGCTAACGGAGCTTCTGATCTTTTTCTGCAGGTGCTTGGTGAAAAAGGAAAGCATACACGTTCCATTGCAGGGGTTCACCGTCTGCCCCGCGGCTTTAGTGTCGCTATTGTAGCAAACTTCACCGTAAAAAAGGGAACCGTTATGAAGAACCAGGAGAATAATTGAGAACGACAAACGACAAACGAGAATCGACAATTTACCGACAATCGGAACTTTTCTCGTTTCTTGTTTCTCGATTCTCGCTTCTACTTCTTCAGCGCATCGTACGACATCCAGTCTACTTCCAGCTCATAATGTTGAAGTGGCTTTTCGATGGAAAGCGGATTCGTTTGAACCGACCACGCGTCCGTATGCCAGAAATTCATCCTGTAGTAAGTAGCGTTTTGCGGGATACCTACCAGCGATCCCTGGTAATCCCATAAAATAATTTTTTTGTTGGTTGCCGGATCAATCATCCACCAGGTAATTCTATCAGGGAACCAGTCGAATCCATAAGTATAAAATGCAGATGAAGCATCGTATCCGGCAATTATGGGAATGGATTCAGGCTGATTCTGCATTCCTGTTAAAGGAGTGCTTTCACCACCATGCCCCTCTTTGTAACCAGTGTTGTAAATGATCCCTTTTGCAAGATTGATTGTTCTGCCGATCCTTTTCAGTTTTCCTTGCGGACCTGTCCATGTACCTATATAAATTATTGCAGGGTCCGCGATGAGCCATTCAAAATCAATTTCACTGAGCCCATAAATGCTGTCCATGTAATAAGTAAAATAACCAACAACAGCACCAACATTGGGTTGAATATTTTTTACATCGGGAACTTTTAACCTGGATGAGTATGTTCCGAAGTGGGTAAAATTATTTGAGATGATCTCAGGGCCACGACCAGCGCCTGCACTATCCTGCGGGTCGATTTTAAATGAAAGGATCCTGGCAGAGGGTTCCTTTTTCGAAGCAACACCCATATTTATTTTAAAATCTGCTTTTGTTCCTGTTGAACCTTTCCTGAAATTGGCTGATACTTTGTCGTTGAAATCCTCGAAAAAATTATTGCCTGCAATTAAAGTTTGTCCGTTTGCAACGACTGTGATCAGGAAGGGAAAAGCAAAAGCAATGATCTGTTTCATATGGCGTAAATAATTATTAATAATAGCAGCCCTTGTTTTAACCTGGGCTCTTTAATTTAAATCATCAAGAAATTTGACAAGCTCAATAAGATCCTCCGATTTGTTGAATGATATATTTTTTGTCTTGATGAATTGTTTCACTGCATCTTCATTTTCAGGAAACATGTTTAATATATTTTTTTTGGTGGCGGGGAGAATTTCGCTGGTGGATGTTTGAATATAATATGAAGTTGATTTACTGAGTATTACCACTTCATTCATATTCAGGTTGTATGTCTGCTGGCTCGATTCTATCTTGTTGACCGTCTCAATGGCACTTCCTGAATTAGGAATTCCCATCGCTCCTATCTTCTGGTTGTCACCGATCTTCATCTTTTCATATACATACAACTTTACTTTCTTTGATGACAAAAATCTCATACAAAGGGGATTGAAAGTAAATATGTCGTCGCCGATATTCACATGCAGGATTGATGCTTCATCAGCGAAAGCCATAGTATCGTTTTTTTCAGAAATGAACTCGACGGTGCCGGCTATTTTATTATAGTTCATCGGGCGCACGAAACGCTTTCCGTCTTTAAAATCAACCATTCCTTCTTTAAAAGAAGGATACAGGTAAATGACCTTCATGAAATTTTCCCATTGGTCGCTGCCGGCTTTCACATAGATCCTCTCTGTTTGGGAAAAGGAAAAACTATATAAAGTAATGGTGAAGATTAGGAGGAGTTGAATTTTCTTCATAACAGATCAAATTACAATAAAAAAGCCGAACCTGTACAGGTCCGGCCTTCTTCTTTAACGGTTAACGGTTATTATTTTTTATCATCGGTATGGTCGTCATCATCTACCGCATCTTCTGCCTTGTCACCTACTTTCTTCGCACCTTTTTCTATTTCATTACCTGCCTTTTTTACTCCTTCTTTAGCATCGTCCCATGCGTTTTCAATAGCATTACCTGCCTTGTCGAAGAAATTTCCTTCCTTATTTACAATAGCACCGTCTTCAATTTCAACTTCTTTGCCATCTTTTTTTACTTTACCATTACGATAAATCACAATACCGTTATCCAGTTTTACATCTTCTTTAGCTTCCACCCACTCACCGTTTTTCATTACCATTAATTTATGATCCCTATAGGTTACATCACCATCAGCAGGAACATAAGCAACAGCTGAAGGAGGTGGAGGAGTTTCTATTACAGTTGAACTGGTATCTCTTGTATCTTCATTGATACTGGGAGTTTGATTATCATTACAGGCGAATATCGCCATAGATACAATTGCCAAACCAAGAATTTTTTTCATAATCGATTGTTTTAATTTACATAGTTGTTAAAAGTGAAGGGCAGTTGGGGACGATATAGAGTAAAATAACCATGCCAATTCCTTTTCTTTAATAATCAGGGTATTACCTAATCAAAAAAGAGATATTTGTGGTTTAAAATGTAGATTTAATAACCGATAATTAATTGCTTAAATCCCACTCATAAAATGTTCATAAAGAAATTAACGGTTGCGGCGGCTTTTTTCTTATTACTATTACTCGACCAGGTTCATTCTCAATATTCATTACCACGCAGCACGCCAGAAGAACAGGGCGTTTCTTCACAGGCTATCATCGACTTTCTCGATTCCGCGGTAAGAAATAAAAATGAATTTCACAGTTTCATGATAGTGCGGCATGGCAAAGTGATCGCTGAAGGATGGTGGAACCCTTACCGCGCAGATCTTAAGCACACGTTGTATTCTTTAAGTAAAAGCTTTACTGCAACAGCGGTTGGATATGCTGTAAAGGAAAAAAAATTAAAAGTAACTGATAAGGTTATTTCATTTTTCCCCGACCAGCTTCCTGATACCATCAGTGATTATCTGCAAAGCCTCACCGTGAAGGATCTTCTTACTATGTCAGTAGGACAAGAACCCGACCCAACATTTAAAGTTGTGGGCGACACCAACTGGGTGCGTTCTTTTTTAGCATTGCCCATTCAATATAAACCAGGGACCAGATTCCTGTATAATTCAACGGCTACCTTCATGCTTTCTGCTATTGTGCAGAAAGTAACGAACGAGAAAATATACGATTATCTCACACCAAGATTATTCGAACCTTTAGGAATTGAGAACGCAGATTGGGAAACCGATCCGCAGGGGAATAATGTTGGAGGATGGGGATTAAGGGTAAAGACTGAGGACATCGCTAAATTCGGTCAGCTTTTTTTACAAAAAGGGAAATGGAAGCGTAAAAGAATACTCCCGAAAAAATGGGTTAAGGAAGCATCTTCTGTTAAAATTATTCAACACCCCGATCTGCCAAAGGATGAAAAAGATTCAAGCGATTGGGAGCAGGGATATTGCTACCAGATGTGGCGATGCAGAAACAATGCATACCGCGGTGATGGTGCATATGGTCAGTTTTGCATAATTATGCCTGACCAGGATGCAGTTATCGCCATTACTTCTGAAACACCAGACATGCAGGATGAATTGAATGCTGTATGGAAATTTTTGTTGCCTGCGATGAAGAAGAAAAACCAGAAACCTAACGACAGCCTGGTCCAGGAGTTAAATCTGCAACTGCAAACACTGGCATTGCCAATTCCGGGCAACAGCAATACATCAGATATGATCGCGGATATAGAAGGGAAAAATTTTTCTATTCAGCCGAACGATAAGCGTATCGAGCATGTTTCATTTCATTTTGATAATGATCTTTGCACCCTCAATATTAAATCTGATACGGAAACATATGATATCACATTTGGCCCCCGAAAGTGGAATGAAGGGGAAACAACTAAAAAGGGGCCCTATTTAGTATCGGGCGCAAAAAATAATCTGGAAGGATTACCCCCTTTCAAAGTAGCCGGAGAATATAACTGGAGGGAAGATAATAAGCTCGAAATGGTACTAAGATATATTGAAAGCCCGCATACAGAAACAATGGTTTGTTATTTTGACGGAAATAATATTAAAATTGAAATACGCAGTAGCATATCTCCCCAGCCCGTAACATTAAATGGTGAAGTGAAATAATATTAACTCCCTATGCGATTTATATACCCACTGCTGATAACCGCTTGTTGTATTTTCCTGACATTCATGGTAAGCGCACAAAAAGCGGTTCATGTCTGGGAAATGCAGGAACTCACTTTTACCGCCATCAATAATTATAAGAGTCCATATACAGAAGTGAAGATGTGGATTGAATTATCCGGACCTGATTTCAATAAAAAGGTATTCGGATTCTGGGATGGCGGCAACACTTTTAAAGTAAGAATGGTTGCAACAAAGCCAGGCGGGTGGCAATGGAAAAGCGCATCAAATACAAATGATCCGGGCCTTTCAAATAAAAACGGTTCATTCAAGGCAATAGCATGGAGCGAACCAGAGAAAAATGAAAACCCTTTGAGGCGTGGGTTTATCAGGGCGTCTGCAAACAAACATGCTTTGATTTATGCAGACAGCACACCTTATTTAGCCATCGGTGATACGTGGTTTGGATTAAGTGCCAATAGATATAAATGGTATGATGATGATCAGGAAAGACCTATGGGCCCCCAGGCGGGTTTTAAGGATTTTGTACGCCTGAGAAAATCCCAGGGATTTAACTGGATAAATATCATCGCGGCATTTCCTAACTGGAAAACTGATGATAAATCGTGGCTCCTTCGTATGGATGACAGTGCCCGTACAACGGTAAGAAGCGCATGGATGGAATTTGGAATCGGTAGCGCAAAAAATATGGACAATGAAGGGGGAAAGCCTTTCTTCTATCCGGGTAAAGTGCCGGGGTACGAAAATTATTTTCCCGATATGGACCGTATCAATCCGGAATATTTTAAATATTTGGACAGAAAGATTGCTTACCTGAATGAAAACGGATTCGTTCCATTTATAGAAGCATCGCGCAGAGATGCGAGCATGCTGTGGAGCAAATATTATGAGTGGCCCGGTTCATATACCAGGTTTGTGCAGTATATCTATTCACGTTACCAGGCATATAACACAGTGCTGGGACCAGTACACCTTGACATTATAGATCTTACTATCAGCCCCGATGAATATACTGCGGCCTTTAGAGTGATGGAAAAGGATTATGGTCCTCCGCCTTTCGAAAATTTACTTTCTGCAAATGCAAATCCATCTACTCTTGAAAATTGGGGTGACAGTTCATGGATCACCCTGCACCAGATCGGAAATAAAAGAGAACATAATTTTTATTGGTACCTCACAGAGATATTTAATGCAAAAAATCCCGCGCCTGCATTAAATGGTGAGCCATATTATGCTGGTTACAGCGATCCCCGCGGATTGGGCGCTGTTAATTACACACGTGGGGCAAAAGGTGGAACAGAGAAAGACAATGCGATAGTGCGCTCCGGTAGTTACGGGTGTTTTTTATCGGGAGGTTTTGCAGGTCATGTTTACGGAGCGGAAGGAATTTGGGGTGGAGATATTGAAGATGCCGCTCCAGTTAAAATGTGGGATGCATTTACCTGGAAGTCGGCTGATGAGATGCAGTATTTAAAAACATTCGCATTCAGCCTTGGCAATAAGTACCAGGACCTCGAACCTCAGACAGAACTCGTAACGCCGAATAAAACACATGATGTGCTGAGCTATGAAGGATGGGCATATTGTGCCCGAACCCCTGACAGAAATAATTTCCTTTTGTATTTTGAAAGAGGTTGCCCACTTGCGGAAGTACGCGGAGCGCAGCTCAACAGCGTGTACAATGCGCAATGGTTTAATCCGAGAACAGGAGAGTGGATGAAGGTTGGTGATGGTAAAGTGTCTTCATCAAAAATTGGTATTATCAGGCTTCCTCATTTGCCGGATGATACGGATTGGGGATTGAAACTTATGTATGAAGGTCCTGTCGATAATGCAGCAGTTGCTGCAAAAGTTGCTTCATCTGAAACCACCGGCAAAAATGAACCTAACAAGCGTTTGATAATCGGATTGGTGATTGCAGTATTATTTTTGGTCTCTTATGTTTTAGTACGAAAAGGGAAATCATCAGGGGTGTGATCTTTCCACCAGTCTGCACAAAGCATTTGCTAATTTAATCTGTTGAGGCGAACGGCATCCAGGTTCAAATAAGGCAGGGCTCGCCACAAGAATGAAAACTGTTCTAGCTCTTGAAACTGCAACATTCAACCTGTTTAAACTGTATAAAAATTCCATTCCTCTTGGTGCATCCTCAGGTGTTGAAGTAGCCATTGAAAAAATGATCACCTGTGCTTCCTGCCCCTGGAATTTATCGACCGTTCCGATTTGTATTTCGGGCATATTTGTAGTAAGTGCGTTTACCTGTGCATTATAAGGTGTGATCACTTTAATGCTATCGTTATTTAATTTTTGTTCCTTACCATGATGATCAATGTAAAAAATATTGTTATTGAGCAATTCATGAATGATACGCTGAACAACTTCTGCTTCTTCAATCGATTGATTACTGTTTCCGGCATGAGATACAGGTTCAATATAAATACCGGGTTTTGAATAGCGGGTTGACCCGATAAGTTTTTGTTTTGAATTGCCAGGCATTGGTTCCAGCCTGTTCTCATAAAACATTTCTGAAATGTAACTGCAGATTTCGGGATGCATACGCCATGTTTTGTCGAGAAAAACACCATGTTCTTCCGGAATGGTTTGATGTACACCTAATATATGTGACAATGCTGATGCTTCTGTTCCTTCCGGATGATGACCTTTCTGCGGTTGCTGCAGCTGCTGCGGATCACCGAGTAAAACGAGATTATTTCCTGCATGTGAAAGCGCCATCGTATCGATCAGCGATAATTGTCCGGCTTCATCTACAAATAAATAATCTACCGCGTAGCTGAATTCCTCACGGGACCACATAAATGAAGTACCCGCCACAATATTCACGTTTGCTGTAATGGCATCTGTAATATCGCCATAGTCATCGGTAACGATCCAGTTTGGGTTGGAGGAATTCACATCTTTTGATTTCTGAATGATGCGTATAGATGATCCTTCTTCAATTGACGCTGCAACTACTTTATGCAGCAATCCTGTGATCACTTTATGGCTCAACGATGTGATCCCGATTTTTTTTCCAGACCTGATCAGAGAAGTGATCATTCTTGCGGCAGTATGGCTTTTGCCCGTACCGGGCGGGCCCTGCACAGGCAATACGCTATTATTAAGTTCCATAACCCATTTCACAGCTTTCTCCTGGGCATTGCCGGATTTTTCAATTGCTGAAATGATGCGTGGAGGAGTTTTTAATAAAAGCTCTCTTGCAGCCCTGTATTCTCCCTCCCCATCAATCCCGTTTGCGATCACCCATTCTGCAAGACGAATGATGGCTTCCTCCTTTTCATCTGATTCAATGAATTTTTTGTAGATGACATGAGTTGGATGTATTTCATTGAACTTGGCATTTTTCCTGATTCCTAAAATTCTATTTTTAGTATCCAGGGAATAAATATCCCCAACAGTTTTATTTTTATATTTTATCGATTTGTTTCCTGTTTTTAATTCTGATTCCTGTTCCGGAAAATTGTAATAATGAATCTGGCTCTTTTTAACATTTTCGATTTTTCCGTTAAATATCAACCCTGAAATAGCATCCCGTTCATTCAACAATTCATCATCAGCAAGATCACGTAACCGGTAATATTCCCACCAGAACGATTTGTCTTCTCTCCTGTACCAATCGAGCATATTCGCTAAAAGGAATTTCGCTTCCTGCTCATTATTTCTTTCACTTCTTTCAAAAGGTAATCCATTCATCAACCCGTCAAATAATGGTTGTATACGTTGCTGGTGTTCTGTGATGTTTTCACCGGGATCACCTTCTCCGAGATCAGGCCTTTCGATCTTATTACCTTTTTCAATGAGTTCTTTTCTCAACTTTTCCAGCCAGTCCCTCAAGCTTTCGGTTGATAAACAATCATCTTTATTATAATCTTCAACAACCTGTTTTGTTTCTTCACTCACGGCTTCAAGGTCACCGCTCTCAAGCAGCAATTCATACTTCGCTTTATGTGGCCTTACCAATTTCAATTCAACTGCTCTTTGAAAATTGTGCATCTTTTCCATCTCCTTCAGCGAGTATGCTTCAACTCCCGCACGTAATGAATGTTTAACAATGCCATGCAGATCAATAAAGATGTTTGCCCGGAGCAACCGGTCAACTTCATCTTCCCTCGTCACGTATCTTCCCATCAATCTTTTTAATGCGGAAGGTTCATAAGCAGAATAATGATAAATATGCATGTCGGGGTACTCTTTCCAGGCATGCATTACTGTATCAATAAATTTTTCAAATGCTTCTTTTTCTTCGAGGTCGGTTGTTGCCCATAATATATGGTAGGCGTGTTTATGTACCCATCCGAAAATATATTCACGGCCGGCGCTACCAACAAAGGGATCACCTTCAAAGTCAAAGAAAAAATCTCCGTCTGATGGTGCCGGTAACTTATACAATCCGAAATCCTCCAGCAGCGGAAGCATTTCATATACGTTACGCATTTCAGTACGCGCCTGTAACTGAAGCCTCGCCTGCTCCCTCAATTTGTTGTAGGTGCTGATATTGCCTTTCGATGGAACAAAGGTTAGTGGTACAGGCAATTCAGCCATCGACTGCAACGTGGTTATATTTTGTTTATTTGCTTCCTTTATTTGTGACATTCCCATTCCCGCAACAAAACCAAGGTGGTCATCTTTTCTCCTTCTTGCATTACAATCAAAAAACCATTTACAAATCGCGCATTGCTCAACCGGATTAGGATATGTTACTTCTTCCGTATTGCCGATAAACGCTTTAATTCTTCGTTGCATCAGCCTGAAATACGAGATGTAATCATCTACGCGGTATGTCTGCCCCCCTTCAGGTGTTCTGATATACATATTCTCAGGCTGAACTTCCTGTAATTGCGTCAACATATCTGAATACAGGCAGATCTGAAGAATAGATCCAGCTTTTGTATGCCTGGCGAACTTTGTATCCATCACTTCGTAAGACCAGTTTCCAAATTTGCCGGGCTTGTCCGTCTTCAGCAGAAAATCTGCCCACCCAACCCAATCGTTAAGTTCTAATCGTGCCTGGTAAATTACATCAACACCGTTTTTCATAGCGTTGATGGTTTCTTCAACCGATATTTTTTTGTAGTCTTTAGAAATTCTTGCAATACTTTTTCCCTGTTGCTCCAGTTCTTTGATCACATTATCTTCAAACTCCTGTCCTTTTATTTTTAAAGCTTCCAGCGAGGGATCGTAAAAGGGAGTAGGGGTTTTGATCTTTCCATTGACTACTTCGAGGTCGAGCCAGGTGGCATGATTGCATCCAAGAAAAAAGGAAAGGTCAGTTGCCGAAAGCAAAATATTAGTACCTTTTTTTTGCATTATTCAAATTAAATGTTCCAACACAAACGTTTGCATGAATTGTTCAGTATTGATTTAACAGTTCGTTAATTAATTAAATTACAGGACGAGAGAATTGACCGTTCCCATCTGTCGTAAACTTAAACTTTTCACAGATAGAAACCTGACGAGGGTGGTATAGCTTAATCTCAATATCATGTCGTATGAAATTCAGACAGGTTTGCAGATGGCTTCCGCTTCTTCTTCTAAGCGTAGCCATGGGTCTATCTTCTTTTAGCTACTCACAACAGAAAATTTCAGGAAAAGTAAACGATGAAAATTCCGCTCCTCTTGCCGGCGTTACTGTAGCCATCAAGGGTTCATCAACCGGTACCTCTACCGATGAAAATGGAAATTTTACCATTACTATTCCCGCTACTTCTTCGATCCTGGTTGTATCATACCAGGGTTATCTTTCCCGGGAGATTACTCCGGGCAGTAACGCTAACCTGAGTATCCAGCTGTTACCTGACGTAAAGCGCCGGGATCTTAATGAAGTGGTGGTGGTAGGTTACGGTACACAACGTAAGGTAGACCTTACCGGTTCCGTTGCTTCAGTTACCCGAAAAGAGATCGTAAACAAACCTTTCAGCAGTCCCGACCAGATACTTGGCGGCCGGGTACCCGGAGTAAACATCACTAACCGAAGTGGTGATCCGGGTGCACCAATAGATGTCCGTATCAGGGGTATTGGCACTCCCGGCACAAATCAACCATTATGGGTAATAGATGGTGTGCCTATAGTTCAGACCAGCAATGTAACTGTTAATACCAGTTCATCAACAGAAACGAATCCGCTTGCCGGTATCAACACCAATGACATTGAATCAATAGATGTTTTGAAAGATGCATCGGCTTCAGCCATCTATGGAGCACGTGCAGCTAATGGTGTAATAATAGTTACTACCCGCCGCGGTAAAGAAGGTAGAACTTCGCTTACTGTTGACGGTTACTTTGGACAACAGTTTGTTCCGAAGGACCGGTACCTTGATGTATTGAATGTTGAACAGTATATCGCCTTCCAGAGTGAACTGGGAAGAGACTTTTCAGCATTCGCCGGACAGCCTTATGTAGACTGGCAGGATGCGATGTTCCATAGTGCACTAACACATAGCCATAACTTAACTATAAATGGTGGTACAGCAAAAGCTACCTACAATATTGGAGCGGGTTTTTTGGAAAGCCAGGGTGTAGAAATCGGCCAGAGCTTCAGGAGACTATCTCTGAAAGTAAATTCAGATATTCAGGCTACTAAGTACCTGAGGTTCGGGGAATCTATATTAATAAGTTCTGTTAACAGGCTTACACAATCTGAAGGTAATATATTCGGAGCCTACACCAGCTCCCTTAACGCGCCGTATTTCAAAATTTACGATCCTGACGGACCACTCGGTTATACTATGGAAATAGATGAGAACCGGGGTGAAGGAGCAACAGGTAACAACCAGGTATGGAAGGCTGATCTTCGGGTGAATGAAACGAGAATATACAGTAAAAAAATGCTGGGCTCTGTTTATGGTGAGCTTGAACCAATAAGCGGGCTTAAATACAAACTTACTCTCGGTGCGGACTACAATGTGGGTGATGGATATTATTTTCAGGACGCTGCCGATTTCGGATCAGAACAAAGGGGTTCAACTCTTGTACAGGAACGACCCCTCGAGCTTACTACTAATCTATCACAAACGCTTACTTATAATAAGAAGTTCGGACTTCACGATCTAACAGCGCTCATCGGTCATGAAGAAACGTCATTTCAGTTCAATAAGATGAGAATACAGGGTAATGATCTGTTTAATGTCGCTATCCGTCTTCCATCGGTTGCTAATTCGGTTGCATCTGCAAATGAAGCTGATCATTGGGCGATACGGGGTTTTCTTGCACGTTTGTTCTATTCATACAAAGACCGTTACCTGTTTACATTTAATGTGCGGCGTGATGCCACGTCACGATTTTCCGAGGACAACCGTTCAGGAACTTTTCCTTCATTTTCTGCCGGCTGGCGTTTGAGTGAAGAAGAATTCATGAAGAATCAGAAATTATTTACAGATCTTAAGATCAGGGCAAGCTGGGGTGAATCGGGCAACCAGTTCACAGGACAGAACTTCTCATATCTCAACTCGCTGGCAACAACAATCTTTTATGTGATTGGTACGGAGCAGCGTATAGTGCGCGGGCCTGCACCAGTTATTTTTGCAAACTCAAATCTTAAATGGGAACGAAGTGCACAAACAGATATAGGCTTCGACGCCCTTATGCTCGCAGGAAAATTAGAGATCACCTTTGATTATTTTAATAAAGAAACGAATGATGTATTGTTAAGTCTCCCGAT
>Ga0111538_10006195_pt1 | contig 16232 bp, 10 predicted proteins | sample SoiMethybrSBSTD1_FD_79669 | JGI IMG/M metagenome (GOLD analysis project Ga0111538, IMG submission 79669) | Bulk soil microbial communities from a Populus tree surrounding site in Tennessee, USA - Soil MetaG P. TD hybrid SBSTD1 (version 2)... | ecosystem: Environmental > Terrestrial > Soil >...
ACGAGTTGCGAACGCCGCTGACACCGGTGGTTGGTTGGATAAAACTGTTGCGCAGTGGCAACCTCGACGAGAAGAGTGTGGCGCAGGCACTGGACGCGATCGAGCGAAACGCGTGGTTGCAATCGAAGTTGATCGACGACCTGCTCGACACCTCGCGCATTGCGACGGGCAAACTTCATTTCGAACCGAAGCCGACGGATCTCAATACGGTTGCGAAGGCGGCGATCGATACCGTGCGCGCGTCTGCCGCGGCTCGCAATATCGAAATGTCAATCGTTCTGTGGCCCTCGACGCTGGTCGTGATGGGCGAGCCCGTGCGTCTCCAGCAGATCGCCTGGAACCTGCTTTCAAACGCGATCAAGTTCACTGAACCAGGCGGGAAGGTCACTATAACGACACAGAATGAGGGTTCGCAGGCGCGACTTGTCGTTACAGACACCGGCATCGGTATCGATGCGGATTTTCTGCCGCACGTCTTCGATCGTTTCAAGCAAGCGGACGGCTCAACCTCACGACGCCACGGCGGGTTGGGACTCGGACTCGCAATCGCCGATGCGCTCGCAAAGATGCACGGCGGCAAGATCGAAGCAATGTCGGAGGGCGCGGGTCAGGGTTCGTGTTTCACCTTGCATGTGGAACTGGCAACGTCCGAGCGAGTCGCTCCGGAGAAGATCGTCGAAAAACACCATTCTTTACTCGGCCTCGACGTTCTCATCGTCGAAGATTCGATCGACACGTTGACGCTCTTGAGCGCGGTGTTTAGTCGCGAAGGCGCCAATGTAACCACCGCCGCGTCAGCCGCTGAAGCCCTGGAACAGGCCGTAAACAAACGTCCGGCAGTGATTATTTCCGACATCGGCATGCCCGATGTCGACGGCTACCAGCTTCTCGAGCAACTGAAAGTCATCCCTGGAATGGACGCCGTCCCAGCAATCGCCATCTCCGGCTACGCCAGCGACGAGGATCGCGAGCGTGCCCTCGGCACGGGCTACCACGCCCTGGTCCCGAAACCAATCGACGTGGACGTCCTTTTCGGTCTCATCCACGACCTCAATCTCCCGCAACCCTCCGCGGTCAACAAGTAATCGGCGTCGAAGACTGCTCGAAAACCGGACTCGAAGCCCTTTAACATCAATCAGATTGACAAAATCAAAACTGTAACTATAATGGTTACAAAACGAAACCCCGGATTCCCCGGAACGTATTTGATATGTCGACTAATAGCCGGTTCGCGGTAGCCGTACATGTGCTCAGTTTGATGGCCTGGTCGGGCGAAGAACCGCTTAAATCCGAGCAGGTTGCGGAAAGTGTCAACACGAATCCCGTGGTGATTCGCCGCATGTTGCTCGAGCTCGCCGAGGCGGGGTTGGTAGTTTCGCAGACGGGTTCACTCGGAGGTTCGCGACTGGCAAACGATCCAGCCAAAACAACCCTCCTAGATGTGTACAGGGCACTCGAACACGGGGGCGTTTTTTCGTTACATCGAACGCCTCCGAGCCGCGATTGTCCCGTCGGCGTAAACATTGAAACCGTGCTGGGCGAAGTGCTTTTGGAGGTTGATTCCGCGGTCGAGCAGGTGCTGAGAAACATAACGATTAACGACGTGGTGCAGCGATTGCGACCATGCGGCGCCGCCACGAAACATGTAAGCGTAGCGCGGAATGGAACCGGAAAAACCCACGGCCGTAACGGCGCGGGAAAAACGAATGGTCGGAATGGCAACGGGAATGGTACGGGGGCGGTTACGAGGAATGGCCGTAAAAAGCAGTATGACCAGAGGCAGATAACTTTGTCCGAGTTGCGCAACGGTACAAAGAACCGGAAGGCGAAAGCTGTCCGGCCTGCCTAACAAACGCGAGAAAGGAATGTCTTAATTGTCCAGGCTTGAAAAAGATCAAAGCGGTATCGAGCTCATGAGTTCGGCGAAAGGCGAGTTTGTTAACCTCAGCGAGGAACTGACCGACGATGCCGTGTCTATTGAGGATATCGACGAGGTTTTGCAAACCCTCGAAAGAGCGACCAGCAGTGAAGCTGAAATCGAGGAGCCTTTGATCGAAGAGTCGTCGTCTGTTGTCGAGTCCGATGAATCCATGAGCGAAGAGGTCGAACTCGACCTTTCCGCCGGCGAGATGGACAAGACTTCAGATCCCATCCGCGTCTACATGCGGGAAATGGGCGTAGTGCCGCTGCTCACGCGCGAACAGGAAGTGTCAATCGCCAAACGAATCGAGCGCGGCCAGAAGCGCGCCGAAAAAGCGATTGCGCGTTCGCCGATCGCAGTGGTGGAACTTTTCAGAATCGGCGATGAGTTGGCCGCCGGAGCACTAAATATTCGCGACGTCGTCGCTTTCTCGGATCAGATGGAAACCGAGGAGCACGAGGATCGCAGCGAAGAGTATTTGCAGTGGACTATCGAAGGGCTCCAAAACATCCGCGGGCTCTACAAACGAGGCTTGAAGGAGTTTGAGCGCTTTGCCGACGAGCAGAAGGTCTCGCGCGGCAAGCGCTCGAAGAAGTTGTTGCGTTACCGGCGGAAGCTGGCTCGAACGCGACTGGAAATCGCGCAGGAGATCCGTGGACTTCATCTCAAAGAAGCGGCCCGGCAGCGTTTGATTGCTGCCATCGGCGCCGTTCACAAGGAAGTCCGCACGCTCGAACGCGAAATCGAGGCGTTTTCCGAGAAGCTCAAACGCAAAGGATTGAAGGCTGACAAGCAGAAGGAATTCCGGAAGCATGTCGCCACCGCGAGAAAGCGGCTGAAAGAGATCGAAGTCGAACACCACCTGATGCCGTTGGAGATCAAAAGATCGCATCAGATGATCGCCGTCAGCGAAGCTCAAACGGCACAGGCGAAACACGAGTTGACTGAAGCAAACCTTCGTCTCGTTGTTTCAATCGCGAAGAAATATCAGAACCGCGGGTTGCAGTTCCTGGATCTGATTCAGGAAGGTAACCTGGGTTTGATGAAGGGCGTCGACAAGTTTGACTGGCGACGCGGTTACAAGTTTTCAACTTATGCGACCTGGTGGATTCGCCAGGCAATCACGCGCGCGATCGCGGATCAGGCGCGTACGATTCGCATTCCGGTCCACATGATCGAGGTGATCAATAAACTCAAGAACACCTCGCGTGAACTCGTGCGCGAACTCGGACGCGAACCTACGACCGAAGAGATCGCCAAGAAGATGGACACCTCCGTCGACAAAGTGCGCAAAGCGCGCAAGTTGATGCAGGATCCGATCTCTTTGGAAACGCCGATCGGCGAAAACGGAGATTCGCAGTTGGGGGACTTGATCGAAGACAAGTCGAGCGAGAGCCCGGCGGCGCGAGTGATCACGTCGAACCTGCGAGAGATCGCCGGCGACGTGTTGCAGACTTTGAGTCCGCGTGAAGAGCGAGTGATTCGCTTGCGGTTTGGTCTCGACAACGGCGGTCACGAACGGACGCTGGAAGAAGTGGGCCAGAACTTCAACGTGACGCGCGAACGCATTCGACAAATCGAAGCGAAGGCATTGCGTAAACTTCGGCACCCGTCGCGAGCGCGGTTGTTAAAGAACTTCCTCGAAGGCGAAGGTAGCTAATCGAGGGTTAACAATTTTTGAGAGATTAAAGTCAGAGGAGCGATTGAAACATGAGTGAATTTGTGAAGGAAGTGAGCGATAGCTCGTTTGAAAAGGACGTATTAGGATCCAGCAAGCCGGTGCTGGTGGATTTTTGGGCGCAATGGTGTACGCCGTGCCGCATGCTGGCGCCCACCGTTGAAGCTGTCGCTCAGCAATATAACGAGTCGGCTACGGTTGTTAAGTTGAACGTGGACGACAATCCATCGACCGCGCAGCGTTACGGCATCAAGGGCATTCCCACCCTCATCCTCTTCCGTGAAGGCAAGGAAGTCGAACGTGTCGTCGGCGCGACGAGTAAAGAGTCGATCACACGCATGATGGAGAAGTACACGACGTTAGTCGCGTAGCAATAGTGAGCGTCAATTGAAAATCCAAGGCCGGGCGGGTCACGTCCGGCCTTTTTGTTTTTGTCAAAATCCGTGGGAAAATGCCGTCACCAATGGAGCAGGTGAAACCTCAGCGGCTCGTTGTCGGTATTACTGGCGCGACTGGGACGATCTTCGGCGTGCGCATTTTGCAGATGCTGCATGGGTCGGGGGTCGAAACGCATCTGGTCGTAAGCAAGTGGGCGGCGCGGACGCTCGCACATGAGACATCCTACTCATTAAAAGAAATACAGGGCCTCGCCACGCAGAGTTACGGAAGTGGCGACCAGGGGGCGGCGATATCGAGCGGATCGTTTGTCACGCTCGGGATGGTAGTCGCGCCGTGCAGCATGCGCACGCTTGCGGCGATCGCACATGGACTCGGTGACAATCTGATTCATCGCGCCGCCGATGTGGTCCTCAAGGAACGGCGTAAACTGGTGCTCGTCGTACGCGAGTCGCCGTTCAACGAGATACATCTCGAAAACATGTTGAAGCTGGCGCGAATGGGCGTCGTGATTCTTCCGCCAATGCCGGCTTTCTATAATCATCCGCAGAGTCTCGACGATATGGTTAATCACATCGCGATGCGCGTGATCGATCAGTTTGACATTCATCTCGACGTGATGAATCGCTGGGATGGCGTGCTGCAACACGGAGAGAAGGAATCGTAACGGCACAAGGAGGGAAGTCGTGGGAGAGATGATTGAGTTTCCGGTGAGTGGTGGAAGCATCAGTGGCTATGAAGCGGTGCCGCAACAAGGCGGTGGTCCGGGAGTGGTCGTGATTCAGGAGTGGTGGGGACTCGTGGACCACATTAAAGACGTCTGCGACCGGTTCGCCGCGGCGGGTTTCGTTGCTCTCGCGCCGGATCTGTATCACGGCAAGACGACCAAGTCGCCGGACGAAGCCGGCAAGCTGATGATGGCGTTGCGCATCGACGAAGCTGAAAAAGAGTTGGAAGGCGCAGTTGACTACCTGCTCAAACATGATGCGGTGACGAGCAAGAAGATCGGCGTCGTTGGTTTCTGTATGGGCGGCGCGCTGTCGCTTTACACCGCGACGAAGAACTCGAACATCGGCGCGTCCGTTGTCTTTTACGGAGGACATCCAAACGTTAAACCCGATCTGCCGAACCTGCACGCGCCGGTGCTTGGTCTATACGCTCAGAACGACGGCTTCGTGACGCCTCAGTTAGTGCGCGAGCTTGAGAGCAAGTTGAAAGCGCTTGGAAAACAGATCGAAGCGGTCATCTACCCGGGAACGGATCACGCTTTCTTCAACGATGCGCGTCCCGAGGTTTACAACGAGAAAGCCGCTGCCGATGCGTGGCAGCGCACAGTTGATTTCCTGCATAAGCATCTTGGTGAAGAGTTAGTAAAGCACGGGTCTGCGTGATCCGTGTCTCCTGTTCGTACCTAAACAGCTTTAACACCATCGAGAAAGAGGACGCCCCTTCTTATGATTAAGTCTGCGTGCTCCGGTCTACTGTTTCTGCTTTCACTGTTAGTTGTTTGCGCTGTTGGCGTTATGGCCCAGCAACCGTCGCCGTCTCCATCGCCCTCTGCTTCGGTTGCCGCATCGCCGAGTCCGAGCGCGAGTGCGACACCCACGCCTGACGCGTCGCCAACGCCGCGCGATCCGATGTCGACGCCGACGTTCAACGGGCTGCGCTTGCGCTCGATTGGACCAGCGTTCACTTCCGGACGTATCAGCGGCTTCGCGATCGATCCGACCAACTCGACGCGCTATTACGTCGCGGTCGCTTCAGGCGGCGTCTGGAAGACGACCAACGCCGGTGTCACGTGGACTCCGATCTTCGACAACGAAGCGTCGTACTCGATCGGCGCCATCGCCGTCGATCCGAAAAACTTTCTGACAGTTTGGGTCGGCACAGGTGAGAACAACAGTCAGCGCAGCGTGTCGTACGGCAACGGCCTGTACAAATCCGATGACGGCGGCCGCTCGTGGCGCAACGTCGGACTGAGAACCTCCGAACACATCGGACGCATCGCGATCGATCCGAAAGACTCGAACATCGTCTACGTCGCATCGCAGGGACCGCTTTGGGGACCGGGCGGCGAACGTGGTTTGTTCAAAACTACGGACGGCGGTAAGAGCTGGAAGAACATCCTCAACATCAGCGAGAACACCGGCGTCACCGACGTCGTCATCGATCCCAACGATCCGAACACGGTCTACTGCGCTTCTTACCAACGCCGACGTCACATGTGGACGCTCATCAACGGTGGTCCGGAAAGCGCGATCTACAAATCAACCGACGCTGGCGCGACGTGGAACAAGTTGCGCGCCGGCTTGCCGACTGTGGATCTCGGACGCGTTGGCCTCGCGATCTCGCCAGTCGATTCAAACGTGATTTACGCGACCGTCGAAGCCGCGGATCGCCGTGGCGGAATATTTCGTTCGAGCGATCGCGGCAGTAGTTGGGAACGGCGCAATGAGTACGACACGACGGCAATGTACTACTCGCGGATCGTTGCCGATCCCAAGGAAGTCGATCGCATTTACGTGATGAACGTGTTTCTGATGGTCTCTGACGACGGCGGCCGCACGCTGCGACGGCTCGGCGAGCGCAACAAGCACGTCGACAATCACGACATCTGGATCGATCCGAACAACACCGATCATTATCTCGTCGGCTGCGACGGCGGTATCTACGAGAGTTTCGATCGCGGTCAAACGTGGGACTTCAAACAGAACCTTCCGGTGGCGCAGTTTTACGACATCACGACCGACAACGCGAAGCCGTTCTATAACATTTACGGTGGCACGCAGGACAATTTCAGTTTTGGTGGTCCGTCGCGAACGCGCAGCGCCTCGGGGATCACGAATGCCGATTGGTTCGTGACGAACGGGGGCGATGGTTTTCGTTCGCAGGTCGATCCGGAAGATCCGAACACGATCTACTCCGAATCGCAGAACGGAGGGCTGGCACGTTTCGACAAGCGGACCGGCGAGCGAATTAGCATTCAACCGCAGCCCGGCCGCACCGACGATCCGCTACGCTGGAACTGGGACTCGCCGTTTATCGTCAGTCCGCACTCTCACACGCGTTTGTATTTCGCCGCCGACAAACTCTTTCGTACTGACGACCGCGGCGACACATGGCAACTCGTTAGCGGTCAACTCTCGCGCGATCTCGATCGCGACAAGTTGCCGGTGATGGGGAAGGTGTGGGGCGTCGACGCCGTCGCCAAGAACGCGTCGACAGCGTTTTTCGGCAATGCTTCGGCGTTGGCCGAGTCGCCGAAGAAAGAAGGACTCATCTACGTCGGCACCGACGACGGGCTGGTCCAGGTCACGGAAGACGGTGGCAAAAACTGGCGCAAGATCGAGAAGTTCACGGGCGTTGGGGACATGGCCTACGTCAGCCGCATCATCGCTTCAAATCACGATGCGAACACGGCATTCGTCAGTTTTGACAATCATCAGAACAGCGACTTCAAACCGTATCTGCTGAAGACGACGGACGCCGGTCGCACGTGGACGTCGTTGAGTGCGAACCTGCCGAAGAATGGTCCAGTGCTGGCGATCGCGGAAGATCATGTGAATCCGAATCTGTTGTTTGCCGGCACCGAGTTCGGCGTGTGGTTCTCGATCGACGGCGGGCAGAAATGGATTCAACTCAAAGGCGGAATGCCGACGATTGCGGTGCGCGATCTCGCCATTCAGACACGCGAGAACGATCTGATCGTCGGCACTTTTGGGCGGGGAGTTTACATTCTCGACGATTACACACCGCTGCGTTTGTTGAAACCCGAAATGCTGAAACAGGAAGCGGCAGTGTTCCCGATGAAGGACGCGCTGATGTACATCCAGTCGCAACCACTCGGCGGACGCGGCAAGAGTTTCCAGGGTGAACGATACTACACGGCCGACAACCCGCCGTTTGGCGCGACGGTGACGTGGTATCTAAAAGAGGGCATCAAGACGCGCAAGGAGAAACGGCAGGAAGCGGAGCGTGAGGCAGACAGACGCGGCGCGTCCGTAGGATGGCCCACGCGCGACCAACTGCGAGCGGAAGAAGAAGAAGACGCGCCGGCGATCGTCGTAACCATCACCGATTCGAGCGATCGCGTCGTGCGACGACTTACTGGTCCAATCGGCGGCGGCATGCAGCGACTGACGTGGGACCTGCGTTATCCCGCAGCGAACCTCTCCGCGCCGCCGCCACCCGATGCCGATCCCGACTTCGAACCACCGTCAGGTTCACTCGTCATGCCGGGAACGTACAAGGTGACAGTGGCGAAGCGAGTTGACGGAGTGATGACGCAGTTGGGCCAGTCGCAGCAATTCCAGGTGATCGTCGACGGACAGGAGAACATGTCGACTGCCGATCGTTCGGCGCTGGTCGAGTTTCAACAGAAAGCGGTGCGCTTGCAGCGCGCGGTGAGTGGCGCGACTCAGGCGGCTAACGGGTTGCGTCCGCGACTCACTGCCATCAAGCGCGCGATTTCTGAGACGCCGTCGTTGCCGCATAGTCTCTACGACCAGGCGATGGCGCTGGAGAAACGAAACAACGACATTATTCGTGCTCTGTCGGGTGATGCCGAAGCCCGCCGCCGCAACATGATCACGCCGCCGTCGATCAACGATCGCGTTGGTTATGTCGTCGGCGCGCAACGCATGTCGACTGCGCGACCGACACAGACACAGCAGAACCAGTACGGCGCTGCCGCGCAGGACTTCGAAGCCGTGCTGACCCAATTACGCCAGTTGATCGAAGTCGATCTGGCGCGGTTGGAGAAGCAGTTGGAGGCTGCGGGCGCGCCGTGGACACCGGGCCGCATTCCTGAGTGGCGCGATCAGTAAGGAGCCCATATGAAACGTCTTGGATTATTTCTATCCGTGTTCTTGTTTTGTGTTTCAACACATGCACAAACGATCACGGATAAAGTAAAGGGTATGGAGAAGTTTCCCGGCTTCTTCACCTTTTACTGGGACGCGAAGGCCGGAAAAGTTTGGCTCGAGATCGACAGGTGGAACAGTGAATTCCTCTACGTCGAGTCGTTGCCCGCGGGCATTGGCTCGAACGACATCGGACTCGATCGCGGTCAGCTCGGCAATAGTTCGATCGTCCGTTTCGATCGCAGTGGGCCACGTGTATTGCTCGTTGCGCCGAACTACGCGTTTCGCGCAAATAGCAACAACGCCGATGAGCGTCTCGCTGTGAAAGACGCGTTTGCCGAGTCGACGCTGTGGGGTTTCGAAGTCGCCGCTGAAGAAAACGGACGCGTGCTGGTCGACGCAACCAACTTCTACCTGCGCGACGTCCATCAGGTCACGCAGACTTTGCAACGCGGGCAGCAAGGCACGTATCGACTCGAACAGAACCGCAGCGCGTTCTATCTTCCAAACACGAAGAATTTCCCGCAAAACACGGAAGTTGAAACGACGCTCACATTCGTGGGCGAACCAACGGGAGCATTCGTCAGACAAGTCGTGCCGGTGCCTGAGTCGATCACCGTTCGCGAGCGGCATTCGTTTGTGCAACTGCCGCCCGCAGGCTACAAGCCACGCGTGCTCGATCCGCGCGCAGGTTATTTCGGCATCGACTTCATGGATTTTGCGACGCCGATCGAAGACCTGATAACGAAGCGATATATCGCGCGTCATCGTTTACAGAAAAAGGATCCGGCAGCTCGCGTCAGCGAAGCAGTGGAACCGATTGTTTACTACGTCGATCGCGGCGCGCCGGAACCAGTGCGCTCGGCGTTGCTCGAAGGCGCGCGCTGGTGGACCCAGGCGTTTGAAGCGCTTGGTTACACGGATGCGTTTCGGGTCGAGGTGATGCCGCCCGACATCGATCCGATGGACGTGCGCTACAACGTGATTCAGTGGGTGCATCGATCGACGCGTGGCTGGTCCTATGGCAGCTCGCTCGTCGATCCGCGCACCGGCGAGATCATTCAGGGGCGTGTTTCGCTCGGGTCGCTTCGCGATCGCCAGGACTTCCTGATCGCAGAGGGCCTGACGGCGCCTTACAACGGTACGAAGACGGCCTCCCCTAAGCTGCTCGAGATGGTGCTCGCGCGTTTGCGACAACTCTCGGCGCACGAGGTGGGCCACACGCTCGGGCTGCAACACAACTACGCGGCCAGCCCTGTCAATCGCGCGTCCGTGATGGACTATCCTGCGCCGCGGGCGAAGCTCGGAGCGGATGGTCTACCGGATCTGTCGGAGGCTTATGCGACGGGCATCGGCGAGTGGGACAAGGTCGCGATCGCGTACGGTTACCAGGACTATCCTCCCGGCGTCGATGAAGCGAAGGCCCTCGACACAACTCTCAAAGATGCGTTCGCACGCGGATTGATGTACTTGACAGATCAAGACGCGCGTCCGGCGAGCAGCTCGAGCTCGGTGGCCCATCTTTGGGACAACGGTACCAACGCGATCGACGAACTCGACAACGTGATGAAGGTGCGTGCCGCGGCGTTGCGTCGCTTCGGCGAAAACAACATTCGCGAAGGCGCGCCGCTGGCGACGATCGAAGAAGTGTTGGTGCCGATTTACATGTACCACCGTTACCAGGTGGAAGCGGCGGCGAAGCTGATCGGCGGCCAGGACTACACTTTCAGTTTGAAGGGGAAGGGCGATCGCAATCCGCAGATCGTCGAGGCGGAAGAGCAGCGACGCGCGCTCGCGGCGGTGCTCGACACGATCAAGCCGGAAGCGCTGTCGTTACCGGAGCCGCTGTTGCGTTTGATCCCGCCGCGTCCCGTTGGTTATTCGCGGAATCGCGAATTGTTCCGCACGCGCACGCAGCCGGTGTTCGACGCGCTCGCGCCGGCGGAAGCGATCACGGATCATGTGAGTGGTTTCTTGTTGAATCCGGAACGGGCCTCACGACTGGTCCAATTTCACGCGCGCAACGCGCGTAATCCGAGTTTGATGGAAGTGATTGACAATATTCTCGGTGCGACGTGGCGAGCGCCGGTTGCAACGGGTTACGCCGGCGAGATTCAACACACTGTGAATGCGATCATTCTCGCTGATTTGATGTCGTTGGCGGCAAACGAACGCGCGTCGAATCAGGTGCGTGCGGTTGCGTCGTATCAGATCGAAAAACTCAAGGACTACGTTACGCGCCATCGCACCGGGCCGATAACAGCCGAACATCGCGCGTTTCTCTATTACACTCTCGAACAGATCAAACGTTTTCAGGACGATCCGAAGAAAGTTAATCTGACACCGGCTCAAGCTCCTCCCGATGGGCAGCCAATCGGAATGACCCTGGGGGATGACTGCGGCTGTGTGTATCTGCCATGTTTGCGGTAGCATTGGTGCTCCATGCAAGGACCCGAGCAATATCTGGGCGAAACACTTGACTCCAAATACCGTCTCGAGCAGCTCCTCGGCAGCGGCGGTATGGGCGCCGTCTACCTCGCCACTCACCTCGGCACCGAACGTTATGTCGCGCTCAAACTGATCTCGCCTCAGTTCATGCGCAATCGCGAGTTTGTCGAGCGCTTCAAGCGCGAGGCGCGTGCGGCTGGTCGCTTACGTCACCCGAACGTCGTCGACGTTACCGACTTCGGTTTCGCGGAAGTAAAACAAGGCGAAGTCGCGTACCTGGTAATGGAGTATCTCGACGGTTGCACGCTGGGCGACGTACTCGCCGAAGAGCAACGCTTGCCGCTCGAGTGGGTCGCCGACATTCTCGAACAGGTCTGCTCGGCGGTCCACGAGGCGCATCAACAGGGGATCGTTCATCGCGATCTGAAGCCTGACAACATCTGGCTTGAACCCAATCGACTCGGCAGTTATCGCGTCAAAGTGCTCGACTTCGGCATCGCAAAAGTCGGCGCGATCGGTGCTCCGATTGTTGAAGAGGACTCGACGGCGACGATCATCGACAACCTGTCCGCCGAGCGCGCTGCCGCCGCCACGACGAACCTGCCCGCCGCAAACCTCGAAACAGACACATTGTTGCGGCCGACGGGCGATGCGGTCGGCACGTTGTTGCACGACGAAAAACGCACGCAGCCTTTTGTTCCTGGTGATCATCCGGAAGTCGAAGAGGATGGCACGTTGCTTTTGGACGCGAGCACTCGTGCCGCCGGTCGACACACGGAGCACCACTCAACTGCTGCACAAGGACCAGCACTGACTCGCGTCGGCGCGATCATGGGAACGCCACTCTACATGTCGCCCGAACAATGCGGCGGGGGTTACGTCGATACGCGATCCGACATTTACAGTCTCGGCGTGATTACTTATCAGATGCTCGCGGGCGAACCGCCTTTCGCCGGGCCCACTTCGACCGTGATGCGCGCTCATCGCGAACAGAAGCCCGTTGATTTGCGGGAACGAGCGGAGAAGAAGATTCCGAAACGCGTCGCGGGCGTCGTGATGTCGGCGTTGTCGAAGAATCCTGCCGAGCGCCCGCAAACAGCGTTTGCGTTCGGCAGCGCGTTGCGTGGCGAGACCGAGGGTATCGGCGCGCTTTATCGACGTGCGTTTTCGTTGTACAGCGAATACTTCCCGAAGTTCGTCAAGCTGAGTTTTATCGCGCACATTCCGGTGATTATTACGACGATTCTGCTGATCGGTGTATCCATCGCGGAAGACGTGTTGAAGAACGCCGGTGGGATTCAAAAACTGTTGCTCCTCTGCGCGCTTGCGATCGTCGGTCTTTTGAAAGTTGTTTCGTTATTCATAGCCGGCGGAATTATTTCCGGCTCAACCGCTGTGATCATCACGCAACTTAGTGCTGCTCCCTTACGACCGGTGCAGGTTCGTACTGCAATTCGAGTGCTACGCCGGCGCTGGCGTCCGTTTTTGAAGACGATGCTCATGGTCACGTGGCGTATCCTGCTCGGGATGCTGCTGGTTGTTCCGGGGCTCATCCTGATGGTGCGTTACGTTTTGTACGCGCCGGTCGTGCTGATCGAGGGGCTGGAAAAGAAACCGGCGATGCGGCGCGCACGCGAGTTGGCAGCGCGTTCGTGGCGCACGATCATTATCGTTACCGTCCTTCAGATTCTGATCCCGACCATCATTAGTGGTATTTTGGGCGGCCTCGTAGGAGCGAGTTTCCACGTCAATCGCAACGCTCTTTCCTACCGCATCTTCGAACAACTTCTCTCGCTCAATCAGATCTTCATTCTGCCGCTCATGTCGATCGTGCCCGCGTTGTTGTACATCAAGATGCGGCAACTCGGTGGCGAACAACTGAGCGCATCTCTCGCGCAGATCGAGGAAGGCGACGTCGACCGCAGCAAGTGGCAACAGCGTATGCGCACCCGGCTGAGTCTTCACACACCAACCAGCCAGAAAATTACAACCGGCGGTTAACTTGCCTTTGCCATGAACTGGAAACGACTGAGTTATTCGCTATCGATCGCGATTGTCATCACGGCGGTGGCGTATGTCCTGGCGGATGTTGGTGGTCGTGTGTTGTTAATGCCGGGGTTGATTGGCGGACTCGTGGTTCACGGTGCGCTGATGATCGTTTCGAACGAATTCATCTTCTCCTGGAGGACGAGCGCCGCGCTACTGGTGAACACGGCGTTCTACACCGGGCTGAGCTACGGCGTTCTCTCCCTGGTGCACAGTTTTAAAGACCAGCGGAACGTTGATGCCGAGATTGCGCCGGCTGAAAAGGCGAGCGGTTCGCAAACGACACGACGCGGTGTTTCGAACTTAGTACGGCTTCTGGTTTCGTTCTTTGCCGCCTTCATACTCGCGGGGGCGGCGTTCTTCGACGCTGTTTCTAATCTGCAAGGACATCTTCCGTCGTTTCTGGGCAAGTTTCTGCATCTTCCCGGTTATCTCTACTGCCAATACCTCAAAGCCACGGAGCCACTGCCCGCCGACGATGTTGCGCTTTTTCAGTTGGGCCAGGGAGCAGAATGCTTCTTCGTTGGCATAACGCTGAACGTCCCTTACTACACCGCGTTGATTTTCACGAGCTGGTGGTTAGTCGACAAGTGGCGCAGTCGAAGAGACAGATAGCCACCGCCGCGTTCAAAATCTTGTACACGCGCCTGAACGCCCGTAAATCTGGTTTCGAAAGTGGGATTTAATAAGTCCCGCAAGCGAAACGATCTGGGAGGATTTTTTGAATTCGTGTTCGAGATGACCGCGGCAAACCTAGCAAAAACGCGAAATTAGTTGTAATTTGCGCGCTGGCACGGGCTTTGACTTGTGCCAACGCGGAGAACTGTAATTCTGCGTGTGAGCTCGATTCATCAGCTTCGCGCGCGCATCGCCGCTCTCTCAAACAGGCATTACAGCTCTCCACAAAATTTTTGAGAAGTGCCTGAGTTTGCGTCATGGATATCAAGAGACCCCCGAAATCGAAGATCAAAAAGAAGATCAGGACAGCGATCTTGATCGTGGTCGGACTCGCAACCTTAGGCGGCATCACCTACGGGCTCGCGAAACTCAAACCGGCTGCGCCGACGATCGACAAGTCCACCGCCGTGATCGAAACGGTCAAACGCGGCGAGATGATTCGTGATGTCCGTGGCAACGGCACCCTCGTGCCGGAAGTCATTCGCTGGGTGCCGGCGCCTGCGCAAGGGCGGGTTGAAAAAGTAAACCTCCAGGCCGGTGTCGAGGTCGATGCTTCGACGGTGCTCGTCGAGCTCTCGAACGCGCAAATGGAGCAGCAAGCCCTCGATGCCAACTTTCAGGTGAAAGCAGCCGAGGCCGATGAAGAGAACCTGCGCGTACGTCTCGAGTCGGACACGATGACGCAGAAGTCGAACATCGCGACGATCAACGCCCAGTACAGCTCGGCAAAACTCCAACTCGACGCCGACGAAATCCTTTACAAGCAGCAGTTGATTGCCGAACTCCAGATCAAGATCTCGCGCGTCGCCGTACAGGACCTCGCCAACCGGCTGAAAGTTGAACAAGAACGACTGGCAGTTGTCGCGAAATCGACTCGCGCGCAACTCAATGCCGCTTCCTCGCGACTGCAACAGTTGCGAGCGTTGGCGGTACTAAGACAACAGGAAGTCGAGAACTTGAAAGTGCGCGCCGGCACTGCTGGCGTGTTGCAACAGGTCCTGGTGCAGGTCGGCCAGCAGCTCGACCCCGGCGCCAACATCGCTCGCGTCGCCGATCCGACGTCGTTGAAAGCGGTTTTAAGAGTTGCCGAGACACAGATCTCCGGCGTGCGCGTCGGTCAGTCCGTTCTGGTCGACACCCGCAACGGCATCATTCAAGGCACAGTTTCGCGAATCGATCCGGCTGCGCGCGAAGGCACGTTCGAGATCGACGCGTCGTTGAACGGACCTCTACCGCCCAGCGCTCGTCCCGATTTAAGCGTTGACGGCACTATCGAACTGGAGCGACTACCCGACGTTTTGAAGGTCGGCAGGCCGGCGTTTGGCCAGGCTTTTCAAACGGTCAAGATGTTTGTCCTGACTCCGGACGGCACCGAAGCGCAGCATCGCACGGTCAAACTCGGAGCTAACTCGGTCAGCACGATACAGATACTCGAAGGCCTGCGTGAAGGCGAACGGGTGATTATCTCTGACACGTCGCAGTACGACAGTTACGATCTTGTTCGCATCCGCTAACACGGATAACGGTAAAACACGGATTGACACCGCCAGGTTTCAGACCCACTTGCCATAGAAAACGGGTTTGCGGTGTTCACTTTAAAAGGTTTACGTAAACACAAAACAGTCAAGGAGTGAATGATGAGTTCATCCGAGCCCCTAATCCACCTCGCTGACGTGAAGAAAGTCTTCTACACGGACGAGGTCGAGACCCACGCGCTTTCGGGGATCCATCTCGACATCAAACAAGGCGAGTACGTTTCCATTGCCGGACCTTCGGGCTGCGGCAAGTCAACCCTTTTGTCCATTCTCGGCCTGCTCGATACGCCGACCGAAGGACAGTACGTTCTCAACAATCATCCCGTTGAGAACCTGTCGCTGTCTGAACGCGCGCGCATCCGCAACCGGGAAGTCGGTTTCATCTTTCAAAGCTTCAACTTGATCGGCGATCTCACGGTTTACGAGAACGTCGAATTGCCGTTGACCTATCGCGGCATGAGTTCGGGCGAACGAAAGAAACGCGCCACCGAAGCGCTCGAACGCGTCGGCATGGCCCATCGCGCGAAGCACTTGCCGAGCCAGTTGTCCGGCGGTCAGCAACAGCGCGTCGCAGTGGCACGCGCAGTCGGCGGACAGCCCAGCATCCTGCTCGCGGACGAGCCGACCGGAAACCTCGACTCGACAAACGGCGAGGCCGTGATGGAACT
>Ga0111538_10006196_pt1 | contig 16230 bp, 12 predicted proteins | sample SoiMethybrSBSTD1_FD_79669 | JGI IMG/M metagenome (GOLD analysis project Ga0111538, IMG submission 79669) | Bulk soil microbial communities from a Populus tree surrounding site in Tennessee, USA - Soil MetaG P. TD hybrid SBSTD1 (version 2)... | ecosystem: Environmental > Terrestrial > Soil >...
CTCGGTTCCCGGAAGACGCGTGCTCCTGCTCGTGACCGACGGTGAAGACACTTACAGTCGCGCGAACATTCGCGATGCCATCGACATCGCCCAACGTACCGAAACGACAATCTTTGCGATCTCAACCAAAGCGGGATTCTTGTCGACTGTTCCGGGCGTCGAAGCCGGTCAGGTTGCAGACAAGAAAGATCGCGATCTGCAAACGCTCGCCGACGAGACCGGCGGCGCCGCGTTTTTCACCGGCGACATGCTTTCGCTGGAACGATCGTTCACCAAAATCTCGAAAGAGTTGCGCGCACAGTACCTCGTTACTTACGACCCGACGAACAAGACTTACGACGGCGCGTTCCGCAAGATCGACGTGAAACTCGCCGACGGCCACGGCGATCTGAAAGTAAGAACGAAGCGCGGCTACAAGGCCATCGCCGACAGCGTGCTTCAATAGAGAAAGTGGCCACAGGAACTGGAAGTAAGATGCGTTACCAACATTTCAACCGCTCGTTCGTACTGCTGCTCCTCGTCGTTGTCGCCGTTTGCGTCGGATTCGCCACTCGAACGTTGTCGGCGTCAAACAAACAAGACGTAGCCAGCGCGATGCCATCGCCTTCGCCGACGCCGCGCAATCGCGACGAGCTGCCGCAGGATTCGGACGAAGTAATCAAGACTGAAACGAACCTAACGAACATTTTCTTCACCGCCGCCGACAAGAACAAACGCTTCATCAGCAACCTCAAAGCGGAAGACATCCGTGTGTTTGAAGACGGTCAGCAGCAGGACATTTTCACGTTTCAAACAAACATCGATCTCCCGCTCTCGCTCGCGATCCTGATCGATTGCAGCGCTTCCGAAGAACGCACTCTGCCTGACGAGAAAGAGGCGGCCCGCGCGTTTCTCGAAAACATTCTGCGTCCTAGTGGCAAAGATGAAGCAGCAATTCTGTCGTTTACCGGAGAGACGACCCTCGAGCAGGGTTTTTCCGGAAATATCGAGCGCCTGAGACGGGCGATCGATCGGGTCGAGTTTGTGCCGCCGTCGGGTTACATCGGCGGTGGAGTTGTCGTTAACGGAACGCCGCCGATCTCCGGGACCAATCAGGCCATCGCTGGATCAACGGCCATCTGGGACGCGGTTTGGGCCACCTCGGAAGAGCTCATCGGAACCTCCGCGGAGCACACACGCCGGGCCATCATCCTGCTTACCGACGGCGACGACACCAGCAGCCGGTTGAAGATGGACGAAGCGATCACAGCGGCCCAAAAGGCCGACGCCCTGATTTATGCCATCGGTATCGGCGATCGTTACACGTTCAACGTCAACGAGGGCGCCCTGCGAAAAATCGCCGAAAAAACCGGCGGCCGGGCGTATTTTCCGCGGCACGAACGGGACCTCCGCGACGCCTTCGCCCAGATTCAACGCGACCTTCGCGAGCAGTACCTCGTCGCGTATTCACCGAAAAACAAGACCCGCGACGGTGCGTACCGCAGAATCGAGATTCAGATCGTCAATCCGGATCTGAAACAACAGAATCTGAAGCTGAATTACCGGTCCGGTTATTTCGCCAAAACGGCCATCCCTGAAACTCCCGCTAAGCGTAAGGGTTCGGGGCAATAGGCCGCAGTAAATCCTTTCAAATCCGTAGCTTTCCAAACTCGGATTAAACCTGTTATACTCGCCGCGGCTTGTGTGTCTGCCCGGAGTTCTCGAACTCCGAACACTCACTCCCGACTCCTCCTCCCACGAGGTCTCGTAAAACGTCCGGAACCCAGTTTAGATGAGCACCAGCACCTCAGATCGAGGCCGAGTCCTGATTGTCGACGACGACCGGAATGTACTGGAACTTCTGGTTGATCTGCTCGAACTTGAAGGCTACGAGGTCGCGGGAGCGTCCGACGGAGCCGAAGGTGTCGACCTGGCCCATTCGTTTGGACCAGACGTGGTCCTGAGCGACGTCGTCATGCCCCGCGTGAACGGGCTCGAACTCTGCCGCCGCCTCAAACAGGATCCGCAAACCTCCTCGATTCCGGTGCTGCTGATCAGCGGCATCCGCAAGGCCGACGAAGCCGGCATCGAAGGACTTCACGCCGGCGCCGACGATTACATCGATCTCCCATTCAGAAACGAAGAACTCTTAGTAAAAGTGGCCCGCCTGGTCGAGCGTCATCGCGCTGCGGCGAAGTTGAAGGAGAGCGAGGAGCGTTACCGGCGTCTCGTCGAACTTTCGCCTGACGCGATCGTGATTCTGCGTAAGGGACGGTTCACGTACCTTAATCCGGCAGCCCAACGATTGTGGGGCGCCGCGAGTCCACGCGATCTGATCGGAAAATCGATCCTGACGGTGGTCCATCCCGAGTACCACGATCACGTTAACGAGAACGTCGACTACATTCAACAGTTTCAACAGCCCACTCCGCTTTCAGAACAGAAGGGCGTCCGTCTCGACGGCAGCATGGTCCACGTCGAAGTAACGGGCTTGCCGTTCTCTGGTGAAGGCAAATCGGGAGCGCTGTTCGTCTTCCGCGACGTGACGGAGAAGAAGCAGGCGCGCGAATCAATTCGCGAACGCGAAGAGCGTTATCACGAGCTCTTCGAGAACGCGAACGACATTATCTACACGCACGATCTGCAAGGTAACTTTACGTCGTTGAACAGAAGCGGCGAAAGGATTACCGGTTACACTCGCGAAGAGACGATGAAGATGAACGTCGCCGACGTGATCGCGCCGGAGTATCTGAATCTCGCACGTGAGATGATCCGGCAAAAGTCGTCGCAGAAAGTCTCGACCGTTTACGAGATCGACATCATCTCGAAACAGGGGCGGCGCATTCGGCTCGAAGTCAGCACGCGACTGATCTTCCGCGAAGGCCGTCCGGTTGGCGTGCAAGGCATCGCGCGCGATTTGACCGAACGCAAGCATTCGGAAGAAGCGCTGCGCGAGAGCCAGGCGTTTTTCAACAGTTTCATGGACAACAGTCCCGCTGTCGCTTTTATGAAAGACGCCGAGGGACGTTATGTTTACGTCAACAAGCCGTTCGAAAAAGTTTTCGGCCAGAAGCTGAGTTTTTTGAAAGGCCGGACCAGCTTCGATTGGCTGCCGCCGATCAGCGCCGCCGACACTCATGGAGACGATCTGAAGGTGCTGGAAGGTGGTCACCCGCAGGAGTCTATCGAGAGTCTGCCCGCCGGCGACGGCACGATGCGACATTGGCTGGTGTTCAAGTTTCCGACGATCGACTCCGCCGGACGGCGTTACATCTCGGGTGTCGGCGTCGATATCACCGAACGTCGGCGCGCGGAAGAAGCGTTGGGCCAACAGGCGCAACGCGAGGCCATGAGCCACCGTATTTCCCAGGCCATCCGCTGCTCGCTCGACAGTCACGAAATCTACCGCACCGCGGTTCGTGAATTGGGTTCATATCTCGAGGTGGATCGTTGCTCGCTCTACATGAGGAACGCTCGCTTACGATGCGCGACCAACGTTGCCGAGTATCACGTCGAAGGCGTGCAGCCCGCCGCGTCGGATTTTCCGTTGGCCCACCTGCAAACTCTGATCACCGCGTTGGACCACACCGGCGTGCTTGTTTTCCAGGACGCCGCGCACGACCAACGAATCACGGACCTCTACAACAACATCCTGTCGAAAGCGAACGTGAAGTCGATCATGTACGTCGCGATTCGCGTCGGCGACGATGTTCCCGCGGCATTTGCGCTTTCGACGACGAAACAGGTCAGGCGCTGGAGCGAAGCGGACATCGATCTCGCCAAGGCGATCGCCGACCAAACTGGCATCGCGATTCGGCAGGCCGAGCTTTACCAAAAGGCGGAATCGACGTCGACGCGCGAGGCGCTGGTCAATCGTTTGACGATGCTGATTCGCGCTTCGTTGAGTTTGCCGGAAGTATTGAGCACGGCGACGCGCGAACTGGGCCGCTCGTTGTCGGCCTCGCGTGTTCATCTATTCCTGTCGAACAGCGAGGAGTTCGGATCGCCGCTCGAGCACGAGTACCTCGCGCCGGACGTCGCGAGTATCAAGCAGTTTCAGATCAACTACGACGATCCGATTGGGCGACGGCTCTCGAGTTCCAGCCGGCCGCTGATCATCGAGGACGCTCTCAACTACGACGATCAGTCGACCGCATTGAGTGACTACGTTCGCGCGCAGGCGGAGAAGCTCGCGGTCCGTTCGCAGATCAACTATCCGATCATCGTCAAAGAGAAGTTCCGCGGCGTGTTGTGTATTCATCAGTCCGACCGCGTGCGCCGCTGGACCGAAGACGAACTCTCGCTCGTCGAAGCGATTGCTGAACGACTCGCCGTTTCGATCGCGCAGGCCGAGCTGTTCGAGATGGTCGCGCGGGGGAAAACGGAATGGGAAACGACGTTCGACGCGATGTCGGACGGTATTTTCATCTTCGATCGCGCGGGCGAGTTGAAGCGAGTGAACCGCGCCGGCGCGGCGATGGAAGCACTTCATCCGCGATTGCTGTTGGGGCGGCAGTGTTGCGCCATTCTGCGCACGAGCGAGGAAGACGAAGCGTGCGTGGTTGAAAACGCGCTCGAAACGAAACGCAGCGTCACGATCGAAATCACTCCGACGCGTCTCAAGCGGCCGTTGCTCGTGTCGGTCGAACCAGTGCTCGACGAAAGCGGCAACGCTGTCGGTGTGGTTTGCACGGCGCGCGATCTTTCGGATCTGCGCAAGGTGCAGGCCGTCGCGCGCGAGCATCAGTCGCTGTTGAATAACATTCTCGAAAGCGCGCGCGAGTCGATTTATGCCGTCGATCCGGAAGGCCGGTTCAAGTGGTGCAACAGTGCGACGCTGAAGGGTCTGGGTTACCAGCGCAGCGATTTTATCGGTCGCTCGATGCTTGAGATGGTCTACGAGGGCGATCGTGAACACGTGAAGGAAAAGCTCGACGTAGCGTTGAATGGCTCTCCGCAGACCTACGAGATGCGCTACTTCGCGCACGATGGACGACTGCGCTACGCGCGCGTAGACGCGTCGCCGCTCGTCGTCGATGGCCGGACCACCGGCGTGCTCGGTATCGCCCGCGACATCACCGAACAAAAAGAGGAACGCGAGCGTGCGGCGCGGGCTGACAAGTTGCGCGCCCTCGGTCAACTCGCATCCGGCGTGGCCCACGATTTCAACAACTCGCTAGCCGCGATTCTTGGTCGCGCTCAGTTGCTGCGACGCCAGATCGACGAACCGGCGCTGGTTCGCAATCTCGACATCATTCAAACCGCTGCTGAAGACGCAGCCGCCACTGTGCGCCGCATTCAAACCTTCGCGCGCAAGTCGCCGGTGAAGGAGTTTGAACTGGTTGACGTGCCGAGCCTGCTAAACGATGCGATCGAAATCACGCGCACGCGTTGGCAGAACGAGGCGCGTATTCGCGGACTTGAATACGAGGTCAAACTCGACGCCGAAAAGGGCCACCGCACTTACGGCAGCGCGTCTGAGCTTCGTGAAGTTTTCGTCAACCTGATCGTCAACGCGGTCGATGCCATGCCTAAAGGAGGCAAGCTGTCGATCACCTGCCGCTGCGCGGACGGCCAGTTGAAGCTGAAGTTCAGCGACAACGGCATGGGTATGCCTGACGACGTGCGACAAAAGATTTTTGAACCGTTCTTCTCGACAAAGGGCGCGCACGGGACGGGTCTTGGGCTGTCGGTGAGTTACAGCATTATCGAACGACATGCGGGATCGATCAGTGTCATCTCCGAGCCTGGTAAAGGCACGACGTTCATGATCGATCTGCCCGCCGCTGTGGCCGACGAATCGGTGGCGGAAGTTGAAACGATCAGCAGTGACATACCGACGCTGCGCATCCTGGTTGTGGACGATGAGTTGCCGGTGCGCGAGACGTTGGCGGAGATGCTCGTGGCCGTGCGTCACAAGGTTGAACTGGCTGGAAGTGGTCAGGAAGCGCTGCAGAAGATGCGGCAGCATACGTTCGACTTCGTGTTTACGGACCTCGCGATGCCGGAAATGGACGGGTGGGAAACCGCGCGCTCGATCCGCAAGGGCTGGCCTGACGTGAAGATCGTTTTAGTCACCGGCTATGGTCCAACGACGACGCCCCCACTCGGCGAGGAACACCTGGTCGACGCCATCATTGGCAAGCCATTCGACTTCTCGCAAGTCGGTTCCACCCTCAATGCGTTGACTAAGTCCGTGCAGTTAGTATGAACGGCGCTGTGCTTTGCCTGACAGGCGAGCTGGGCGACCTGTTCAATTGAAGTTCATAATTCCCGCGCTTGCTGTAAATCCAACTCCAAAACCAACCACCATCGTCGGTCCTGACCAGTCGTTCTTATCAGCCAGCATGAAGCCGGTTGAAGCACTGGAAAGGTTTCCGTACTGTTCGAGGACTTTGTAAGAGTGGTGGACCTTGCGCGAGTCGGGACGCAGCGCGAGTTGCGAGCAAACGCCGTCGAGAATCTTCTTGCTGCCCGTGTGAATAAGACAGTCGTCGACGTCGTCGATGTCCGACACCGGCGAATCCGGATGCTGAAGCACGTTTTTGACAGTCGTCACGGCATAGTGCGCGCCGCGGTTCGGGACGCTCGGCTTCATGAAGTATTGCGGCCGTCCTTGCAGAAACTCGTGTGAACTGTTGCTGACCATCGTCAGTAGATCCATGTCCGTCGGCTGGTCATTGGTCAGGTGTGAGATTGGTCCAAACGCCGGCTTGCCTTCTTCAGTGCCGACGAGCAACGCGACGGCGCCGTCGCCGAAGAGCATCGACTGGACGACGAAGGTCGTGTCCAGGCGTTGTTGCTGGAAGTGACCGTCGTCGATTCTGCGCTCTTTCTTGAGTCGGACAATCTCGCGATAACCGAAATACTCGTCCCGCAGTAGGGGAGCGACGTAAGGGGTGTGCGCTTCCGACATCACGACGATCGCGAGTTTCCCGGGGTTCGCCACGAGGTACCATTGGGCCACTTCGATTGATTTCAACAGAACCGAGCAACCTTGCGCCTGCATGCTCACCGTGCGCAGTGACCGCGAGAGTAATCCATGCGTTTTACCCATGATTTCCGACGCGAGGCAGGGCAGCATTTGGTCGGGGGTGTTGGTTCCGGCGACAAGGAGGCCGATGCGGTTGGGATCGCCGCCCCACTCTTTAATGCAACGTTTGGTGGCGGCCACGCCGAGTTGTGTGGTCGAGCTGGTTGCGATTCTTGGTTTGCCGCGTAGGAAGTCGGGGTAATTTTCGAGTGTTGAGTATCGCTCGTTTACGCCTAGGTTGCTGATTGTGTTGATGAGTTCCGGTGAGAGTTTGTGCATTACGCTGGCCACCAGTTCGGTGGTCTTGAACACATTCTTAGGCACAGCCGTAGCTGCCGAAAGCAGATTCATCATTGTCGTTAGCTCCAGAGAGGGGGTTGCCGCGCTTGAAGTCCCACGTATTATTTCTACTTCGCCATTCTTCCTAACAACCGCTGTGCCGCAGGCGCGCTGAGTGCTGAAATTCGTATTTGAGCCGGTATTTTCAGGGTTTTACTGATGATCGTCGTCGGGACGTTCCCGAGGCAAATTCTCCCCGTTTTGGATACCTACTACCCACCCCCGGTCAGACCAATCCGATTCCGTAGATTTTCGGTGTTTCTGCCAAAAGTGTGTTTGGTACGGAGATATACAGGTGGTTATTTTGTATCCGCGTTGGACAATAGCCGGAAGCGACCGAGGGCGTCCTCGCCGATGCTGCCGAAGTAGAGATTGCCGTTGCGTTCGACGACGTTGGCGATTTGGGCGAAGCAGTCGGGCGGGGCGTTTTGGAGATTCTCGACGACGCGGCCCTGCGAGTCGAGGGCGAGGACGAAGGAATAACGCTCGGGAGCGGGTTGCAGAGCCTTGGGCAGACGGTAGACGACCTTGCGCAGGAAGGGATGCGGAAGGAGTTTGTCGAACAGTGCTTGCCGAGGCGTGACGAGCGCGACCCAAAACTTGTCCGTGCCGTTCGAGGAGATGCCATCCGGAAAGCCTGGAAGGTTGTCGATGAACGTGTCGTCCATTCCCGCTTTCGGGTCCTTCAACCAGTAACGCCTAATACGATACCTGCCCGTCTCCGCAACCAACACGAACGTCTGATCCGGACTCATGGCGACGCCGTTTGCGAAGTAGATCCCACGGAGCAGCGTCCGCGGTTTTTGCGATTGCGGATCGAACGCCATCAAGCGGCCGTTTGGCTGATGCTCAAGGACGTCGTTCGTAAACTGCGACATCGGATACTTGTACGATGCCTCAGTAAAGTAGATCGTCCCGTCGGCGCCGATATCAAGGTCGTTAAGGCACCCAAACTTCACTCCGTCCGACTCGGTGGCGAGCACTTTGATCTCGCCGGTTGGACTAATCGAGAGCAGTCCCTTGATCGCGTCGGCGACGATCAGGTTCCCAGCGCGATCGAAAACCATCCCGAGCGGACGTCCTTGCGTGTTCGCGAAAACGCGTGGCTGCGTTCCGTCCGGCTGGAGCTGCATGATCCGGCCGTCTTCGACACCAGCGTAAATCCGGCCTTGCGCGTCGAGCGCGACGTCTTCCGGCTTGTGACCATCGCCGACGGAAAGTTTCTCAACCGGCGAGAGACGTGTGTTTCGTTCGTACTGTCCGGTAAGTGTTGGAGCGGCTGGAGGCGTCCAGGCGGCTGGCGTGATCGGCACCGGAGCAAAAAGCAGGTAGACAAGCGCGGCCCCGACGATGAGGAGGACGATCGCAGCGACGAGTTTCTTCCGACTCATGCCCGCTTACCGCTCGCCGCGCGCCTTTTCAACTTGCGATTGAAGCTCGACGACCAATTGGCGAATAGCCGGTTGGTCCATCGGCTCGATCAAACGCAGCGCTTCGTCGAGAATGCGACGCTGATGCTCGGGCCATCCGGGTTTGCCCGACACGCTGCCGATGTCGCCGTCGTACAACGCAACACGCGGTGGACGAACGCTCTCGACCACCTCTTTCACGACCGCAACGGTCATCGTGGGAATACCGGCAAGCTCCAGCGCCCGCGCGACCAACCCGACCGATTGATGACAAAGTGTCGAAGCGGGAATCAACAACGCCGCCTGCACCTCGTATCGTTGCGCGCGTTCAACCAAACTCGGCGCGAGGTCATCGACGACTCGCGCAGCATTCGGAATGTATCCACAGAAACTCCAGAACACTGGATTCAACTGGCCGATGATTCCGTTTTTCTCAAACTCGAGCAGCCGCTCGATCGGTATTTGCGCATTCAGATCCTGCTCAATCGCCGCAGCGTCGTATCCGCGCACCGCGAAACGAAGATCCACCGGCTCTACTTCGATCGGAATCTCCTTGAAATTCGGATCTCCATCCGCCGAACTAGTCTCGAACGGCGGCGTTCCGTCGATGTACGCGCCGGCCGACGAAATCAACGCCAGATTCAGCATCGGCAACGCGCGGCGCGCCGGCGTGAACGGAGCGCGTCGATTGCGGACCCACGGGTAGTCGTCGAGGTTTTCAGATCCCGCAGCGGCAGACTGTCTCCAGCCGTCGTACCGCCGCTGCCAATTATCAATGTCTTCAATGATATCCAACGAGCTTTTCCATCCTTGCGAAGTCAATGCCGAACGCCGCGGCCCATCAAGACCAGCGCTACAAGACCGGCAATCATAGCAATCCCTAGCGCTTTCACCGAATAACCGTGCAGCACGTTGAACTCCATCCGCCGCGGATCGGCCACGGCGATCTGGTCGATCGGCAGCTCCATCGCCGCACGCAACGCGCGCATCCGTGCTGCGATCCACCAGTGGCCCAACGCGGTCGTCAACGCGATCACAGCGAGACAAACGCACTCAATTATCCAACTCGCGCGGCTTTGCGCCTGCCGCCGCAACAACGCCGTCACAAGCAGCACCAACGCAATCACAAATCCGGCGACGTTGATCACGCCGAGCGCGCGCGTGACGATTGATCCGGCGATCTCGCTCGCGTTTGGCAAACCAAACGATCGCAACACGCTGAACGCCGCCGGCGCGACGACGGCGCCGAAGAACAGCGCTGCTCCAAGCCAGGCTGCCAACAAAGCGAATCGCGTGAGATTAAGAATGGTTCGGATCCTTTCTAATCAAACTCGTCTACACGCGACAGCAACCGGATCTTCGGCGGATTGATCTCCGGGACCGGCAACTTGCGCGGATCGGCAACGCTCAACAACCACGACAACGCCGAGTCGAGTTGCACTTGATAATCATCGAGGTCCAACGACATGAAAACCGGCGTGCCCAGTCGCGCAAACTTTTCTTTCGCCCGCAGGTACATCTGCCGCGCCGCACCAGGCCGCCCAATGTCGAGATGATGAAACGCGACCGCCGATTGGATCATCGCCTGGAGAAACAACTTCTCCTTTGGACCAACTTCGCCCATCCAGCGCTCTTCCCACGCGTCGTGCGCCGCGTGAAACTCGCCCGCGTTGTACAGATCGATCCCGGCGATGTATTCGACCGGATACGCCGCGATATGCGCGTCCGTGTACGCAATCTCCGTTAAAGTTTCACCCATGTAATTTGCGACTCAACCGCGCGGCAATCACCTTCGCGGCCGTGGCTCCCGATCCGGTTGCACCACTGATCGTCGGCGCCAACGGATTCGAAACGTCGCCCGCCGCAAACACCATCGGAACACTCGTTTCCTGCTCGCCGTTCACGCCCACGTATCCGTTCTCGTCGACTCGCAACTGCTCGCGAAACAGATCCGTATTCGGTTCGACTCCGATACGAATCAACACACCGCGCACGGCGAGTTGAAACGGCTTCAGCCCGCCCTTGCGCTGGATCTCCACTGCTTCGACTTCGGCGTCGCCCATGATACGCGTGACCACCGATTCAGTGAAAACGGTGATCCGATTGTTCGGCTGAACTCGTTGGGCAAACTCGCGCCGCGCCCGCAGCTTCTTTCCGCGATGGACCAGCGTCACAGTCGGACAGACTTCAGCCAGCAACAGCGCATTCTCAACCGCCGCATCGCCGCCGCCGACAACACAAACGTCTTTCCCGGCGAATAGCTCACGATCACGCGTGCCTGATTTGATCATGCCTTTGCCGGCAAACTCTTTCTCGCCCGGAATACCCAACGAGCGCGGTCGAACACCCGTGGCGATGATGATCGAAATCCCGTGTAATACTTCGCCGCTACGCAACGAAACGCGTTTCGCGCGCAAGTCGATCGAATCAATCGCGACGCCGGTCCAGAGATCGAAATCGGCGGCGTCGACGTCGCGCGAGAAGATCTCGAGCAACTCCTCGCCGTTGCGAGTCTTGATACCGAGATAGTTTTCGATTGGGTTGTAAACGCGGTGGAGTTGACCGCCGATCTGTTCCGCATGTTCGAGGACGAGCGTGTCGAGGCCCAACTCATCGCACCAGAACGCCGCCGATAGTCCAGCCGGTCCAGCGCCGATGATGATCACGTCGTGCATGCGCCCCAGACTCAACGACTCACAGCGCAGAACTCGCGACGCGCGCGTCGGTCGTATTCAACACGGCGACAACTTCGTCCGGCTCCATCCGCGAGACCGCAAACGCCCCGTCAGCGTCGAGAAATTTGACTGCCGCGGTCATTTCACGATTGTCCGTCTTCCAGCGACCGTCTGAGTTACGCTCTTTCTCGTTCAAAACCACTAGCGCGTTAGTGAGATCGCGTCGCGCGATGCGCGGACGAACTACGGTTTCGGCCCACGAGTAGTACGGATAATCGAGACGATAGATCCAACCGCCACTCGCCGGCGTAGCGATTAGAAACATCTCGCCGCGAGCATGCTTCGAGATCGCCGCAAACGGGCTCGCCAGTCCGGGTTTCAGGGTAATCAATGAAATCCGCGAAGCTTCATGCTCACGAATCTCAGATTCTCCACGAGCAAAACTCTCTAACGCGGAAGCCACCTCGTTCCAACCATCGCGCCAGAGCGATTCATACGCATTCACATCCGAAAGCAGTCGCTCCACTTCCGGCAGCACCAACTCATACGCACGCTCGTCGTCATCGAACATCTCACCAGCAATCATCCCCGCCAACGGCGAACCGGGAATATTATTCGGACTCGCAGTATCGGCGCCCTGGATGGCGATACTCACCCTCACACCATCGTCACTCGTGTGCTCTGAAAAGTCTCCAGCTTCCGCCGCCGAGATAAGCAGATCGCGATACGCCAGCGCCCGCTCGCCGTTCAGCACGGTCCAACACGACAACACACCATCAGTGTCGAAGTGGTTGTTAACAACCAAATCGATTCCCTGCGTCAGCGCATCGCGATTCGGCGAGGCTACGAGTTTCAGAGCGATCTCCGTCGACGTATCGGCCTTCACTTCGGCAGGCGTCGTGTTTCCTTGCCAGTGTGAGAAGTGGATGCTGTTGTCCACGGTGCCGTCAACCGAGAGTTTAGGAACGTTGTCGAGCGCTTCAGAGTAGAATTGGAATCTCATGATGCAGCAAGTGTAGTGTAAGATATGTTCACCCAACAAATCGGAATAGGCGGAGCGAATGATGGAAGAAATCACCTCAACTGAACTGAAAAAACGCCTCGATCAGGGCGACGACATTCAAATCATCGACGTGCGCGAAGACGTCGAGGTGGCGATCGGCCGCATCCCCAACTCCGTGCACATCCCGCTGGCCCAGGTGCTGACGCGAATGAACGAGATCGACCCGAACCGGGAAACGGTGGTGCACTGCAAAATGGGGGGGCGCAGCGCCCGCGCCATCGACGCGCTTCAGCGTTCGGGATTCAGAGGCAAACTGGTGAATCTAAAGGGTGGAATTATCGGTTGGTCGAATGAGGTTGACCCGAGCGTCCCCAAGTACTGAACCCGCTAAGTTATCCCGTCGAGCTTTATAAACGGGCTCAGTCGCGTAATCACCATTCCCTCTTCACACTCCATCCGGCACGACAGCCCCGGGCGATCGCTTGCGGCGTCCTGCCCCTTCAGGTGATACCAGACCTGACAATTGGTACAGTCGCCGTTCCAGCAAAAATCCCCGTAAGAAATGGTGTTGATCGACAAAAACTGGAAACAACGCAGCAGGCGATTCTTTTCCGGCACGCTCACCTCGCGCCCCACGATCTCGACGTTTATCAGCTTCTCGTAAGGATCCAGCAGATCCGTCACAAATTGCTCCACGCCATCGCCGCCTGCGCTTTGTTCACTCATAGGCAGCGGCAGTATAATCGCTCGCTGCTCAATTTGTAACTTTAACGTGCAGGAGTATTTTCGAATTGGCCTTAGTAATTTACACAAAACCGGGATGTCCCTATTGCCAACAGGCGCGAGAGTTCTACAACTCGAAGGGCATTCCTTTTACTGACTACGACGCGCAAAATGATCGCGCCCGACGTGCAGAAATGTTTTCGTATACCGGCGGCGACCCAACCGTCCCGGCGATTGTCGAAGACGGTAAGTACATAGGTTCCGGGTGGGGCGACCCGCCACGTGGTTGAACGGTCCACGACTAGCCGGCCGTGCGCCGGCAACAAAAAACACAACGTAACAGTCTCCCCCGCTGCGTCTGCTCCTACCCAAAATATGAGGAAGGTGCTTTATGAAGAAACAGCCCACGCCCCTTTTCGCGTTCGTTCTTTTCGTTTGCTGCACCCTTGCAGTCAATAGCGCCGCAAAGGCACAGTCAAACGGAGGCGGAGCGCCACCAAAACCACCAATGGCAGAAAAGAAAACAAAGACCACCAACATCCACGGCGAAACGCTCGTCGACGACTATTTCTGGCTGCGCGAAAAAACCAACCCGGCCGTCATGGAGCATCTCCAGGCTGAGAACAGCTACGCCGAAACGGTGATGAAACCGACCGCGGCGTTGCAGGAAAAGCTCTACAACGAGATGGTCAGTCATATCAAAGAGACTGACACGCAGGTCCCCTATCGACGCGGCGATTACTTCTATTACACGCGCACTGAAAAAGGTAAGCAGTATCCCATCTTCTGTCGCAAGAAAGGCAGCACCGACGCCGCGGAAGAAGTCGTGCTCGACGTGAATGAGCTCGCCAAGGGTCAGAAGTTCATGAGCGTCGGCGCGTTCAACCCGAGCGACGACGGCAATCTCCTGGCCTACAGCACGGACAACACCGGCTATCGCCAGTACGTTCTGCAAATCAAAGATTTGCGCACCGGCCAGATTCTTCCCGAACGCGTCGAACGCATCAACAACGTCGCGTGGGCCACCGACAACAAGACGATCTTCTACGTTACTGAAGACGCGGTGACGAAGCGCAACGACAAGTTCTTCCGGCACGTGCTCGGCAACGACAAGTATGAGCTGATTTACGACGAGAAGGACGAACTGTTCGACATCGGCGTCGGCCGAACGCGCGACAAGGCGATGATTGTCCTCCAGATCTTCAGCAAGACGTCGAGCGAGGCCCGTTACATTCCGGCCGACAAACCCGACGCTCCGCTGAAAGTCGTGCTTGCCCGTCAGCCGGACCACGAGTACGACCTCGATCATCGTGGCGATCTTTTCTACATTCGCACCAACAAAGGCGCGAAAAACTTCCGCATCGTTACCGCGCCGGTCAGCGATCCGTCTGAAGCAAACTGGAAAGAGTTCGTCTCCCATCGTCCGGCGGTGAAGGTTGAAGACATCAGCCTCTTTGCCGATTACGGCGTGCTCTCCGAATGGGAGAACGGGCTGCAACAGCTCGAGATCATCAACTTCAAGACGAACAAGCGCCATCGCATGGAGTTTCCTGAGCCGGTTTATGCGGCAGGTTTGGGTCCAAATGCCGAGTTCAACACGACTCTTGTCAGATACAACTACAACTCGATGGTCACGCCGAATTCGGTCTTCGACTACGACATGAGCACGGGTAAGTCGACCCTGTTGAAACAGCAGGACGTTCCGGGCGGGTTCGATAGAACGAATTACAAAGCGGAGCGCGTGTTCGCCACCGCGAGCGACGGCACAAAGATTCCGATCTCGCTCGTCTATCGAAAGGGAGTGAAGATCGACGGCTCCGCGCCGCTGCTGCTTTACGGCTATGGTTCGTACGGCGCATCGATTCCGCCGACATTCTCTTCAAGCCGCCTGAGTCTGCTCGATCGCGGTGTGATCTTTGCGATTGGTCACATTCGCGGCGGCGGCGAGTTGGGCGAGGAATGGCGCGAGGCCGGCAGGATGATGAAGAAGATGAACACGTTCACTGACTTCATCGCCTGCGCCGAAACGCTCGTGAAGCAGAAGTACACGTCGAGCGATCGGCTCGTGATTCAGGGCGGCAGCGCCGGCGGACTGTTGATGGGCGCCGTTTCCAACATGCGTCCGGATCTGTTCAAAGCTGTCGTTTCGCAGGTGCCGTTTGTCGACGTTCTGAACACGATGCTCGACGCTTCGCTACCGTTGACGACCAGCGAATATATCGAGTGGGGCAATCCAAATGAAAAACCCGCGTACGAGTACATGAGGAAATATTCGCCGTACGACAACGTCGGGAAGAAAAACTATCCGGCGACGCTCGTGAAGGTGTCCGTCAACGACAGTCAGGTGCCGTACTGGGAAGGCGCGAAGTTGGTTGCGAAGATGCGCACGATGAAGACTGACAACAATCCACTCTTGTTGAAGGTCAACTTCGGCGCGGGTCACGGCGGCTCGTCGGGACGCTACGACGCGCTGCGCGAAGTGGCGTTTGACTACGCCTTCATGCTTTGGCAAATGGGAATCTCGGAGTGACGACAGCGACCGTCTCCTGTAAATTGCTGTCTAAACAATGATTGGCTCTACACTGGGGAATTACAAGATCCTCGAGAAGCTCGGCGAGGGCGGTCAGGGGACGGTCTATAAAGCAATCGATTCGAAGCTCGGCCGGACGGTCGTCATCAAAGTCCTGCCGGCCGAGCTGACCACTAAAGAAGCCAATCTCAAGCGTTTCGAGCGCGAAGCACGTCTCGCCTCCGCGCTCGATCACCCAAACATCTGCACCATCTTCGATCTCGACGAGATCGACGGTGTTCACTTCATCGTGATGCAGTACATCGAGGGCCGCAACGTCCGGCAATTGGTCAACGGACGCCCGCTGTCGCTTGAAAGCGCACTGTCGATCGCGTTGCAAACAGCCGACGCGCTCGCCGCAGCGCACGCGCGCGGCATCATCCATCGCGACATCAAAGCCGGCAACGTGATGGTGACGCCAACGGGGCAGGTCAAGATTCTCGATTTCGGCCTGGCAAAACTGCTCGACGAAGAAGCGGCGAGGACCTCCGGCATTCATC
>Ga0111538_10006197_pt1 | contig 16229 bp, 13 predicted proteins | sample SoiMethybrSBSTD1_FD_79669 | JGI IMG/M metagenome (GOLD analysis project Ga0111538, IMG submission 79669) | Bulk soil microbial communities from a Populus tree surrounding site in Tennessee, USA - Soil MetaG P. TD hybrid SBSTD1 (version 2)... | ecosystem: Environmental > Terrestrial > Soil >...
AGGCCAAGCGTGGCGGTGAGGTTACGCCGTTGGACCAGACCTGTGGAGTTCGGCACACGGTTGACGATCTCACGGCTCGTCAGCAGCACGGCCGGCGCGCCGCCAAACAGTGTGTCGCGATAGCCGGTGACGAAGTCCACGGCCGAATCTTGCATCGCGATGACCAAGTCGAATCGAAGCGTCTAGTATTTGAGATGTAAGTAGTCGCGAAAGGAGGCTTTGTAAACGGGGTCGGGGAACCGCCCGAGATCGAGCGATTCGGCGGAGTAGTCGTAGTTCCGATTCAGACCATCGTCGAGGATCCGCGTCAACTCCCGCTCGGTGACGGTCGAAAATTGGGAATCCCGCCTCGTCGACTGGAGCACCAGCACTTGCTTGTGTTCGCTCTGGGCGTGAGCGGGGCTCGTCGGCACGAGAACGATGATCGCGAGGAGCACCCGGCCGAAACCGATTTTCCTGCCTGCCATCGACTACAGCCGGCGTCATTTTCGCATATCATCGGACCGCATCCCGCCACCCAAGACACCCACAACGCGTGGAGATTCGAACGGTCTGGCCGGCTTCGCCGAAGTACGACCCGGCGAACGCTGCGGATGGAAAGCTGGGGGTCCCACAAGCCGCATGACGTCCCATGCAGATCAGCGGCCACGCGTCGTTGTCGCCGACGATCATCCGCACGTCCTGGCCGCGCTGGGCCGTCTGGTGCAACCGAGCTGCGAGGTGGTGGCCAGCGTCGCGACCGGCAAGGAGGCGATCGATGCTGCCGGCAGGCTCAAGCCGGACGTACTCATTGTGGACCTGATGATGCCCGACCTGGATGGCTTTGAGGTCTGCCGCATCGTCAAACAGGACTCCCCTGAGACCGCCGTGATCATCATCACGGCCTTCGACGATCCGCACGTGCGGGCGGTCGCCACTCAGAAGGGCGCATCGGCTTTCGTGGCGAAACACTCGGTCGCCAGCACGCTGGAAGAGACCATCCGTCGGCTTTTTGGCGCCAGAGCCGAACCAGATCGCCAAGACCTCTGACCATGGAGCGATTCCTCTGGGTTTGCCTGGCCGGCGCGGTCGGAACCGGCGCCCGATATCTGATCGCGCTCTGGGCGGCGCAGCGTTTCGGTCTCTTTCCGTTCGGGACGCTCATCGTCAATCTCGGTGGGTGCTTCGCGATGGGCGCGATCATGCAGGCGGCTCTTGCCTTCTCATGGTCGCCAACGCTGCATTCCGCAATGACGATCGGCTTTCTCGGCGGCCTCACGACCTATTCGAGCTTCAACTACGAGACCAGCCGGCTGCTCCAGGACGGTGCGTCGGGTGCCGCCACTCTGTACGCGGTCGCGACCATCGCCGGCGCATTCGCCGCGGGCTGGCTGGGTATGCTTTGCGCGAAGCAGTTGCTTGGCAGGTGAAGAGCGAGCGGATGCGCCGTCGGTCCGGCGACGCCAGAGACCGCGTTGTCGCCTGCGTCAACGGCCGGTCGTCGGCGCGACTGTCAGCGGGAGATGCTGATCTTCGTAAATCGCCGTCAGGGCTTCGCCGTCGATTTTGAGTGCGGACGGCCGTCCGTTGAACACACTCGCGAGCATGCCGGTATCGATGAGGATCACCCGGCCGCCGAACCGAAGGGCGATGCGCCGGTCTGAAGTGACGGTATGGGCGGTCACGAAGCGTGAGGCGCCGTAGCGCTGCAACAGCAACGCGATGTCGTTCGAGGCTGTTTCGGACAACGTCGAAAACCCTCGGTACCACATCGGCCCCTGAGGGTCGAACGCACTCCAGCCGTTCATTTTCAGGATATCGGCGGCCGCAGCGATGAGATCGACGTCGACTGCCGCGCGATCGAGCGGCCGTTTCTGCGCGCCAGCCGACTCAATCGCATCGGATGCGGTCTGCATCACCTGCTGTGCCACCTCGATGATCTCGGGCAGCGTGAAGGACGGCAGCGCTCGTTTGCTGTCGACGAGCCGCTGCACGAACCGGTCGAATCGGCGGATTTCATCGCGCAGCTCGCCGTTGAGATCGCTGACCTTCTGCGGCGCCTTCGCCGGAGCGATCCCCGCGTGCATAAAAATCGACCCGCCAACCATCGCCACCATGTCCCGCCTTCGCAGCCAGGTCCCGTAGCGGCCGCGCGGCGCGATCGCGTCGCAATACTCGAGGTAGCCGGGCGGGTGGTCGTCCATCCATTCATCGCGGCCGCGCTGGTAGACCGTGGCCTTGCGGTCCTGCTCTGGCAGACGCGACACCAGGCGCTGGTATTCGTCCCACGCCGCCTCGCGCCGCGCGCCGGAGCGGTCGTCGGCGAACGCTTTGTACGCCGAGGTACTCACGTCGCGCCGTTCGCCGACGAGGTTCATCACTTCATGATTGCCAAGCAGAGCGATGACGCGGCCTCCCGCCGCGGTCGCCTCCGCCTCCAGCGACATCAGCCGGTCCATCACGGCACGCACATCCGGACCCCGATCCAGGAAATCGCCGGTCTGAACGAGGACGGTGGATCCGGCGACCCATCGACCGCTGGCGTCGGTGAGACCGGCGGCGCGAAGGCTCCGCGTGAAGGCGTCGAGATCGCCGTGGATGTCGCCGATCGCGACGATACCCGGCGTCGTAGGCGTGGGCGCCAGCAGCGCCAGGCCCATCACGAGGGACAGTACGGCACGCATGCGCGAAGCACTCCGCTAGAAGAAGACGCTCTGCCCCCGCCGTTTGACCATGTCGGCGATTGCGGTCGCCATCTTGTCGCGCCGTGCGAGCATCGCCTTCACGTCGCTGTCCGACAGGAGTCCGCCCAGCGCGACCTTGAGGCTGTCGAACGTCAGCGCCGACATGCGCTCCCAGAGCGCGCGATCGACGTAAGCGGGCTGCGCCAGCCCGTTCAAATCCTTCTTGCCGGTGAAGGCCCGCGAATGATCGATCAGGAACAGATGCCAGTCGGCGTCGTAACCCAGATTGCCCTTGTTCCGGTCGGTGTTGGCCACCAGGAGATCGAACAGCCTCATGCGCGAGAGCTGGTGGCTCCACTCGGGCTGCGGGCCTGTGGGACCTTTGAGCGTTTCCCAGGGTTTCATGTTCTCGATCCAGTACACCGCGGCGCCGGCCTTCCCGTCGATCTCACGCTCGACGACGGGAGGCACCATCCCGAGCCCGAGTAGCTGATCGAGCTTGTAAGCTGCGATTTCCGCCTTGTAACTTTCCTGGTATCCGCGGCGATACCCTGGCGTCAGCGGTTTCCAGGTGAACCGTGCGACCGGCGTCGGCGGATCGAGAGAACCTCTCTCGGGATTCGTGACACCGATCGGAATCTCTTCCAATTCGATCACTCGGTTTTCGGCGAGAGCGCGCTCGAATTCCGCCTCATGGCCCACCCATACGCGAGAGCAGACCGCCGGCGTCTGAGGTGCCTGAGCCGCGGCAAGGTCTACACCGTGGCAGGCCGCGACGACGGTCAGCGCGAGGATTGTGGACCGCCACTGCGGAGGACATCTCATACGTCATCGACCTTTCAGACGGAAACGTCCGGATCGAACGGTTACCGGCTACCGAAGCCCAGATTTTATCTCCGTAGCGGTTTGTGCAGTGAACGTTCAGTGCCGACGGCTGATGCCCATGGACCGCACACGGCGAAGAGTCAGCCGCTCTAAGCTTCCTCACCAGGAGGCTCGGAGCGCCGGATGTCGCAATGCCTTAACTGCTCGGCGGAGCTTGCCGGCGAGTATTGCGCACGTTGCGGCCAGCGCCGCATCCACCCGCAAGAGCTGACGCTCATGCTGGTATGAGTCGGATTTGTTCAATCGGGGCGGGCGGCGACTCACTTGGTGGCAACTACTCGACGCCGATTTTGCCGCGCGCCGCTTCGCGCAGCTTCGCCGAATCGTAGCCAATGCCGTCTTTGAAGACGGTGACCACGTTGTAGACATCGGCCGGTGTGCGCAGCGGATCGCCGCGGACGACCATGAGGTCTGCGAGTTTGCCCGCCGCAATCGACCCGACGCGATGCTCGTCGCCGAGGATCCGCGCGCCGTTGAGGGTCATGATCTGGATTGCCTGCACGGGCGGGAACCCGGCTTGCACGAGGAGCTCGTAGTTGCGCAGATCGCCGAGGCCCGGTAGCACGCCGGTCCCCCACGGATCGACGCCGGCGCCCAGGAGGCCGCCTGCGGCGACGAACGCCCGCTCCCACGCCATCATCTTCTGCAGTAGACGCGGCGGGACGTTGAAGTCCGCGTGCGGCAGGCCGGCGTGGATGCTCTCGACCTCCTTTCGCGTCTCTAAGGCGAGCAAGTCGAGCGCGCGTTCGTCGAGAGGGTGATCGGGAACGAATCCTTCGTAGCTTGCCAGCGTCGACGCGACCGCGGCGCCGTGGCGGACGATGGTGCGAATGCTTTCGTGCACCTGAGGGCTGTCGACGTCAACATCGGCTTGAAGGCGCTGGTTCCCCGGCGGACACACGTCCGGCTGCTTTCCGGCCAGGTAGTCGGTGTTGGTGATGAACCCGTGCTGTAGCAGATCGATACCGAGCGCGGCGGCCTCGGTGAATGTCACGGAGCAGAGGTGTCCGGTGACGCGCAATCCTCGCGCATGGGCCTCCTCAATCGCCGCGCGAAGGACTTCCCGGGTTTCGCGCTGATAGAACTTGATCCACGTCGCGCCCTCCTGCGACCAGTACGCCACGGCCCGGCGCGCGGCCCCGGGCGTGGCAACCTTCAGGCTCATCGGATTGAGCGAGGCGTCGCCGTCCAGATACGGACCCGCGATGAGAAAGCGCGGTCCAGGCGTCTGGCCGGTGTCGACGGCTCGTTTCAGGTTGACCTCGTAGATCGGGAACATGCTGCCGGCGGTCATGGCGGTGGTCACGCCATAGGCGAGATACAGCAGCGGGCCGCTGGTGTTCATCGGCGTGACCCGCGACACACCACCGAAGTACGTGTGCTCGTGCAGCCCGACCAGTCCGGGCAGCACGGTGTGGTCGGCCAGATCGAGCACCTGCGCGCCGCCCGGAATCGGCGTCGCGTCGAACGGCCCGACTGATCCGATGCGCGCGCCGTCGAGGATGACCGTTTGATCGGTACGAGGAGGCGCCCCCGAGCCGTCGACGACCCGCACATGGGTGAGCGCGACAACCGGCGCGTTGACCGACACGAACGGCGCGATCGCCGGCGGCAGTGCTGTGGGCTGCTGCCCGTGTATCGGCGCGAGTACCCCTAACACCGCGGCGGCGAGCCACGGCAATCGGCGCAGCATGGTGAAGACATCATCTTGCCCTAAGGCCGAAGTCGATCTCCATATCTGCCAGTGGAAGCTCGCGAATCCGCGTCTGCCACGAACCATCGGCCGATCTGACGCGAAAGCGGTCGATGAGGAACGGCACACCCTCGCCGGAGAATGGCACGGCCGACGTTGTCAGTTCGAAGTGCAAATGCGGCTCGCGGCTGTCTCCGGAATTGCCGACCAGGGCCAGCACCTGACCGCGCCGCACCCGATCTCCGGATTTCACCCGCAGGCTTCCCGGCTGGAGATGCATGTAGTACGCGACAAGCCCGCCGCCAATGCTGAGCGTGATCGTGTTGCCGGCAAGTGTGTTCATCGACAACGGTACGGCGGGTCTGAAGCCGTCGTGGCGCGGGACATTTTCTGGAATGTCCCCTCTCGCGGCCACAATCCGGCCATCGGCAACGGCCAGCACGCTTTCGCCATGGGCGTAATAAGAACGATTGTCCAGGGCGTCGCCGGTGAACGTCGCGTCGTTCTTCGTCCGGACCCAGTCAATGGCATAACGGCGATCGATTGTGGCGGCGCCATCGAAGACCAGAAAGCCGCGCCGATGGTAGGAGTCGTTGCTCGGGCCAGAGCGCGCGACCCAGCCAGACTCCGTCAGCGGCCGCCCGAGCACGCGCAGCGGTGTGTGATGAGTGCCAATGGTCGCACCTTCCACGACCGCGTCGGCAGTGAGCACACGATGTCGCAGCCGGCTGGGCACCGGCACGCCACCGTCGAAGGCCATCGACATGAAGAGGATGGCGCTGCCACCGCCGGCGAGTTGGCGAGTTTTCTCGGCCGCATTCAATGAGCGGCGAACACCGACGTCCTGGAGAACGTCGTCGAGCCGTGCGCCTTCGAACGCCGCGACCGGTCGTGCCGCGCCGGTCTCCGCATCCAGGACTTCCACACGCCGGATGGCGATGGGACCTGCCTCGAAGTTCCTGAGGTACAGCTCATAGATCAAGTGGGTGCGGCCAGCGCCTGGAAAGGCGGTCGGCTCGAACGGCACGCGCATCTCGAGCTGGGGTGGCGGAAATCTCGGCGCCGCGGGCTGACTGCCGGAACGGGCGCCAATGCCAGTCAAGCACGCGATGACGGCGCCGACTTCGGCAACGATCCCCCTCGTCGATGTGAGCATCCCAGCCAAAGGCATCACTCGTCTGCAGCGCAAAGCGATCACAGCCGATCGCGTCGGACATGGATACGACCGGGTCGCCGCTCCAGTTCCATTGAATCGTCTATTGATTACATCGCACTAGGCCACGGAACGTGCCTCGGCCATAATCGCCACTGCGCGTGCGTCTCCGGCCGGGCGATCTGATCGGTCCTTACGAAATCATCGCGCTCATCGGGGTGGGCGGGATGGGCGAGGTCTACCGCGCCCGCGACACACGCCTCCGTCGTGACGTCGCCCTCAAGACGCTCTCCGCCAGCATCGCCGGGTCTCACGTCCGCCGCGCACGATTCGAACGTGAAGTGCTGTCGATCTCGCAACTGAATCATCCGAATATCTGTGCGGTCTACGATGTCGGGGGGCTCGATGACCTGGCGTATTTCGTCATGGAGTACATCGACGGCGAGCCACTGGCCGAGCGCCTGCGTCGCGGTCCGCTCGAGTGGCGGGTCGCCCTGAATTGGGCAATGCAGATCGCCGGCGCGCTCGATGCTGCGCACCATCGCGGCATCACCCATCGAGATCTGAAGCCGGCGAACGTCATGGTGACCGGCGACGTCGTGAAGCTGCTCGATTTCGGTCTCGCGAAGCTCGACACACCGGAGGACACGACCGCAGCTGACGACACGACCCTCAGCCTGACTGCAGAGCTCAGCGTTCTCGGCACGCCGCACTACATGTCGCCCGAGCAGCTCGAGGGGCGAGCCATCGATCCGCGGACCGATCTGTTCGCGTTGGGCGCGGTGCTGTACGAAATGCTGACCGCGCGCAAAGCGTTCGCTGGAGCCAGCCGTGCGGCGGTGGCGGCGGCCATTCTCACCTCACAGCCGCAGCCGGTGTCGGCGATCGTTCAGAGTGCACCGACGGGTCTCGATCGAATCGTCCAGCGCGCGCTGGCGAAACAACCCGACGAGCGTTGGCAGACGGCGCGGGATTTGATCAACGAGCTGCAGTGGATTCTGCGGGATCCATCGGGACTCGGTTTCGCGCGGCTCACACCGCGTCGGCGCCGGACACTCGCGGTGCTCGGGGCGGGTGCGGCGCTCGCGATTGCGGCCGCGGTGGCCGGGCCGCGGCTCGAGCTGAGCCGGCGCGCGAATGCCACAACCGTGCGCCTCTCGTTCATGCGTCCGGCCGGCCTCGAGCTGACGAACACCGGACGCCCGGTCCTGACCATCGCGCCGGATGGCCGGACGATTGTGTTTAACGCGAACAACCAGCTCTACGTGCGCCGCCTCGATGCCGCCGACGCCATGCCGTTGAGTGGCACGCAGGGAACCGGGGTCACCACGCCGTTTTTTTCTCCCGATGGACGCTGGATCGGGTTTTTCGCGGCCGACACACGAGAGCTCAAGAAGATTCCGGTCGGCGGCGGCGCAGCCGTCACCATCTGCGGGCCGCCGCCGGGATCGGAAGTGCGTGACTTCGGCGCGAGCTGGACGCCCGGCGGCGACGTGCTGTTCGCAACCCACGAAGGAGTGTTCCGTGTGCCGGCGGCTGGCGGTACTCCGGCCAGGATCATCAGCCCGGAGGACGGCGAAATGATCTACGGCCCCCAGCAGCTCCCAGATGGCGAACACGTCTTACTGACCGTGACGAGGGCGTCCGGCGCCGACCGCTGGGAACGTGCGCAGATTGTGGCCCAGTCGTTGTCATCGGGACAACGGACCGTCATCGTCGAGCGAGGCGCCGACGCCCGCTACGTCAGCTCCGGCCATCTAGTGTACGCCGTGGGCACCACGGTCTTCGCCGTACCGTTCGATGCCCGAACACTGCGCCCGCTCGCCGCGCCCACGGTGGTGCTCTCCGGTGTGCGTCGCGCGGTTATTCCGGCGACGAACACTGCCGCGGCCTTCTTTTCAGTCTCAGACACTGGTGTGCTCGCTTACGTCCCGAGCGACGAAGACCCATTCGTGAACGTGTCGATCGACCTGGTCGGACGCAGCACTCCCCTCACCCCACAGGGCCTGCGCGGTGTCCACGTCTCGCCCGACGGATCGCAGATCGTCGGCAGTCACGACGGCGCTTTGTGGGTGCACGCCGTGTCGGGGCGCGAAGCGCCGCGACGGCTCGCGTCCGTCGACACCGCCAACGCCAACGCAGTCTGGACGCCCGACGGCACGCACGTCGCCTTCCGTGAGCAGACCGCGTCGAGCTCGGTTATCGCCTGGCGCGCCGCGGATGGCACTGGCGAGCAGCGCACGTTGCTGGCCACCGACGGCGTGCCGGTCGGCTGGTCGGCCGATGGCCGGACGCTCTACTACCTCACACAGAACCAGCTTTGGGCGTGGAGCGAACCGTCCGAACCAAGGTTCCTCTCGGCACTGGACGCGCCTTATGCGAGCTTGTCACCGGATCGCCGCTGGGTGGCGTTTCACACCCGCGAGCACGGAACGATGATTCCGTACATCCAATCGCTGGACGACCCGCCGATCCGCTATCAGATCGCGCCAACAGGACATGCGCCGCTTTGGTCGCCCGACGGCCGAAAGCTCTTCTACGTCGCTGGCGAGACGAACAGCCTCATGTCGATCGACGTTCGAACCGCACCAAGCGTCAATTTTGGTACGCCGATCGTGCTCGTGTCCCAGATCATGCACGGGTGGGCGTTGGCGGAGCGCTGGTACGACATCGCGCCCGACGGCGCGCGGCTCTTCGCGCAGGTGCCGGATCTCGAGGCGCTCCGGCCACGGCAGATCGACGTCGTGTTGAACTGGCTCGAAGAGCTCGAGCGTCTCGCTCCGGCACCGTAACCGCGGTCCTAGTCTAGCCGTCTGACCACGTCTGCGTCGCCGCATCGGCCGACAGAATCCGCACGAGCAACCGGGCAGAGCCGATCTGAAGTTCGTCGAGATCGGAGAGAACGGCGGGACCTTCGATGCGGTGCTTCTTGAGAAGCGTCCCATTCTTGCTCCCGAGATCCTCGACGATCGCATCGGCTGACGATACCGCGATTCGCGCATGACGACGCGAGACGCTCGGCAGATTCAAGCGGACGACTGCCCGCGGATCGCGGCCAATGAGATTCTCGCCTTCACGGAGCGCGATCTCGCGTCCGTCGAGCACCACCCAGCAACTTCGCGGCGTTGGTGCGATTTCGCGCTCGACCTCGGCGCAAAACGCATACCCGAACCCGCGCACGGTGCGGATGAATCGCGGTGCATCCGGCGAATCCTGCAGAGCACGGCGCAGTTCGCCGACGAGCACGGAGAGGTTGGCATCGGTGACAAAGGTGTCGTGCCAGAGACGTTCGTGCAGTTCCGCTTTCGCCATCGCGCGAGCACGGTTCTCGATGAGCAGCTGCAGCAAATCGAAGGCCTTCGGCGAGAGGTGGACTTCCTCGCCGCCACGGCGGAGGAGCCGCGCGGCCGAATCGAGACAATAATCCGAGAACGTGGGGGACATCTCCCGTTCCTTGTCCTGAGCTTGCCGAAAGCTTAGCAAACCCTCAAGCGAACCGCTCGCCGCGCGGCATATTCTGCCGCGCGTGATCGCCCTGTACAAGCGTGCCGTAGGAAAGATGGCCCGACACGTCAGCGCGGTGGCGAAGTGGATGCTGATCTGCGGGATCGCCGCGCTCGCAGCCGGAGGATGCGGACACGGTCAGACGAGCCCAAGCGCAACGCAGTCGTCCAGCACCACGGCCGGGACGTCGTCGCCGAGCATCGAAACTTTTGCCGTCTCCGGGATCGTCACCGACGAACAGGGCGTGCCCGTGGCTGGCGCCGAAGTGACCATGTCTCACTCTGAGAACGGCAGGATGTCTCGCCCGGCCGTGCTGACCGACGGCGGCGGACGCTACGCGATCACATTTTCGGCCACTCCGTGGACGCAGCCCAGCGGTCGCTTCGCCGCGCGTGCGGAAGTCGTTGCCGATGGATACGACTGGTATTGGCGCGGTGTCAGCGCAGCAGATTCACAGCGAGTCGAGAACTTTCGCCTTGTTCGCATCAAACGGATCGCCGCAGGCGAGACGATTGCCGTGACAGTGTCGAGCGAAAACGGCGATTGTACAGGCTGGCACTACAACCCTTGCGGACGCCTTCGCATCACGGCACCAGCGAGCGGCGACCTGACGATCGAAGCCATTCCGACTGACGCGGCCGCGGCGATACCGACAGTCGAGGCCTGCTGTCTCAACGGTGATGAACAGGGCGGTAATCCCGTGACGATGCACGTGAATGCCGGTTCAGAAACGTGGGTCGAGATCGGGCAGACGAGGGCAAACGTCAACGCGGCGGCGACGGTTATGGTCAGATCCTCATTGAGGCCCCGGTAACACGCTAGCCGGCTCACCGCAACGCGTGCAGGCGCGACACCTTCAGCTCACGTCGAGGACCAGGTCAGGGACGACGGACGGTCTCGAGGAGTTCGGTCACATTGATCGTGCGCGCTTTCTCTTGAATCGCGGGCAGGTACTGCCCCTGTAGCGAGCGCGCCTCGGCCAGCAGTCCGTCGTAGGTCTCTTTCATGAGCTGCGCCGACAGCGTCCGTCCCCCGGAGTAATACTTCGTCGCCAGCCGGCCCAATGCGTAAGTCGTGGCAAAGGAAAAGCCCGAGCTTATCGACTGCCCCGCGGCTGCCCCGAGCAACCCGCCGACGATGCCGCGGCCCAGGATGCGGTTCACCAGCTTGACACCAATCTGCTCGACGAACTGCGACGCCATGCCAACGCCGCCCGTCGCCAGAAACTCGCCGATGTGGGCCCGGTCCAGCTCGAACCCGTACGATCGGCCGATACGGTAGACCATCTTCATCTGCAGCGGCACGATCGCCATCGTCGCCAACGAGTCCGGCAGCAGCTCGAGCGCTCCGTTCAGGATGGCGTAATTCAGGATCATTCGATCCTGCTCCTCGGCCGTCATCGTGCTATTGGTCGGCGGCGGCTCCGCGGTCGAAATCGCTGCCAGCGGCACGACAGCCAGCGCGTCGGCCTTCGTGACGAAGGCTTTCGCCGCTGCCGCGGTCGCCGGTTCGAAGCCCAGTGAGGTCCGCAGGGTTGAGAGAAACGTGCGCTCGGCGTCGTTCTGCGCGCCGTCTGCGTCGCACACGCCGACGCACAGCTCGTAAGCCAACTGCTTCAGATCGGGTGTGGCCAGCGTGCCGGCTGCCCGTTCGATCGACGTCTGCTTCAACAGGACGTCCTGATAGAGCGCCGCCGCATTGATTTGATGGTCTCGTGAGAGCGCCGCGGTAATGCGGTTTGTTTCGGCGCGCTCGGTGTCGTCGTTGCGCCCGTCGGCAAAGGCGGCCATCAACACCAGCGTCATGATGGCGTGCTGTTCCTGCTCGGTCATCGCTCATTCCGTGCGACGCTGGCGACAGTCTTGTCCACCAGCAGAAGAAACGACTGGATTGCTTTGATCAGGTGCTCCTCCGGCGTGTCTTCCTCTTTGCAATGCGACAACCCGCGCGCGGAAAAGGCGAACAACATCACAACGGGCATCAGCGGCACCATCTCGGCGGCGTCGTGCAGTGGTCCCGACGGCAGCTTCGGGGCGTGGCCGGTCACCTCCAGCACTGACTCCTCACAGAGCTGCAGCAAGTGAGGATCGAAGGGCCGGGGTTCGATCCGCCAGAGCGGCGTCCACTCGACCGAGACATTGTTTTCGGCCGCCGCGCGACGCGATGCCTCTTCGGCGTCTCGCTTCATCGCCGCCAGCACATCAGGATTGAGCGCCCGCTGATCGATCGAGATCTCGGCGACGCCCGGAACGGCGGTGACGATACCAGGTTCGACCTTGACGACACCGGTCGTGCAAACGACGCCGGCCCCCGGACGCGAGTGGCGTTTGGCAATCTCGCGACACTCGAGCGCGAACGATGCCGCGGCAAGAAACGCATCGCGGCGCATCGCAATCGGCGTCGAGCCCGAATGTGCCGCTTGGCCGACGAATCGCACCATGCTCCGCTCGAGCCCGAATGTGCCGAGCACGACGCCGGCCGAGCGCTGCATCGATTCGAGCACCGGCCCCTGCTCGATGTGCATCTCGAGATACGCCTTGGCGTCTATCCGTCGGAGTTCCTCGCGCGCCTTGGGCATGTCGTCGACGATGACGCCGCACGCGCGCAGCGCCTCCTCCAGGCGGGTGCCCTCCGCATCGCGGAGGTCGCGAACCGCGTTCACATCGAGACTGCCGGCGGCAGCGGAGGAACCGAGCAGGCTCCGGCCAAATCGCGCGCCTTCTTCGTCCGCCCAATCGACGAGGCGCAGCGTCACCGGCTTGTCCGTCCGCCTGGCGTACCGGAGCAATGCCTCCAACGCCACCATGACACCGAGTGTGCCGTCCAACCAGCCGCCGTTCGGCACCGAGTCGAGGTGCCCGGCGACGATGACCGTCCGCGGCGACGCGCCGGGCAGAGTGATCCAGTTGTTGCCGGCAGCGTCGAGCTCCGGACTGAGCCCCAGCAACGACGCCTTCGCTCGCAACCACTCGCGCGCCTGCGCCCAGACCGGCCCCCATGCCACCCGCTGCGCACCTGCCGCCGTTGACGTCAGCGACGCCAGCTCCCGCAAGTCGGCGATCACCGAGCGGGCGCTGGTCGCCAATGAGTCGGCAACGTCCTGCTGCACGTCCCGGAGGATCGCACGGCGGAACGCGTAGCGTCAAACGCTCAGGCGTCCGTCGCCGTCTTTACTGCTTCGGCCGTTCGATGAGGACGATATTCGAGCTTTGCCGCGAGCGATCGAATACAACGTATTTCCCGTCTGGCGTCACGTCGAACGTCCGCACAGCTCCCTGATTCGCGAGGTGGGTCAGCTGACGTCGTTCGCCGGTGGCGAAATCGAGCAGCCAGAAATCCTGCGATTGAATCCGCTCCACGTACACCAGCCCACTGCCGTCGGGCAGAAAACGATAGCCACCGGGCCGAACCATCACCTGCGGCAGCTCGACCGACGTCCCGTCTGGTCGCACGCCGCGAAGTTCGACCTGACCAATGAGTGACCGGCCGGCAAAGACGATCAGATCGTTGCGGGGAGACCACACAGGGTTTACCCATGTCCCTTCGAGAAGCCGACTGGGCACGCCGGTATCCACGGGAATCACGAAGAGGCCGGGGCCTTTCTCATCGTGACCGCCGACGACGAGCCGCGTGCCGTCGGGCGACCAGTCAACGCCACCCTGCCCGGCGGCGCCGTCTATCTGGAGGGATGCGGCCAGCGTCTGCACGCTGGTGCCGTCACCGGCCATGATTGACAGTTGGCGTTTCCCCTGCCTTCTGACAACGACCGCGAGCCGTCCGTCGCGTGACACGGCTGGCGGCTCCGACAATGGCGAGTCCAGGCCCCGGCGGAGGAGCGACGCCTCTCCGTCCTGTATCTTCCACAGGCCATCGTCAGTCCCGCGTTCGGAAAGATAGAAGAGTGCCTGGCGGCCAAGGCGCGGCGCATACGCAAAGCCAGTCGGAACGGGCAGTGGGTAGCGCTCCGCGTCGCCTTCCTCGGCCTGCCGATTCAGCAGCGGCACGCGCCACAGGCTTGCGCTCGGGTTGGCGACCGTCGCGACGATCCGTCGGCCGTCGCGGCTGGTCGAAACCGACGTGTATTGGTCGACGCCGGAGGCCACCCGCGTCGATACGCCAGTCGGGATGTCGAGCGACCAAAGCCAGGGGCCGGAACGGTCTTCCGCGCGCGCGACGTAGAGCAATCTGCGCGCGTCGAGCGGCGCCAGGAAATTGATCGCGAGGTGCTGCGCCGTCACGCGCTCCGGCGCGCCGCCCGTCGGCCGCAGACGCCACACATCGATTTCCGACTCGTCCTGCGGCTCCACTCCGCGGCCGAAATAGACCCACTGGCTGTCGGGCGACCAGACGGGATTCATGTTCTTGAACGGCCCTGGTCCGAAAATCTGCCGTTTGTCGGCGCCCGTGTAATCGGCCAGATAGATAGGGTCGTCGCGATTGGCTTTGTCGATGTAGACGAGGCTGGTGCCGTCTGGAGACCAGGACGGCGTGTTGGTGCCTGCGGGGAGGAACGGCCGCGGCGTCCCACCCGTCCACGGAATGATCATGGGTGGTTTGCCGTCGGCAGGGTTGAACCAGATTTGCGCGCTATCGGCCGAGAATCCCAGCTTCCGGACGATGAACCCGCTCGCGGCCAGTGGCGGCAGGTCGCGGGTGAGGTTGTGAAAGATCCCCGTGCCCACCTGGCTCACCCAGATGTCGAACTCCCCTTCGCGATCTGACAGGAATGCCACGAGCTCACCATTCGGCGAGATCTCGGCACCTTCTTCACTGCCCTCCCAGTTCGTGAACGGGGTGAACGTGGCGTTGGCCAGCGGCGACGTCGCAGCCCGCGCGCCCCACGCATTCCAGCCGGCGACGCCGGCAATCAGCAGCGCTGAGACCACGGCCCACGGCAGCCATCCGCGGCCGTGCGCCGTTGACCCGCCAGACGCGATTGTGCGCCCGATGACGTCCGCGGGATCCTCCAGCTCGATTCTGGCGTCGCCGACGTCTCTCAACCGGAGCCGCGGGTTCTTGACGAGGCAACGTTGCAACACGCGTCGGACGGCAACCGGCGTCGTGGCGGGAAGCAGTGCCCAGTCCGGATCGTCTTTCACCACAGCCGCGAGCACGTCTGTCACCGTCTCACCGCGGAACGCCGCCCGGCCGGCGAGCATCTCGAACAACACGCAGCCGAAGGCCCAGATGTCGGCACGCTTGTCGACCGGCAGCGCCTTTGCCTGTTCGGGCGCCATGTAGGCCGCCGTGCCAAGAATGATGCCCTCACGCGTCGCCGCGGTATCGAAGGGGGCCGGCTGCGCATCGCCGCCGCTCGACCCGAGCGCCTTCGCCAGACCGAAATCCAGCACTTTGACCACTCCATCCGCGCGCACCTTGACATTGGCCGGTTTGAAATCGCGATGAACGATCCCTTGTTCGTGCGCCGCTTCCAGGGCATCGACGATCTGCCTGGCGATTGACAGCGCACGCTCGTGCGGGATCGGGCCCTGCCCGATTCGGTCCGCCAGCGTGGGTCCTTCCACGAGCTCCAGCACCAGAGCGCGGATTTCCGCGGTTTCCTGGACACCGTAGATCGCGGCGATGTTGGGATGGTTGAGCGCGGCGAGTAACTGCGCCTCACGCCTGAACCTGGCCAGGCGATTTGGATCCTCGGGGATCGGCCCGGCGACGACTTTGAGTGCGACTTCGCGATTCAGCCTGGTGTCCCGAGCGCGATACACATCGCCCATCGCACCGGCGCCAAGGTGGCCGATGATTTCATACGTTCCGAGGGAACGACCAGGGCTCAGGAGTGGTCGTGCCGCCGTCGTGGCGCTTACGGCCTCGTGCAAACCGGCAGACGACTCGGCAAGCACCGCTGCGCCGAGTCGCTGCAGGCGAGCGAGAAAGCTCACGTCCTGCGCATCTGACGCCAGCAGTGACTCGACTTCACGCCGCAGCGCGGCGTCGTCTCCAGTCGCCGAGACCAGAAAGGACTCGCGGTCTTCAGGCCGGCGTTCTACGGCCGCCTGGAAGATGGCCTTCACGCGCTGCCATCGTTCGTCAGTCACGGCGATCGGTGAGTCCGAGCTCGCGATTCAGCCACGCTTTCGCGGTGCGCCAGTCGCGCTTCGCAGTCGACGGGGACACCTTCAAGACCTGGGCCACTTCGTCGACCGTGAGTCCGCCGAACGCCCGCAGTTCCACCATTGTGGCGAGCGCAGAGTCGACTTTCTGCAGGCGATCGAGCGCGTGGTCGAGTGCGAGGATCGGGATCTGGTCGGATGCGGGTACGTCATGCGCGTCCTCCACAGACACGCAGCGCACGCCGTCGCCGCGTTTCACCGCG
>Ga0111538_10006198_pt1 | contig 16229 bp, 15 predicted proteins | sample SoiMethybrSBSTD1_FD_79669 | JGI IMG/M metagenome (GOLD analysis project Ga0111538, IMG submission 79669) | Bulk soil microbial communities from a Populus tree surrounding site in Tennessee, USA - Soil MetaG P. TD hybrid SBSTD1 (version 2)... | ecosystem: Environmental > Terrestrial > Soil >...
CGAGCGCGATGGCGCGCTCGAGCGTCAGGTCTTGTGCTTGGGCAGCGGGCGCGAACGCAAGCGCTACACAAAGGAGCAATGAAGTCCGCATGGATGCAATCGATGGCATTCTTCATCCCGAAGAAGGAGTCCCGCGACCATTCCGCGAAACGCACGCGTGCACTCGACGTGCACACCGGCGCCGCAGTGTTTCAAAACTGGAAGAGGCGGGAATCGATCAGAGGAGAAGCGGAGAATTCACGCGGGGGTGAAGCGAATCCCAAGAATCGGGGACGGGAATGCAAACGAGGGAGAGGGAGTCGCCCAGATCCTTGCAAACTTCGAGCGGAGTCGAGAGCGGCTCCAGAGAGAACGCGAAGATCTTTCCCCCCTGGGGAATCGGCGTTTCGTCGCCGCAGGGATCGAGAGAGCAGCGTTCTTCATGTCCGCAAGCGCTCGAAGGGCCGCATTCGCAAGGATGGACGAGCGCGCCACCGGCGCAGAGCCCCGGGACGAGAAAGAGCGTCCAGAACAAAACGGCAAGCGTGGAGATTCGGCGAATCATCTTGCGAACCTAATCCGGAATCGGGACGAGGTCAACTCCCTGCTTCTTTTCTGTTTCGGAGGATGAGCTGCAATTCTGAAGGTCTCGTCACCCTGCCACTAATTGCAAATCCGTGCCCACGCGATCCGCGATGGTCATCGTGGTTTGGAGATCGGGATGGCGCACAACCAAGAAGCCGTCGGCGATCACGCTCCGCCGCCAGTCCTTCTTCGGCGCACCGATGGGAGAGAGCTCGAGCGCACAGACATGCGGGCCGATTTCGGCGAGCAGGCGCTGCAATCCTTCATAAGCGCGGATTTGGCCTTCCCCGCGAGCGCGCTTGAAAATGGCCGCCGAATTGTATTTGCGATGGATCGGCTGAGAGAACTTTCCCCAACAGACCGCTTCAGCCCAGCCGCGAAAGAGATCGAGGTCGGAAGCGAAATTCATGACGTCCACCGTGCGCGCACCGGGGGAGCGCGCGCCGATTTCCCCGAACACCGCTTCTCCATCCGCTTTGCGGTACCACTCCATGTGCGTGAAGCCGGTGTCGAAGTTGAGCGCGCGGAGCACGTTCAATCCCATGTTGCGTCCGGAAGCCACTTCGTCGGAGTCCACGTCGCGCCGGCTCAACGTTTGTTGGCTGATCCAATCGTTCATGCGCGACTCGAGGGCCCGCGGGCGGTAGAAGGAAATGTTGTAGTAGAGAATGCGGCCGTTCGCGCAGATCGTGTCGAAGGTGTAGTCCTGGCCGTCCACGAACTCCTCGACACTGACCTCCGGCACGTGACCTAAACGCGGCATCACCTTTTCCAATTCGCTGCGATCGTTCAACCGGTACGTGTCGGCGGAGCCGGCGCCGGCGATCGGTTTGACCACGAGCGGAAATCCGATCTTTTCCGCCGCTTCCCACACTTGCGCCACGGTGTGAGCATTCGCGTGCTGGGGTGTGCGAATGCCAGCGGCATCGAGCACCTGCTTCATCTTCTCCTTGTCGCGGAACGGAATGGTCTCTTCGACGGTCATTCCCGGAAGCCCCAGCGTTTCGCGCATGCGCGCGGCCAGGATCATGAGCGGTTCCCACAAACATTCGATGCGATCGACGCGCACCTTTGCGGCGATTCGCCGCGCTTCGGCGATGACTTCGTCTTCGTCCGCGAAGGAGCGCACCTGTACGTACGCAGCGAGATGCTTGCGTGCCATTTCCGGAAGCCCGCCCTCCGGCTGATCCCCCATGCCGATGACCCGGGCACCCACGTCGGCCAGGCCACGCGTGAAGTGAGGCATCTCCGGAGGAAAACCCGGCGAAAGAAAGATCACGTTCATCGCTTCGCTCTCATCCCAACTCCACGTGAATCGTACGAATGATGCGGTCCAGAGCATGCTTCACGACCGCCGTCTCTGGATGGCGCACGATGACGTAGCCGTCGCCGTCGTACGTTCCCGAGGGACGCTGCCCTTCCTTGGGGAGCTTCACCTCGACGACCACTGGCCCCACTTCCTTCTGCGCCTGCTCCAATCCGTGAATCGCGCGCACCCGTCCCGAGCCCTGTCCGCGAAGAAACGCAGCGCCTGCGGCGAACTTCCGCTCCGGACAGGGAAATTCGTCGAAGACCATGAGCCGCGCCCACTCGCGATGCAAGTCGATTCCATGCGCATGGGAAATGAGCGTGACGAACTGTGCGCCGGGTGGACGTGCTCCCACTTCGGAAATCGCGACCGAGCCGTCGGCGCGCCGGAACCACTCCATGTGGGAAAGGCCGGTGCGCATGCCCAGCGCGTGCAGAGCCCGTTCGGCCTCGCGGCGAATCTGCTCGTATTCGGGACGATCGTTTTCGCGCGGCAGGATCACGCACCATTGGATCCACGGATTCTCGAGAACTTCCAATGGACCGGGGTAATAGTGATTCACCGACCACCAAGAAAGGCGGCCGTTCAGAACACGCTGTCGAAGGAATGCTCGTCGCCGGTGACGAACTCTTCGATCATCATGCCGCCCGCAGCCGGGGAGTCCCAGCGCATGCATTCACGCAGCTCGTCGGCATTGTTGACGCGAATCGTGTTGCGCGAGCCCGAGCCCGCGCGCGGCTTCACCACGAGCGGATAGCCCACCGCTTCCGCGAAGCGCCACACGTCTTCTTCATTCGCCACGCGGGTATGGCGGGCGCAGGGAACGCCGGCTTCTTGCAGGACCTCCTTCATGTGCGACTTGTCGCGGAAGTTGCGCGCCGTTGCCGCATCCATCCCCGGGATGTGCAGCGCTTCGCGCGCTTCCCCCAAGGGAACCTGCAGCTCCTCGAGCGCGCCCATCAAGCGATCGACAGAGCCGAGCTCGCCGCCGATCTTCCGGCACGCATCGGCGATCGTCTTCGAATCGAGGCCGTCGGCAACTTGCAGATGAGCGGCGAGCCGGTGGCGTAGCCCGGGCGGCAAGCGATCTCCCGGATCTTGGCTCACGAGACCCAGCCGGACTCCGGGAAGGCTCGCGGTGGCATCGATGAAACGGACCGTCGCTTCGAGGAAGAAGGGAGCGACGAAGACCACGTTCGGCATGAGCGGATTCTAATGGTAGACTCGCATCATGGCACGTCTGAAGATCGGTTTCGTCACGTCCGAAGTGACGCCGTTCGCGCGCACGGGTGGATTGGGCGACGTGTCGGCCGCGCTTCCCAAATACTTGCACGGCAAAGGACACGACGTCCGGGTCTTCGTCCCCTTGTATTCGCGGATCCGGATCGACGACTACGATTTCGCTTCCGTTCCGGAAGTCCAAGACGTGGTCATGCGCGGCGCTCCCACGATGCCGCGCTTCTCTCTGTTCACCGCGACCTTGCCGGGCTCGTCCTTGAAGGTGTGCTTCGTCCACTGCCCGGAGCTCTACGACCGCCCCGGTTTGTACACCCGCGACGCCGACGAATCGCTGCGCTTTGCGCTGCTCACGCGTGCGGCGATCGAGTCGGCGCAGAGAATGGGATGGTCTCCCCACGTCTTTCATTCCCAGGATTGGCAGGCGGCGCTCCTTCCGCTGTATCTGCAGACGGTCTATGCCTGGGACCAATTGTTCCGGGGGACGAGCACAGTATTGACCATTCACAACATCGGCTATCAGGGAGTGTTCTCGTCGACCGTGCTCCCGAGCTTGGGACTGGAGGAAGCGCGACGCCGCTTCGATGCGAGTGATGTGCGCGAGGGAAGAATCAATTTCATGAAGACCGGGATCCAGCTGGCGGATGAGATCACGACGGTGAGTCCCACCTATGCCAAGGAGATCTTGAGCGAAACGTACGGCATGGGATTGCACACGGTGCTTCAGGAGAGACGCGAGCATCTCAGCGGAATCTTGAACGGAATCGACACCGGCGTCTGGGATCCCTCGAGCGACGCGCACCTGGCCCAGCGCTATTCGGGGAAGAGCCTCGCGCGCAAGGAGAAGAACAAAGAGGATCTCTTGCAGGGGGCCGGGCTGCCGTACACGAAAGGAATCCCCGTGTTCGGAATGGTGACCCGGCTCACGGTGCAAAAGGGAATCGACTATTTGCACCAACCGCTCTTGGAATTGCTGCAGCGCCAGGACGTGCGGGTCGTTGTGCTGGCTTCGGGAGAGCCCCGCTACGAGGAGATGTTCGCCGGATTGGCGGCTCGCTTCCCACAGAAGGCCGCATTCCGCCGCGGATTCGACGACGCGCTCGCGCACAAGATCGAAGGGGGAGCGGATTTCTTTCTCATGCCTTCCTTGTACGAGCCTTGCGGCCTGAATCAGATGTACAGCTTGAAGTACGGCACCATCCCGATCGTGCGCAAGACCGGAGGATTGGCCGACACGGTCCAGCTCTTCGACCGCTCTGCCAAGACAGGCACCGGGATCGTGTTCGATCACCCCAACAACGATGCCGTGCGCTGGGCGCTGCGCTACGCGCTCGAGCTGTTCGCCGACAAAACGGCGTGGAAGGTGCTCGTGCGAAACGCGATGGCATGCGACACTTCCTGGGACGTACAAGGGGAGAAGTACGTGGAGCTTTACGAGCGCGTCTCTGCGCGGGCGGAGGCGAAGGCATGACGGATTCGCGGAGCGGGCGCTGATGCACGTCGTCTTTCTCGAGCCGGCCTTCCCGCGCAATCAGCGGGAATTCGTGCGCGCCTTGGCGCAATCCGGAGCTTTGGTCAGCGCGATCGGCGAATCTACCGTCGAGTCCCTCGATCCGGAGCTCAAGAGTTGGATCTTCCATTACGAGAAGGTTCCTTCGGTCGTCCATGACGACACCGTCATTCGCACGGTGAAATGGATTCAATCGAAGAAGCCGGTGGATCGTTTGGAGGCGACGATCGAGGCGCACGTTTTGACCGCGGCCCGGGCGCGCGAGGCGTGCGGAATTCCCGGGACATCGGTGAGGACGACGATCCTCTGCCGCGACAAGCCGGCCATGAAAGAGGCGCTGCGCCAAGCGGGGATTCCGTGCGCGCAGTCCACCGGTACCTCGTCTCCCGACGATGTGCGCAAGTTCGCGCAGCAAGTGGGCTTCCCGCTCATCTTGAAGCCGCGCGCGGCGGCCGGCGCATCGGGGACGTATCGCGCGGCGGATGCTTCGCAATTGGAGAGCGTGATGCGCGAGTGCGGGGTCGACCGGGGGGCAGCGGTCGCGGTCGAGGAATACATCGAAGGACACGAAGGGTTTTACGACACGATCGCGATCGAGGGACGTGTCGCGCACGACTTCGCCTGTCATTACTATCCGAATGTGCTGGAAGCGATGCGCACGCGCTGGATCTCGCCGCAATTCATCACCACGAATCGCATCGACACAGCTCCAGCCTATACGGAAGTCCGCGAGCTCGGCCGTCGCGTCATCGCCGCGCTCGGCATCGAGACCTCACCCACCCACATGGAGTGGTTCTTCGGACCGAAGGGGCTCAAGTTCTCGGAGATTGGGTGCCGCCCTCCCGGGGTGGGCGCATGGGATTTGCACTGCGCCGCCAACGACATGGATCTCTATCGCGAATGGGCCGCGGCGATTTGTTGGGGCACGGTGACGCAGCGGCCGTCGCGCGCGTATTCGGCCGGAATCATCGCGCTTCGTCCCGATCGCGATGGAACGATCTCCGGATACGAAGGACTGGACGAGATCCGTTCGCGCTTCGACCGCTGGATCATCGACTCTCACATTCCTCATCCGGGAACACCCACGCAGCCGGTGGACGCTGGATACATGGCCAATGCCTGGATCCGTATGCGCCATCCCGACTACGACGAGCTGCGTAGCATGCTCGATACCGTGGGACAGGTCGTGAAAGTGCGCGCGCATTGAGCTCGGCCACGATGCCGGCGCGCCCGGAGACCACCGTACGCAACGAACGAAGACCCGAGCCGGCCGCGGTGCGGCCGGTGACGAAGCATCCCGAGCAGACGATTTGGCTTTTGGGACCGCAGCGGCTCAAGCCGACGCTCATGGAGGCGATCGAACAGCAGGGATTGAGTGGGCGCATTGCTACGGTGACCGCGGGCTGGCAGGAGCGCGAGTCGGAAGATTACGAGCTGCACACGCACTTGGGACGTCGCTCGATCAATCTGCATCTCTACGAGCGCGCGGAGAATCTGTTCCAGCGCGATCCGGAGCTCTATGAAGGCTACCACGCACGGCAGGTGCGCTTGCGCGAGCTGCAGCTCTATTACGACGTGCGGCTGCGCCACATGCTGGAAGCTTGCAAGGCGCTGGATCAGCGCAGCGAGAACGGCGAGGCGCTCGAGAATGAGCGTGCTCGCGCGATGGACGTCGTACGGCGGCTCGATTGGGAGCATTTCGAGCGCATTCGCGAAGTGCACGAGGAGACCGATGCGCAATGGACGCCGTCCCAGCATCCGGAGCTCCGCCGCCATCGCGAAGAAGTTGCCAAGACGGTCGCGCAGTGCGACGGAGTGGCCATCGCCGGCGGGCACGTCGCCGTGCTCTTGAACCGATTGCGCCTGTTCGATGTGGGAGAAGCCGCCGGGAAGATGCCGGTGTTCGCCTGGTCGGCGGGAGCGATGGCGATCGTCGAGCGCATTGTTCTGTATCACGATTCGCCGCCCCAGGGACCCGGCAATGCGGAAGTCTTGGAGCACGGGTTGGGTCTGGCGCGCGGCGTCATCGCTTTGCCGCACGCGCACCGGCGCATGTTGCTGGATGACGCTCTGCGCGTCTCGCGTTTCGCGCGCCGCTTCGACCCGGCCTGGTGCATCGCAATGGAGGATGGCGCGACTCTTCGAATCAAGGGAGAGACTTGGCAAGCAAGCGCAGGAAATCAACGGCTCCTTCGAACGGGAAGCCTGGAAGACCTGAATCGCGGATGAGCTCCACGACGGAATGGGCGCCGACGACGCGTCTGGCGGTTCGCCGCTTGGAACGCGAGCTGGCGACGAATCCCGGAGCGGTGGAGGACTTCTTCGGCCGGAACACGTTCCCCATCGTCGAAGGGCCGACGGTGACGTTCGTGTACCGCGGAGAGGCGGATCAGGTGAATCTGCGCCACTGGATCTTTGGGCTGCCCTCCTCGCAAGCGTTCACGCGCATTCCGGGAACGGATCTTTGGTATTTCATTCAGGAGCTGCCGGAGAAATCGCGCGTCGAATACAAGTTCGAAGTGATTCAACACGGCATGGCGCGCTGGATCGAAGATCCCTTGAATCCGCGTCATGCACGCGATCCGTTCGGTGCGAACTCGGTGTGTTATACCGCGGGCTTGAGCGAGCCGGAGTGGACTCAGCTCGATCCGGAAGCGCGCCAAGGCAAGATCGAAGATCTGGTGATGCGCTCCGCCGCGCTTGGCGGGCGGCGCAATGTCTCCGTGTATCTTCCGGCGCGCTATCGCAAGTCGCGCCGCTATCCGCTTCTCTTGGTGCACGACGGCGGCGATTATCTGAATTACTCCGGCTTGAAGACGGTGCTCGACAATTTGATTCACCGTCTCGAGATTCCGGGAGTGGTGGCCGCGCTGCTCCATCCGCGCGAGCGCATGTCGGAGTACTCGGCGAATCCCGATCACTCGCGCTTCTTGGCCGAGGAGCTGATGCCGGTCATGGAGAACGAGTACTCCTTGATCGGAGCGCCGGAAGGGCGCTGTCTCATGGGAGCGTCCCTGGGTGCCGTCGCCGCGCTGGCCACGGCTTGGCAATATCCCGACCTCTTTGGCCGGCTCCTGCTGCAATCCGGTTCCTTCGCCTTCACCGACATCGGCGGCAACAACATGGGTCCGGTATTCGATCCCATCGTGAACCTGGTGAACGGATTCCGCGACGAGCCCAAGCGGGTCGCCGAGAAGGTGTTCGTGAGCTGCGGAATCTACGAATCCCTGATCTACGAAAATCGCTCGCTCGTGCCGCTCCTGCAATCGACCGGGATGGACGTCCGCTACGTCGAAGCGCGCGACGGCCACAACTGGGAGAACTGGCGCGATCGCCTGCGGGAAGGGCTTTCGTGGCTCTTCCCGGGGCCCCTCTGGATGGTCTACGACTAGTCTCACATCTCGGAAATCCTGGGTGCGTCTCACCGGCCCTCCCGGCCCATGACGACGTTGCTCCTCCTCGGAGTATCGGTCCCTGATACGCCTTCGTCGTCGCGCCTTGCCCTGGGCCGGGATGACTCGGTGGGACGCACCCAGGATTTCCGAGAAGTGAGACACGTACCAAGGCTTGGAAGTCGTGTACACTTCGCAGCCGCGAAGCCGGTTGATTCAATGATTTACGAAGGGAGTGAAGGCCGAAATGGCTGAGGTGATTCGTCGGATTGGCCTTTCTCTGGGGGCCGACATTTGCTGGCCCATTTGTTACGAAGAGATTTTGAAGAAGCTCGACCTGGCGATTCCGGTCGGGAAGGACACCGTTCGCTTCGAGGTGGAGCGGGTCACGATCGAGCCGTTCAGTCTTCGCCAGCCGGTTCGCTACGACTTGGTCATCGACCGGCTGACGCACTGGTATCACACGAGCCGCGAGTGGATCAAAAAGGCCGTGCTGATGGACGATCTGTACGTCTTCAACAATCCGTGGGCCGTTCAGTCCATGGAAAAGCACACGAGCTACTGCGCGATGATGCGGCTGGGAATGCCGATTCCCGACACTTGGATGGTTCCGCCCAAGGATTACGAGCAAAAGCCCGATCTACGCCCGACGCTGGAGCGTTATGCGCGCCTGTTCGACTTGGGATCGATCGGGGAAAGTCTCACCTTTCCTCTCTACATGAAGCCGTATGACGGGGGCGGATGGATCGGCGTGTCGCGCATCGAAAACGAAGCCACGCTGCGCGCGGCGTACGAGCAGTCCGGGCGCAGCGTCATGCATCTGCAGAAGTCGGTGGAGCCGTTCGATCTGTTCGTGCGCTGCATCGGGCTGGGACCGCAGACGCGCATCATTCGCTACGATCCTTCCGCTCCGCTGCACGAACGCTACACGATGGACGCGGATTTTCTGCCCGCCGAAGAGGACTCGCTCATTCGCGACATCACGCTGACGATCAATTCCTTCTTCGGATGGGACTTCAATTCCTGCGAGACGCTGCGCTCCGGGGGCGAGTGGATCCCCATCGACTTCGCGAATCCCTGCCCCGATTCGCAGGTGACCTCGCTGCACCGGCACTTCCCTTGGATCGTGCTCGCGAACCTGCGTTGGTCGATCTTCTGCGCGGCGACGCGGCGACCGATGAGGAAAACGCTCGACTGGGATCCGTTCTATGCGATTGCCGCACGCGATCTCCCCTATCGGGAGAAGATTGCGCAATACGCGAAGATCGCGCGCGAGCGCTTCGATGCGGAGCGATTCGAGGAGTTTTGCTCGCGCCATCTCGCCCATCTCGATCAAGTCGCTTGGGATTTCTTCGGGACTGGCGCGGCGATGGAGGCGGTGCGCAAGAAAGTGGAAGCGCTGTTCCCGGCGAACGAAGTCGAGCCGTTCACGCAGCTGTTCTGGGTGCGCATCCAGGAGTGGCGCGAATTGGCGAAGCCCGCGGCCGCGGAGCACGCCGCCGCCGATGGCAAGAAGCCGGCTGCGAAGGCGAAGGCTGCAGCAAAGAGCAAGGCGAAGTCCAAGAAGAAAGTGATGGCATGAAGGAGTCCACCACCTGGCATTCAAATCGCGTGGGCTGCGAGGTCACACTCGTTCGCTGGGGACATTTCGGAAAGCCCGTCTTGATCTTTCCGACGGCGGGCGGCGATGCGGAAGAGATCGAGCGCTTCCACGTGATCAGCGTCTTGCAAGAGCTGATCGATGCCGGGCGGATCAAGGTGTATTCGTGCGACTCCATCGCCGGACGTGCGCTGGCGACCGGAGAAGGTTCGGTCCGCCACCGCGCTTGGATTCAGAATCAATTCCAAGAGTTCGTCTTCCATGAAGTGGTGCCGGCGATCCGCATGGATTGCCACGCTCCCGACATCGAGATCATGGCCGCTGGTGCCTCGATCGGTGCGTTCACTTCGCTCGCCGTCGTGTGCCGCTATCCGCAAGTGTTCTCGACCGGTTTGTGCATGTCGGGCACGTTCGATTTGCAGCGCTTTTACAAAGATGGAGGAGAACCGGGCCACGATTTCTTCGTCTCTTCACCGCTTCATTACCTCCCGCACCTCGATGAAGCGCACCTCGGTCCGCTGCGCAAACGCTTCGTGCTCTTCGCCACCGGGGAAGGACGAGCGGAGGACATCGGGGAATCGTGGCGCGCCGCGAAGATCTTGGGCGATCGAGGAGTTCCCAATCGGGTGGATTCGTGGGGCAAGGATTGGCACCACGATTGGCCGACCTGGAGAAACATGCTGCCGAAATATCTGGGCGAGATGAGCTAGTGTCCCGTCGGGACACCCAAAAGAAAAAAGAGTCCACGATGGCTCGGCGGGATGTACACATGACTTACGAGACGCGAGACGAGTGAAAGCAGCGCCCGGCGCCCCTGCAATGTCCTGGGCAGATGCAAAACAGAGCCCTCTCTATAACGAGGACATCGCGCCCACGCCTCCCGGGAGGCGAACGTGGGGCGCTTATGACATCGCCGCGCTGTGGATCGGGATGTGCGTGTGCATTCCGACGTACATGCTGGCCTCGGGCCTCATCGCCGCGGGAATGAGCTGGCGCCAAGCGATCTTCACGATCGCGCTCGGCAACATCATCGTGCTGATCCCCATGATCCTGAACGGACATGCCGGCACGCGTTACGGAATTCCCTTCCCCGTTCTGGCGCGAGCTTCGTTCGGCGTGTTGGGCGCGAACGTGCCGGCGATCCTGCGGGCTCTCGTCGCCTGCGGATGGTTCGGCATTCAGACCTGGATCGGCGGGCAAGCGCTGCACACGATGCTGGGAGTTCTGTGGAGCGATTGGCCGGCATTCCCTGCAGCGCAGGGAATCTCGTTTCTCCTGTTCTGGATCATGAACGTGTACTTCATCGTTCACGGAACGGAATCGATTCGCTGGCTGGAATCGGTGTCGGCGCCGTTTCTCATTCTCGTGGGCCTGGGGCTTCTCGCCTGGGCCTATCGACGCGGAGGAGGATGGGGGCCCATTCTGCAGCAGCCCGGACAGCTCACCACGTTCAAAGAATTCTGGCCGGTGTTCGTGCCGTCGTTGACCGGAATGGTTGGATACTGGGCCACGCTCTCGCTCAACATTCCCGATTTCACCCGCTTCGCGAAAAGCCAGCGCGCGCAGATCTGGGGACAAGCGCTCGGTCTTCCGGCCACGATGGCGCTGTACTCGTTCATCGGCGTCGCGGTCACCTCGGCGACGATCCTCATCTTCGGCGCGCCGATTTGGGATCCGGTCGCGCTGCTCTCCCGCTTCGATTCGCCCCTGATCGTGATCTTGGCGCTCGTTTCGCTGCTCGTCGCCACGCTCACCACGAACATCGCCGCGAACGTCGTCTCGCCGGCGAACGACTTCTCGAACTTGTGGCCGCGAAAAATCAGCTTTCGCACCGGAGGAATGATCACCGCCGTCCTGGGCGTGGTCATGATGCCTTGGAAAGTGCTGGCCGATTACGGCACGTACATCTTCGGGTGGCTGATCGGATACTCGAGCTTCTTGGGACCCATTGCCGGTATTCTGATTGCGGATTATTGGTTGCTGCGTCGCGGCCGGCTGCACCTGGTGGACTTGTATCTGCGCGACGCGGCCTACGAGTACACCGGAGGATTGAATCTGCGCGCCGTTCTCGCTCTCTGTAGCGGGGTCGGCGTGGCCGTCTTGGGGGTGTTCGTTCCCGCGCTGCGCTGGCTCTACGATTATGCCTGGTTCGTGGGATTCGCGTGCGCATTCGGCGTCTACATTCTCGTCATGTCCTCACGAGCCCATCGGGTGGAGACCGTTGACCGAAGCTTCTCCTCGCCCTGACCTTTCCGCGCTGCGCATGAATCGCGATCCGGCGGCGGCGCCCGCGCGCCGCGGCGGTCGCGTGAAGTGGTGGATCGGGACGGCGGCGGCGTTCGCGGTCTTGGCCGCCGTGTTGATGAAGTTTCCGCCGGCATGGCTCGCTCCGAAAGTCGAGACCACGACCGTGCAAGTCGTAACCCCCGCGCAAGCTTCGACCGTGTTGACTGCTACCGGTTACACGGTGGCGGATCGCCGCGCTTCGGTCGCCGCGAAGATCGTGGGACGCGTCGTGGAATTGCGAGTGGACGAAGGCGATCCGGTCAAGAAGAACGAAGTGATCGCGCTCTTGGATAGCGAGGAGTGGCGCGCGGCCCTGCACCAAGCGGAAGCGGCCGTCGAGGAAGCTGGCGCCACGTTCGCCGACGCGGAGCGCGAGGTGGTGCGCCAGACGAAATTGTTCGAGCAGGATCTCACGCCGGAGACCTCCCGCGATGCGGCAATCACGCGGCGCGACGTGGCCGCGGCGCAAGTGAACACGGCCAAGGCGGCGCTGCAGGCCGCGCGCGCCAACTTGGAACAGACGATCATTCGCGCTCCGATTGACGGCGTCGTGATCGCCAGGAACATCGAGGTGGGGGAGATGGTCGCTCCCGGAGGATTCACCTCGCAGCAATCCACCGGTGCTTTGGTGCGCATCGCCGATTTGTCGTCCTTGGAAGTGGAAGCGGACATCAATGAAAGTTACATTGCGCGCTTGAAGCCGGGGCAGCCGGCCACGATTCGCGTGGATGCGGTTCCGGGCGTCGATTATCACGGCAAGCTGCGGCAAATCGTACCGACGGCCGACCGGCAGCGGGCGGTCGTCGAGGTCAAGGTGACGATCGACGATCGCGACGAACGCCTCGTTCCCGACATGAGCACGACGGTGACGTTTCTCGAGGTGGGCACGGCGCGCGAGACGCTCGAAGGAAAGGCGAAGGTCCTGGTGCCCCCGGGCGCCGTATTGGACGCGGGCGGTGCGCCGCGCGTGTTCGTCGTGAAGGATGGGCGGCTCGTGCGGACTGCGATCGAGATCGAAGGTCCGGAGGGGGATTTCCTCTCCGTGCGATCGGGACTGGCGGGCGGCGAGACGATCGTGAAGAATGCGAGCGAAGACTTGAAGGACGGACGGAGGGTTCGGATTTGAGCACCATCACTTCGGGAGCCGCGCAGCCTGGGGCGAAGAGCGAAGGCGGGGAGACGGTCGTGAGTGTGCGCGACGTGCGCCGCGTGTATCGCCGCGACAATTTCGACATCGAGGTCTTGAACGGAATTCATTTCGACGTGCAGGCCGGCGACTTCGTCGCGCTCATGGGACCTTCCGGATCGGGGAAGTCCACGCTCTTGAATCTTCTCGCCGGAATCGACCGGCCGACGGCCGGGCGCATCTTGGTCGCGGGAAACGACATCACCTCGTTCAACGAAAGCCAGTTGGCTCCCTGGCGGCATCGCCACATCGGATTCATCTTCCAGTTCTACAACTTGATTCCGGTGCTCACCGCCCGCGAAAACGTGGAGCTGCCGCTCAAGCTGGTGAAACTCTCCAAGGAAGAGCGCCGGCGCAAGGTCGAAACAGCGCTGGCGGTCGTCGGGCTGCAAGACCGCATGGACCACTTTCCCCGCCAGCTTTCCGGCGGGCAGGAGCAGCGCGTCGCGATTGCGCGGGCCGTCGTCACCGACCCCACTCTGCTCCTGGCCGACGAGCCCACCGGGGATCTCGATGCGAAGAGCGCGCAGGAAGTGCTCGATCTTCTCGCGCAATTGAACGCTGAGTTCGGCAAGACGATCGTCATGGTGACGCACGACCCGCGCGCGGCGGAACGTGCCCGCCGCATCCTTCGCCTGGACAAGGGACGGCTCGAGGAATAGGGCGCAATGACCAAGCTCACGCTGCGCAATCTCTTGCGCAACAAGCGGCGCACGTTTCTGACCGTGGGAAGCGTATCGATCGCGATTTTTCTCTTGTGTCTCTTGCTGACCATGCTCGCTTCGATGCAAAACACGGAAGCTTCGGTGGAGAACCGCGTGGTCGTGCGCAGCAAGATCTCGCTGACGTTCGACCTTCCCGAATCGTATTGGGAGCGCGTGAAAACGCTGCCTCACGTGGTCGCGGTCACGGCGCTCAATTGGTATCAAGGCGTGTACATCGACGATCGTCCGGAGCATTTCTTCCCCCGCTTCACCAGCGATCCGGAGACGATCTTCGACGTCTTTCCCGAATACCAGATCAGCGATGCGGAAAAGACCACGTGGCGCGCGGAGAGAGACTCGTTCATCGCCGGGCAGGCGCTGGTCGACAAATTCGGCTGGAAGATCGGCGATCGCATTCAAGTCAAGGGCGACATCTATCCGGTGAACATCAACATCGTTCTGCGGGGGATCTTCCATGTTCCCGGGAACCCCTCCCAAGAGCGGCAGATCTATTTCCATCGCCGCTATTTGGAAGAGGCGATGGACAATCCCGGCATCGTGGGCACGTACTGGCTGCTCGTGGATTCGCCGGCGAATGTGCCGGCGGTGATTACCGCCGCAGAAGCGATGTTTGCGAACTCGGAAATGCAAGTGCGCGCCGAGACCGAGCAGGCGTTCCAGCTTTCCTTCTTGGAGATGCTGGGCAACGTGCGGCTCTTGTTCGGCGCGATCGGGACCGCGGTCATCATCTCCATCTTCTTCATCACCGCGAACACGATGGCCATGATCGCACGCGAGCGCACGACCGAAGTCGCGGTGCTGAAGACGCTGGGCTTCCGCGCGCATCACGTGATCGGCATGGTGCTCGGCGAGTCGGTGGCCGTTGGCCTGGCCGGGGCCGCATTGGGATCCCTTCTCGCGTTCGGCCTTTTGCGCATGACCGCGACGAAAATGGCGGACAGCTATCCGTTCTTCGGAACGCTCAAGCTGCCGCCGGGCGCCGTCGCCTTGGCGATCAGCACGGGGATCGTGGTCGGGCTTCTCTCGGGAGCGCTTCCCGCGATGACCGCGGCGCGCCTGCGCATCGCCGAGGGAATCCGGAGGGTCGCATGAGGATTCCGCTCAAATACAACGTGCGCAACTTGATCGAGCGGCGCGGGACGATGCTCCTGACGATCGCTTCGATTGCATTCGTGGTGCTGGTGTATATCGGGGTGCTGTCGTTGTCGGCCGGGTTGGATCGCGCGTTCGGCGAATCGGGGGATCCGCGCAACGTGATCGTGCTGCGCGACGGCGCACACAGCGAAACCGAGAGCGGCTTCCCGATGGAACGGCATCGCGAAATGGCCGCGCTTCCCGGAGTCGAGCACGATGCGCAAGGGAATCCCTTGGCCTCGGGAGAGGTGCTCATCTTGCAGATCTTGACGCGTGAGAACGGCAGCGAAACGAACGTCGCGCTGCGCGGCGTGGAGGAAGCGGCCTTCGGCGTGCGCCCCAAGGTGCGCATCGTGGAAGGGCGGCGCTTCGAGCCCGGGAAGGGCGAGGTGATCGTGGGGGATTTGCTCGCCAAACGTTTTCCCGAGCTGCAGATGGGGCGGGAGATCTTGTTCGGGCGCATTCACTTTCGCGTCGTGGGACTCTTCGATGCCGGCGGGGGAAGCTTTTCTTCGGAAGTGTGGGGTGCGGTGCAGGATCTCGGGAATGCGTTCCAAAGACAGAACTACTGTTCCTCGTCGCTCTTGCGCACGGCGAGCGAGCAAGATGCGAAGGCGTTGGTCGCGCGCATCGAGGGCGATCAACGATTGAATCTGCAGGCCCAGGTCGAGCCGGAGTATTACAAGAGCCAAGCTCAAGCCACCGGAACGCAATTCGTGGTCTTGGGAACGATGCTGGCGATCATGATGGCCTTCGGGGCGTGCTTTGCCGCCGCGAATACGATGTATGCGCAAGTGGCGGCGCGTTCGGCGGAGATCGGGACGCTGCGGGCTTTGGGTTATCCGCGGCGCAGTGTTTTAGGCGCCTTCCTTCTGGAGGCGGCATTTCTGGGAGCGTTGGCCGGACTGCTCGGGGTTCTCTTGTCCTTGCCGTTGAACGGAATCACCACAGGAACGACGAACTTCGTGACCTTCAGCGAGATCACGTTCGGTCTGCGCACTTCTCCACAGATTCTCTTGCAGGGCGTGCTGCTCGCGATTGCCACCGGCATCTTGGGGGGGCTCGTTCCGGCCTGGAGTGCCGCACGCCGCCCGATCGCCACGCTCCTTCGCGAGTAGCAATTTCGGTTTTCGCCGGTTCGGCTGATCGGAGCGCCGGTGCCTCTCGGCTCAAGCGCGTTCCTCGGCGCACCGACAGCTCGCCCCTTGCATAGATTCTCGGGGTCTCTCGTTTCCAATGCAGGTCCTCGCGCGCATCCATTACCGGCGCGCTGCGGTACGCATTTCA
>Ga0111538_10006199_pt1 | contig 16228 bp, 13 predicted proteins | sample SoiMethybrSBSTD1_FD_79669 | JGI IMG/M metagenome (GOLD analysis project Ga0111538, IMG submission 79669) | Bulk soil microbial communities from a Populus tree surrounding site in Tennessee, USA - Soil MetaG P. TD hybrid SBSTD1 (version 2)... | ecosystem: Environmental > Terrestrial > Soil >...
ACAAACTAAAACTTGTTTCTTGTTCTTTATTAGTCGGCATCAAATCTAATTGGTGCGAATGTATTGTAATACCTGATGGTGTTGTTGGATCAAATGGTGTCATACCAACAAACAAACCGTATTCTTCTATTGTTAGTGTAATTATACCATTTGTAATAGTTGCGTGTACGTTTCCAGTTTGTTTTAACGAACTGTCAAAATACTCAATACAAGCAAAATTCGCATCTATTGCTGTTATGCGTACCAATTTACCAGCAAATAAAGATAAAGTTATTACATCACCAGCAACCGCCGTCCAATCATAAAAAATTTCGACATACCCATATACAAAAGACTTATTAAAACTAATGCTATGTAAAACACTAGGCGTAGTCGCAACTCCCGCCGTCCAAGTACCGCCATAAGTTGCGCCGCATGGGTTTGCTGTACCAGTGTTAGGATTAGCAACAACACAAATGAAACACGGTTTTGGTTCACATTTTGGACAAGTTGGCGATTCTTCAAAACCAGCATCAAAAGTATCTGACACACTATAATTGTTTATGTATACACCGCCACCAACTCCATTACCAGTTACGCTAATAGATGCTAGATTGTATCGCCACGGTTTTGGTGGTGCTGTAAGTGGGAATGCATTATTAGCATCGTCAGCATAAAGCCTAACATGCAAAATGTTATTTGTATTTATCAGCACTTTCAAACACATAATGTTATCAACTGGATGCTTATTAATACACATTGTTATATTTGCTGTTGAACTATCCGCATATATTGGTACTTCTATTTTTGCTGGTTTTGGTCCACCACCTTTCAAACCACTTAAAACACTACCATATTCTAATGTACCGGGTATACCAGCCGCAAAATTACCAAATTTTAAACTAAAGATGCCGGAAACGCCACCACCAATAAAGAAACCAAAACTTATTATAGTATCCGGTAATGTTGCCCACGCTGTAAATTTTAACTGTGTTCCTTTGATCGGTGCGCCAGTTTCGCGCCACGAAGATGCATTTAGTGTTCCGTTTGTCGATGCTTGTAAAAACGCTGAATGATTAAAAATGCGCCACTTGCGACTACTTGGCGATAGTGTATATCCCCAAATAATTGGCGAAAGATTATCGTTAATATCTGGTGCGTCGTCACGATCATAATTATCATCATACCTGTTACATACTAACGGCGGGCAATGATCTTCGCAAACTACAAAATTGTCAAAATCCCACGCGCCAGTTAATGTAATACCGCCAATCCCTACGCGCTTGCCGCCATTGTCAACATACGTTGTTTCAACTGCTGCTGTTTTTGTGCCAGCTTCGTTATATAACCATGCATTGACTTTATTAAACTGTACACTTATTGCGCCAACTAGAAAAATTCGTGTACCGCTAAACGTAAAAGTAGAACTAGCATATACTGTTGCTGGACTGCCACCCGATGTTTTGCGACGTATTTCTACTTTGTAGCTGCCAGAAGATACTTTTTGAACTACTGCTAACCAGTAATCAAAAGTACCAGCCCAAGAAAGTATTACTCCCGCCTCTTTGCCGGTCGCTAAACCGATTGTTTCAATTTCGGCAGAATACTTGCGAGTTAAATCTGTTTTGATATCTTTGTCGAGAGTAACTTGCGCATTATTAACATTAACACGACAAGCATGATCGTCACCGCTTTTAGCGACGATAGTAAAGATATTCACATCGCCAGCATATTTTGGCGTAGGAATAGCATTGTTTATGTTGCCGCTAAGTGGTCGGTCATAGCGATCAGATTCGCAAACGACACACCCGCAACAATCTGGTACACATTGAATCGGTACTGCCATTGTACTTATGCAACGTGAGTTTCTTCTATTTTAAAGTTATCAGCTTCAGTGTATGCGCCTGATACTGTGCCAGTACCAAAACCAGCTTTATTACCGCCATTTGGTACATACTCTGTTTCGATGATTGCAGATTTGATAAACATTTCATCGCGCACATAACCAGAAATGAAACCAGTACCAAAATTAATTTTGCCAACAACCCAAAATTGCGTGCCGGGTGGCAAAGTTATTGTACTAGTTGCCAAAACTGTTGGCGTGCCAGATTCTACTCGCGTAATTGTTATCGAATAAGTTGTACCAGTTACTTTTGAACCAAATACACTGTAATAATTATTATCGTCAAGATATGAAAGTATTGGACCAACTTCATCGCCAACAATCAAACCGAAACTTTCAATCTCACCCATTACGTCTGCCGATGATGTTGTAGTTACATCGCTAGAACTTACAACACCAGAATCACCCACTGTCATACGGCAGCAATGATCGGAACCACTGCGCGCTTGGATGGTAAAATCTGATAAGCTTGAACCTAAAATTGGTACATACGTTGCCGGTGCGCCAACACCAATATCATCGCCAATTGTGCGATCAAAATTATCAGTTAAAGTATCAATTGCAGTTGACGGTGTAACTGGTGGCTCGCCGGTTTCTGGTGCGCACTCCCACGGCACAACGTATGCTTTGCCATCAACTGTTACCATTTCTGCAAATTTATCTGCCGAAATTTCTGCGCTTGTACGATTACAAGCTTTGTATTTCGCTTCCGGGTCTACTTCAACTTCTGCGCCAGGTGGACCACGCCACAAAAACACTTCACCAATTTCACCAGTAGGAATTGCTTCATGCGGCTTGCATAAAAATCTTTGTCCAGCCGGCGCAAGAGTAGCATATACAAAGTTATTTGGTTCGTCTACTGCTACACAAATGAAACCAACACCATCACCATCAATTTCAAATGTATTTTTTCTTACGCCGCATGGAAAACCGGGGCGCGGTAATGTTGCTTCTACTTCGTCTACAAATAATTTTAGTCTGTATATCTTGTGACCAGACATTAACTCAGCTAGGCAAGCAAAACCGCCAGTACCAGCCGCATAACCATATGCGCCGGATTCTGAATTTGTAAAGTATACTTGCTGATTCTTCTCATCCGGTTGTTCTACTTCTAAGTATAACGGCCTAACAAATTTTCTATCTTCGTCCGGGTCCGGTTTGAGACAAAAAACAGAGTATATAGGTATCTCCGCGGCGCTAAAAACCATTATACCGTCTTTTTCCGGCAGCAAATCATAATCGTAATTGCCGAATGCCATTTCATCAGCAATACCACTTGATAGCGCGCGATCCCCCTTCGCTAGCTCAACTAGCGCATTGTACTCTGTTTGTAACAGAATACTTCTGCTACCGTGTTTGCGAGTTAGTGCCGATGGTACAGTCATGTATTAATTAAATTATCAAGGTGGTGGTGGCGTAGGTGGTGGCAGAAGTTTTAGTAACGATTTCGGCGGATAATTCTTCCAAATTTCCGATGCCTCACCTTTGCGCATACGATACATTGGTTCGTAGTATTCTGTATCTGGTATTGGATCGGGCGGCGGGCTAGCTAAATGATGGTCGGCACGATAATAATTATTCCACCCATACGGACGATATGCAAATTTGCAAGTGAAATTATAGCCGGGAAACGGCGGTTTCATTGCATCATGTATTGCCGGATCATACCCAACATCGCCAGGATTTAATGCACCCGGTTTATACGAAATACTTTTTTCAATCGGCCCCGGCATGTACAACAATGTATCAGGATTTGTTATAAGTGGGGTATATGTTGGCGGGTCCGTTACTGGCTCAACTGGTTTTTTGCCAAAGTTTTCGATAAGGTAACTGGCATTATGCACACAACCAATAAGATCATAGTATTCAAATGGTACAATTTCTTGTTGCAACCATTTAACTGTGTACACTGCCGACCGCACTTGTCGCGCCGGCGCTTCTTTCAAACTAAGCATTCGACCCCAATCAGGGTCTTTATATTCTGGCGTTGCTCCCCAATGAAATAACTCAGGCGACATAATTTGAAATTCAACATTTGGCTCGAAAGTCTCTACATACTTTTTGACAACATAATTGCCATTGATATCTTGAAAACCTTCAATTGTTGAATATGTTAAATTTACTAATGCATATGCATAGTTAAGCGTTTGCGCAAATATTGGATCGGGTATTGCTGGTGGGTCCGCTGGTATATCTTCTGTTGCTTGCGTGCCACCTAAAAATGGTGTTATACTCGCACTACGAAAAAATGCTCTTGGATTCCAGGGCCACGTACAATCTTGCATGTATATGTGATACACTAATGCAAAGCGATCAGCATACGGCACTTTCAATTGTACTTTGCCTTGAAATTCATCCGGTCCATTTTCTTCGGATCGTGTACCCAACATTTCACACACTTCCCAAGTGTATGAATCTTTTGTCCATCTAACATTTGGGTACATTGGCATTATATTAACCCAATACAGCCGGCGCTGGAGTCGCTACTAATATCGCACCGAGATTTGCATTAACATTCATCAATTCTTGATTTTGTATTTCTAGTAATGCAACTTGTTTTTCACCAGCTTCGGCTGCGCGCTCTGCTGGACTGGCACCCGCCGCCGCTTCAGCAATACGTTTATATAATGCTTCTATTGCTTCAAATTTTCCAATTGTTTCGCGCCCACCACGATCAAATTCTGCTGGTCGATCTTCACCACCCGGACCTTTTTCTGGTTTAAAAAACAAACCACCAACTTTGCCGGAACGCTTTTTAATATCTTCTACTAATCTAAGCAACTCTGCTTTTGTTTCTTCTAGTTTCTTACCAAAAAAGTCACCACCCCAAATTTGTTCTAGCACTTCACCAATTTTTAGAAATGCTATTTCGATAGACCTAGCGCCGATCATTACAGCATCTACAAAGACACCGAATAAATTACGCGCTTCTCGCAAACCACCAGCTAACGTTTCAAATGCATCACCAGTAAACCCGCCAAAGTTTAGTATCCACATTGCCATATCTTTTATAAATAGTACACCATCTTTTAAGAGTAGTATTAATTCTGTTACAACTGGTTTGACCAAATCAAATGGTTCTTTCAGCAAATCCATCGCAGCATTGCCAAGTTGCGCTAGCGCACCCATTACCGTTTTACCTTGCGCTTCTGCTGCGCCTTCAACATAATCATTCAATCGTTTTAGTATTTCTTCCTGCGCTTGAAGTCCGCGCCCAGTTTGTACTAATAATTTAATGCGCTCTTCCTCAGTTTCATTTAACGATACTCCTAATCGCTTTAATTCACCCATGCCTTCAATTGGATTTTCTAGCGCGCGCCCGATTTGCCGCGCTGCAGTTGTTACATCGTGTCCTAGTACAGCCGCTAAATCTTTTGCTGTATCTAGCGCACGATAAAAAAGCTTATTATCAGCTTCATTTTTGATATTTCGGAAACGGGTTAATACTACAGCCGCTTCTGCTGCCATTTCCTTTGTAAACATGGTAGTACGTTCCCATGCTTCACCCATCGCATATATTTCTTCTGTTGTTATACGCGCATTGTTTCCCATGCGCGAAACTGCATGTTCTAATTTAACTAGCGTCACTTCATCTTGTTGCAATTCTTGAAATGCAGCATGTAAAATTTGTATGCTACGCTGAACCGCTTCAGTTGCTAAGTTTGCAAGTGTTAATTGCCCAACTAGGCCGGTTAGAATATTGCGCACCAAACCACCAGCGCCTGCGCCTCCCCCACCACCACCACCACCACCACCACCACCAGCGCCGCCACCACCAGCGCCGCCACCAGCGCCGCCTACGTTCATGCCACCCATCGTATCCATTACACTAGTCTGAAATTGCTGCAACATTTGCCGCGATTCAGCTAATGTAGCTTGAAGATGGGAATTATCACCCTCAATACGAATTTGCGCAGAATCACCAGTGGACATAGTAACTAATGCCCCCTAGACCATTTCAAAAATTCTTGTTCAGTCTTGAACTTGATTTTGTTAGAAAGATCACCACCACATAAAACGTATTGCTGTAATGGTGTCATATCAGCAATTTCATCTGGTGTGTAATCGTGCAAGTCGGCCAAAGCGCGGTAAATTTCTTCTTTTGCTACTGCTGCTTTTTTCTTCCGTTCGTCGCCATTTGCGCTTTGGCCCGGTGAGGGTTTGCGGGTAATGCATTCACTTTCATAAAAGATTGATTGACGAGTTTCAGATTCTTTTCCATAATTAACAACTCGCGTACTTTGTCGAGTGTTAAATCTGGTTGCTCTTTTCGCATGGATAACCACGCTATGAATGTCATACCCTGCAAAGTGCTTAAAAGTTGTAACCCTCCCGGTGTGAGAAATGTTATTGTTAGCGACGCCTTGACAATTGAGTTTATAACCGCATTCTGTTTTTCTTCCGGCCATTCGTCAGGAATCGCTTTCATTCCATTTTCAACATACTTTGATTGCAACCACTCATCAAGTGTGTCAAAATCTTTGTCTGTTAATGGACGAAATAGATACTCTTTACCGTCGTTAAATCTTATTACTGTTGGCGCACCCGTTACCCGACCAGTAGTTTTCATGCTGCTACTTCCTCATGTGTTTCTTCCATCATTTTCTTAGCAAATGCTTCGCGCTCTTCATTGAATTTTTCGCGCGTGAAAAGCGCGCCCGATTCCGGCCACCACGGAGTACCCGGTATACCCGGCAACAAAATTTTACCGTCAACTGGCGAACCGGGTGGCACTGTACCGTTTTTATCGGCAGTCATAAGAATATTAATCGTGAACGAAATTAGCTCGCCACTTTCACGATTAACAACAAAATCGCTGTAGGATTCTATAATCCCATACCATAATTCATAGTACAGCGTCGATGTTACCCAAAGTTTAACTTGTACATATGCACCAACTGGAAGTGTTGCGGCATTAGTGTTGTACCACAAAACATCATCGGAAACGATTGCAAGATTCCAGTCAACTGCGCCTGTTTCTCGCTGACGAGTCATTGCCTTTTTTGGCGCATTGTATGTGCAAGAATTGGAATACGGTATCATTTGCATTAGCAAATTAAACGTAGCTTGTGTAGCGCACATCGGCAAATATGTTGGCGATGTTGCCGCTAACGAAATTTCTACTTTTCCTTCACCCGATGGTACTGTTTGCGGATTAGTGGTATCAAGTATAGCCGCGCCAGATGCATTTGATAATGCACCGTTTGATAGTATACTTGTATTAATCTGCTGTAACTCAGCGCCGCCCCAATTTAGTACATGCGAAATGTTATCGCAAATATACTGTCCACTAATAATATTCCCCGCCGTACCGGGTGCGCCCGATGTTGGCCCTTGATACCCTTTAAACAAACCAGCATCGCCAGGAAGTACCATAGGCGAATAACTGTACTGTTGAAACGATCCTGTCCAATCTAATACACCCGGACGCCTACCAGTACCCATTTTAGTATTGGATGCAACGAATGTTTTAGATTCGATTGTTTCTGTAATGCGCCAATTTCGCAAAGTAGAAACAGGAATTGTACCACTACCGCCAACACTAGCAGTTCCAAGTTTTCCTGACATTACGCCCATTTTATTTTACCTCAGCGGTAAGTGGTGTGCTGTTAAAATCTTTGAGAATGCTACGCTTAAAATACATTTCAACCGTACATGCCCAAATAGCCGACCAGCCGCGAATCCCACGATTTTGCAATGCGTTTGAAATACCTTCAACTGCTGTATTAATGCGACATAATTTAACGTATTGCAAACCATCATATGTTAATGCTGCTAATACTGATTCATAATCGGCCATTGCGCATAGTAGCGCCCACTCAACTGGATATAACAAATAATTAACGCGAAAATCGCCAGTTGTTATCATCCATGAAAATTGTCGTTTAACTGATACATCGCATGACGAGTGCGTTAAATTTGTTTCTGGTATGCCGGTAGTTGAAAGCATTAATTCAACTAGATCGGCAGTCATTACGCTATCTTTTTGTGGATCGCGATTTTGTGGAAGATTAAATTTGATTTTGTTACCGGGCAAAATCAAAGCATTTAGCGGCACACTAGCATCGGCTAGCGACCATAATGCATTAAAAACTTTTGTGAAAGGATCGGTTTCAGCCATGACCTTGCGCTGTATATTGGTGCGCTTCCATACCTATATTTCGTTCAGCATCTAGCGACATTAGTAGTATTACAGCTTGTGGTGGTTCTACAATTATTTGACGTTGTGGTAAATTTGGCGGCGCGCCAAAATTATGAAACGCTGCAATATCTGCAACGGTCGCTGTACCGCTCGGATGCGCGCCAGGCCCACCAAAACCAACAATTACTGCCATCGGTTCAAGTTGCTCAAATGAACCGGGGTTTCCCAAAACAGGATTTAATGCGCGAAAAAGTGTACCAGTATCGCGTAAAATTGTAGTAGTGTGTTGCCGTCGCCGTCTGATTGTTGATTCTGCTAATGGGGGCCAATTGCCGCCACCACGACTAAACAAATCAAATCGCAACTGCGCAAAGCTACGATATCTAACTGCCCACTGTCTCAAAGTGCGAGTCATAGCGGGCGAACCATTACGCAGCGCTCTTGCAAAGCTGCTTAAACCCGTCAATCGCAATACTACATGAATAACTGGATGCATAATAAAAAACCGTGTGCAGTAAGCTTGTTACTGCCTACTACACACGGTCCAACCAAAGAGAGGCAAACCCTGCGCCTACTCACCTTTATTATTTCTTGTGTTCGGCTTTTTCAGCTTCCTTTTCGGCTTTCTCGCGCTCCTTTACTTCAGCTTCCTTTGCAGCATTTTCAGCTTTCTTGCGCTTTTCGGTATCTTCGCGGTCCATCTTTGCTACTTCCAAATCGCGCTTTGCTTGCTTTGCTGCATTTTCGTCTGCTTCATGCTTAGTGCGCGATGCTAGATCGTGTGATTCCTTCGCTTTCTTTTCCAAATCTTCGATATCTTTATCAGTCGGACCATCGGGTCCAAATGCACCAGCCGCTAACATTGTTGGCGAGCCAGTAGAAGTAATCTTAATTAGCACCGCTGGACGATTGCACATAATTAGTGGATTACTTTGACCGAAAATTTCAACACCCAAGTCAAACTTCATGCGCTCTTGTTTCGCATATGTCGGTTTGCCTTTAGTATTGACAGCTTCCCAAAATGTTGCCGGTCCATAATTCTCCGCAAAAACATCTTGCGTACCTTCCGGTACAACGCGCGCCGTATTAGCAGGAATAAATGGACCGCTTACGGGAGTGCTACCGTCTGCCGCATGAGTCGGCACATTACCACGATATTCTTCCCACGTAATACCAGCCCAAGTAAATTCACCGCGCGCTTGATTGTCGCGCAAAAATTGCGCTTGCGTGTACTGATACGAATTTTTGACTTCTGCTGTTATGCAAATCTTGTCGTAAAGGTCCGCTGAAACAAATGCGCGCAAACCAGTATATGTATCCATGCCAAGTGCATCTTCAACATCGCGCCGCACTTGATGGGCAGTCAACTTCACACCGTTATTAAGTGTGAAGTCAATGGTACGAGTAATTTCAGTTTGCCCAAATTCTTGGAACCAGTTATAGATTACCGTACTACCATCGGCATCCAACAAAATACCCTGTATTGCGCCGATACGGTGAAATTCGTGGGTTGCTTCAAAATTCGTGCGCATGTCTTGCAATTTGTCGTTTACAAGCTCAACGGCAGATTGCAATTCGCTTTCACTACCAAATGAGCGCACGTTTTGAACATCATCGGCCATTACATTAGCCACTAATGGTAAATGACAAATCGAAAATGTGCGAGCACTTCGCGGTCTACCGCCCATTGCATTTGGTGACGATCCACGCGCCGCATTTGGCACAATCATCAACTTACCATTTTGTTCTTCGACCATAATGTTTGTGGTCGAAATGCCTTGTTTCTTGAACAAACCGAGTTGTCCAAGGCGCTTCGGCACATACGGCATTTTGTTCAATGCGTTAGTCAATTGTACCATACCGAACGCATCGGCACGAAATACATCGAGAGCAGCCATTGTAACAACCCTTATTAATTAATTTGCTTTTAGAACAAAAGAAAATTGTTATCTTGTTTGCAAATCCCATCGCAACGGTTCGAGTCTCCAAACAAATTGAAGTCGCGTCAACATTGCTGTTAGCGATGCATGAGTATAAGTAATACCATTAACACCAGCGGGCGCATTTGCAAGATTTGGTAATGCGTTAGCATTAACAACAACACCGACCGGACGCTTTAGCATTGCAACTTTGCAACCACCCGGCGGCACCCAAATACCTTCCAACACCAATAAATCAGTACCAGTAGTTGCCGCATCAGTTGCAGTTTGCGCTGCAACTGTTGCACTGCTACTGGTAAATGGTGTACCGGGCGGATAAAAAATATGCGTTGTACCGGCATTTGCAACCGACATACTCTCAGAATCATACTCGCGCGACAAATCTTCGCGAATATAAACATCACCCGCCTCAAACGGTTTGGTTTTTGCTACTTGTGGCATTGTTATATACCTTTAAGTTTGGCTCGGATCGAATCGCGAAGATTCCTCAAAATACGGTATATTCAGTTTAGTGGAAGCAAGTTGTGTTTTCCAATTATTGTAGACGTATACGCGCTGCAATCCCGCAGCAGCATTATCTGGTACTGTTAATGGCAATCGTGTTAAATTTATTCGTATGCCAGCCATAGCAACAGGCGCGTTTGGCGCAGTAAAAGACTGACCTTTACAGTCAATAACGCAAACTTTTGTTGGTACACCCGGCTGTAGCGTAACTGGTGTATAAACAAATTTTCCAGTTGATGTTAATCCGTTAGGGGTAGTAGCAGAAGCAGTTGGCGTATTGCCAGCGGTAGTTATCAACGGTGTTCCAGCGGGCCAAAAAATCGCTTTACCATCACTCCTAGCATTTTGTATAGTAATTGTTTCCGTAAAGAATGCTGGCGTGTTAGGCGCATTACTATTACGGACGAATACATCGCCGGGAGGTGGTGAATAGTTTGATGCTGGTATCGGCATAACTATTTAGTTATTTGCAAATTCTTTGGCGCGACGCTCGGCGTCCTTCACCAAAGCGTTTGTTTCATCATCGCCATTTTCGAGTAACGAATTTGATAGCGCCACTGCGCCCTTGATTTGTGGACCAGATTTTTCACCCGGTTTCAGCGCGCGATTTTTCTTTAGCGCTTCAACCACGGCATCAAAATCTTTATCTGAAATTTCTTCTGCATTATCGTCAATCGAGTTTAACGATAATGCTAATGCTGGTTCACTGCAAAATTGCGCTACAAGCGCGTCGCGCGTAGGCGGGAGAATGCAACCCGCCGTAACAAGTGCATCAAGTTTCGCTGTGCGATTGTCTTTCAACATTTTGCCGAAGCTTGCCGCAAATGCGGGCGGGAGTTTGGTTTTCATTTTCTTTTTTCCGTTTGGCGGTTGTTGTGAAGTATCATCTTGCTGCTGATACTCTGGCTGATTTGGATCGTGTCCTTCCAATTCATCAATTTTATCTTTCATTAACTGAAAGACACCAATAATAGCAGTAGTAATCGCAGCATCATCAAGTGTTTCTGCTTGTGGTACTCCCAACTGTTGCGCTAATGGTAACAATGGTGAAGGCGCTTGTGGCTGTTGTGGTGGCTGTTGTGGTGGCGCATTCTGTATATTTTGCGGGGGTGCTTGTGGCTGTTGCATTTGCTGCCCCGGTGTAAAGCTAGCCGCAATCGGTTGAAATTTTCCCAAACCCGGAATAGTAGGATAATTTGTTAGCGCTACATGACGTATCGGACGGCGGTATGTGCGCCCTTTACCGTCTGTAAATTCCGGGGGAACAAAAATAGAAATGTCTGCTGAAGTCGCAAGCTTTGCAGCTTCAGCATCATTGAAACGAATTTTGGTATATAGCGCTTTTTTACCGGCGCTATTTTCAGCAACACGCGCCCCAACTACTTTACCGCGATTTTTTGTTGGGTCGGTAGTATGCTCTAGTGGCACTGGAATTTCGATTTGATTTGCTAACAGTGAATGAACGCTGTTTTGCCAGTGCAAAAGAAGATTATCATCAACATCAAAACGTATCGGCGGATTCTTTTTATCATCCTTTATAAAGTTACCAACATAGATTGCTTCCTTTTCGTATGTTAAACCGTCCGATGTTGGCGCATTATCAAGTTGCCACGTTTCAAGATTTGGGGCAAAGTATACGATACCTGCGCGTTCCATTGACCGTACTCCCTTACTATACTATGTCGGCTAGACCCCAATTTGATCGGTTACAAATTACTTATTTTTGAAATTAATTCTACGTCGTTTTGTGTACTAGCTGCCCAAAATGGATACCTTGCTTCGTAATCAATTTCTACGTCTGCCCACCCGTCACCATCACTGAAAACTTCAAATTTTTGGGGGTTTGGCAGTGAGTATGCAAATTTTGTTACAGCATTTGATTGATAAGCCCACTCGCCATTAATGCACGAAGCGCATTTCTCGCCCATAGCTCTTACGTGAAAAAACCCGTCGCCTGTTTCGTTTTCTTTTGTGCGCTTTAAGTATACTGTACCAACTTTTATTTTGTGACGAATTTGCTCGCCACTTATCGGCATAGGACCATTTAACGATTGTAAACGTTGTGCTTCCGGGTATTGTGTAAGTTTCTGAAACAGCCCAATACCGTCCGAACCGAACACGATTTCCCATAATCCGCCTACTCCATTAGTTTGCACTGAGTAAATTTCGCGATCAATTTCATAGTTTGACGCGCGCCATTGACGATTACGTACACCGTTTGTTATTGGTAATCGCGGCACACTCAAAGCCATACTACCGTCTGGCCGTTTAACATACATACTAGCGGCTTGCAAACTGCCGGCGCTAATTACTGCTGCGTCGATTGTAATATCAAATGATTCAATATTTTCTGGTATCAACACAAAAATATGCGTACCGCGATGTTCCATATCATCCGGCCACTCAGTATATAATCTGGAAATACCACAAAGATAATTGCCCGGTTCATATACACCAGCAATATCATACAAACTGTGTTTTAAATACGCTGCTGCTAATCGCGGCCACTGTAGCATGAAATGCCAATCATTACTTGGACCGGGTTTACAGCCGTAACCATTCCACAAATCATCTGTTTCAACTAATACTTTTGTTGCTCGATTCACTGTACTAAATTGTTTCTCAATCCAACTTGTATCACCAGTTATATCTGTTAAAGTTGCGGCCAAACTCATTGCCCAACAACCTTCAATGCCCGGCATTACACTCGGCGCTTGCGCAACAAGCCAACTTTTAAAACCAATATCATCTGGAAAAGCTTCATAGTAAACACTTAACCAATTCGGGTGCCAAATTGGTCCGGGCGCTTGATCTTTTAATGGTATGCTCATTAACCCATCGCGCATACCTTGAATTTTCGCAAGCAAACTTGCGTCACTTCGTTCAAGATATTCATACAAGTAAATTGCGTGAACGATACTTGTATTAACTTCACGCGCCCACCCACTATTACGAAACGCAACATTATCGGCCCATAATTCGTATCCATCGCGCGAAAAGTCACAAGCGTTTATCAACCATCCCCATAGTAAACTAGTTGGATCGGGCCAGTGTCCTATCAAATCAGCGTCGATATCATTTGCATCCATACCGTAATCGCGCCCACCAAAAGGAACACCACCTTTACAATGCCAAAACGCGCCGGGCCAATGATGTTTTGTTTCTGGCCCCGGTATACCATCTGGTTTGCCAGCTAATTGATCGTAGCGCACTTGTCCAATTTCCGCATAGTAATCATTTGCAATTCGTGTCCATTTAAGCAAATTGTAATCAGCGCTACGAAAAAATAACATCCATAATATTGAATTAAACCCGTAATGATTGTTGGAGTAGCATCTATGCAGACTCGGCCTACCTTTCGACATAAGTTCGTCGCTATGCAAATTTCCCCAATTCAAAAAACCATAATCACCGTATCGCGCAATCGAACCGAAATTTCCTTTTGCCGCGCGATTAACCCAACTATCAACTTTTGCAATTTCTTCCGATTCGTGATCCATAAACGGCGCAATCGGGCCAAATACATCAGTGCGCACTGCTTCACTTGGCTCGATAATACCAATTGGATTATCTTTGTACAATTTCATAAATGGTTGTGGAAGATTTGCTTTTGCTATAATGGCAAATTGCGCCCGCATTGTAGTACCTTGCATATTTGCTGCGCGCGCATACTCAGCTTTTATTTCTGTTGTGTCTGTTTGATTCTGCCATGCTTCAAAGTATCTATTTGGTAATCGCGGGTCTAATAGCGGGCCACTATGTAACCACAAATTCTTATATAAATTATGTACAGATACTTCATTTTCGTCATTTTGGTCTACGCGATTTGTACCGGGCCACTGCCAAAAAATCGCATTCTTATCTGTTTGCGTTATGTAAAACGGAAACTTTTCATTATTATATCTGGATACCATTTGTATGCTAAATGGGTGTGCTAATTTAAAATCAATTCCCATTTGCCCGATACCATGCAAATTCATATTTGCGCCGAACGTACTCGCAAGATCAATTTTGATTATCGGACTGTTAGCAAAAATATATACGCGAGTCAATCCAAGTACAAATGGTGGTACTCGTTTTTCTTGTGAATCATACCAGCCAGAAATTTTAATACATACCATTATCGGGCCAACATGCTCAACTTCTACAGTAGCAAATTCTGCTTTTTGTATACTGAACGATATCTTTCGCTCATCAATCATAAAATGCGTACTTGACGCGAGCAATACATCGTCCATATCACGAATTTGAATAAAACCAGCATTTGGCGATTTATCAACCAATACTTTGAATAAACCATTTTCAACTTCGATCCGCGCACCGTTTTCAATAACACTCAAATCACTTGGAAAAGCAATTTGCTCGTTTGAAAAGTATTCGTAGATAACACCCGCAATCAAATTGGCCCATACATGCTGTACTTTTGCCGAACCATCCGGCCAGTGCGCAACAGTATTAATTTGTGTCGGCACTGGTACATCGTCTGCCAATAATCCACATAGCAAATCATTAGTTACTTCACCTTGCGGCAATGGTACACAAATATGCGTAGGATAATACTCGATAGGGTCTAAATCACCAACAATTATTACTCTGCGCGTCATTTTGTTACCTTTTCTAGTTGTACGAACATCATTCCATGATCGCCAGGATACGGTTTTGTATGCTCAAACTCATTTACTTGTATATCGCGCGGTATCTCGATACCTTCACCAAATGCTTCACACTCAAATGGAAATATCGGTACGTTATCACCATCGCGGCGCAATCGTGCGCACTCAAAACATTGTGGTCGAATCGTTGTCATGGTAAGTTAGTCCAATCTCGTTTTTTCAAAATACGATACAATTCTTTTGTTGGCAATGACCACTCCATTTTATCTTGTAACATCATTTGTACCATTGATTCTGCTACTAATTCTGCTTTAAATGAGTAAAAACTATTATTGCGCAGCGCCCAAACAGGATATCTCGCAAGAGAATCACCAACATAATTTGTATTTTGCGCCCAATCGCGCGCCCAGCTATTATAATCTTGCGCATCTTCAGCATCTAATTTATAGCCGATATGGTGTCCTAATTCATGTATCGGCGTAGACCGTAAAACAGTAATCGTTGCATTATCAAGTCTTGGATGCCATTTTGAATTTATATCATCTATACCTTCCTCCTTAGCATCGCTTGGATACATACTTAACAACTCAACTCGTCTTTCGTCGCGAAACGCGCGGCCGCGCGGTATGCTTCTATCTGGTCTACCAAAAAACTCAGCGCGCGGTAATGCTCTTACTTCAACACCTTCCAAAACTTCTGGAAACGCATCGGTCATTGCAGCGCCCGAATACATCCATTCTAATAATAGCTCAGGATCGGTGTTAATAATTAAATCTGGCCGAATATCCAAACCAGTTTGTGCGCTCAACTGCTTCGCAAAAAGTGATATCTCTGCTAAGTCAGCTTCAGTTAATTCGTAACTGTCACTTAGGCTCGCCCATGTTTGTTGTTGTTCTTTTGTTGGCAAATTAAAAGCATAATCAACAACATCAATTTCATTCTTCAAATCTTTTACCGTTACTCGAATCCTTTCCGGCATTTCCGGTAATGGCACTGGTGGCGGCACTTCAAACGGTGTTCCTGTCAAAACGTCTATTAAAGGTAATACATTCACTGCTGTTTCTGTTGTTGGCGGCGCGATTGGTATATCTGTTATACCACCTTTCAAATCGAAAATCATACCCGGATTATAACCAAAACCCGGATC
>Ga0111538_10006201_pt1 | contig 16226 bp, 10 predicted proteins | sample SoiMethybrSBSTD1_FD_79669 | JGI IMG/M metagenome (GOLD analysis project Ga0111538, IMG submission 79669) | Bulk soil microbial communities from a Populus tree surrounding site in Tennessee, USA - Soil MetaG P. TD hybrid SBSTD1 (version 2)... | ecosystem: Environmental > Terrestrial > Soil >...
CACCAGTGGCCAGTCCTGAGATCAGTCACCAGTGGCCAGTCCTGAGATCAGTCGCCAGTGGCCAGTCCCTGAGATCAGTCGCCAGTGGCCAGTCCTGAGATCAGTCGCCAGTGGCCAGTCCTGAGATCAAGTCGCCAGTCGCAGTCCTGAGATCAGTCGCCAGTCGCAGTCCTGAGCAAAGCGCCTGAATCCCGGACTGGTTACTGGCGACTGACGCACGTGTCTGACTCGTGGACTGGCAACTGACGACTGATGCGAGCGGTGAGGCGCCTCGAAAGCGGTCACGGGCCGATGGCCTCCAGCAAGCGGGCCACTATCTCATCCGCGTCGATGCCGTCAGCTTCGGCCTGAAAATTCACAAGGATGCGGTGGCGCAGCACCGGCAGCGCCACGGCCCGGACATCGTCCGGCGCGGCGACGCTGCGGCCGTCGAGCAGCGCGCGCGCCTTGGCGCCGAGGACCAGCGCCTGGCCGGCGCGCGGGCCGGCGCCCCACTTCACCCACTGCCGCACCGGCGGCGGCACGAGGTCGGCGGCCTCGCCCGCGGGGCGGCTCGCGCGCACCAGCCGCAGCGCGTAGTCGATCACGTTGGACGCGGCCGGCACGTCGCGCACCAGGTGCCGCATCGCCTCGATGTCCTGCGCGTCCGCCACCGGCGTAATCACCGGCTCGCCGCTGCCGGTGGTCGACGTCAGGATGCGGCGCTCCTCTTCGGCGCTCGGATAGTCGATGACGATGTTGAACATGAAGCGATCGAGCTGCGCTTCGGGCAGCGGGTAGGTGCCCTCCTGCTCGATCGGATTCTGCGTCGCCAGCACGAACAGCGGACGCTCGAGGTCGTAGCGCACGCCGTTGACGGTAATCTGATATTCCTGCATCGCCTCGAGCAGCGCCGCCTGCGTCTTCGGCGGCGTGCGGTTGATCTCGTCGGCGAGGATGACGTTGGCGAAGACCGGTCCGCGGATGAAGCGGATCTCGCGCCGCCCGGTGCCGCGATCCTCTTCGATCACCTCGGTGCCGATGATGTCGGACGGCATCAGATCGGGCGTGAACTGGATGCGGTTGAATTTGAGGTGAACCGCCTGCGCCAGGGTCTTGATCAGCAGCGTCTTGGCGAGGCCGGGGACGCCGCGCAGCAGGCAGTGGCCGCCGGCGAAAAACGCGATCAGGATCTCGTGCACCACCGCGTCCTGCCCGACAATCGCGCGGCCGAGCTCGGCGCGCAGGCGCGACGCGAGATGCTGCGCCGCGTCGAACGAGATCGATGACATGCGCTGAAATTGTATCCCGTGGTGACCGGGACGCGGTTTCCGGCACAGTATGATTCGAGGCTTCGTGCCGCTTTCAGTGCCGGCGGGTGATCTTTCCGCGGCGCCGGGATAACTCGCAGCTCACGGGAAAAACAGGAGATTAGAAGATCAGAAGATCAAAAGTTTTTTCTTCTATTCTTCTGATCTTCTGTTTCCCCGAGCGTGGGAAATCAGCACAGCCGTCACTGAAAGCAGCACGACTCCGCGAGCGAAGCGATATCAGTGATTGCTGCCTGCCTCTTGACCTTAGCGGCCGCCGCGGCGGTTTTCAGCGGCCGCGAGAACCAGCTGCGCGTGCCGCTGCCGCGGGTTGAAACCGCGTCTGCCGCGATCACGATCGACGGCAGCCTCGACGAGGCGGCCTGGCAGGACGCGGCGATCCTCACGGGCTTCTCGCAGTACTTACCGGTTGACGGCCGGCCGGCGCAGAACGCCACCGAGGTGCTGGTGTTCTACTCGCCGACCGCGATCTATTTCGGCGTGCGCGCGCACGCCGCGCCGGGCACGGTGCACGCGACGCTCGCCAACCGCGATCACATCGACGCCGACGACTCGATCCAGATCTTCCTCAACCCCTTCAATGACGGCCGCCAGGCGCTGGTGTTCGCGGTCAACCCGTTCGGTGTCCAGGCCGACGGCGCGCTGGTCGAGGGGAGCGGCAACCGCGGCGGCGCGCTGTTCAGCGCGCTGGCAAGCGGCCGCGAGGAAACGGACCTGACGCCCGACTACGTCTACCAGTCGAAGGGACGGCTCACCGACTTCGGCTACGAGATCGAGATCGCGATCCCGTTCAAGACGCTGCGCTTCCCCGCGGGGCAGACGCAGTCGTGGGCGCTCAATATCGCCCGCCGCGTGCAGAGCACCGGCCTCGAAGATACCTGGACGCCCGCGAGGCTGGGACAGAGCTCGTTTCTGAGCCAGTCGGGCACGCTCGACGGGCTCGCCGATCTGCGCCGCGGCCTGGTCCTCGACCTCAACCCATTCGTGACCGCGAAGAGCGACGGCGCGCCGGCGGGCGGCGCGTGGCGCTACGACACCACACGGCCCGAGGTCGGCACCAACCTGCGCTGGGGCGTGACGCCGAACCTGACGATGAACGGCACGATCAACCCGGATTTCTCGCAGGTGGAAGCCGACGCCGGGCAGTTCACCTTCGATCCGCGCAATGCCATCTTCTTCCCCGAGAAGCGGCCGTTCTTCCTCGACGGGGCCGAACTGTTCAACGCCCCCAACAACCTGATTTACACCCGCCGCATCGTCGCGCCCGAAGCGGCGGTGAAGCTGACGGGCAAGGCCGCGGGCACCGACCTGGCCATCTTGTCGGCGGTCGACGATCGCGGCATCTCGCCCGCCGGCCACTACCCGATCTTCAACATCGTCCGGCTGCAGCACGACCTGCCGCGCGCGTCGAAGGTCGGCCTCGTCTACACCGATCGCATCGAGGGGGGCGATTCCAATCGCGTGTTCGCGGGCGACGCGCGGCTGCTGTTCGGATCGATCTACAACCTGCAGCTCCAGGCCGGCGGCAGCCGCACGGTCGTGGATGGCACCGCTGTCGCCGCGCCGATCTGGCAGGCGGTCTTCAACCGCGACGGCCGCCATTTCGGCTTGCGCTATCAGGCCAACGGCATCCACGAAGACTTTCAGGCGGCGAGCGGCTTCATCAGCCGCAACGGCATCATCGCCACCAACCTGACCCACCGCGCGACCTGGTTCGGCAGCGCGGACGCGGCGCTGCAAAGCTGGACGACGAGCGTGCTGATGAACGGCGTCTGGCAGTATCGCCGGAACGTGGACGGCGAGCCGTGGCTCGAGAAGAAGCTGCACTTCAACAACACGGCAAAGCTGGCCGGCGGCTGGCAGGTGAGCGGGTCGGCGCTCTTCGAATCGTTCGCCTTCGATCCGTCGCTCTATCGCGAGTACGCGATCCAGGGACCGGGACAAACAACTCTGCCGTTCACCGGCACGCCGCACATCCCCAACGACGACTACGTCCTCTCGCTCGAGACGCCGCAGTTCGCGCGCTTCTCGGGCAGCGTGTTCTACATCTGGGGCCACGACGAGAACTTCTTCGAGTGGTCGCCGGCCTCGATCGTGTTCGCGACCTACGTCGCCGACTGGCGGCCGAACGACAAGCTTCGGCTGAACGCGCAGTACCAACTGCAGTCCTACGATCGGCGCAGTGACGGATCGACGGTAGGCATCCGGCGGATCCCGCGGCTGAAGGCGGAGTACCAGTTGTCGCGCCCGATTTTCGTCCGGGTGATCGGCGAGTACGACGCGCGCAAGCAGGACGCGCTGCGCGACGATACCCGGACCGGGCTGCCGATCCTGATTCGGGATCCAGCGACAGGACTCTATGGGCCAGCAACGGCCTTCCAGCGCAATCGCTTCCGCGTCGACGCGCTGTTCTCGTATCAGCCGACGCCCGGCACGGTGCTGTTCGCCGGCTATACCAGCATCCTCGCGGAGCCCGAGGGCCTGCGATTCGGTAACTTGCGACGTACAAACGACGGGTTTTTTCTCAAGATCAGCTACTTGTTCAGGCTTTGACCCGCTTCCCCGCGGCTGGAACGTGGCGAGAGCCATGCATTTAGCAGCGGCAGCGAACTATGCGGTGTCGAATACTGGACGGGTCGTTGGTGCTGGCACTGTCCGGCGCTGCGACGTTCCTCGCCTGTAGCAAAACAACCACAACCCTGACGGCGCCCGCCCCAACCGGCGACAAATGCCAAATCAACGCGAGCGGCACGCCGACATCGTTCACGTCGTCGGGCGGCCAGGGCTCACTCGCTATCGGCACCGAACGCGAGTGCACCTGGTCGATCCGGAGCGACGCGAACTGGCTGTCGGTCGGGTCCACCAGCGGGCAGGGCGAGGCGTCGGTGGCCTACACGGTGGCGCCAAATCCGGTCCCCTCGGCTCGTGCGGGCGCGATTCTGGTCGGCGCGTCGAGCGTGTCGGTCAACCAGGCGGCGGCGCCCTGCATTTTCAGGCTGAGCCGGCAGGCTGACTCGATCGCGTTCGGCGGCGGGGCGCTGTCAGTCGGCGTCACCGTCATCACCGGCTGCTCGTGGACCGCGGTCAGCGCCGCAAGCTGGATCTCAGTGTCTGCCGGCTCGACCGGAAACGGCGCCGGCACGGTTGGGCTGGCGGTGGCCAGCAACGGCGGCGCGGCCAGGTCGGGCCAGGTCAGGATCGCCGACCAGACCTACACCGTAACGCAGTCGGCAGCGCCGGCGCCCGACCCGGTGCCGCCGGCGCCTGGTCCATCGCCGGTTCCACCGACGCCAGCGCCGACACCGGCTCCCACGCCGGGGCCGGAACCGGCGCCGCCAGAGACTCAGCGCCGGGATTTCGACGGCGAGGTTTCCGACATTCTTGGCAGCTGTCCGAACATCGCGTTCGCCGTCGACCGACTGGCCGTGTTCTCCGATTCGTCAACCGCCTACTCGCACGGCAAGTGCACCGACGTGAAGCGCGGGCGCGACGTCAAAGGCTGGGGCATGGTCCAGCCGAACGGCTCTGTCAGGGCGATTGAAATCCGCATTGAGAAGGATTGACGAGTGACGACGCATACATATCACCGCCGTCAGGGACAGCGGATCGGCATGCTCGCCGTCGTGGCGGCATTCGCCGCCGCGCCGCTGGAGGCGCAAACAGTCACGGACGTGCTGAACTTCCTGGTCACCAGCAACTCGATCGCAACCGGCAGCGTCGATCGCGATCGCCAGGCGGCGGCCGGCACGAGCGAGACGATCTCGAAGGCGCTGCGCGCCAACATGGCAACGCTGCCGGTCACCGCTTCGTCGGCCGCATTTGTGTACCGCCTGAACCCGGAACTCGGCACCGTCGAGCGTGCGACCCGGAGCTTCGGCGGCTTCTTCACCGAGCGCGCGCTGACGGCTGGCCGCGGCAAGGCATCGTTCGGGATGACCTATCAGCACCTGCACTTCACCTCGCTCGACGGACACAGCCTCCGCGACGGCTCGCTGATCACGACAGCGCTCCAGTTCACCGACGAGGCGGCGCCGTTCGACGTCGATCAGCTCACGCTGAACATCGACGCGAGCGTCGCGACGCTCTATGGCAACGTCGGCGTCAGCGACAACGTGGAGATCGGGTTCGCGGCGCCGTACGTCGCACTGGTGCTCGACGGCTCGCGCGTCAACACCTATCGCGGCAGCACGTTCACGCAGGCCAGCGCGTCGGCGCGCGCCACCGGCTTCGCCGATCTCGTCGTCCGCACCAAGTACAACTTCATCAACGCAGACGCGAAGGGGATGGCGCTGGCCGCCGACGTGCGGCTTCCGACCGGGCGTCAGCAGGACTTCCTGGGCGCGGGGAAGACGTCAGTGAAGCTGTCGGGCATCGGCTCGTTCGAGCGTGGCGCGACGTCGGCGCACGCCAACGCAGGCTTCAGCTTCGGCGGGCTCGCCAACGAAATCAGCTACGGCGGCGCTTTGGCCTTCGCGGCGAGCGGCCGCGTTTCAGTGGTCGGCGAGCTGCTCGGACGCTGGCTCGACAGCCCGGCGCATATCGTCGCGGTGACGGCGCCGCACCAGTTGCTCAACCGCGTCGAGACGATCCGGCTGACCCCCGACACGTCGAACCTCCACGTCGTCACCGTCGTGCCCGGGTTCAAGTGGAACCTGACCGAGACGTGGGTGCTCGCGGGCAACGTCACGATACCGCTCACAAAGGGCGGCCTGACCGCGCCGTTCACGCCGTTCATCGGTCTGGACTACTCACTGGGCAGGTAGGGCGGGAGCGGCAGGTAGCGCAGGTAGGTGGGCGGGCCGGTTCACGGGCGGGTCGGGGCTTGTCTCGGCGCTTCTGCGTAGTGTCCGCCTTCAGGCGGACCGCGCGAGTCCGGCTAAAGCCGGACACTACATCGTTGTGAAAAGCACTACATCGTTGTGATAATCCGCTAAACCAACCGGCAGGTGCTGCGAGCGAAGCGCGCAGGAACCCACCTGCCCTACCCGCCCCACCTGCCTTACGCGCGCTCACGCGCTAGCAGCGCGAAGCGCTAGCGCTCCGCGCGGGCCGACTCGATCTTCCAGTCGCCGCCGGCTTTGTGCAGGGAGAAGTTCCAGATGCGCGGCTCGGTGCGCGGCTCGCGGTTGCCGATCTTCGGGACGTAGCGCGCCGAGCCCTGGCAGATGGCGGTCGCCACCTCGCCGCGCACGCGGACGTCGCACGCGTCGAAGGTCAGCGACTGCGACTCGAGGCCGTCGAACGCGCGCGCGAGCGCGGCCTGGTTGACCGCCGGCCACACCGCCTGCGCCGAACGCGCGTCCAGCCCTTCGTAGGCGACGCGGTAGCGCTGGAGCGCCTGCTTCACCAGCTGACCGTCCTCGGCCGCCATGTCGACCATCGGCGGTACCGCCGGCGGCGGCGTCACGGCCGCAGCCGTCACCACTTCGACCGGCGCCGGCGCGTTGAGCGCGGCTTCCTGCGCCACGCCAACGACGCGCGGCGAGGGAGCGACCGGAACCGCGGCAGGCGGCGCGGGCGGCGTCGGCGACATCAACTCGGGAATGTCGATCGCCGGGTGCGCGACGGCCGGCGCGACCGCGGGCGCAACCGCCGGCGTCACCACATCACGGGCATCGGTGCTCTCGGACTCGAACGCCGGCGGCAGCACCTCGGGCAGCGACAGCGCGTCGCGCTCGCCGGCGGTCGCGACCGCAATCTCCTCCGGTATCTGCGGCACGAACGGCGTCAGGGTCGAAAGCGGCGGCGCCGCGGCCACGATCGGACGCGAGATGAGCGAGGTCGATTCGTGCAGCAACGAGGCGGCGAGCAGCGTCACGACGAACACGCCGGCGGCGGCGACGCGTGGACCGTGACGCGTCGCGCTGGCCTGGCGGCGCAGATCGTCGAATCGCGCGGTCAGCTCGCGCAGCTCGGGCAGGTTCGGATCGAGCTCGATCACTTCGTCGAGCGCCGAGGCCGCGGCTTTCAACCGCCCGGTTTCCATCGCCTGCCGCGCGGCGTCGAGCCGGCGATCGACGCGGCGCCGCTTCGCGCGCTGCTCGAACTTCGCGTACCCCTCGGTCATCGACTGGAAGGTCGGCAGCGCTGACGCAGGCTGAGCCGCAGCCGCAGGCGGCCACCCCGGCCGCGGCGCGGCCGGCGGGTCGGCCGGCGCCAAGGCCGCGGCCGGCGTGGAAATGATGCGATCGCGCAGCGAATGCGCCGCGAGAAAGTTGGGATCGATGGTGAGCGCCGCGTTGATTTCGTCGAGCGCGCGGGCGCGGTCGCCGGCATCGACGGCGGCGCGGGCGTTGGTCAGCCGCGTTTGAAGAGCTTGCCAGGTTTCACGTGCATCCACGCCCTCGCACGACTGCAAGAGGAGTTCCCGCTGGGCTCACGGCCGAGTTCGCGGCAAAACGCGCCGGCCCCGTCAGGTGTCGTCGCGCTGTGACAAGCGGGCCCAGGTGTCCCGCAACCCCACGGTACGATTGAAGACAAGCGCGCCAGGGCGTGAATCCGGGTCGACCACGAAGTAGCCGAGGCGCTCGAACTGCACCCGCGTGCCTGGCACCGCCGACGCCAAACCCGGCTCGGCCTGGGCGTCGCGCAGCACGTCGAGCGAGTGCGGGTTCAGGTTTTCGAGAAATGTTTTACCCTCCGGTACGGCCTCCGGGTCTTCAACTGAGAACAACCGGTCGTACAACCGCACTTCCACAGGCACGGCGTGCGCGGCCGACACCCAGTGCAGCGTCGCCTTCACGCGCCGGCCGTCGGGCGCGTCGCCGCCGCGGGTTGCAGGATCGTAAGTCGCGTGCAGCTCGACGATGTTGCCGTCCCCGTCCTTGACGACGTTGGTGCAGGTGATGAAGTAGGCGCAGCGCAGCCGCACCTCCCGTCCCGGCGCCAGGCGGAAGAACTTCTTCGGCGGGCTCTCCATGAAATCGTCGCGCTCGATATAGAGCACGCGCGAAAACGGCACTTTGCGCGTCCCGGCCGTCGGGTCCTCGGGGTTGTTGATGACGTCAACCTCTTCCACTCGTCCATCCGGGTAATTGGTGAGCACGACCTTCAAGGGCCGCAGCACGGTCATCACCCGCGGCGCGCGCCGGTTCAGGTCCTCGCGCACGCTGTGCTCCAGCTGCGCGACGTCGATGACGTTCTCCTTCTTGGCGACGCCAATCCGCGTGCAGAAATCGCGGATCGACTCCGGTGTATAGCCGCGCCGCCGCAGGCCGGTGATCGTCGGCAGCCGCGGATCGCTCCAGCCCGAGACGAGCCCCAGCTGCACCAGCTGCAGCAGCTTGCGCTTGCTCATCACGGTGTAGGTGAGGTTGAGCCGCGCGAACTCGATCTGCCGCGGCTTGTCGCCTTCGACCAGCGCGTTCACCAGCCAGTCGTAGAGCGGCCGGTGATCCTCGAACTCGAGCGTGCACAGCGAGTGGGTGATCCGCTCGAGCGCGTCGGAGAGCGGGTGCGCGAAGTCGTACATCGGGTAGATGCACCAGCCGTCGCCGGTCCGATGATGCGCCGCATGGCGAATCCGGTAGAGCGTCGGATCGCGCATGTTGAAGTTGGGCGACGCCATGTCGATCTTCGCGCGCAGGACGTGGGCGCCGTCGGGGAACTCGCCGGCGCGCATCCGCGCGAACAAATCGAGGTTCTCCTCGACCGGGCGATCCCGATACGGGCTGTTGCGTCCCGGCGTCGTCGGCGTGCCGCGGTAGGCGCGGATCTGGTCGGCGTCGAGGCTGTCGACGTAGGCCTTGCCGCTGCGAATCAATTCCACCGCGAACTGATAGAGGCGCTCGAAGTAGTCGGAGGCGTAGAGCTCGGCGCTCCAGGTGAAGCCGAGCCAGACCACGTCTTCCTTGATCGAATCGACGTACTCGACGTCTTCCTTGGTGGGGTTGGTATCGTCGAAACGCAGGTTGCAGATGCCGCGGTGCTCGGTGGCGACGCCGAAATTCAGGCAGATCGATTTCGCGTGGCCGATGTGGAGGTAGCCGTTCGGCTCGGGCGGAAACCGCGTCGCCACGCGGCCATGGTTCTTGCCAGAGGCGACATCCTCCTCGACGATGGCGCGAATGAAATCGACCGGCGCCGCCGGAGCGGACGCCGGATGGTGATCAGACATCGCTTTTTATTCTATCCACAGGGGCGGCCCTTCCCTATGGTTCACGTTTCCAGCGCGACGCGATCTTCTTTCCCTCGTCGCCGGGCACCCAGACGACGACCGCCTTTGCCCCCGACGGCCCGGTCTTGTGGCGCACCGAATCGGGAACCTTGACGTAGCCCGCCATCCCCGGCTTCAGAATCTGGCTCTTGCCGTTGACGATGTGGTCGAGCTCGCCCGAGACGACGTAGAACATCTCGGTCGCGCCGTGCTTGTGGTCGCCCGAGTCGCTGTTCGGCGGAAACGTAATCTCGCCGAGCGTCACTTCGGGGCCGACGTTCGACTCGTCGAGCATCAGCCGCAGCGTCGTGCCCGAAGGCGAGCGATACATCGTGCCCTGCAACGTGTCCGTCTGCGCCGTGCCGCGCGCCGTCAGGCACAGCACCACCATGCCGATCAGCAGAACCGCTCTTTTCATGGCCTGTCCTTTCGACGCCATTATCACTGCTTCCGCCGCCGCGGCGCTGTCGAGACCTTGCTGGCCAGCGCCTCGAGCCGCGCCAGCGTCAGCTCGCCGGCGTGCGCGACGCGCAGGTCTGCGCCGGACAAGTCGTGTCCTTCGGTCAGCCAGTGCGGGATCGCGACCGTCGCCATCCCCGCCGCGCGAGCGGCGGCGATGCCAGGCGCCGAGTCCTCGATCGCGACTGCCAGTGCCGGATCCACGCCGAGCCGCCGTGCCGCCTCGAGATAGAGATCAGGCGCCGGCTTGCGCCGCTTCACATCGTCGCCGGTGACGATGGCGGCAAACAGGTGCCGCACGCCAACCCGCTCGCTGGCGAACGTCACCCACGCGCTGGTGGATGAAGAGGCGATGGCCGCCGGGATTCCCGCCGCCCCCAGCTCGCCTGCGAGGTCGAGGATGCCGCGCATCGGCGCCTGCGGCGCGATCTCCTGGAAGATGCGCCGCTTCTCGGCGAGGAAGGTATCGGCGTCGGGCGCGCGCGCCGAGCGGCCGCACAGCTCGCGAAACCAGAACTCGCCCTGCCCCTCGGACCAGATGCCGATCTGATGACACCATTCGTCGGTGGTCAACGACGCGCCGTACTGCTCGAAGACGCGGCGGTGCGACTCGAACTCGGTGGTTTCGCTGTCGATGATGATGCCGTCGAAGTCGAAGACGACGGCGGCGAGCGAGGGCATCTGACGATGATACTTGCCGGGGCCCCAGTCCCCAGCCCCTACTCGGCTCGCAGGGCGATCATCGGATCGACGCTGGTCGCGCGGCGCGCCGGAAGATAGCTCGCCACGAGCGCGACCACGGCGAGAAACGCGGCGGTTCCCGTGAAGCTGAGCGGATCGGTCGCGGTGACGTCGTAGAGCAGGCTCGCGACCACGCGCGTGACCGCGGCGGCGCCGACGACGCCGCAGACGATGCCGATGGCCGCCAGCTTCGCGCCGTGCAGCACGATCAGCGCGAACACGCTCTGGCGGCTGGCGCCGAGCGCCATGCGCACGCCGATCTCCTGGGTCCGCTGCGACACCGCGTACGAGAGCACGCCGTAGACGCCAATCGAGGCGAGCGCCAGCGCGATGACGCCAAAAATCGAGAACATCCAGCCGAACAGCCGGAACTGCCAGAACGAGTTGAAGCGCGCTTCCTCGCCGGTCTGCAGGTTGAAGAGCGGCAGCGTCGGATCCACCTTGCGGATTTCCTGGCGGATGGCGCCCGTGATCGCGCCGGGCGCGCCGCCGGCCACGCGCACGGTCAAGCCGGTGTTGCGCGCCGGATCGTACGGGTACGAGACGAACGCGTAGGGTACCGGCTTGCGGTCGCGCAGCGTCGACAGCCGGAAATCGCCGACGACGCCGATGATCGTCAGCCACTCGCGGTGGGGATCGTCGAGCAACCGAAATCGCTGGCCGACGACGTCGTTGCGGTTCGGCCACAGCCGCCTGGCGAACGCGCCGTTGACGATCGCGACACCCGATCGCGTCTGGCCTTCGGCATCGGTGAAGTCGCGCCCGGCGACCAGCGGCAGGTCGAGCGTCTTCAGGAGGTGCGGCGTGACGCCGAAGTACGCGGAGCTCGGCTCCTGGCCTGCTGCGATTGCGACGCCTTCGGGCACGACGCCGCCTTCGGATCCGCCGCTGCCGAACGGCACCATGTTCGACGCGAACGCCGACGCCACGCCGGGCAGCGCCTCGATTCGCCGGACGACCTCGGCGACGCGGCGCGCCATCGCGTCGGTGGCCTCGTACTGATCGCCCGGCAGGTAGAAGCGCAGCGTCATCAGCGATGCCGTGTCGATGCCGGTCTTCGCGTCCTGGAGGTTGAGGAAGCTGCGCACGAAAAGCGAGGCGCCGACCAGCAGCACGAGCGCGAGCGCGATCTCGGCGACGACCAGCGCGCTCCGCAGGCGGCTGCGCACTCCGCCGGCGCTGCCGCGGCCGCCGTCTTTCAGCGAGTCCTGCAGGTTGCTCTTCGCCGCCTGCAGCGCCGGCGCGAGGCCGAAGACGAGGCCGGTGAGGATCGCAATCGCGCCGGTATAGACGACCACGCGCGGGTTCATGCTCCAGTCGACGTAATACGGCGCCTGGCTCTGCGGCGGAATCGACGCGGTCAGCCACTGCAGGCCGATGTAGGCGATGGCGACGCCGAGCGGCGCGGCGGCGAGCGCGATCAGGACGCTTTCGGTGAGCAGCTGCCGCACGATGCGGCCGCGTCCGGCGCCGAGCGCCGAGCGGACCGCAATCTCCCGCTGGCGCACGGTCGCGCGCGACAGCAGCAGGTTGGCGACGTTCGCGCAGGCGATCAGCAGCACCAGGCTCACTGCCCCCATCATCGTCATCACGATCAACTGGATGTCGGAGGGCATCAACGCATCGCGCAGAGTGTAGGCGGTCGCGCCCCAGCCCTGGTCGTCGCGCTGCTCGACGGCCAGCTGCGCGGCGACAGCGCCGATGTCGCTGCGCCCTTCCTCGAACGCGACCCCCGGCTCGAGCCGCGCCAGCACGTCGAGCGTGCGTGCGGTGCGCGGCCCGGCGTGCTCGATCGGCACCTGCGGAATCCACAGCTGCGCGCGCTCGGGATACTGGAACTTCGGCGGCATGACGCCGATGACCGTGTGCGGGTTGCCGTTGACGGTGATCGAGCGGCCGATGATTGCGGGATCCGAGGCGTAGCGCCGCTGCCAGACGCCGTGGCTGAGGAGCACGACCCGCGGCCCGCCCGGCGTGTCCTCGTCCGGCCGGATCTGGCGGCCGAGGACCGGCTGGATGCCGAGCATCGGAAACATGTTCCAGGTGATGGTCGCGCCGTTGAAGCGCTCCGGCTCGTCGCCGTCCGACAGCGTCAGGCTGCGGCCGGACACGGCAGCCATTTCTGCGAAGGCGTGCGTGCGCGCGCGCCAGTCCTCGAAATCGAGATACGACACGTTGCCCCGTTCGATCCCGTTCGCCTGATGCGTCGTCGTCAATGCGACAAGGCGATCGGGCTCGCGAAACGGCAGCGGCCGGATAGCGACGGTGTCGACGACGCTGAAGATGGTGCTGTTGACGCCAATGCCGAGGGCGAGGCAGAGGATGGTGAGCGCGGCGAACGCGGGGTTCTTGACCAGGGTCCGGCCGGCGTAGCGCAGGTCCTGCAGGAAGGCGTCCATACGGCAGTTAGACGGGGGGCCGATCCCGAAGTTCGGTGCCGCGCACGGTGTGCGGCACCGGAACCTCGCGCCGCCGTGCGCCGTCTATGTCAAATACCAACATAGGTTGGCATACGATACAGGGCCATGGCCAAGCCGCTGCCGTTCGGACAGGTTTCGATCCTTCACGCGATTGCGGACGGCAACCGCTTCGGCTTCGAGATCATGGACGCCACCGGGCTGACCTCCGGCACCGTCTACCCGACGCTGGACAAGCTCGAGTCGCTCGGGTTCCTGGTCTCGCACTGGGAAGACGCGAAGACCGCCCGCCGCGACAAGCGGCCGCCGCGCCGCTACTTCGATCTCACCGCCGAGGGCGCCGCCGCGCTCGCCGACGCGTTGAAGCGCTACAAGAACCTGCGTCCGGTGTCGCTGGCCGCGTGGCGCATCCGGCCAACCGAATCATGAGCGCGCAGGATTCCGAACCGCGCACGCCGAACGAGGAACGGCGCACGCCGAACGAAGAACGTCGAACGAAGAACCACGAACGACACACGTCAGTTCTGCTCCGTCTCCTGTTCGCCATCATCGACGCCGGCTGGTGGCTCGCGCCGCCGTCGCATCGCCGCGCCTGGCGACGCCAGTGGCGCGCGGATCTGGTGCACGAATGGCGCTGGCTGTCGCGCACGCGCGGCGGCGTCGGCGATCGCGCCACCTTGATCCGGCGCGCCACCGGGGCGCTCCGTCACGCGTTCTGGCTCCGGCTTCACGTCAGGAGACTCGAGATGATCACTCAGGATCTACGCTACGGCTGGCGGCTGATGGTGCGCAAGCCGGCGTTCACCGCGGTCGCGGTGACGACGCTCGGGCTCGGCATTGGCGCCAACGTGACCATGTTCAGCTGGGTGCAGAGCACCGGACAGCGGCAACTTCACGGCGTGCCGCACGGCGACCGGCTGATGGCGCTCAACGGCACGACGCGGTCGCGGGCCGACCTGAGCTTCTCCTATCCCGACTTCGTCGACTATCGGCAGCGCCGGCCGGCGAGCGTCGAGGATCTGATCGCCTTCACGCTGGCGCCGATGAACCTGCGGCAGGGCGGCGACGCGCAGCGCGTGTTCGGCCAGCTGGTGAGCGGCAACTTCTTCGACGCGCTCGGCGTCCGCCCCGTGCTCGGCCGAACGTTCGTGCCGGAGGAAGACAAGACGCCGAATACGCATCCCGTCGTCGTCTTCAGCCACAACTTCTGGCAGCGGCGCTTCGCCGGCGATCCCGCGATTCTCGGGCAGCCGATCACGCTCAACGGCCGCAGCTTCACCGTCATCGGCGTCGGGCCGCCCGGATTCCGCGGCACGGAGCCGTACCTCAACCTCGATCTCTTCGTGCCGTTGATGATGCAATCCGCGGTCACCAGCGGCGATCGCCTGAGCCCGCGCGGCAACTCGTGGCTCGAAGTGATGGTGATGCTGAAGCCCGGCGTCGCGCGCGACCGGGCCCAGACCGACCTGGGCCTCGTCGCCGGCGCCCTGGCCGCCGAATATCCGGAGGACCAGGGACGCGGGGTCGCGGTGACGCCGCTCTGGCGCGCGCCGCAGAGCGGGGGCCCGGCGGTCGCGGCCGCGATGGCGATTCAGCTCGCCGTGGCGGCGGTCGTCCTGCTGATCGCATGCGCGAACGTCGGCAACCTGCTGCTCGCCCGCGCCGCGGGACGCCAGCGCGAGACGGCGGTGCGGCTGACGCTCGGCGCCAGCCGCCGCCGCCTCGTGCAGCAGCTGCTCACCGAAAGCCTGCTGCTCGCGTCCGCCGGCGGGATCGTCGGCGTCGGCATGGCTTACTGGACCAAGGACTTCATCCGCTGGTTCGTGCCGCCGGCGCCGCTGCCGATCGAGATGCAGCCGGCGCTCGATCTGCCGGAGCTCCTCTACGCCGCGGCGGCCACGGCGACGAGCGTGATCGCGTTCGGGCTGATGCCGGCGCTGCAGGGATCGTCGTCGATCGGCACGGCGCTGAAGGAATCGGCAAGCGCGGTCACCGCCCCGCCGCGGCGCGCGCGCGTCCGCCAGGCGCTGGTCGTCGCGCAGGTCGCGCTGTCGCTCGTGCTGCTGGTGTCGGCCGGCCTCTTCCTGCGCACGCTGCTGAACGCGCACGCGGTCGACCCCGGCTTCTCGACGCGCAGCGGCCTGCTGGCCTCGATCGATCTCCTGCCGGCCGGCTACGACGAGGCGCGCGGCCGCGCGTTCTTCCGCGAGGCGCTGGCGCGCGTCCGCGAGCTGCCGGGCGTCGAGGCGGCGAGCCTCGCTTCGCGCGTGCCGCTCGGCTTCGGCGGCAACAGCGATTTCAGCGCGTCCATCGAGGGCTACACCCCGGCGCCGAACGAAGAGGTGAACCTGTACTACGCCCGCGTCGGCTCGGACTACCTCAAGACGATGGGGATCGCACTCGTCGCGGGCCGCGAGTTCACCGAGCGCGACACCGCCGAGACGCGCGACGTCGTCATCGTCAACGAGACGATCGCGCGGCGCTACTTCGCCGGCCGCGATCCGATCGGCGGCCGCCTCCGCCTGGGCCGGCGCACGATCGAGGTGGTCGGCATCGCGCGCGACGGCAAGTACTCGTCGATCACCGAGCCGCCGCGGGCGTTCGTCTATCTCCCGGTGCAGCAGTTCTACCGCGCCGACACGGTGCTGCACGTCAAGACGCACGGTAATCCGGCCGAGATCGCGCCGCGGCTGCACGAAGCGTTTCGCGGCCTCGACGTCAACGTGCCGCTGTTCGACATCCGGACCATCGAGGAGCATCTGGAGATTGCGGTGTTCCTGCAGCGGATGGTGGCGAGCCTGCTCGGCGCCTTCGGCGCGCTGGCGCTGGTGCTGGCGACGATCGGCCTCTACGGGGTGATTGCCGCGATCGCGGCGCAGCGGACGGCGGAAATCGGCATGCGGATGGCGCTCGGCGCGACGCGGCGCGACATCGTGTCGCTGATCTTGAGACAGGGCCTGACGATGACGCTGACGGGCGTCGCCATCGGGCTCCTCGGATCGGTCGCGGTGACGCGGCTCTTCAAGAGCCTGCTGGTCGGCGTCAGCGCAAACGATGGCGTCAGCTTCGCGGCGACGACCGTGCTGCTCATCCTGGTCGCCCTGGTCGCTGCGTACGTGCCGGCCCGGCGAGCGGCGGCCATCG